>JAEEGL016969836.1_pt1 | contig 116086 bp, 82 predicted proteins | sample 9134231 | NCBI WGS metagenome assembly JAEEGL01 (sample SAMN16246548, study PRJNA631951) | gut metagenome | biome: gut microbiome; feature: rumen; material: fiber-attached | host: Bos | place: Iran: Karaj | collected 2018-10
AAGTCTGTCAATGCCCGCAGGACGAGCGGAAGTCAAGGTGAAAATCATTAAAATCATAAGGATTCCTTTTTTGCGTTTTTCTTTTTCGTGGACTTTGGCGTGGAGAAGTTTTTTGAGGTTCTGTCGCGCCCGGAAAAGCAGCGCCTTGGAGTTGTTGGGCGTGATGCCGAGCATTTGCGCGATCTCGGTGTGTGGCCGGGAGTCGATGGCATACAACTCAAACACGGTGCGCTGGCGCTCTGGCAGTTTTCCGATAATCTCAACCAATTCGGATTGCGTGAACTCGGCTCCAGCCAGCCATGAGTCGTCCTCATTTTCACACATCGCATCGCTGACCGCTTCTTCATTTATGGGGACACTGTCCGTCCTTTTCCGCAGATAGTCAATGGATTGGTTGACGGCGATGCGTGTTAGCCAGGATTCGAACCGCCCAAACGCTTGGTATGTGTCTGCCTTTTCGATTGCCTTCAGAAATGCATCATGCGCCAGATCCTCGGCCGTCTGTCTGTCGTTCACATACCGATAGCACACTCCGATCATCTTCTGAATGTGCTTGTTATATTGCCGTTCCCAGAACTTCGCCTTGTCCATTTGCGATGTGAATTATATTATGACGCAAAAATAACAAAAGGTTACGCTGTTGCCGCGATTTTTTTATAATATTATTGGCAATTTGTACCCTTCCGGTATCAATCGCGAGAACGCAGCCCCGCTATGATCCGCTTGATGGAAAAAATACAAGAATGGGGATTCCAACAAGAAAGATGTTTAGCACCTCATCACTTTCTCCCGAAACTGCGCATATCCCGCCTCGTTGAAACGGTAATAGATGGGGGAATGTGGAGTGCGCTTCTTTCCATCTTGTGGCGCCACAGTGGAAAGAATACCGGATGCGAGAAATCTTTTTTGGAAGTTGCGACGGTCGAATTCGCGGTCAAACACGGCTGAATAGAGCCGTTGCATTTCAGGCAGAGTGAAGGTGTCGTTCAGCAATACGAAAGCCACCGGCGAGGTCATGAAACCTAACCGAAGCATAAGACGGGCTTTGCGGTAGATTTTCTCGTGGTCGAAGGCCAGTTGGGGCATCTCATTAATAGGGAACCAGCGGACTTCCGCAGCGTCATCACCGGCCACCGCATGGATTTGGGAGGGATGGATGGCAGACGCGAAAGCGGTGGAAATAGTGCGCCCGCGCGGATCACGGTTCAGGTCACTGAAAGTTCCGATTTCCGTCATGTATTTCGTTGTCAGTCCCGTTTCCTCTTTCAACTCCCGCCGCGCCGCTTCCTCCAAAGTCTCGTCTTCATCCAGAAAACCACCGGGGAAGGCCCAGCATCCTTTGTACGGCTCGTTACCTCTACGGATAAGCAAGATGCTGAGTTGGGTGCCGTCAAAAGCGAACACCACATTGTCCACCGTTACCGCAGGACGCCAATAATCATACTGATAAATGCCTCTTTTTCCCATCGTTAATTCGTGATTTGAAACCATTTCGCCGGCAAAAATAAAAAAAATCAAAATATCATGTGTAAAAAATACACACATAAACTTTTTTTTCTATCTTTGCCGCTTTATTGAACAAATGTGCTGTGTGGTATGTAAGTTGTTGTTTATTAATTGTTTAATATTTGATTTTAAAGATAAAAAAAAGATAATTTTTTGCGGAAAATGAAAAAAAATATTCTCTTGGTGCTTCTGTTTTGCTCATCAGTTCTGCTGTTGAGCGCGCAAGCACAGGACTCCATCCATGTGGATTTGAACAGGGCGATTGAGATTGCCCTGTCGGAAACGCCCACGATGCGCATCGCGGACCGCAATGTGCAAATCAAGCAAATATATAAGAAAGAGCAGATTGCGGCGCTGTTTCCGGATGTGTCCATTGCGGCCAATTACAACCGCACGCTGCTGAAGCAGACCATGTCCATGGATATGGGCGGGCAGACGATGAACATCAAGGTGGGCCGCGACAACACCTATTCCGCCGGTGCCAACTTGAGCTTGCCGCTGATTGCCCCTGCCTTGTGGTCCAATCTCAAACTCAGTGCCATGGATATTGAATTGGCCCAAGAGTCGGCGCGTTCCTCCAAACTGGAACTGGTGAATCAGGTGAAACAGGCCTATTATATGTATTTGTTGGCCAAACAGTCGTACGATGTGCTGCAGAAGAGCTACGCCACGATGGAGGCCAGTAACCAGTTGGTTACAAACACATATAACCAAGGTTTAGTGTCTGAGTTCGAGAAATTGCGCTCCGATGTGGCTTTGCAGAACCAGCGTCCTGCGGTCACCTCCGCCGCCAAGGCCATGCGCCTGGCTGCCATGCGCCTCAAGGTGCTGTTAGGCATGAATATGGACGAGCCCGTCATCTTTGATGGCGAACTGGTCGATTATGAGCAAGGTGTGCTCAACGCCACCATGCCCGATGAGAAAGATATGCAACTGGCTTACAATTCCGCCCTCCGTCAACTGGATTTGGGCATCCAGCAATTGGAGCAATCCAAGAAACTGATGATCGGTTCCACATGCCCGATGCTGGCGCTGGCGGGAAGTTTCCAGTACTCTGGCATGGGTGACGATGGCCAGCAATTCACGAATTATCCCTATTCGTATGTGGCCTTGTCGCTTCAAGTGCCCATTATCTCTTGGGTGGCTACCTCGTACAAACTCAAACAGGCGGACTTGAATCTGGCCAATATGAAAGACCAGCGGTTGGATGTGGAGCGCAACTTGCGCATTGGCGTGCAGAGTTATCTGAACGACATGCAGCAGGCCATTGAGGACATCGCCGCCGACCGCGAAACGATGATTCAGGCGCAGAAAGCATACGAAATCGCGCAAAAACAATACGAAGTGGGCATGAACACATGGCTGGACTTGAACAATGCCGAACTGACGCTCACCAGCACACAACTCACTTACTGCCAAGCCATTTTCAATTATCTCACCGCCAAATCCAATTTGGATGCGACATTGGGCGTGGAGCGTTAATAACCTTGAGAGTCTCGAAGAGACGAAACGCACGAAGTGCAAGTAACCCCATACAAGCGACGAAGTCGCGCAGTGTGGGGAATGAGAAAAGAAAAATAACACACACAATATGAAAAGAAACACAATCGTTTTGTTGGCAATCGCCATGCTCGTCATGGGCGCTTGCAAGAAGAAAGAGGCCGTCATCGCCAGTGACCAAAAGATGACCATCCGCACCCAGCAAGTGCATGTGGAGGATGTGGACCAGACTTACGAGTACACCGCTATCGTGGAGGCCAATGCCGTGAACAATATCGCTCCGCTTACCGGCGGGCGTATTGACCGCATCTATGTTGAAGTGGGCAATCGCGTGGCCAAGGGCAAGGTGCTGGTTCAGATGAATGAGAACAGCCTCAAGCAATCGAAAGCGCAACTCGACAACCTGAAGACAAGTTTCCAGCGCATTGACGAACTTTACAAAGTGGGCGGATGCTCCAAGTCGGATTGGGATGCGATGAAGACGCAACTTGATGTGGCGCAGACCACCTACGACAATCTGTTGGAGAACACACGCCTTATCAGCCCGATTTCCGGCGTGGTGACGCAGCGTAATTACGACAGCGGTGACCTTTACGGTGGTCTTCCTGTAGTGCAGGTGCAGCAGATTACGCCTGTGAAGATGAACATCAATCTCTCGGAAGCCCTGTTCAAACAGGTTAAGGTGGGCACACCGGTTTCCGTCAAGGTGGATGCCTACGGCGATGAGGAGTTCAAGGGCAAAATCAGTTTGATTTACCCGACGATGGATGGTGCCACGCACACTTTCCCTGTGGAGGTGCAGTTGCCCAACGCCGACAGTCGCGTGCGCCCGGGCATGTACGCCCGCGTGACCATCAACTTCGGCACCCAGAAGCATGTGGTGGTGCCCGACGAGGCCATCTTCCGCCAGCAGGGTTCCGGTAACCGTTATGTTTATGTGTATAAGAACGGCAAGGTCTCCTTCAACAAGGTGGAGATTGGCCGCCACTTGGACAAGGCATACGAGTTGATTTCCGGCAATGTGCAAGACGGCGACATGGTGGCCACTACAGGTCTCGCCCGTCTAAAGGACGGTTTGGAAGTGAATGTGGAGAAGAAATAACATTATTCATTGATAGTCTCGAAGAGACGACATATTATTAACCCCTCACAAGCGACGAAGTCGCGCGGTGTGGGGTTCCAACAGCAAGAAATATGAGCTTATACCAGAAATCGGTCGCAAGACCCATCATGACAGGGTTAATTTACATTGCCGTCATCATCATCGGCATCTTCTCCCTGACCAAGCTGCCGGTGGACCTCTTCCCCCACATGGACAGCAACACCATTATGGTGCTCACCGTCTATGGCGGTGCCAGTGCGGAAGATATTGAGGACAATGTGTCCAAACCCATTGAGAATGTGCTCAACACCCTGAGTGACCTTAAGCACATCACCTCCAACTCCAAGGAGAACTATTCCATTGTTTATCTGGAGTTTGAATACGGTGTGGATATAGAACAAAAGACCAACGATGTGCGTGACAAGTTGGATATGGTGAAATCGGCGTTGCCCGATGGCGCCAACCAACCCTACCTGTTCAAGTTCAGCGCTGACGACATGCCCATCATGATGCTTTCGGTGCAGTCGGGACAGAGCACACAAGCGTTGTATAAGATATTGGACGACAAGGTTTCCTCACCCTTGAGCCGTGTCAGCGGTGTGGGTGCGGTGTCCATTGCCGGTGCTCCGCAGCGTGAGATCCAGGTTTATTGCGATCCGTACAAATTGGAGAGTTACAATCTCACCATTGAAGCCATCGCACAAGTCCTTGGCGCTGAAAACCGCAATGTCTCCCTCGGTATCATGGATGTGGGTTCCAAAACATACTCCATGCGTGTGGACGGCGAGTTCGACAGTGCTGATGAGATGGAGAATGTGGTCGTGGGCAGTTTTAACAACAAGAATGTTTTCCTGAAAGATGTGGCCGTGGTGCGCGATACGCTCCAAGAGCGTATGCAGGAGTCCTATACGGATGGCGAACGCGGCGCTATGGTCATCATCCAAAAGCAAACGGGTGCCAATACGGTGCAGATTTGTAAGAAGGTGCTTAAGGAACTGCCCGATATTCAGCGTTCCCTGCCTGCCGATGTGAAATTGAATGTGCTGGTTGACAACTCCGATAACATTACCAATACCATTGACAGTTTGGAGGAAACCATCCTCATTATCTTGCTGTTGGTGGTGATTGTGGTGCTCTTCTTCTTGGGAAGATGGCGTGCCACCATCATCATTGCCATAGTGGTGCCTGTCTCCTTGATTGCGGCGTTTATCTACCTGTTGGCGACGGGTAATACATTGAATATCATTTCGTTGTCGTCTATTTCCATCGCCATCGGTCTGGTGGTCGATGACTCTATTGTGGTGTTGGAGAATATCACCACGCATATTGAGCGGGGATCGAAACCCAAGGCGGCGGCCGTGTTCGCCACCAGTGAGGTGTCGCTTTCCATTATCGCTTCCACCTTGGTGATTATCGCCGTGTTCTTGCCGCTGACCTTCCTTACGGGTATGGCTGGTGTGCTCTTCAAACAGTTGGGTTGGATTGTCACCATTGTGATTGCCGTTTCACTGGCGGCCGCTATGACGCTGACCCCGATGCTCTGTTCGCTTCTTTTGAAGAAGAATCCGAAAAAGAGCAAATGGTTTGCCAAAATTTATGGTCCTATTGAGAAATTCCTTATCCGTTTGGACGAGGGTTATGCCCGTTTGCTCCGCTGGTGCGTCAATCACCGGAAAACGGTCGTGGGCATCGCATCGGCTGTTTTCTTGGTCAGTCTTTGCTTGCTGAAGGTTATCCCTACAGAGTTCTTCCCCACACAGGATAACGCCCGTTTGAGTGTTACGGTGAAATTGCCGCAAGGCACGCGCGTGGAAACCACCAAGGCGTTGGGCGACCAGTTGGTGGAGGAAATGCGTGCGAAGTACCCGGATGAGATCAAAACCATCAACTATTCAGTGGGTATGCCTGACGAGGACAACACATGGAGCTTGATGCGTGATAACGGTACGCACCTCCTTTCATTCAATATCCGTTTGGTGAAAAAGACGGAGCGTGACAAGTTTATTACGGAGATCTCCGATGGTATCCGTGAAATTCTGCGCAATCATATTGAGATTGTGTCCTCTACGGTTTCCACCGGTCAAGGCAATATGGGTGGACAGTCAACGGTGGATATTGAGTTGTACTGCTACGATTTCAATACTACTGACCAGTTTGCCGCTGACCTCGCCGCGCGTATGCGTCAGGTGGAGGGCTGTTCCGAGGTGGTGATTAGCCGTGATGAATATACTCCTGAGTTGGAAGTGGTCTTTGACCGCCAAAAGTTGGCCGAGAACGGACTTAACTCCACAACTGCCGCCAGTTATGTGCGCAACCGTTTCAATGGCTACACCGCCTCCAAATTCCGTGAGGACGGTGATGAGTACAACATCCGTGTGCGTTATGCTCCGGAGTTCCGTGATGATATCCATGCGGTTGAAAACATCTTGATGTACAACAACATGGGTAAAGGTATCCGTGTGGGTGATGTGGCCACGGTGGAAGAGACATTCACCCCGCCTACCATCGTCCGTAAGGACCGTGAGCGTATGGTTAAAGTGTCATGTGTGGTGGCCAAGGGCGCGGTTTTGAGCGAATTGGTGGCCTCCGCACAGCATGAGTTGGATCAGATGGACATTCCGCCCACATTGGACTATAAGATTGGTGGTACTTGGGAAGACCAGCAGGACGCCTTCGGCGATATGTTCATGTTGATGGCCCTGATTATCATTCTGGTTTATGTGGTGATGGCCGCCCAGTTTGAATCCTTTACCTATCCGTTCGTCATCATGTTATCCATTCTCTTCGCCCTCACGGGTGTGTTGATTGGTTTGGCTGTGACACGCACCGCATTGGGTATCATGGCATTGATTGGCTTGATGATGTTGATTGGTATTGTGGTGAAGAACGGTATCGTGCTCATCGACTACACCAGTTTGTGCGTGGAGCGCGGCATGACCATCAAGGACGCTGTCGTGGCCGGTGGCCGTTCCCGTCTGCGTCCCATCTTGATGACCACGCTGACCACGGTGCTCGGTATGATTCCGTTGGCTGTTGACAAGGGTGAGGGTGCCGAGATGTGGAATTCCATGGGTATGGTCGTGGCTTGGGGTTTGACATTCTCCACCATGGTGACCTTGATCCTCATCCCGATCATATACAGTAAGTTCGCCGAATGGAACGCGAAAGGTGCAGCCCGCCGCCGTGCCCGCCGCGAACGGAATAAGGCATTGGGTGTGAACGAGGTGTAGGACGAGAGAAGTGAGAGACTTAGGATTGATAGAATATAAAATAAAGATAATACATAACAAGAAAGTAAAAAACTAAAGATGATATGATAAGATAAGATAAAAGACAAAATCGTAAGCCACCCAATAGTCTTAAGTCTTTCGTCATACATCTAAATAATCTAAAAAAATGAAAGCAGTCTTCATATCCTTATACCAGGCCTTCTATGATGAGGTAATGGAAATTTTGGACAAGAATGAAATCCGCGGCTTCACCTTCTGGAACGAGGTGCAGGGCAGGGGATCCGATAATGGGGAGCCTCACTACGGTACGCACGCCTGGCCAACTTTGAACTCCGCCGTGCTGGCCTTTATGCCGGACGAGAAAGTGGAACCGTTGTTGAAAGATATACACGATCTGGATGTCTCTGCTGAGCAACAGGGACTCAGGGCCTTTGTGTGGAAGGTGGACGATATAACTGACAAGAGTTTTTAACCCTTAATATTAATTAAATTTTTAAACAATGAAAAAATTTGCTTTGATTTTGATGGCTTTTTGTGCCATTCTGACTTCATGTAACAGAAATGAAGATGGTCCGACCAAGAAAGAAAGAAAAATGGTGAAAGAAGAGATGACTTGGTCTCTTGATTCAGTTCAAGTTATTTATAATTATCAAACAGCTAACGAAGAGTCTGTTATGCTGCGCAAAGGAGAAGGTTTGACCACTTGGTCTTACACTTTCTATCCTTGGAAGTACCAATTCCCTGCTGATCTTACCGTTCAAAATGGTTTGACAGGTGAGATTACTTCTTTGGCTGAAAGATACCCCGAGAACTATTGCAAATATACTTGCAATACAGCATCTGGCGGTTTCATTTCTGGTGGTTATATGTGTTATTACAATGATCATTTCTGCCTGAGAGGCATCAAAGCGGATGGTATGTTGGAGATGAGAGTTGTGGAAGCAGAACCGGTATGGGATAATCCGGTTTGGACAATCGCTTATAACGCTAGCGAGGGTGATGATTATGTTTACGAGCATCGTATTGAGTATTACTCCCGAGTTCGTTAAAACCCTGCCGGAATTTGTCCGGTTTAGTTTAACCAATGCAATAAAAAAGCCCCTTGAGATTTCAAGGGGCTTTTTTGTATGATAAGGTATCGCTATTTTATAGAAACATTGGCGACATTGGATGGCGTTGACTTCTTACCTTTGCCCAGAACCAGTTGGATGTAATAGGAAACCTTCTCGCCTTCTTTGACCTTGTAGTCGGTGAATGTCGTCTCGCCGCGTTTGAAAGTGGCAATGTCACGGTATTCGCCGCCGTCGATGGAACGGTAGATGACACCATAATGTTCACGGTCGGAGGAGTACTGGTAGTCCCAAGTCAGTGTGGCGCGCTTTGTTTTTTTGTCGCATGCCGCTTTGAGGTTTATTTTCACATCGATGGTGGAAGGTCCTTTCACCTGGACGGTGAATTCGCCATTCTTGCCGGAACTTTTTTGGGAGTAATCAAGAGCTTCTATGCAGTAGTTGTAAGGGGTGGAAGAAGGGGTGGGGTAGTCGCGGAAAGTGAGGAGTCCGTCTTCAACATCATCGGGGGTGGCGATATAGATGCATTCCCAGTGCTTGTGTCCTTCGGGCTTGCGGAAGATGAAGTAGTTGGCCACATCGTCGGACACGCTTCGGCGCCAGCGGGCGGTTACAGCCCCATTGTCCACGCGGAAGTCTTCCAACAGCACGATTGCCGGTGGGTTGAGGTCAGGGAATTTCACCTCAAGGGTGTCGGAGTGCTGGGAGTAGTTGTAGCTGTTGTCGCAGGCCACCACATAGTAATAGATGTGCGGCGTGAGCATGGTGATGTCCACCGTGTCGAGGAAATAGCTGGCATAAAGGAATCCTTTGGACGCCTCTATGAAGTCGTGGTCCAGTTGGTTTGCGAAATAGACCTTATAGCCGCGCAGGTCTTTTTCCCGGTTGGGGTTCCACTCCATGTACATGATGCCGGTGGTATCCACCATGGCGCGCAGGCCATAGGGTTGTGCGGGCGGGGTGACATCCTCAATGTTGTTGATTACCATTTCGGAGTAAGCCACATTTCCACTCTCGTCGGATACGAACACACGGTAGTAACCGCGGCCACGCTGTCCGGCCTCATTGTCGGTGTAGGTGAAGGTTTTGGGTGAAAGCGGACCGGAAACATTCTCCCACGGACCTTCCCAATTGTCAGCAAAGGTGACCACGAAGCACTTGACATCCTTCTCCATAACCGGTTTGTCCCAAACCAGGCGGCAAATCTGGTTCTTTTCGGGGAAGATGCTGTGCAAGTGGGGCGGGAAGGGCGGGATGAGGTCTTCCATCTCAAACGGGTCGGAGGTGCGCGCGGGGGCATAGTCTGAGAAAGCGTCAAAACCCTTGATGCGGTATTGGTAAGTGGTGTCCAGTCCGAGAGAGTCCACGAAAACCACATACTCTTTCATCAGTTCCTCCACCTCCTCGCCATATACGGAAGCCGTCCCCGGGTTGGGATCCATACCGTAAATGGGTGCATCGTTCATGGCTTTCCAAGTCTTTCCCTTATTGCTGCTGCGTTCGATGTAGTAGCCGGAGAGTTTATTCTTTTTCCAATAGACCACGGCGCGGTAAGGATCTATCTGCTTGATTTCGATAGGCGCCACCAGTTCCTCCTCGGTTCTCACAAAGGGCTTGCACTCCACTATGATGCTCACGGATGGGAGCATGGCGTACTTTTCAGGAACGAGAGAGGAGAGGGTGTATTCGTAGAGTTCGCCTTTCTTCACATTCTTATCCACAAAGCGCATACCCAAGGCGTTAGCAATCTCAGGACTGGTCTCAGACGCCAGGTAAGCGAAGAACTGGCGTTGCTCTTGCTCCTGGTTTTTGCGGAAAACATAGTTCTCGAATCCTTGGCCGCCTCTGGGTTCTACCACCCCGTTGGGATTTTGGCCGTACAGGGCTTGTGCGGCCACACCTGCCATAAGGTTGGTGGAGTCGAAACGCTGTTGAAACTCCTCCAACGAGTAAGGCCGGATGGGTTTGGCGTTTAGGTATATGGAAGAGTCTTTAGAATCTTCTTTCGGGCAGGCGATGTTCCAGCCGTAATAGTTGCTCAATATCCAGATGGACGACTTTTCCGGTGCCCAGCGCAGCACGATACTGTCACCGTAACTCCGAGCCATAATTAGAGTGTAGTAGTTTGAACGCTCGGGAATGGCGTTTTCCTTGTTTTCATCCTGGGCGTTGGCAAAATTGCACCAAGAAAGCACGATTGTCGCAATAATACTTATGATGAGTTTCCAGTTTTTCATAATCTTGAAATTAAGTGTTTAGAATTAGTAACCCAATAATGCTGCCATTAATATTTCAATTCAAGTTTATTATACTTTTTCAGATTGTTAAGTTGATCATTCGACATCTTGTATAGATTGAGTTTCCAATTCAAATCGAATAAAGCATTGTTCTTGAATATTCTTCCGCTAGTCTCTATCTCTTTAATGTCGGAAACTAGGAATTGACAGAATGTTTCAAATTCGCTGAAATTCTTAGTGGGTGTAATATAGTATATGTCAACATATACGGGTTGCTCTGTGTTGGCTTTTTTGGGAAGGTTTGTCAGTGAATTGAACATGGGTTGGCGAGACATAACTATATTGGCATCTGCTTCTCCTTCTGTTGCTCGAGCCAAACCTTGTCTTTTCCATCCGTTATAGAATTCGTTGCTGAACAACCAGAAATCGTACCAATAACGTGCAGGTCTATGATCTTGGGTTAGAAAATCTGTGCTTAACCATTTATCGCGTCTGTTATTTATGAGCAAGGGGCTGTTTAATCCTTGTGAACTCAATCCGTCAGGTGCATAGATGTAAATCCAGGCATCAAAGTAGCACATAGTACGGATGAAACTGGGTATTTGGAAAGGGAAATTATCAAACTGTAGAATGTTGTACGGGTGTTCGCAGGTGCTGATATAGGTGTCCACTTTTCGATTACTTTCATAATAACCGCGGCAGTCAATGGCTATTGCGTAACCGAACATTTGTTGGAAGAATGAATTGAAGATGTTGAGATCCTTGTAGATGAGAGAAGTAATGTTATCTACAATTTTCACATCTGGGTTATCACCATGGGTGGGTAGTTTTTTTGATGTATTAATAAAGAAGGAACTATCTACCCGGCAGTGTGTTTTTTCAGTCACCTGAACATCCAAAATGTTGGGTACATACCACCATTCGCGTTGCAGAATTAAATCATTTCCTTCTTGAATGTTGACATGCCCAGCTAAGTTAATTTTGCGCGGCAGTGTCCTGTAATTCAAATTCGGAAAAGTTTCAGTACCTTTCCGTGACCATACAAAGTGGTCATAGGTGATTTGTGTTGGAGTGTAGTCCTTCCATCCACTCCATCCGTCATATCTCCCCCAATAATCAAGTTTTTGACGAGGATATGCTGTGTGAAGTGGCCATGTGACATCTGTTTTTCCAGGACCCAAATGAAGATAACTGAATCCTGTATTCCATGTCAAATCAGCAAAGGCATCCAATTTGTCAGTGTAAACCTTATGTAGTTTGAAAGCGGTATTCACCTGTTCAGTAAGTTCTCTATCAACCACAAAGGATGCTATGGCTGGAAGCGTGATGCCATCGCGGTACATAGTCCGGTCGTTTGGTTTAAAACTGCTAAACAGATATGCGTATTTGTAGAATGGACGGGCGGGGTGTCCATCGTGTACGCCAGGCATGGAGGTGTTGATTGCTTCGCCAGCATTGGTGTGTGGCCATGTTATGCCATCCCAAGAGGTTTTTAAAACATTGTTTTTGAGGGAGGTGAATAAATCCTCGTATGTATTAATGTTAGCATCGGCAGTGCCAAAATAGAGGGTATAAACCACATTGCCGATTTGGGTGGCAATGGCATACTCGTTGATTTTGGTACGGGTGTAGTCCATCATGGTGTCACGCCCCTTCTCCCTCATCTCCTCGCGGGCTTCGTCGATACGGATTTGGCGTACATCAACGAAATTGGAACCGCCGCCACTTCCGCCACTGCCGTGGTGACCGAATCCAAGATTATTGTCAAAATGGTTACCAGGTTGGATGCCCTCGCGGATATCGCGCGATATGGACACTTCAACGATAGTGCTTTCTAAGCGGCCGTTGTCAATGAAGTTGTGTCCGCCCAAACCGCCCATTCCAGGACTGTTAAAGGTGAATCCTCCAGATCCAAAACCGAATCCATTGCCAATGCCGCCACTTCCTCCGTATCCGCCTGCACTTCCGTTGCCCGGGTTGATGTTGGTGCCGTTGCCTGGAAGGGATGTGCCACTTCCGAGATGGTGGCCGCTACCAACTCCGTAACCGCCTGCAGTGCCTTCGCCCGGATTGATGTTGGTACCACTGCCATGGAGAGATCCTGGAACGATTGTATGACTGCCACCAATACCTCTGACAGGATCTGTCAAACCACCATCAATACCTGGGTTGATAAGGGTTGTGTTGCCAGGAATCAAGGTTTTGCCAGAACTTGTCATGTTTAAATTAGGAACATTGACGGATATGTTATCCAATCCTGTAATCGTCACATGTGAGGTGTTCATCGAAGCGGGGTTCACATTCAGGTGCGCAATGTTCATGTTGCCTCCCGCAGGACCTCCTCTCTTGATAATAGTAGCATGGTTTTCACCTACGGGCTGGCTCGGCATGCTTTGCGGTTGAGTGGTCACAGACATGACAGTGGTCACGGGTCCGTTGTGGCCGGCTTGTACCCCTCTCAGCGATGCGGTACCCGTAATTTGCACATTTACAGGTCGATTACTGGTGCCTGAGGTGGCCTCCATTTGAATATGACCTCCGGTTTGAACAGCCCCTCTTTTAAGGTTGACACCTCGCTTGGGATTGCGTAATCCGGAACTGGTTGTGCCGGTGGATGAAGAGGAGGAATACGATGCAGTATTGGTGCCTGCCAGAACAGCACCTGATGTGTTGGAACCAGAGGAACCGGAACCGCTGCCGTTTTGTGCAACTAGTTGCGCGGGTCTTCTGCCACTTGCAACCGCAGTCGCGTTGCTTCCGCTTCCACTATTGTCGCCGGATTGGGCTACTAAAGCGCCAGCGGGTCTCACGACTCTTCCAGAAGAGGAGAAGCCGGAAGATTCGTTGGAGGAATTGTCAGTCATTGTCCAAATCCCTGTACCGTAATTTTGTTGGGAAGTATTGGTCGTTGTTGTTGTCGTGTTGGTTTGCGTGACATTACTTTCCAGAATTTGCCAAAGGTCACGACCCTGTACCTCATGGGTTTGAATGACGGTGGTTTGTTGCTGGAGCATAACCTGTTCGTTAACTTTGACGTCGTACAGGTCTTTGTCCATAGTGTACATTTTCACTTGGTATAGGGTGTTTGGCGGGTCTTGACTGAAAGAGTCAGGCAGCTTGATCCTTAGGCGGGAAGTAGTCGGAATTTTGCCCCATATCCATGTGTTGTTACTTGGAATATATTGTATGTTTTGTTCAGGAATCAGTTCGCCTGCATTTTCAGACACATCATTCTGTCTGACTACAAAAGCCATCAGCATTTTGCCATCTTTGGCTAGTTCATCAGGATTGAACAATCTTTCACGGTCTTTCAAGATATATATCAAGCAGGTTTTGTCGTACAGTTCACCTTTTGGCACATACGGGTCACCGTTGTATGGCCAAGTGAATAACACTTGATCCACCAGATTGTCAGGAACTGAGGATGTGGTAATATATACAGTGGTGTCAGGACGGAAAGGACGCACTTCGGTCCGATTCTTGTCAACATAGAATGTCGGATTGTACCACAGCATAGCTTCTTTGTCGAAGTTTGAACTTATGGTGGTTTTCTTGACGATGTCGTAAGGCACATCATTACGGATTCGTACGCCCCCAACGGTAGTGTCAATAACAACACAATCTGCACAATATTTACGCTCTTCGAAAGCACGAGCCACTAAGTGGATTTTATGGGTGGTGGATTCTAACAAGCCGCCCTCCGAGGTCTCGAAATAATATACATTGGAGTTGTTGTTGCTTCTCTTAAATCGCATTATTGATTGGTTCTTGTTTGTCCAATTCTTGGGATTTTCGGAGCGGGTGTTATCCACAGCCAAAGAGACATCAGGATTCCAAAGTACGAAGATAAATTTGCGGGCATCGCTCAGTTTTTCAGGGTCGTTCGGGTCAGGAGTGCAGAGAATCAGTTCCTCATCCCAAGGCATGTTGGATGTGATGATGGTGTTGGCGAAAGGAGAAACGATATTGTCACTCTTTACAGCGTCTTTTGGGTTATCCTTGCTCGGGCTGATGCTCTCAAACAACTTCACATTGGCCAACGGATCGCCGGCACCAGGCACGCACACATCGCCCAATTCGAAGTCCACACTGGTGTTGATCTTCACCAAACCGCCCAAAACGCTGGCCTTGAAACGAAGAAGTCCGTAGCACCAGGTGGGTTGCGGAGCGCCACCCTGTAACAGGGCACCAACGCCTGCCTCAAGCAGTGAAAGATGGCCTTTCCAGAATCCGAGGTTCAAGCTCAAACCGATTTTGCCTTCCAGCATGGCGTAAATCTGGCCTACAGCATAGAAGTTGTTCTTGCCGATTTCGGGATAACCTTCACAGCTGGCGCCATTGGTGTTGAGCAGGGCCACATCAAAGCCCAGCCAGGCATTAATGCTTACCCAAAGGAACATATCGAATTCTATCTTGGCGTTGAAAGAGGCACCCAAAGCGAACCCACCGGCATCCGGCATCTTGGTTATTCGTTTGCTCTTTGCCTTATCCACCTTGTCAGCGCCGAGGAAGTCCTTCACCTCCTTTGGGATGTCAGGCAACTCAAAGCCGCCTTCGAAATAATTGCCCATGGCAATGTAGCATGTGAAATTCGATTCGGTTTTGAAGATGACATAATTGGTCTTCATGCTGAAGATCACACGCTCGTCGTATGGCGGTCGACCTATGTAGAAACACCATTCGTTTTTGTCGTTTGTGTGTGGGCTAACGCCTTTCTTATAATGTTTAACATGCAATCCGATAGGGATTTTTATGGTTGCGCTTCCGCCAATGCTGGCCAGGTCAGGAGTGCTACTGGCGCTTCCACCGCTATTGTTACCGTTCTTGTCTGCATTCTTTTCCGCTTCGGCAATTTCAGGATAAGCGGCGCGGAGAAGGTCCATGTTGTTCTCGCTCAAAGACCCTTCGTCAGGGAATTTGAATTTGAACCCTGCCGTGTCGCCTAATTGATTTTTAAGTAGGGATGCCAGACTGATATCCGTATTCACTTCGGCGGAGAAATCGAACAAGAATATGTCATCGGTGTTCTCAATGTTAATCATGGCGCTTACCGTGATGGTGACATTACTGTTGGTTTCGTCATCAGCATTGTAGTTGGTGATGACACTGGCGTTGACTTGCAGTGTGAATCCGGAGAAGTGTCCGTTAGCCACGCGCAGGGAGATGAAACCATCGGCGTTCATGGCTTTGGGGTCGGCTAAAGCGAGGGCAACACCGGCTTTGGCGGCCCATGCGTCGTATTGCGGGACGAACTCCATGCCGGAGGATACCATATTGCCTTCCAGTCCCTTCTGGCCTGCCTTACGCAGGACTCTCGGGTCGGTGTTCATACCGTTTTGCTTCGGTGCCATGTTATAGGCGAATCCACCGCCCAAACCGGTGAGGTTTACAGTACCCAATGGGATGCCAGGGTTGCACTTGGCCACACCTTCCACATACCACCAATCGTATGTTTCGGTATCGCTGCCCGGTTTCTTCACCGTGCCGAAGCCGGCTCCGGCGCCAAAGGTCACTTTGTCCATAATAGTAACCATCAAGCTGCCGCGCAGACCCTCACCGTAGGTTGCGTCGTTGTGGAAGAACCCGATTCTGCCCTTCAGCTTGAAGAGGTCAAGGTCAGTTTCAACCCAGATGGAGTCAAGTTCGCCGTCAATGTCGTCAGCGTTGCAATCCCAGGTCTTGGTGTCCACAACACCCCAGAACTTGAATCCGGCTCCGCCGCCGATGCTGCCGTTGGAACAAGCGCCCACGCCAATCTTGATGCCACCGGCAACAGCCAAGCCCACTTTTTTCTTGTTGCCACCGGCGCTTTCAAAAATGCCGTCAAGGGTTTCCACACTGAAACTGAAACCACCCACGCTGCCTTCGAACATCGGCTTCTTGTCCTGAACCTGTGCCACTTCCGTGACTTCGTCCACATTATCATGATAGGTGAATAGTCGTTTTTGCGGGGAGGCCTTGCTCCACTTGCCCGCATCGAAATCCAATCCGTCAAACTTGAATTTGGCACTGTTGTCGGGCTTGTTGTAGTTTCTCAAGTACATCTTCTCGAACTTGATGGCGGCAAACTCAACCGGAAGACCGATTTTGTCAAAGTCGATGTTGATGGTGCCGTTCATGGTCAAGTCAATCATGGTGTTTTCCACCGTGTCCACTTTCTTGATGCTGAAATAGGAAGAGGCGGGGTCGAGTTTGATGTTTGCCAACCACAAATCCAATTTGAAGTTGGTGTCTTTGGGATGCAAGTTGAATTCGAGTTCTTTTTTGCCTAAGGCCAATTTGTAGCCCAGTCTGCCCTTGAACAGCGGCATGCCTGTCTGTCCTACAATACGGCCCTCTTTAAATTCGCTTTTGACGAATGCGATGGCCACCGTGTCAATGGAGAGCATCCAACCTCCACCCTTGTCGGTTTCCAATGTCAGGAGGTCGCTGACATAGAGCGTGGTGGAGAAACCTTCGTCGTCAATAACGATGTTCTGGGCACCGGCTTTGATACGGCTGCCCGGATAGTAATAGTAGGCGCTGTCTTTTTGGGAACCGTTGATGCCATAGCTGTATATCAGCATGGAGTCTTTCTTCTGCCCCTTGTCGCCGTTCACATCGGAGAATGTGTTGCTGACATCGTCGGGGAAGAGGACGGTGAATTGTTCCAGATAGAAGCCCTTCCAGCTTGCGGGTGGCGGGGTGCCTTTCTTACCTCCTTGGGAACCACCAGCACCAGAACCGCCGGCACCTCCTGGACCTCCGGAGCCGCCGCCTTGGGCGTTGGCGGAGGCACCGCTGCCACTACCAGAACCGGGTTTGCCACTTCCGGAACCGCTACCCGAACCGGAGCCACTGCCGGAACCAGAACCGGGTTTGCCGCTGCCACCACCTTGACCCGGACCAGCAGAGTCTTTCACATACTCGGCCGGCAATCGGACGATTTTTGGCGTGGAGGTGGCGGAACGGTCTAACACCATTCCCTTTCCTGTAGGAATGAAGGTGTAATCTTCGCAACCGGGAACGGAGAATGCGTCCATGGTGATTTCAGCGGTCCAATTATCCCAGTCGTAAATGTGGGTGTACATACGGGCATGTACAGGTTGCCCTTTGAGCACTGTGCCGTTGTTTTTCAAGTCGGCTTTGTACATGTCCTCCTTGTCAAATTCAATTTGCACATCGGCGGTCAGTTCCTTGAATCCCTCGTGGTCAATCCTGACAATACATCCGTTGATGGGCTTGCCTAAAGTGTCGGCCGCCTTGAATGTCATTTTGTAGCCATCCGATAAATCCACATCGTAATCCTTGGCCAGATACATGTCAATGCCTTCGTCGATGTTTCCAAGAATGGATTCAGGATCCATACAAATGTTGGTGGCCACGAACGGAATGTACATGTTGTCGGAGTTGGCAAAGAAAATGGCGGTCATGTTCATGAGTGCCGTGGTGGGCGAGAAGTACATCTCACCAATGGTCAACTTCACATTCTTTGAACCACTTACCACTTCGTCGTCCAACGCAAGGGGCAGGGTGACCACTCCTACAGAAACAGTCTCGGTTTCTTTCTCAAAAACGCCAAAAATACCATGCGCGATGTTGCTGTATGTATTAATTTCATCGTAATACTTCTTTACTTCTTTGTTGTTTTTGTAATTGGCTGCTAACCAGTCGGTTTTGTCATCGGTCCAGTCAGTCCAGCCGTAGCCGAAGCCCATGTTCACATAGTTGGATGCGTCTGTGCTGATGCTCTTGGCGGTACCCGAGATTACATCATTGTTTTTGTTCACTTGGATGGTGTCAAACTGCACTTTGATGAAGCATTCGGCACCGAAAGGCCTCCAGGCCACATATCCCTCGCCACTGATTTTCTTTCCTCCATCTTTGTTTTCGGTGACCTTCTGGATGACTAACGGCATGTTGCCCAACTTCAGTCGCGTCTTGTCATGGATTAAAGTTTTGGTGTCCATCGCGACAGGCGATTTGTCCAGATCTTTCAAATGCTCCGGATGACACTGTATGGTTTTGTCCAAACGCGCGATGACCGAATCGTTGGATATCATCTTGAAAACGAGATACTTTGACAATCCCTTGTTCGGGATACTGTAATCGTAGTCGTGTTGCAACAATTTGGTTTTCAAGTATGCCACATAGGAATCACCGATCTTGAGGGAATCCAGAAGAGTTTGGTCTATAAAGGATGTCTCTGAGATGTCCTTCTTGATGAACATGGTGTCCTTAACAGCTTTTGCGATGGTGGACTTGTACTTGAGTTTGCACACGACCAGATCGTATTTCACGGTGTCGTTGGTGGCGACGCCAGTGGCGGGATTCCAGATGAACTTGAAGTCGTCATCTTTCAGCACCTCCTGTATGTCTGTCCATGCGGAGTCGTGCGCCACGATGTTTGACGGATAGGTGAACTCGGCCACGGTCAGTGGACGCAGCGCACCGGAGTCGATACCCCATTGGAATAGGGCATACGAGGTGAAAGTGGCGTAATCGTAGCGGGTGACCGTGATGGTGGTGTCATGGTATTCCGGTATGTTGTTGATGTAGTCCGTAAGAGTGTATGTGGTGGAAAGACCGTATCTGTATTGTGCGGTGGCGTCCACTAAAAACAGGTACTTCTCACCCTCTTCCAGTTTCTCTTCCCATCCCGGATATTCAATGGAAACGAGATTGTAGTTGTTGGCAACAAAGGCATCGGGATTGTTCTCCATTATGCTCATGCTCTCGATCGGAGCAAATGACATGGAGTTCTGGATGTCGCCACCTATATATTTATATAGGTAAGCCGTGTAAGTCAAGGATTCAATGGAGTCGGACCGCAACGGCATCCAGTTGGCGGTGAACAGGGTTCCCTTTTTCGGTATGGTGTAGATGGTCTCGCCGTCAACCTCATGCGTGACATATGAGGTGGGGGAGGGCGCATGGGAGGATTCATCGCCGAACTGGTCGGTCAATCTCTTAAGCGCTTTTTTGTCTTGGAACGGCGTGGCGATGTAGTGGTTGCGGAACGATTTCAGCACATCTTCCCTGTTGTCCTTGGTGGTGCTGGTCTGGCTGGGTTGTGTCGAGCTCAAAGCGGTGGAGCCGTCAGGCGTGATGCCTTCACCCCAAACGAATGCGATAATCTGGCTGTTGCCTTCGTTGCCCAGGTTGACAATGGAGTAGCCGTATTCGTTTTTCAGCACGGCGGTCACTTGGGCGGCGTATGTGTGTCCGGGAATCAGACGGAATTGTCTGTCGCGGATGGTGTCGTATGTGTAAAACAGTGATGATCCGAGGTCTTGGGTGGTGAGCGTCGGGTTTGAGGTGATGGCTTCCGTGAGTGTCTGGCCGTTGGCGACATTCACTTCCACTAATTTGAACACATAGCGGAATTGATTGCTTTTCAAACAGTTGGATATTACGCCAGTCCAGCGGAAGGTGAGTTTTTGCTGGAGCGGTATTTGAGCGTATTGGTTGCTCATACGGTTGTCGGACCCATAGTCAAAGAATTCGGAAGGATTGCTTTGGGGTGTGGGGTTGTTGAGGTTGGCGGCGCTTTGTCCGACTACAGGCGTGATGAACTCGGGGGCGGAACCCGAATAGCAGATGCTGAAAAAGCAGCATGCCTCTTCGCCTACTTTCTCTGGACTTTGAGTGGCCCCGCCCGGTACCCATCTATATGGAGTGACGCAGATTTTGTAATTGCCCTCCGGCAAGGTGAGTGCCTGCTGCCAGTCAATGCCGTTCATCTCATATTGAACATTGCTGAGCAAAGCATGATAGTCGGCGTTCGTCAAGTCCACGCTCTGACCATTCCCGATGGTCAGCGGATAGGGCGGCACTACCGTGGGCTTGGTGCTGAACGAGAAATTGTTCTCAGATGTTGAGAATTCGCAGCTTACGGTGATGCCAATGTAAATGTCTTGGCTGCTTCCAGAGAAATTGTTCATGGTTACCCTGAAATACTTTGTGGGATCATCCATGTAACTCAGTCCCGTGGAAGGGAAAACACTGGTTTTGGGGATTACCAGGGTGTTGATGCTGTTTTGTGCAGAGCCCAAAAACAGTTGGGAAACCAGCATCAAGGTCAAAGCGAGGATGTAATATATTTTTCTCATAATGGGAGGTTTTTATCTGGATTGTTGTGTGTTCTGTTTCATTATTTTGGCGGCCTTCCGGTCGGCTTTGTTCTGGCGTTCCCCTTTGCTCTTTTTCTTGATGATTTTGGCGGCAAAAGAGTAGGTGTAGGATAAGGTGAACCGGCAGTCCAGGTCGGTGGCAATCCGCTGCCCGATGACAATGCGGTCGCTGTAGTTGCTCAACGAGAAATACATGGATGCCGTGTGGTGCTTGCGGTAGTTGAAGTTTGTGCTCAAACTGTTGCTGAAGGAGATGTTGTTCTTGGCCCCTTCGTCTTGCATGATGTTGTAACCAGCTGATAAACAGTAATTCAGATTCCAGTTGGTCTTTTCAGTGGATATCAGGCGGTACCCGACAAAGGCACTCAGGGTGTTGGAGATATAATTGGAGTAGGTTGATCTCGATATGGAAAAGTCGTAGTTGCCGCCCACATTAAGCCGGATTTCCTGCAAATCAACGCTATAGCCAATGCCCGCCGTGATGGTGCGGGTGTCGATGTCAATCGTTGACAACTTGTTCAGATTGGCATTTTGGATGTAGTTGCCATTCAGGGAGATGGAATGGGTGTTCCCGCCTTTGTAAAAAGTGAACACTGGGGATATGGTGGCGGTATGCGTGATTTGGTCAATACGGATCGAGTCGGGAACCACGCAAGTGCCGTCAAACTCATTCTGTTTGATGCCGTTGTAGGAAAGATTCAGGGAGAAATGGTCTGAGATGTTGTTGATCCAGTTCAAGGTGTAGGTGGCCACCTGGTTGGTGTACATCTGCTTCTTGTTGAGGTTGTCACGCTGGATGTATCCGATTAAAGTAAGGATAGACCGGTTTTTGAACATGTTGAAGTTGGTGTGCAAACCCAAACTGTGTGTGTTCTGACTGAACGAGTTGGCGCCCAGTGAGACATACTCGGGCTGGATGAAACGATAGGTGACGCTTCCGTTAAAATGCTTGGTGAAAAAGTTCATGGCGGCGTCGCCGGCGAACCGCAGTTTGGTGTTGTTGCGCACACCGAGCAGCCAGTCGGTCTTCTGCAGGATGTTTTGGTATTTGCCAAGGTTCTCTGTGGCGTATGGCGACAAGGAGTCGCGCAGGTTGGAAGTATATGCGCTTGCGCCCACATTGGCGGTGAAAGAAAACCAGTGCTTGATGGAAAACCTGCCCGATAGACCGAGTGTGATATTGTCCTTGGCTGGTATGGAGTCGCGCAGGAATTCGGGCAGCGATTTCTCGATGTCTTTGGCTTTCAGGAAACTGATGTCAATGTAATTCTTGGCGTTGCCGACACCCAATTTCACACCGACGGCGTCACGGCGGTATTGGGGCAGATAGGAGGCGGGCGTGTTGAGTCCTAACAACGAGTCGGCAAGCTGTTGGAACGCCGTGCGGTCGTCATATCCCTTGATTCTCGTGGCTTGGCTGAGCAGTCCCCCGAATGCGGCGGCGCGGAACAACTTGCCCTGATACTCCAATCCGGCACCCAAAAAGGAAAGTCCGGAGTAGGTGTAGTTGTTGAAGTGCATGCTGCTGTTGCCCAAATGGAAACGGAACCGCTTCCATGTCGGAGTGGCACCCAAACGGAAAGTGGGCAGTTGCGGGTAGTTAAACGAGGTCGTGTTGTTGACAAAATAAAAAGACAACGGCAGGTTGAAACTGTATATGTTGAGGTTTAAATTGGCAAAAATGGAACCGCTGAACGGAGTGGACCCCGGATAGTTGGAGTTGTACGAAACGCCCAAGGAGGTTCCTACATTGCCGGAAATGGACAGCGGATCAGAATTCTTGATCTGGTTGATACGCTGGCCGATTTGGGCGTTGGCTTGCCAAAAGCAGGCCATGCTTAATAAGATAAAAAGGAAGATACGGAATGGATGCAGCATCTCCATCGGGCTTGCAGGTGGGGCATTCCGCAGAATGTGTCTTGATGTGCCGGTTGAGTGTTTCATTTGTCCAATATTACAACATCGCAAAAGTAATAATTTATACAAATATATATATAAGTAAAATTACTCATTTTGTAAAAAGTTATGAACATTTTTAAATGTTGGTGGGGTAGGAATAGTCAATGCATAATTATGATGTCTCGAAAAAATTGATGGTTCGTGGTGTTGTTTTAAAGTTTTGTTATCTTTGCCGTTTCAAAAAATGAACATATATGAAGAAGTGTTTTTCCTTTCTGATACTGATTTTTTCCATGTTGATCTTCGCAGCATGCAATACCGGTCCCGGCACCGGTGGCACGGCCACATTGGAGGGCGTTGTCATGATGGTGCAGCATCCTGACGATCATTTCAATCTGGAAACGGATACGGTTCCCGCAGCCAAGACGGATGTCTTTCTGGTTTATGGGGACAACACCTTCTATGATGATGATGTGGAGGCCGACAATACCGGTCTGTATCGCTTCAAATACTTGCGCCCTGGCACTTATACGGTGTATGCCTACACCACACGCCCCTCAGGCCAGCGCGTGGCCGAGACACAAACCGTGAATGTGGAGCGCGGCCAGGTGACCACAGTGCCCACCATCTATGTGCACGAAGGCAAAGCTTACGGAAGATCCATTGTCAAAGGTACAGTCAATGCCACTTACATTGACAAGAACGGGGATGTGACTGCCACAGGCCCTGCATACGGTCACCGGATGTACATCCAGCGGGTAGGGGAACCCTTCCCCTTTGACGATGTGCGTGTCGGTATCAATGGCGTTTTCATGTTCCAGAAAATCGACCCGGGCGATTATATCGTTTTCACGACTTCCATTTATGATGAGGATGAAATTCCGTACCTTATACAACGAAGTGTGACGGTGACTTCCCCCGAAACCATTGTTGAAATTGAAGAACCTTTCCAGGTTACGATAAAACCATAATTTTTTATCATGAAAAAGATTCTAGCAATCCTGATAATTTGTGTGATAGGTGTTTCCTGCTATGCGCAAAGTTCCTCAAAACGCGACTCCCGCAAGAATCTCGTCGTAAAGGAATGGAATCGCGGCGACGGCGGAAAGGGCGCCCGTTTTCTTGATCATGTGACCAAGTACAACGCCGACGGACGCAAGTGCGAGGACATTGAATACACCTCCTCCGGTACCATAAAGGCCCGCTGCACCTACGAGTATGACGCCAACGGCAAGGTGTCGCGCGAGGTGGTTTACAATGACCACAACAAGGCCGTCCGCATCCGCAAATTCGAGTACAACGCCGACGGCACCAAGAAAAAACAGTACAACTACGCACCTAACGGCAAACTGCAGTCTGTAAAGGAATTCGAATATGTTAGATGAGGTGCTTTGCGATATGACTCCAATCTCGCTGGAAGAGATGAGCACGGTGAAACTGATGAACCGGACGGACACCAAGTATCTGCTTAACCGTCAGATGCTTGCGGATATTGCCCGACATTGGTCTCCGCTGTTCTTTGTCCAGGATATTGCGGGCAAGCGCACCGCCTCCTACAAAACCCTCTATTTCGACACTCCCGACGCGCTGACCTATACCGTACACCACAACCGCCACCTTCACCGCCAGAAAATCCGCCAGCGTGAGTATGTGGATACAGGCAACCTCTTCTGCGAGGTGAAAAACAAGGTGAATACCGGCCGAACCAAGAAGAAACGGATGGAAATCCCTGCCTCCGAGTGGGGCAAACTCTATGAGATGCCAGAGATGAAACACTTTCTGAAAGAAAAAGTGTGGATTACCCAAGAACCGCTGCTCCCCAGACTCCAGAACCAGTTTCAGCGCATTACACTGGTCAATAAGGCAAAGACCGAGCGCATCACCATCGATAGCGGTATCCGTTTCCACAATCAGTTAAACAACTGTGTGGCAGATGTTTCCGATTTGGTGATTGTGGAGGTGAAACAGGATGGCAACCAGCCCTCCGACTTCAAAAAACTGCTGCTCGACGCGCGGGTGCCCCAAAAACGGCTCAGCAAATACTGCCTCGGCATGCTCCTTACGGACGAGCACATCAAATACAACCGCTTCAAGGAGAAAATCCGCTATGTCAGCAAACTCATCAACCGCGAACTCACCATCCCTGCTATGGACTATGAACTATGAACCACCCATACTCTCTTACTCTTTTACTCTTTTACTCCTCTCTTCCTCATTTACCCTTTAAACTTTAAATTTGTAACCTTCAACTGATATGACCCAATCCTCATTCCCCGATTATGATCCTGAAATCATGCGCGAATTCGGCATGGAAACCGTTGACGGCGCAGGACAATTGTTTGGCATACCGCTTTTTGACGGCCCTTCCCTGTGGCACATGCTGTTCCGCTTTGCCATCAATCTGGTCTTCTGCTGGCTGATTATTGGTTTGTTTTATTACAAAAGAAGCAAACGCCGTGACTATTATTTCACCTTCATGATGTTCAGCATCACCATTTTCTTCCTCATCTTCCTGATGGACAATGTGAAGGTGCAAATCGGCTTCGCCTTGGGATTGTTTGCCATTTTCGGCATGATACGATATCGGACCGAATCCATTCCCATCCGCGAGATGACCTACCTGTTTGTGGTGATTGGATTGTCCGTCATTAATGGCTTGGCCATGACCGTGAGTTATACCGAACTTTGTATAACCAACATTCTTGTTTTGGTGGCGGTTTGGATTTTTGAGCGCGCCAAGTGGAAACACAGAGTGGAAACGAAGATTATCCTGTATGAGAAAATAGAGCTGATAAAAGCTGGTCGTGAGCAGGAGCTGATTGCCGATCTGAAAGAACGCACCGGATTGGATATCCTGAATGTGGAAGTCGGCCATATCAATTTTCTGAAGGATACCGCTTATGTGAAAGTGAGTTACAAACCGACCCAAGCGGAATACAGTACTATCAACAATCTGACGAAAGTGAGGTCGGACAAGTTTTTTTAGACGAGAGACTTGAGACGTGAGATGTGAGACTTGAGATGTGAGACTTGAGATATGAATTTTTAATACCTGTTCCCTAATCCAAAAAAATGATAAGAATTTCCAAAATCCTGATATTCGCGATCGTGCTGCTCCTCTCGGGGCGGGTGGTGGCGCAGTCTTTCGAGACCGGCGGATTATTGGGGGCGGAGTATGAGATGAGGATCTTGAAGGGGTGGCACTGGGGTGCGGAGGCGGAATTCCGTTTTGATGAGAATTTCACCCATTTCAACCGCTTCAAGGTGGCGGTGGGGACGGATTATACCTTTTGGAAAAAACGCATCAAGATCGGGGTGGGGTATGGTTATCTGAATTATCATAAAGACGATTATTTTGAAAGCCGGCACCGGATCACGGGCTCGCTGACGCTTGCGGAGAAGTTCGGCAACTGGAAACTGTCGTACCGTGCTGCGTTCCAGAGCACCTTCCGTGACAACCGCCGCGGCGATTACACCTTCAATCCCAAGACATACATGCGCAATCGCCTGGCGGTCAGCTACAAGATACCGGGCAAGCCGCTGAAACTTCACGCATCCGAGGAGTTCTGGTGGCGGCTATATCATCCGGAGCACAACATTATAGACGAATTGCGCACGGTTGTGGGGGTGGAATACGCCATCAACAAACGAAACACACTGGACTTCTTCCTGCGTTCCAACAATGAGGTCCAGGTGTCAAACCCGAAACACATATTTTATATAGGTGTCTGTTATGGGTTTGAGTAGTTGAAAAAAAATATTTATAAACAATTGATTGTATAATTTTTTTTTCTATTTTTGCCGCCCGATTGAAAGGAAAAGGCGAAGAGGGGTTGTATCGGTATTTAATAAATTGATTTTCAGATATTTACAATAAAATAAAGATAAAATAACGAAATGAGTGCAAGCAAGAAATTAGCAGCAGATGCGCGAAAAGAAGCGAAAAAGACGACTTACATGGCCCGATTAGTGGATAATCCGACCTCCCCGCGCAAGACCAGAATTATGGCAAACGTGATCCGTGGAAAAAATGTGGATTACGCCATGAATGTATTGAAATACAGCCATAAAGAATCAGCAGAGAAATTATTGAAACTTTTGAAGTCCGCCGTTGCCAACTGGCAAGTGAAGAATGAAGGTGCCAGACTGGAGAATGCGGATTTGTATGTGAAGACCATCATGGTGGATGGCGGCCGTATGCTGAAACGTATCCGCACCGCTCCCCAGGGTCGTGCCAACCGCATCAGAAAACGCTCCAACCACGTTACGCTGGTGATTGCCGACAGAAATACGGAAAAAGCAAATACAGAAAATATAACAACTGAAGAATAAATAATAATTAATTAAGTATGGGTCAGAAAGTAAATCCGGTAGGCTTACGCCTTGGTATAGTAAGAGGCTGGGATTCTAATTGGTACGGCGGCAAAAATTTCGCCGGTAAGATCGTCGAAGATGACAAGATTAGAAAGTATCTGAACGCTAAGTTCTCCAAAGCCGGTATCTCAAAAATTTACATTGAAAGAACTTTGAAACTGGTCACCGTGACCATCAGCACCGCACGTCCGGGTCTCATTATCGGCAAGGGCGGTCAGGAAGTTGACAAAGTGAAAGAAGAATTGAAAGTCATCACCAACAAGGAGATTCAAATCAACATCGTTGAGGTGAAACGTCCGGATCTGGACGCTCAGTTGGTGGCACAGAACATCGCCAAGCAGATTGAGGGTCGTGTGGCATACAAGAAAGCCATCAAGACCGCAGTCGCTTCCACCATGCGCGCGAATGCGGAAGGTATCAAAGTTACCGCCGCTGGCCGTCTGGGTGGCGCCGAAATGGCTCGTTCCGAGCATTTTAAAGAGGGTCGTATCCCGTTGCACACCTTGAGAGCGGACATCGACTACGCTCCGGTTGAGGCACACACCACTTACGGTTGCATCGGCATCAAGGTTTGGATCTGCCGCGGCATCGTTTATGGCAAGCGCGACCTCTTCGCCCAAAATGTGGACAGCAAGGATGCCAAGGGCTCTGCCAAACGTCCGTTCCGCGGACCCCGCAAGGGTGGCAACGGTCCCCGCACCAGCAACAGAAACATGAATAAGTAACACGACCGACGCAAAGATGCCGGTTTATCAATAATAATTAAAAACATTAAAAGCAATGTTACAACCTAAAAAAGTAAGATACAGAAGGCCGCAGAAAGGCAGAATGAAAGCCATCACCAAACGAGGTGCTGAGATCTCATTCGGCTCTTTCGCATTGAAAACACTGGACGAATTTTGGATCAGTGCCCGCCAGATTGAGGCTGCCCGTCAGGCTATCACCCGTGAGATGAAGCGTCAAGGTCAGCTGTGGATTCGCATTTTCCCGGATCGCCCCGTTACCGCTAAGGGTTTGGGTGTTCGTATGGGTAAAGGTAAAGGTACTCCCGAGTCTTGGGCCGCACGCGTGAGCCCGGGCCGTATCCTCTTCGAGGCCGACGGCATCCCGATGGAAGTCGCCAAGGAAGCTATGAGACTTGGAGCCCAGAAACTGCCCGTTCATACCAAATTCATCGTTAGAAGAGATTATTCACCAGAAATTTAATACGAGGCGATATGAAACAGAAAGTTATTAACGAGCTTACGACTCCGGAAGTGAAAGAGAGACTGGATGTGGAAAAAGACAACCTGGTCAAGATGAGACTCAACCACGCCATCTCCCCGTTGGAAAACCCCCAACTGATTAAAGAGCAACGCAGAACAATCGCAAGACTGTACACCGAGTTGCGCAAACGCGAATTAAACGATAACAAATAATCCACCTGACAAGTATGGAAAGAAATAACAGAAAAGTGAGAGAAGGCATCGTGGTCAGCGACAAGATGGAAAAATCCATCGTCGTGCTGGTTGAACGCAAGATGAAACACCCCATCTACGGAAAGTTCCTGAAACGTTCCACCAAGTTCATGGCTCATGACGAGAAGAACGATTGCCATATCGGTGACAGAGTTAGAATTATGGAAACCAGACCTTTGAGCAAAAACAAGTGCTGGCGATTAGTAGAAATTATTGAAAGAGCTAAATAGTTATGATACAACAAGAATCAAGATTAGCAGTAGCAGACAACAGCGGTGCTAAGGAAGTCCTCTGCATCCGCGTTCTGGGCGGCACCAAAAAACGCTATGCAGGCGTGGGCGACAAGATCGTGGTCGCCATCAAGAGTGCCATCCCCTCCGGCCAAGTGAAAGCCGGTACAGTCTCCAAGGCAGTGGTTGTGCGCACCAAGAGACATGTGCGCCGCAACGACGGTTCCTACATCAAGTTTGATGACAATGCCGTTGTGCTCCTCACCGCCGCCGACGAACTCCGCGGTACCCGTATCTTCGGACCTGTCGCACGTGAGTTGCGTGAGAAACAGTTTATGAAGATCGTGTCTTTGGCTCCGGAAGTATTGTAGAAATTAATTCATAAAGATACAATTGACAAAGACCAATTGGCGAACATTAAAATTTTAAAAGAAAAATGAAACTTAAAATCAAGAAAGGCGACATCGTAAAAGTCATCACCGGCGAGTATAAGGGTACTCAAGGCAAGGTCCTTGAAGTCCTGCCGAGTGCAAACAAGGCTTTGGTGGAGGGTTGCAACATGGTGTCCAAGAGCACCAAGCCCAACGCCAAGACCCCGAACGGTGGCATTATCAAGAAAGAGGCCCCTATCCACATTTCAAACCTTATGGTTGTTGACGCTAAAGGAAACGCTACCCGCGTTGGTAGAAGATTGAATGACAAAGGCAAATTAGTAAGATATTCTAAAAAATCTGGAGAGGAGATCAAATAATGTACACACCGAGATTCAAAGAGAAATACCAGAATGAGGTGCTTCCCGCCCTCAAGGAACAGTTCGGATTCAAATCCGTTATGCGCGTTCCCCGTATCACCAAGATTTGCCTCAACCAAGGTTTGGGCAAGTTCGGCATCGCTGACAAGAAACTCATCGACGCCGGTGTTCAGGAGATGACCATGATCGCTGGCCAAAAGGCTGTTGCGACCAAGTCCAAAAAAGATATCTCCAACTTCAAATTGAGAAAAGGTATGCCGATCGGCGTCCGCGTGACCCTGCACGGCGACCGCATGTATGAATTCTTAGACAGATTGGTTTCTGTTTCCATTCCTCGTATCCGCGACTTCAGAGGCATCAGCGACAAGGGTTTCGACGGCAGAGGAAACTACACACTGGGTATTCCCGAGCAGATTATCTTCCCGGAAATCGATATCGACAAGGTGGCCAAAATCAACGGTATGGACATCACATTCGTGACCACGGCCCAAAACGACAAGGAATGCCTTGCCTTATTGAAAGAATTTGGCTTACCATTTAAAAATCAGAAATAATTATGGCTAAAGAATCCTTAAAAGCAAGAGAGATAAAAAGAGCAAAATTAGTTGCCAAATATAGTGCGAAACGCGCGGAACTTAAGAAAATCATGAAGGGTGACGACTATGACGCTAAAAGAGCCGCTGACATCGCCCTCCAGAAATTACCCCCCAACTCCAATCCTATCCGTATGCACAACCGCTGCAAACTGACCGGTCGTCCGAAAGGCTATATCCGTCAGTTCGGCCTTTCCCGTATCAATTTCAGAGAAATGGCCATGGCAGGCTTGTTGCCGGGTGTAAAGAAAGCTAGTTGGTAAAATTAAATTAGAAGTAAAAGATTATGAATACCGATCCAATATCAGATTATTTGACTCGTTTGAGAAACGCTATCCGCGCGAATCACAAGGTGGTGGAAATCCCCGCCTCCAACGAGAAAAGAGCTATCACCAAGATACTCTTTGACAAAGGTTATATTCTCAATTACAAGTTCGTGGATGATGTGCACCCCAAGATGATCAAGATTGCCTTGAAGTACCACCCCACAACGAAACAATCAGCCATTACGACGCTGCAACGCGCCAGCCGCCCCGGTCTTCGTAAATACGCTGGTGTGAACGAACTGCCCTCCGTGCTCAACGGACTCGGCATCGCCATCGTCTCCACCTCCCGCGGCATGATGACCGACAAAGAGGCCAAGGCCCAGAACGTCGGCGGTGAAGTTATTTGTTACATTAGCTAATAGGAGGAATTGATATGTCAAGAATAGGTAAATTACAAATTGCGATTCCCAGCGGAGTCGAAATCAAAAGAGACGAGAAGTCCAATGTCGTGACCGTGAAAGGTCCCAAGGGCGAACTCAAACAATATGTCGATCCTCGTATTGAAATGAACATCGAAGACGGTCACCTTCATCTGACCCGTCCTACCGATAACAAACGCGACAAATCCATGCACGGCCTTTACAGAGCCCTCATCAACAATATGGTGACCGGCGTTTCTGAAGGTTTCCAAGTTAAGATGGAAGTGATTGGTGTCGGTTACAAAGCCGAAGCCAAGGGCGCCCACCAACTGGACATGGGTCTGGGTTACTCCCACAACATTCTGTTCGACTTCCCGGAGGAGATCTCTGTAGAGACCATCAACGAGAAAGGTAAGAGCCCCATCATCATCCTGAAGAGCATCGACAAGCAACTCCTCGGCTTGGTGGCCAAGAAAATCCGCTCCTACCGTAAACCTGAACCGTACAAAGGCAAAGGTATCCGCTTCGAAGGCGAATATGTTAGAAAGAAAGCTGGTAAATCAGCAGAAAAATAATCGTGTAAATTTGTTATTATGGCTTACAATAGAAAAGAATATAGAAGAAAAAGGATTAAAAACCGCGTGCGCAAAATCGTTAGCGGTACTCCTAATCGCCCCAGATTGTCCGTGTTCAGAAGCAACCGCGACATCTATGTTCAGCTCATTGACGATGTGGCAGGCGTGACCCTGGTTTCCGCATCCTCCAAGCTGCCGAACATCGCAGAACAGAAAATCACCAAATGCGAGAAGTCCGCTCTCGTGGGCAAGGAAATCGCCCAACGCGCTATCGCTGCCGGTATCAATGAGGTTGTTTTCGACCGTAACGGTTATTTGTATCATGGTAGAATCAAATCTTTGGCCGACGCTGCCAGAGAAGGTGGTCTCAAATTTTAAACATCAAGACGTATGGCTAACTTAAATATTAAGAAAGTAAAAGCAACTGACATCGAACTCAAAGAAAGAATGGTGGCAGTTAATCGTGTGACCAAAGTGACCAAGGGTGGTCGAATCTTCAGTTTCGCCGCCATTATGGTAGTCGGTAATGAGAATGGCATCGTGGGCTACGGCCTCGGTAAAGCAAGGGAAGTTTCCACCGCCATCTCCAAAGGTACGGAAGATGCGAAGAAGAACCTGATTCAAGTGCCCGTGCTGAAAGGTACGATTCCTCACGCTCAGGAAGGCAAATACAGCGGTGCTACCGTGTTTATGAAACCCGCTGCTCCTGGTACCGGTGTTATCGCTGGTGGTGCTATGCGTGCCGTACTTGAAAGCGTTGGCGTGAAGAATGTGTTGGCTAAGTCCAAAGGTTCCTCTAACCCCCACAGCGTGGTGAAGGCCACTTTCGACGCCCTCTCCAAAATGCGCGACGCTTACACCGTGGCACAAGTGCGTGGTGTGGACCTCGACAAAGTGTTTAGAGGATAATTTGTATTTTTTACATATTACAACCCGATACTTAATGACCGCTTATGCGGTCATTTTTTTTATGATTTTTTATGAACAAAAGCTTGTGAAAAAAAGAAAAAAAATTTATTTTTGTTGCTGTGTTTTTTACAACAGTCGCCATTTTGGTCGTATTTTTCTATAACACTGCTAATTGGCGTAGTTTGAAGGAATGTGGTGAGGATAATCAGAGTGAATGATCAGAAGTAATTTCAATATAGTATAAACTAAATTCTAAAATTATGAAAAAAGTATTATTCTTTCTGATGATGCTTGTTGCCTTTTGTCTGTCAGGGACATTGCAGGCACAAGATATCGTGACAATCGGTACGGGAACCTCGGCTGGTTACTATCCGATACCTGGTTTTTATGGTTGGCAGTATGATGTGTACATCTATTCGCCTACCGAAGCACAAGATTTGATGGATGATTTGGATGTGACTTCGATCGCATACGATCTTACATCCATCAGTTCAACATCCGGAGCTCAAATGACCATTTGGATGAAAGATGTGGATTTAAATTTCACATTATCCACTTCTCAGACATTTGCCCAATTAACTGCAGGTGCCACGCAGGTGTATAACAACACTAGTTTTTCTACGGCATCTACGGGGTGGAACACCTTCCAGTTAAGCCAGCCCTTTACGCATGAGGGAGGCAAAGCTCTTTTGGTGGCAGTTCGCGGAACGGGATGTACCACCAGCGGCGGTTGCAGCCGGCAGTGCCATTATACCTCTGTGACCGGAACGCATTGGTATAAACATGCGGACAGTTCGGACCCCGGCACATCAGCAACGGGTACTCTTGATGGCTCTCGTGCCAATATTCAACTCGAAGTTTACCCCATTGGTGGTAACACTTGTGCGTCCCCCACTGGACTTACGGTTACAAACATCACTTCTGATGGCGCTACTTTAATGTGGTCATCTAATAGTACTGCGACCAGTTGGGAAGTTTATATAACTACCTCTGCAACAGATATTCCTGATTCCACCACGATACCTACCGATTATGCCAGCGATACTACATATACTGCAATGAACCTGAATAGCTCAACCATGTATTACTTCTATGTGCGTGCCAATTGTGGTCCTGGCGAAGTGAGCAGGTGGAGAGCCGTGAGTTTCCAAACGCTTTGCGAAGCGCTGACCACATTGCCCATGTTTGAAAATTTTGACAGTCATACTGGATCCACATCAGGAACATCCAACAACCTGCCGGATTGCTGGAATTATCTGAATACAGGAACATATTCCACCTATGCCGGATATCCTATTATATACAACAGTACATCTTATTCGGAAAGCGGAAACAACTCGTTGCGTTTCTATACCTATACCTCAACCACTACAATGGGAGACCAATATGCCATCTTGCCAAGGATTGATGTTACCTATAATCCGATCGACAACCTTCAGGTTACGATGGATGTTAGAAAGTATAGCACTTCATACGCTAATTTCACCCTCATTGTGGGTGTGATGAGCGATCCGACGGATGTGACAACATTCGTTCCCGTGGATACTATTGTCCAATCCGAGACCACTTACAATGAATATACTGTGATGTTCAATAACTATACAGGAATAGGTGAATACATTGCCATGTATGCGCCAAAAGTGACGCCGTCGAATTTGAGTTATAATGCAGGTCATGTGGACAACCTCGTGCTGGAGCCCATACCTTCCTGTCTGAAACCGACGGGTGTGACGCTTTCCAATGTCACTGCTACCAGTGTGGATGTGAGTTGGACACCCGGTGATGCGGAGTTCGCATGGGAGATTGTGGTTGTGCCTACGGGTACCCCCGTCACCTCCGGCCTCGCCGAGTATGCCACAATATATCCTTACACCGTGAGCAATCTTGACGATGACACCCAATATGATCTGTATGTCCGTGCGGATTGTGGTGGCGGTGATTACAGCTCTTGGACCCAACCCCAATCCTTCACAACAGATCCGTTGTGCACCCCTCCCTCTAATCTGACAATTAGTCAGATTGCGGGAACCTCCGCGCTGGTTTCATGGTCTCCTGCTTTTGTGGGCGCAACGAACTATACGGTGGAGTATTCTGAAGCGGGAATGGACATGTGGACTCCTGAAGTCGTGAATGGAACAAGCTACATGATTCCGTTCCTCAACCCGCAGACCTCATACGATGTGCGCGTGTATTCCAACTGCGACCTCAGTTCTGCGGATACATTGACCAGAACATTCAGTACGGGCTGTCTTTCAGGTGGTGATATGAATATAGGTGACGGCACGAACACCAGCACCTCCATTCCGTCCTATAGTTTTTACAAACACGGTTATTCCCAGCAGATTTTCACGGCTAGCGAGTTGGGTGGTGCCAATACATTTAATTCCATTTCATTCTATATGGTGAATCTGTCCCAGCAACGCAATTACAAGATTTATCTGATGCACACAACGGCTACCACTTCGTCAGATTGGTTGCCCACAACGAATGCGCAATTGGTGTATTCCGGTCCGCAGACTCTGGTTGCTGATTCATGGAACACATTCAATTTTTCCACGCCGTTTGCGTATAATGGTGTTGATAATCTGGCGGTCATCGTAATAGATTCAAACTCCAGCTATTCCTCTGGAAACAGTTGGCGAGTGCACAACGCCCCGGCTGGTACAGGAGCGACTAAATACACCTACAATGATGGCACTGCGTATAGCATCACGAGTGCGCCTACAACGACTAACGGAGGTACATTGGCTGTCCGTAACAATGTGATATTTGGCGGAGATTGTGACAGTCTGTCCACTTGTGTCAGACCGAATCTTTATATTGCCAGCAAGACGGACGAGAGTATTACCATAGATTGGGCTCCCGGTTATATGGAAAGTTCCTGGGATTTGGAATACAGCACGGATGACACCACTTGGGTGTCTCTGGGATCTCTGACGAGCGCACCTTACACATTGGACAACCTGAATGCGAACACCGTGTATTATATCCGCATCCGCTCCAATTGCGGTAGTGATTACAGCGATTGGGTAAAGATTCATGAACGTACCGAATGCGGTTATGTCAACATTCCTCTAATGGAAGGTTTTGAGTCTGCACCAGGCAGCGGTTCTGGCAATATGATCACCTGCTGGTCAACCAATTCCAACTATACTTCAACCCATTATCCCTATACCTCTAGCAGCCAGCACCACAATGGCACCTATAGTGTGTATTTCTATGCTGGTTCCTCCTACTATTCCTATTTGATTACGCCTCGTTTCGATGACAATGTCATGATGAACAACTTGGAAGTATCCTTCTGGGCCTATAAGACCTCGTCCACTTATTACATCCAGGTGGGTGTGATGAGCAACCCGGAAGATCCGAGCACATTCGTCCAGATTGGCCAGTTCTCGCCGTCTGCGACCAGCGTTTGGGAACTCTTCGAGGTGACCACCGCCTCTTATACGGGCGACGGCCATTACATTGCTTTCAGATTGCCGAGTGATATCTCGAACTACATGTATATTGATGACATTAATATTGATGCGATTCCTACCTGTCAGCATGTTACCAACATCCATGTGGATGGCACTACGCTTACGGGTGTGTCTGCAGACATCCTTTGGACACCAGGCGGTACAGAAAGTGAATGGGAATATGTGGTTGCACCCGCTAACACGGTGACGAATCCCGAAAACGAGCTCTCTAATACGGTTTATACGGCAGTGGCTCCTCTTACAGGCCTTGTTGCCAACACATCGTATGACATTTTTGTGCGTGCGAACTGTGCTCCTGGTGATAACAGCCGATGGGAAATGTACACCTTCAGAACCGCCTGCGATGCTATCACCGCTTTGCCTTTCGTGGATAATTTTGATTCTTATGGCGTCGGTTCGGGTGTTTGGATACCTTGTTGGAAAAAATTCAGCACCTATACATTATCCACCACTTTGCCTTATGTGAGTGGCACTAGTTGGGGAGGTACCACCGGTGCTGACGGTTCTGTGGGTTATCTATACTTCTATACGGCCACATCCGGAACCTACACGATGGCTGTTACACCTTCGTTTGATCCTTCTATTCCAATCAACACATTGCGTGCCAAATTCAAATACAAAAGACACAATAGCAATGACGAGGTGATTGTGGGTGTGATTAGCGATATCACCGATAGCACGACCTTTGTTCCCGTGGATACGATTACGGTATCGACCACCGATACTTGGACCGACACCCATGTTGACTTTTCTTCCTATACCGGAACGGGTACTTATATCGCATTCATGTGTATGTATCATAATAACAACACCTATTCCATGATTGACAATCTCAGCATCAATACCCTTCCCAACTGTCTTGAACCGAATGGCTTTATGGTTAGTTCTCTGGATGAGACCTCTGTTTCCCTCACTTGGAATGCCGGAAACGAAAATGAATGGGAGTTGTATGTTGTGCCTGCAGGATCCACTTTGGAAAATGTTACTCCAATTACGCTTTATGACACCTCATATACTGTTACGGGTTTGAACTCAAACACCTCGTATGATGCATATTTGCGTGCTGTTTGTGCCGGTTCCGGATATAGTGACTACTCCATAACTTACTTCACTACAACATGTGCTGCGATGGATAGTCTGCCGTTTGTTGAGAACTTCGATAGCCATACGGGTACAACATCAACATCCGCATCAACCAGCAATTTGCCGTCCTGCTGGAACAATATTTCCGGTTCGTATAGCAGTTATGCCGGTTATCCGATTATCTACAACAGCAGTTCATCTGCCGCTTCCGGCAGTAATTCAATGCGCTTCTATGTGGGTACAACAACATCTTATGACTATGGTGATGAATATGCTATTCTTCCTCCAATTGATCAGACCCTTTATCCGATCAATACACTTCAGCTTACGATGGATGTGAGAAAGGGCAGCGCCTCATACACCGACTTTACCCTCATTGTGGGTGTGATGAGCAATCCGTCCGATGCGAACACTTTTGTGCCAGTAGATACGATTGTCCGAACCGAAGCCACTTACGATGAATACACCGTGTTTTTCTCCAACTATACGGGCACGGGTAATTTCATAGCCCTTTGCGCACCGAAAAACACACAGAATAATGTGGCATATAATACCGGTTATGTGGACAATATTGTGGTAGATGTGATACCCAGCTGTCCGCGTCCAAACGACCTTACGGTTACGGGAATCACCAGCAATACCATCGATTTGTCATGGACAGATTATAGCTCTGGAGCTGCTTCCTCTTGGACTGTTGAGTATGGCACTCCGGGATTCACGCCAGGAACCTATGCGGGAACCATCCTGCAAGCCAACACGAACTCCATCACGCTGCCCAACCTCACGGCTAACACATCCTACGAGATTTATGTGATGGCGGATTGCGGTATGGGTGACCAAAGCACTTGGTCTAATCCTCTTGTTGTGACAACCAGTTGTGACCTGTTGACCACACTGCCGTTTACGGAGAATTTTGACTCCTATACGGCCTATACTAGCACATCAGCGTCCACAAGCAACCTGCCTAATTGTTGGAATAACCTGTCCGGTTCGTATAGCAGCTATGCCGGCTATCCCATCATATACTATAGTTCCAGTACCAATTATGCGTCCTCTGCGCCTAACGCTATGCGTTTCTATTCAGGTACAACAACATCTTATGACTATGGTGATGAATATGCTATTCTTCCTCCGGTTGATCAGACACTCTATCCGATCAATACGCTTCAACTTACGATAGATGTGAGAAAGGGCAGCACCTCATACGCGGACTTCACTCTCTTTGTGGGTGTGATGACGAATCCGCAAGATGCGAGCACTTTTGTGGCGGTGGATACGATTGTCCAACCTAATGCCACCTATTCTGAATACACCGTGTACTTTACAAATTACACTGGATCTGGCAACTTCATTGCCCTTAAGGCACCCAGACACACGCCTACAAATGTGAGTTATAATACGGGTTATGTGGATAATATTTATCTGGAAGAGATACCTTCCTGCCCTCGTCCGAATGGATTGCATGTGGATGCCGTTACGAATTCCAGCATAACTTTAAGTTGGAACGAAATTGGTTCCGCCAATAGCTGGGAAATCGAATATGGTGCTCCCGGTTTCACTTTGGGCAGTGGTACCACAGTACAGGCCACCTCAAATCCGATGACGGTTACAGGACTCCCATCATCGTCCAACTATGAGTTCTATGTCCGTTCCGTATGTTCCGCAACGGATATGAGCAACTGGAGCAACCCATGTGTGGGAGCAACCGAATGCGATGTAACGAATGTGCCTTATACAGAGGATTTTGAGTCTTATACCGGAACCACATATTCTGATAATAATGGTCCTGTTCCATTGTGCTGGACGAATTATGGTATCAATACAAGTTACGGTCACCCCCATGTGATTGGCAGTGGTAACTATCACTATACCCATAGCGGTAACAACTGTCTGGTCTTTACGGCTGGTACAAGTGGTAACGGTACGGATGCCTATGCCATGATGCCGTCTTTCTCGCAAGCTTTGAATACATTGGAAGTCAGTTTCTATTATGCCATGGAAAGCACATCCTATGGTACGCTCTATGTTGGTTATGTGACGAATACGGCAGATCCTGATAATACATTTGTTATGCTGGAAACCGTAACCTCAATAGATGGCGATGATTCCCCAATGGATTCTATTACGGTTGACCTCAGTTCGTATCCGTCTGTCCCTGCAAATGGTAATATCTGTTTCCATTGGAATGTTAATGGGAGTTGGTATAACTGTTGTATTGATGATATTGCCGTTAATGTTGCAGGCTCTGGCCCTATAGTTCAACCTTGTGAGGTACCTCAGGGCTTGACCGTTGCCAATGTGGATAATACTACGGCCACGCTTACATGGACTCCGAATGCCAATGTGCAATACTGGACTATCGATTATAAGAAGACCAGTGCTAACACATGGACTACAGTGAATAATATCACCTCACCCACCTACACTTTGACGAACCTTAACCAGATCACCCAATACGATGTGCGTCTGGCTGCGGTTTGTGGTGACAATAACACCAGTGACTACACACCTGTCGTTCAATTCACCACCACGAATGTTGGTGTTAACGATTATGATATGAGCACTACACTCTATCCGAACCCGACTACAGGTGAAATCAGAATTCAAAATACAGAATTCAGAATCCAAAGTGTTGAGGTTTACGATGTGTATGGCAAACTGATCAAGTCTGTCAAGGTGGATGACTTCAGTGTTGTCATCGATCTGTCCGCCAATGCATCAGGTGTTTACTTCACGCGCATCATGACAGATAATGGCATGGTGACCAAACGCGTCGTGAAGGAGTAGGTCATGGACTGTTAGTTTTAGGTATTCTTTAAACCTTAAACTTGAAACTAAAGAGGTTCCTCAATCGAGGAACCTCTTTTTTTGTCTAGAACCCTCTTGAGCTACGCGCCGCGCTTGATACTACGGTGCTACGGGAACGGACGCTTCCGGAACTGGGAACCGTACGGGGTTGTGGGGAAGCGGGTTTGCTGGTTGTGGCGCTCTTGCTTCCGGAAGTTGTGCTTGGTCTTGGCGCGGTTGCAGGTTTTGTGGCTCCGGGCGTTGAGGTTGGTTTACTGCTGACAGGTTGCGTTGTAGTGGGTTTGCTCGCCGGTGCGGGATAGGTGCGAGGCGCGCCACCCCCCGAACCGGCTGACTTGTAGTTCGTGGTGCTGCCCACTCGGCTGATGCGTGAGGAGATGTTGTGCCCGCCTGTGGTTACCATGTCGTTGTAGGTTATGATGACCGACGGGGTTTTCAGATAACGCCCGCCGCTCTTGCTCAGGTTGCCGACATAGTAGTCTTTGATTTTGGCTAAGTCAACCCCGATAAGCTTGAGGTTGTTCTTCCCAATGGTGCGCAGCAGGTTGTTCACCTTGTGTGCCTGCAACATGCGGTTGTAACTCTCCTGACTGTTGATGGTCGTGCCGCGAGGGTAGGAGAGGTAGCGGGCCAATTTGCCGAAATTCTCTTCCGATAGTCCATTCAGCATGGTTTTCACTCCCTGTAACTCCCCGATGATCATTTGTTTTTGCCTCCTGTTTACATCTTGGTAGATGTCTCGCTGATTCTCTTCCGTATAAGAAAAGTTGTACCGGTCTTCGTTCTCCCGCATCTGTTTGTTCACCTGATTGCGCCCGTAGGCGTCGAAATGGATGCGCGACAGCGTGTCTGCAAATTGCTGAAGTTGACTGTCATCCATGTTTTTGAGAATGTTGAGCAGGTCTTTGCAGGGCTTGGCCAGCAAATAGGGTTTGTTAGACGGGAAGGCGTTGTGCAGCAACTTGCCTTTATAGTGTATGCCATTGTCCATAAATAATTGATACAGAGCGGTGTATTGCACCACACGGGCGATGTCGGTGTTGCCGCAGTTGGCGAAATAATTGCCCGCTTGCCGCTCGTAACTGCTTCCGATGCTCTGGTGGCTCTCCTGAGAGTTGAAGTACGACACTGGCAGCGCCCCGGTGCGGTTCAGCGTGTAGATGGTGTGCTCCGGCAGATCAATGGCGTACATGGTGTTGGCGGTGTTCCAGTTGTAAACCAGCTGGTTGATGCCCAGTTTCTGGAACAGCGGACGGTCGAAAGGAAAATAGCCGGGGGAAGGGTACTGGTAGGACGCTTCTTGGATGGTGCCGCTTTCCGACCAGTCCTTTAACAACACATCCGTGATGGTGAGCAGATGACCAAGCTCGGTGTTCTCCAGTTCGCGGCTGAGGTAGGTGGGGCACCAGTCACGCCCGTCGGGCATCTTGCCTGCCAGGCAGTCGTTGATGTCCAGACTCTGCGAGAGTTCCTTGGCGCTGATGCTGGCGATGAGCAGTACGGTTTCCACGCGCAACGGAGGCAGCACCTCCAACGGTTGCTCGCGCTCGCGCCCGATGATGACCAAAGTGGTTGAGTCGCGCAAGGCACCCAGAATCAGATCCGCGTCCAGCGCGAACCGCCGGATGTCACCCGCCTGGTTGATCAGGTCACTGTCGCGACGGATGCACCACGCCACCAGTCCCGGTGCCTTGCTGAAAAACACACCCTTGCGTTTTTGCTCAAACATTTTGCTGACTGTCAATGTTTTGGAGGTGTCCTTCTCATCGATGAACTCCTCTGCCGCTTGGAAAAACCAATCGTCAAATTCGGCCAATGAGATTTGGTAATCCAGATTTTCCCGGGTAAAATAGGAACGCTTAAGCTCTTTTTGCAGATCAATGGCGTTGGGTTTGTAGTCGGAAAGATAGAGGTGTTTGGAGATTTTGGCCACCAGATTGTTCAGGTTCTCCGTGGTTGCGTTCCCCAAAAGCACCATGATGTCGGTCATCCGGCCGTCGTAGCCGATATGGACCTGCTTGCGCACGGTCTCGTGCGTGAACTTCTCGCAGATCTTTTCCAAGCTGTCCGTTTCAAAGAAGGGGGCTGGTTCGGAGATGAGGAGAATGCGGCTGCTGTCGGCAAATGTGGCTGTGCCGATGGTCTGGTAGTGCATCCGGAAATGCTTGCGGAACTGCTCGTGCACGGAGTCGGCTTTCGCGAACGCTATCGTCTCCTCCATGTTCACATGCTGGTCAGGGATGAACTCCCGCTTCATCAGCGTAGCCGTCTGTTTCCTGATCCCTTCCACCACTTTCGTGCGATTGCCGAAAGTGAACAGGCAAACCGCCAGCGCCAAGACAACGCCGACGGCCGCCAAAGTGATATTTCTTCCCCGTAATGTCATAATAATCAAAATTGACCGCAAAAATACGGTTTTTTGCTTTGGTAATGATATAGATGTTGACCCAGCTATGCAGTAGCTTCCTTATGTATTCTTTAGGTGCGCCCACCATTCCGCCGTGAACAAAGTGAACGGCGGAATCCAAATCAATAGACCATCATGTTGGGTCATCTTCTATATTTGTGTTTTCTCCTCTCTTCCTCTTTTCCTCCTTCCTCTCTTCTCTCAACTCTTTTTTGTATCTTTGCACCCAACAATAAAACCTCGATACTATGAATTTGGAACAAAGAATCAATGAAGACATCAAGGCTGCCATGCTAGCCAAGGAAAAAGATAAACTCAATGCTCTGAGAGCCATCAAGTCCGCCATTTTATTAGCGAAAACCCAGAAAGGCGCTGCGGATGAGATTAGCGAAGAGGGTGAAATCAAGATTTTGAAACAGTTGGTGAAGCAGCGTCAGGATTCCGCCGAAATGTATAAGCAGCAGAACCGCGATGATTTGTATCAAGAGGAGAAATTCCAATTGGACATCATTTCCGCCTATCTGCCGAAGATGCTTTCCGAGGAAGAGGTGGAAGCTTCTCTGAAACAGATCATTGCCGATAATGGATTCGCTGGCATGAAAGATATGGGCAAGGTGATGGGTCAGGCCACGAAGTTGTTTGCCGGCAAAGCCGACAACAAGATGGTGTCCGACATAGTGAAACGCTTGCTGTCTTAACATGAAGTATTACATCATAGCTGGCGAGGCGTCCGGTGATCTTCATGCGTCCAACCTTATGAAGGCGCTCAAGGAACGCGACCCGCAGGCGGATTTCCGTTGTTGGGGCGGCGACCTTATGGAACAGGCGGGCGGCGATATTGTAAAGCATTATAAGGAACTGGCTTTCATGGGTTTCTTTGAGGTGATTACCCACCTGAATGAGATTCTCCGCAATTTCAAGATTTGCCAGACCGATATTTTGCTGTATGAACCAGATGCCGTTATTCTGGTGGATTATCCGGGATTCAACCTCCGCATGGCCAAATTCGCCAAAGAGCAGGGCCTCAAGGTCATCTATTACATCTCTCCGCAGATTTGGGCATGGAAGAAGGGCAGAATCAAGAAAATCAAGAAATATGTGGATGAAATGATGGTGATTTTGCCTTTTGAGGAGGAATTTTATTCCAAAAATGGCATGAAAGTGCATTATGTGGGGCATCCGCTGTTGGATGCGGTAAACCGCGATTTGCACCAATCCGAAGAGGTGCTTCGTTTTCGTGAACAGTATGAATTGGACGACCGCGAGATTATCGCCCTGTTGCCCGGGAGCCGCAAACAGGAGATTACCGCCATTCTTCCTCAAATGCTCAAGATGATCCCCCTGTTTCCACAGTATCAGTTTGTGGTTTCCGTGGTGGATTGGCAACCGGCGGAACTGTACGACAAGTATCTGAAGAAGTATTCCGTAAAAAAAGTGAAAGGCAACGCCTATCCGATGCTGGCTAATGCGAAGGCCGCCATTGTCGCCTCGGGTACCGCTACGCTGGAAACCGCTATGATCGGCACCCCGGAAGTGGTGTGCTATGCGGGTAATGAATTGTCGTATCTTATTGCCAAACAGTTGATTACAGGTATTAAGTATATCTCTTTGGTGAATTTGATTATGGACAAGCCGGTGGTGGCGGAATTGATACAGCACGATTATGACACCCCTCACTTGCGGAAAGAACTCCAACTTATCACCGAGGATGAGTCGCATATTGCCGCCATGAAAGCGGATTACAAGCAGTTGGTCACGCTCTTGGGCGACGGCTCCGCTTCCGCCAAAGCGGCTGAAATTGTGACAGATGCATTGTCAAACTGAAAAATTGTATATTTTTGCAACATTTAATGTGATAGTTCGTTATTAAATTTATATAGCATATAAAATGAGAAATAGTATATCTTTTTTGGCCGTAGCGGTAACCCTGTTGTTAGGGTCTTTTGCAGAAGTTTCCGCCCATGATGTGGACTTTGGTAGTGCGCAATATGTGAATGTGATGGTGGCTGATACCATGCCGTTCTATGTTCCCAATGCGTTTACTCCAAATAGCGATGGTGTCAATGAGTATTTTATGTTGAAATACGAGGTAACGCCGGAGGAAACCTTCGCCACCTTTTTCATGATGATTTGCGACCGATATGGGAATGTGCTGTTCAAGACCTACAACCCGACCGCATACTGGGACGGGAAGGATAAGAATGGAGTGCTTTGCCCGGCTGGTGTGTATTCCTATGTCATCAAGTACAAATTACGCCGTAATACCAAAGTTGAACAAGTCAACAAAAACGATTTGGAGGTTCGTACGGGTAGCGTTGTGCTGATACGATAATGATTTATTACTTTTGAGATGAAAAAAATCATTTTTTTTCTGTTTTTGCTGCTCTCTTTCAGTATCACTATGTCATTCGGTCAGGATATTATCATGACCAACACATCAGTGGTACAGGGCATTACGGAGGATACACGAGATTTTTATGATCCGGGTGGCCGGAATGGCGATTTTGGGTTGGGCATTCGGGATACGCTCACCATGCGTAATTCAATGGCCGGACCGGGCACATTGAGCGTGATTTTTGATGAATTCGCCTTGGGATATGGGGATACGCTGTATATTTTCGACAGTCAGACTTGTGACACTAACCATTTGATTGGTTCTTATAACTCAGTGTTCTCTCCCGAGGAGGTTTCTACGGTTTCCGGATTCCTCACATTTGTTTTTCACTCTGACAGTATCGATGATTATGGCATCTTGAAGTCAGGTTGGGAGGCACGCGTGTATGTGACCCCCGCCAATCCCGATGAATTGTGGCTCTCTGCGGACTATCTGGGAACTACGATGACATCCTGCAATTTCAAATTCTATGACTCAGGTGGCCCGAACGGGAATATGACGACCAATACGGGAACTGTGTGGTGTGAACTACAATCCCCAGTTTCTCATGTGAAACTGGAATTCCAGTCTTTCAATGTGAGCGGCGTGATGAAGATTTATGATGGTCAGTATTATGACCCAAACAAGCGTTTGATAGGCCAGTGGCATTCCACTACCGTGGGGCCTACAGGCAAACCACCGGTGTTGTTCTCTTCCGGAAATACATTATCCATAGAATATGTGAGCGCCGCAGGTGATGTGGGAAAATCCGGATGGTCGGCTACGGTGACTTGTGTGACCGAGCTTTTCGAAAGCCCTGATGGCTCAGCGTGTCCGAGTGTGGTGATTCAAAATGAATTAAGTGAGGATTTGCCGGATGTTGTCCACCATACTTGTGGTGTGCCAATTATTTTGTCCGCCAAGGTGACGGCTACGGGCCGATATACCAACGATTATACGGTGAGAAACATAGATTTCAATCTCCATCCATACGAATTCAATGCGGGACAACAGGTACAGGCCAGTTATGATGATAAGTGGCTCTATTCTGTTGCTTTGCCTACAACACCTTATCCGTTCAAATTCTCATTCTTTGGAAATACTTATACAACAGTATATCCTGGAACGAACGGGATTATTTCTTTCAATCCCAGAACAGCTCTCAACGGTTGCGTATATTCATATTCGGCCCCGGCGGCTACCCCTCCGTATTCGACACCAACAGCAAGTGGAGGCACCCCAGACGCCAATACTCCACACTGTTACAAGAATTCCATTTACGGAGTGTATGAAGATATAGATATTAGTACAGGAACAGGTTGGGTATATCGTGATGTGTTGGGTGAGTATCCATGCAGGTCTTTTGTTTTTAACTTTAATGAAATTCCTGAATTTGGCAACAACTCGAATAAGTGCACCTATCAGATGGTCTTGTATGAAGGCACTAATATTATTGATATTTTTGTCAAAAAGAGACAGTGCTGTGCATCTACCAATGGATCTAATCACAACAACGAAGGTATTATTGGACTTCAAAATAACACCAGCTCTCAAATATTAATAGCTCCTGGTAGAGGGATGACCAATTGGTCGGTTCAGGAAAACCAAAGCGAGGCTTGGCGTTTCACCCCTATTACACCAATGGATGAAGCCGCCACTATTGACTGGTTCATTAACACAGTTTCTGATTCCACGAATGTGGGACACTCCAAGAAACTGGTGGTGGATCCTCAGGATTCAACAGATTACATCGTAAGATATCACTATACAAATGCAGGCAATAATCCATTTGACCTGTATGACACCGTGCATGTGATTGTAACGGTTCCCAAGGTCAAGTTGGATACCTTCTCGGTTTGCCCGGGCAAAACGGTGAAATTGGAGCCAATCTACAGCGACACAACGGAGATACATCCGCAGAGCTTCCTGTGGAACACTTCCGACACGACAGATACCATCAGTTTCCCGGCCATGCAGACAAAGGAGTATGAGTTGACGGTCTTCTTTGACAACAACTGCCGCCGTACCGCCCGAACTGTCGTGAATGTGGACACTATGGCCATTCCGCATATTTCCGGCGACTCGGTGATCTGCTATGGTGACCAGGCCCGCCTGGTGGCCCAGGTGGACAGTCCGACCTATGTTTTGCGTTGGGGCAACGGTTACGAGGGCGATGTGCTGGTGGTTCGCCCCACCGATACTTCCACCTATGTGGTGAAAGCCATTGAACCCTCTGATGAGGAATGCTTTACCACCGATACCATAACCGTCGTGGTTCTTCCATTGCCCTTATTGTCATTTACCTATTCGCCCGAATCAGTGGTGATTGAACGGGGTGTGGGTACGCTGACCTGCTTCACGGATTGTGACCCCGATTACAATATAGTCTGGAATTTTAATGACCGGTATAATCCCGAAACTTCCATAATTGAGGATTTGCATTCCGTTACCCATGACTTTACCCATGTGGGTTCATACGATGTTACGCTATCGGCTACCAATCAGTATGAATGCCGCGATTCCGTAACGGAACATGTCCGCGTGTATGTGCCGGTTTCCTTTATGGTGCCTAATGCTTTTACTCCGAATGATGATGGACTTAACGATTACTTCATCCCCGTTTATGAAGGCGTTGAGTTGGCCCAATATCTGATGCTGGTTTATGACCGTGCCGGACGGCTGGTGTTCAAATCCACCAATCCGACTGTAGGTTGGGACGGGCGTGATTTTAACGGCCAACTCTGTCCGCAAGGTGTGTACACCTACTATATCCATCATTGGACTCAAATGGATGATCTGCGGGGAACGGGTCAGCCTGCCATTACGGGCGGTGTAACCTTGATTCGATAAATGTCACGGATTCTGAAAATTACGATGATGCTTTGCGGCGGCGTTCTCTTGATGGGAATGTCGGGATGCGCCACAGCGCAAGTGGCTCAGGATACGGTTGCGGGACCGCAAATTGACACGGTGCTTGCTTCGGTGGACACAATGCCTCCCTTGGCTTCCGGTTACCAGTGGCTTTCCTATCGCGGCAAGGCCGATATTGTCGATACCGGTGGCACACGCACCTGCAACTTCTTCTTTGTGAACCGTGTGGATAGTATTATCTATTTGAATGTCAGTGCTTACGGTATTGAGGTGATGCGGGCGGTGCTAACCCCTGACAGCATCAAATATGTCAACAAACTTACCTATCAGTACTATGCGGGCACCTACGCGCCCCTTCGGTTGTTGCTGAAACGGCCGGTGAACTTCGCTCTGGTACAGGACATATTGCAAGGATACGGCGATGAGCGTCTGGCGCACTCATCCTTTTCGTGCGAATATCATGATTTTGCCGCAATGGATTCCACCCGTTCCTTTTTTACGGAAATGATATTGAAAGACTTGAATCATCTGGTTGAAATTCAGGCCCATCTAAAGGTGATACGCTTTGATGTGCCAGGTCCCACGGGTATTAAAATTCCCGAGAAGTTCACGGAACTGAAACTATAGTGGTGATGCGTTCCGATCAAGTGAAGCAATGGATTCTGGATGCCGGTTTCTCTCATGTGGGCATTGCTCCGGCGCACGCTTTGTGCGAGGCGGAGGCGCAGTTCCTTGATGCCATAGGGGAGGGGAGGCACGCGGACATGCGCTTCCTGGAACGCGATGTGCACAAGCGCTTCGATCCTGTGGAACTGCTCCCCGGATGCCAGAGTGTCATTGTGGCCGCTCTCGATTACCGCATTGCCGACCAACCCGCCAGCGACAAGTACCGGACTGCCCGTTACACTTGGATTGAGGACTATCATGTGTTGGTGAAACGGATGTTGCAAGAAGTGGTGAGCAAGATGTCGGAACAGGATTCGTCGGCGCAATGCCGCATCACGGTGGACAGTTCCTGCATTTCGGAAAAGAACTGGGCGGTGGAGGCCGGGGTCGGCTGCTATGGCAAAAACGGTCTGGTGCACAACGATGACGGGTCTTATTTCGTGTTCGGGATTATTTTGACCACTTGCGCCTTCGATCACTACGATTCTCCGAAAAAATCGGACTGCGGCGATTGCATGTTGTGTGTGAACAGTTGCCCGGCCCAGGCATTGTCACCCTATAAAGTGGATGCGAACAAATGCTTTGCCTATCAGACGGTGGAGAATAAAAACACTGATAATGAGGTGCTTGTAAGAGCTCCATTGGTCTTTGGATGCGATTGTTGTCAGGAGGTTTGTCCAAAAAACAAAAAAAATGCCGGTCCGCGTCCGAATGTATTGAAAAGTTCATTATTTTTGCGGCTCCAAAATGAGGAGATGGAAAACCTCTCACCGGAGGAATTCAAAACCTATTTTGGAGACACTGCGATGGCACGAAGGAAGTATGAGCGATTTAGCCGTGCCATATCTGCTAAAAAGTCTAAAAATTCAGAATAAGGAATCGTGGATTTGAAAGACAGGAACGACATAATCAACTACGCCGCCGAGGTGTTGCAAGAGGAAGCGAATGCTGTACAAACCCTCAAACAGTATCTGACGGATGATTTTGTGAAGAGTGTGGAGACGATTCTGAATTCAAAAGGCCGGGTCATCGTCACCGGCATTGGAAAAAGCGCGATAATCGGTCAGAAGATCGTTTCCACGCTGAATTCCACTGGTACACCAGCAGTCTTCATGCACGCGGCGGATGCCATACATGGGGATCTGGGCATTATCCAGCAAGACGATGTGGTTCTTTGCATATCCAAGAGCGGCAACACACCTGAAATTTCTTTGTTGACGCCCTTTCTGAAGAAAAACGGCAACATCCTGATTGCAATGGTCGGCAACACGGAGTCGCACCTCGCCCGCGAGGCCCATTATGTGCTCAATTGCACAGTGGAACGGGAAGCCAGTCCCAATAATCTGGCCCCAACAAGCAGTTCCACCGCCCAGTTGGCCCTTGGCGACGCCCTTGCCTCCACCCTGATCAAGCTGCGCGGCTTCACTTCCGAAGACTTCGCCCAACTCCATCCGGGTGGCATTTTGGGAAAACGCCTCTATATGAAGGTCAAGGACTTGTACAAGTTCAACGATGTTCCGATGGTGGCCCCAACCGACCCGATGCAGACCGTGATTTTGGAAATCTCCGGCAAATGCCTCGGCGTAACCGCCGTGGTGGAGAATGAGAAGGTGGTGGGAGCCATCACCGACGGCGACCTCCGGCGAATGCTGGAACGCAATCCTGATTACAGTCGCCTCACCGCACAGGATGTGATGACAAAACAGCCGAAATCGGTCCACGAAGAAACCCTCGTCGTGGATGCGCTGGAACTGATGAAGAGCAAGAACATAACGAACCTCTTTGTCATTGACAGCCAGGAGCGTTATCTTGGAGTGATTCATCTCCACGATATCATCAAGGAGGGTATTTACTAACTGCCCGGATGGCGGAAGTGGTAGACGCGCACGTTTCAGGTGCGTGTGCCGAAAGGCGTGCAGGTTCAAGTCCTGTTCCGGGCACTGAAGGATTTTGCAAGTAGTTCAAAATGAACGAAAATGCAGAATCCTTTTTTTTGTATCGAATTTGAAGTCACTGATAAGTGTCACAGTCGTAATCCACGACTCAAAAGGGGAAGTATGAAGTCCAAATCTTTGAACCACGCATTTCTTCAATCGCATATTTCTTATATTGCTGTAGATGTTTGAGTGCTCCGAAAGGAAGTGTTTGTTTCAACACACTGTGTACAGCGTTTTCGATTTTTTCGATTTCGTTGAAAATCAAAACGCGCAGTTTTTTTCAAAACGGTACAACATCAGCACCTGGTCAAATGATGCGCCTGTTTTGTAACGATGTCCAGCTCTCATTGTGCAAAACACAAATTAAGATTATATTTTAGAACAAAACATCATATTAGAAAATGTATTATCTTTGCACTTTCAAAATATTGTTACTATGATTACAAAACACGATAAATGGATCTTCAACAATCTCGACAAATTGGATGAGAATAATCCTGACACCGATATGGATGTCAATACTTTCTTCGATCTGATGGAAGAGATGGTGGAGAGTCATTTTGACACCAAGAAAACAAAAAAGAATGGCCATCATAAAAATGCGTGCGTCTCTACGTGTTAAGAGATTTTATATTAATGTTTTGCACTGCCATAGTGCATTATCGCGTGATGCTGTGCTTATTATTCTCAAAAAAATAAGAGAAGAAATGCTGGCACTTGATAATGGTGTTCCCGATGGTTGCCATATTGTTAATCCTTCATATTTGTCGTTGTGGAATGAAAAACAATGGATTGATGTTTCTTCTGTACGTACTAAATGGCATTATGCTTTCACACATAATGGAATACAAGCTGTGATCCATGATGCAGAGCATTCTCAAAATATGTCAGATGAAGCCATAAGGCCTATTTAAAATAGTTTTTTTGAAAAACAACTAGAATGGGGCGTCTGCGAAAAATGAGTCCCACCATTCCCGCAAAATTGTGTATTTTTGCATTTTTATAAGCACTGTATAATGAAACTCTTTATCGTCCCAACCCCCATCGGCAATCTGGAGGACATTACTCTTCGGGCGCTCAATGTGCTCCGCTCCGTGGATCTGATTCTCTGTGAGGATACCCGCACCACCCGCAAACTGCTCCAACACTACGAGATTGACAAGCGCTGTATGGCGTACCATATCTTCAATGAGCATGAGCAGATGAACCGCTTCTTGGGCGAGATTAAAACCCATGAGCAAGTGGCGCTGGTGAGCGACGCCGGCACCCCCGGCATCTCCGACCCTGGATTCCTGCTCGTGCGCGAGTGCGTGGCCAACGATATCGAGGTGGAATGCCTGCCCGGCGCCACCGCCTTTGTGCCCGCCCTGGTGCAGTCGGGACTCCCCTGCAGCAGTTTCTACTTCTATGGCTTCCTGCCTCACAAGAAAGGCAAGGAAACGCTGCTGAAACGCGTGGCCCAGATGGAGGAGACCGTCGTCTTCTACGAATCCCCCCACCGCCTGCTCAAATCACTGGAAAAAATGGTTGAGATAATGGGACCGGACCGCAAGATTTCCATATCCAAAGAAATCTCCAAAATCTATGCTTACACTTTCCGCGGCACCCTCGCCGAAGCCGTCGAACATTTTGCCCAAGGCGAAGTGAAAGGGGAGTTCGTGATGGTAATAGAGGGAATTAACAATTAATATTCTCATTACTCCTCCACGCCTCTTCTCTTCTCCCTTTACCTCTTTTACCTCTTTTACCCCTTTTACCCCTTTTACCCCCTAGTACCTCATTCTCAAAAAAAATACTATCTTTGCATGTTTTAAAATAAAAATTCTATGAGTCAGATTATTAAAGTTTTAGGAAGAGAGATTTTAGATTCCCGTGGCAATCCCACGGTTGAAGTTGATGTATATACCGCTGCCGGCGCCATGGGTCGTGCCGCAGTTCCCTCCGGCGCATCTACGGGTGTGCACGAAGCAGTGGAATTGAGAGACGGTCAGGAAGACCGCTTCTTGGGCAAGGGCGTGATGAAGGCCGTGCAGAATGTGAACAGCGTGCTGGCCGAACAGATTGAAGGCATGGATGTTAGCGACCAGGCCGAGATCGATGCCCGCATGATTGAGATTGACGGCACCGAAAACAAAGGCAAGATGGGCGCCAACGCCATTCTCGGCGTCTCTTTGGCCGCCGCCAAAGCCGCCGCTCAGGAAACAGGCCAAGACCTCTACCGCTATGTAGGCGGTTGCAACGCCAATGTGCTTCCTGTTCCCATGATGAATATCCTCAATGGTGGTTCACATGCCGATAACCGCGTTGACTTCCAAGAGTTTATGGTTATGCCTATCGGCGCTCCCACCTTCCGCGAGGCCGTGCGTATGGGTTCTGAAATTTTCCACAACCTGAAAAAAGTGCTCAAATCCAAAGGTTATTCCACCAATGTGGGCGACGAAGGCGGTTTTGCTCCGGACCTCAAATCCAACGAGGAGGCCGTGGAAGTGATTCTGCAAGCCATCGAGAAAGCTGGTTACAAACCTTACGATGAGGTTTGCATCGCCCTCGATCCCGCCGCTTCGGAGTTTTTCGATACGGAAAAGAATGTCTATAAATTGAAATGGTCCACTAATGAGGAGTTCACACCTGCCCAAATGGTGGATTATTGGAAAAATTGGACGAAGAAATACCCGATTATCTCAATTGAGGACGGTATGGCAGAGGATGACTGGGATGGCTGGAAACTGCTTACCGACACTATTGGCGACAAAATCCAATTGGTGGGCGACGACCTGTTCGTGACCAATGCCAACCGCTTGGCTATGGGTCTTGAGAAAGGCGTGGCTAACTCTATTTTGGTGAAGGTCAATCAGATAGGTACACTTACGGAAACGATAAACGCTGTGGCATTGGCGCAACGCAATCGCTACACGGCTGTGATGTCGCACCGTTCCGGTGAGACGGAGGATACCACCATCGCTGACTTGGCTGTCGCTTTGGGCACTGGCCAAATCAAGACGGGCTCCGCCAGCCGTACCGACCGTATCTGCAAATACAACCAACTGATGCGTATCGAGGAGATGCTGGGCAGCCAGGCCATCTTCCCGGGCAAAGTTTTTCCGTTCAGAGGATAATATTAATGAATGATTAGCGTTTATCGATTATCGAAAAGATACATTTCGATAATCGCTAATCTATAATCTATAATCGTTATATCATGGAACCTGTAAAAATTCTTTTCGCTGAAGACGATGTCAATCTGGGCAAGGTGCTTACCACATACCTTACCGGCAAGGGCTATCATATCGATCACGCCACAAATGGTGAGATTGCCTACGAAATGTTCTGCAAGGGTGATTTCGATATCTGCATCATCGATGTGATGATGCCGCTTATGGACGGTTTCACGCTGGCGCAGGAGATTCGGAAACTGGACAAGAAAATTCCGATTATCTTCTTGACAGCCAAGAATTTGCAAGAGGATATGATTAAAGGCCTCTCCATTGGCGGTGACGATTATATCACAAAACCCTTCTCCATTGATGTGCTCTTAGCCCGTATTCAGGCGCTTTTGCGCCGTACTACGCAGCAGGAACCGGAAGATGAGGTGGTGCAGTTGGGCAGTATTGTGTTTGACAAGAAACGCCAGACGCTCACTATCCAAGGCGAGGAGAAGAAAATCACCACCCGTGAGGTGGAACTGCTGCAGATGCTGCTCGACAAGAAAAACGATGTGCTGGAGCGCGGTTATGCCCTCAAGAAGATTTGGGGTGACGACAGCTATTACAACGCCCGCAATATGGATGTGTATATCACAAAGTTGCGCAAATACTTCAAGAGCGAGCCGAGTATCCAAATCATCAATGTGCATGGCATCGGCTTCAAATTTGTGATGTAGTCTTATTTGGTGCTTTTCAAAGGCAGATAAACCACAAAGGTGCTGCCTTTACCCTCTTCACTTTGAACTTCAATATGGCCGTGGTGCAGGGAAATGATCTTCTTGACATACCCTAATCCAAGGCCATATCCTTTTACATTGTGCACATTGCCTTTGGGCACGCGGTAGAAATTCTCAAAAATGCTGGCAAGGGCTTTCTTGGGGATTCCGATGCCTTTGTCCGTGACCGAGAGCATGAAGTTTTTCTTGTCGGACTGGGTGTTGATAAGAATTTCTGGTTTGTCAGTGGAATATTTAATGCCGTTTTCCACCAGGTTGATGATGACATTCTCCAGATGATGGCGGTCGCCGAAAATCTTGTAGGTGTCGGCGTTGAGGGCCAGATTCAAACTGCCGTTGGTGGAACTGATTTGCAGAGCGACACTGTCTGTGACCTTATGAATGAGTTCGTGCATATCCAACAATTCCACATCCATTTTCACTTGTCCCTTTTTCAACTGGGCAATCTGCAAGATGTTGTTAACCATGTCTTTAAGGCGGTCGTTCTCATCTTGGATGATTTTGATGTACGCTTCGCGCATAGTGGCGTCGCTATGCAGCGTCGGGTCCGAGAGTGCCTCACACGCCAGCGAGATGGTGGATATCGGGGTCTTGAACTCGTGCGTCATGTTGTTGACGAATTCATTGGTGACTTCCGACACTTTCTTTTGACGGTAAAGGGAATAGAGCGCAACAAAGGATATAGTGAAGCAAATGATTAACAAGCAGATAATTAACCCTACTATGGTGCTCATGCGTTGCAAGAAAATACCGCGTTCAGTGGGGAAGTAGAGGATGATGTAGTTGGGCGAAGCTACCTTTTCGTTGTATTTCAAACGGAAGACATATTCGCTTTGGAGCATGGTTTCCTCATCAGTGAACTGAGGCATGATGGCGAAGTCGGTGGTGAAGGCGTTGTATAATGCGAAATCAAAGCGCGCGTCTATGTTCTCTTCCGCCAAACATGCTTTGATGAGTCTGGAAAGATATTCAGGACTAAGCAGTTGCAAGGTGCTGCTGTCAATTTGCACAAGATTGGCGTCTAGGTCGCTGACTACAAACGAACTGGGACTTTTGGCGTTTTTCGGTGACCAAGGGTCATTGTTCAGCGGGAACATTTTCCGGTAGGTGTCGCTGAAATAGGTGGTGTCATTTTCCATCACCCGCGAGTTGTTCTCTTTCACAAACACCACCGTTTGGATAATGCCGATGGGCTGGAAAGTGACGGTGTCTAACAGAAAGCGTCTAGCGTGCTGAACGGATACCACTGCAGTGGTGTCGGGCAATGAGTTGTCCGTGCTGTCAATGGATTCGTTGGATAGTGTGTCATTCTGGATGAGCGCATCAATTTTGTTTATAATCTCATCTCCGGCGGTAAGCACTTCGTTCACAAAGATGCTGCGCTGCACCTTTTCCGCTTCGGTGTAAAGTTTGAAGATGGAGAGAATAAGTAGTATGGATGTGATGCCAACTACAAAAAAGAGCGATACAATGATGCGTTTTTTCATAACTGGTCACAGACTTCGCGTATGATTTTGCGGATTTCTTCTTCCGGGAATTGACGGATAACGCCATCCTTCTCAAATTGTTCCACGATGGCATGGGTTTCATCGATGTCGTGTTTGGCAATGTCATACACTTCCTGCCAGGTGCGCTGTTTGCGGGCAACGCCATCCTTTATGGCTTGCATGGCCACATCGGCGGCCACATTGGGGAACAGTTCGCTGTCCATCATGGTGGGCATGATGTGCTCCGAAGTAATGCCTTGGTTTTCAGCGTATTTGGCAATAGAGTGTGCTGCGCAGATAGCCATGCTGTCGGTGATTTTGCTGGCGGAAACGAGCAGCGTGCCCTTCAGGATAGCGGGGAAACAAACGGAGTTGTTGACTTGGTTGGGGAAGTCGCCGCGTCCGGTGGCCACGATGTATGCGCCTGCTTCTTTGGCTTTGTAGGGATAGATTTCCGGCACGGGATTGGCGCAAGCGAAAACGATCGCCTTTTCAGCCATCAGCGAGATCCACTCGGGTTTGATGGTGTCTGGACCCGGTTTGGAGAGCGCAATCAGCACATCGGCGTCCTTGAAGGCCTCCTCGTGCGTTTCAATGCAGTTGGGGTTGGTCGTTTCGCACAATTCCCATTTGCGGTAGAATCGTTTGTCGTCGCGGTATTGTGTGCGGTTTTTGTGCAGCGTGCCTTTGGTGTCAAAAATCACGATGTTTTCCGCTTTCACGCCGTCGGTGATCATCAGACGGGCGATGGTGGTGTTGGCTGCGCCGGCGCCGTAAAGCACCACTTTGATGTCTTCCATCTTCTTGCCCACAATCTTCAACGCGTTGATGAGTCCGGCCAGTGTCACACAGGCGGTGCCTTGCGCGTCGTCATGCCACACGGGAATCACACATTCCTCGCGCAGCGTGTCCAGCACGCGATAGCAGTTGGGCTGTGAGATGTCCTCCAGATTGATGGCGCCGAAACTGTGTTGCACCATCTTCACAAACTCAATCAGTTTGTCGGCCTGATGATCGCCATTTTCGTCACGGCTGTCGATGCACAAAGGGACGGAGTCAACGCCACCCAAATATTTCATCAGCATGGCTTTGCCTTCCATGACACCCAGTCCGCCGGGAGGGGTGCAGTCGCCGTCGCCCAGCACGCGCGTGCTGTCGCTCACCACGGCCACCAAGTTGGAGCGGTTGCTGAGGTAGAACGAACGGTCGTTGTTGTCACGAATGGTCGTGGATACGGCGGAAACGCCCGGGGTGTACCACACATTAAACCAGTTGAACCCGTAGATGGGCGCTTTGGGCAAAGTTTGCATTTTTCCACCATAATACTCGTGTGCCGCAATGGACATCTTCTTGTAAAACAGTGTTTTGGCTTTGGCTTTCTGCTCTTCCGTGAAATCGGAAGGGAAGAGTTTTTCAATATTGTCTAAGGAAAGAATGTCGTTCATATTGGTGCTTTTAATGAATTGGCAAAAGTAAGAAAAAAAAGTGCAAGAGTCCATTCCTGTTTTATTGCCCCACGGTATTGTTGATTCTTCGTTTCGCCCTTTTCCAAATGAAAATGAAGAAGATGAAGAATCCCAGATTCAGTAATGAGGCGGTGATGGTGTCAGTGCCTTGAATCAATTCGGCATACATGAGCACGAAGTCGTAAATACCGTGCATGATGACTGGAATAAGGAAGGCGAGGAAAAGATAGAAGTGTTTTTTTGAAGGCCTGAATTTGGCGAGGGCAAAGAAATATCCCATGAAGATGGCGAAAAAGAAATGGGCGGGCACGGCGAACAACGCGCGGCTCACCGCCACACCCAAACCGCCCTGCATCACATACAGGATGTTTTCCAATCCGGCGAACCCCAGACCCACGCATGCCGCATATTCCAATCCGTCGTAGTATTCGTCAAAATACTGGCTTTTCCAGATGAAGAGGTACAGGAACACCAGTTTGCAGAACTCCTCGGGCATGGCGGCCATGCAGAACGCCTGAAACAGCGCCTGGTGCAGTGGCAATGAAGTGTCGCCTAACCTTTCGACATTCAGAACGGTAAGGAGCAACACATCCAAACCGGCGGCCAGCACACCGCCCAGCAGGGCTTTCAGCAGCATGGGCAGCGGCTCCTTTTGGAACCTGTCCTTGGAATAAATGTAGATCAACAGGAAGATGACCGGCGCGAGTGATGCTATAAGAATGATGGACATGATGGAAAGGGCGAAAGGGGTGAAGTTGGTGAAATGGGTAAAAGGTAAATGGGGTAAATGGGGTAAAAGGGATTAGGTTATGGGGTTTTATGAACTTTTAACTTTGAAACCTGAAACTTCTACAATTTCATCCATTCGTCATAATTTGTTTCGCTAACGAGTTTCAGCGCAAGGGCGGCTTCGCGGAGGGTGATGCCCTCATTTAAGGCGTGTTGCGCAATCTTGGCGGCATTGTAATAACCGATGTGCGGACTCAGTTTGGTGACGAGCATCAGGGAATTGTTCAGGTGCATGGTGATGCGCTCTTTGTTGGCGACCACGCCTTTCAGGCAATGGTCGTTGAAGGAGTTGATAACATCCGCCAGCAGTCGTGATGATTGCAGCAGGTTGCGTCCGATGAGCGGCATGAACACATTGAGTTGCAGATGTCCTTGCAAGGCACCGGTAGTGATGGCCACATCGTTGCCGATCACTTGGCAGCACACTTGTGAAAGCGCTTCGCACTGCGTGGGGTTCACCTTGCCGGGCATGATGGAGGAACCGGGCTCGTTGGCGGGCAGGATCACTTCGCCTAAACCGCAACGCGGTCCGGAGTTCAGCAGACGGAAGTCGTTGGCGATCTTCATCAGCGAAACCGCCAACCGTTTCAAACTTCCCGACATTTCCGCCATGGAGTCGTGTGTGGCCATGGCCTCAAACTTGTTGGGCGTGTTCGTGAAATTCAGTCCGGTAAATGTATTTATATATTGTAATGCCAGTTTGTCATAACCTTCGGGTGCGTTGATGCCGTTGCCCACGGCCGTGCCGCCGATGGGCAGCTCCATCAGATGAAGCATGCTGTGGCGTATGGCTTCCAGTCCGTGCTCCAGTTGCGAAAGGTGTCCGGAGAGTTCCTGTCCCAATGTCAGTGGGGTGGCATCCATCAGGTGCGTGCGCCCTATCTTCTTGATGTCAGCAAACTCCTCAATTTTAATGCGGTAGGTTCCCATTAACCGCTCAATGGCTGGGATGGTGTGTTCCAGCAGCATCTTGGCGGCGGCAATGCGCATGCCGGTGGGGAAGATGTCGTTGGTGGATTGCGACTTGTTCACATCGTCGTTAGGGGAGAGATACAAGGGCACATCATCCAACTTGCCACCGTTCATCAGTTGCCCCAGGTGGGCGATGACTTCGTTGACATTCATGTTGGTTTGGGTGCCTGAGCCGGTTTGCCAGATATGCAGTGGGAATTGGTCGTCCCACTTGCCTGCGAGGATCTCGTCGCATGCCTGCACGATGAGGTTGCGCTTGTCGGCGGGCAATACGCCAAGGTCGCAATTGGCGCTGGCTGCCGCCTTTTTGGCTAAGGCAATGCCATATATGATCTCAATCGGCATTTTCTTCTTGCCAATGACGAAATTCTCCATGGCGCGCTGCGTCTGCGCTCCCCATAATTTGTCGCATTCAACCCTCATTTCTCCAAGGGTGTCTTTTTCTGTTCTGTATTCCATTGTTTTAGCGATTGTCAATTATTGAGTAAAAGAGTAAAAGGTCAGTTTCTGTTTTTTCCTCCTTTATTTCTTCGTCTTATCTATTAGTCATAAAACCTCCATGTGACTCCCAGTTCCAGATTCCGTCCCTGCATCGGGTAGAAGGGCGTGGTGAAATATTTGAAACTGAACACACCGGCCAGCAGGTTCCCGCCACGGACATAGAAGGCGATGCGTTCCACCCGCAGGGTGAGGTTCAAGTCGAAATAGAGGTAATTGCCCACTTGCTCGTTGCCCTGATGATAGAATTGGTGCAGGAGCGCATTGTAGGCATCCGCATAGTATAATGTGTTGTACATCAGGTCTCCGCCGATTTGGATGTTCAAGCGCTTCCTGAAAATCTTGAATTGGTAGGCGGCGTATAATTTGCCGGCGAATATGGGTACGGCAATGTATGATTTTGTGGAATGTTGTACGGAAACATTGAGGTCCATCATGAAATTCTTGACGCGTAACGGAGCAAACAGGTTGAGTTGCACCACATTGATGGATTTCTCATAACTCTCCGGTTCAAAGTGATGATTCAGAAAGACATAGCGGTTCAGCATAAAGTAGTTGAAACTCACCTTGTAGTCCAAAATGGTATAGAAGGCGCCCAGTTTCAGGATGTTCTGCTTTTTCCAATCATTCAGCCAGTAATTGTTGTTACCGTTGTAATGCGTGAAGATGAAGTCGGGGGATATGCGGTAGAAGTTTGCCTCCAACCCCAGATAGGATCGCAGTTTCCGGTTGATGGCGAATGTGCCCGCCACATTGGCGATAGCGTCATTTTTGTTGTAATTCAGGAAAGAATAGGCGATGCTGCCGTAAATGTCCCAAACGGAGAACAACCGAATGGATGCTCGGGCAAACAGCGAGAAATTGTTGGCTATGTAGCGGGGCATGCGCGAGTGGACGAACTCGTGGCGGATGCCGCCGGCAAACCGGAATTGGTAGTTGCGTTCGCTGCGCCGCGACATCGGATTGTAGTTCGACCACTGGAGTGTGTTTATTATGTTATAGAAGTAGAGACTGTCTTTCGTGGTGTCCGTGCTGAAATAATAATGATCGCGATAAAAATCATTGTTCAGGTTGTAGTCTGAAAACAGACTTCCAGTGCGCTTGAACTGGAACGAGTGTGTGAAGGTGCCGAAATAGTGCCCTTTTTTGTCGCGAATGTTCACAAATTGCTGGAAAAGAGCGTCGTGGGTGTTGATGCGGGAGGAGGCATTGCTGAACATGACATTGAATGCGCTCAGGTTGTTCGTGATGTTGGTGTCGCGCACATCACGGTCGGCAAAACTGTGAAAATCACTCAGTCCGCCGTTCTCGGAGAACTTGGCGTGGTTGAGGATGTAGGATACGGTAAACCCGTACAAGCTGTCCTTGGTCTCATAGTGGAAAAGCGCATCCAGTATCAGCATGTTGACCCCCTGGTGCAGAAAATATCCCGTATTGCCTATTCCCATAAGGTTGACCACCAGATCGCTGTGTTTGAATTTCTGGGCGTGGGTGGCATAGAAATTCTGTTCGGAAGGGAGTCCGTAGGTATATGCCAAACGGGTATAGGAAAAATCCACATCGTAGTGTTTGAGGTCTTTTTGTGTCTTGAAAAACAGCGGATAGGGCAGGGTGAGCATGGAGAAATCGATGCTCCGCTCGTAGTCGAAAACCATCGATTTGTGCGCCTGTCCGTTGATGCCGATGCTTTGGCAAATGTTTGGCGCCTCATAAAAGGGGGAGTAGTCTGAGATGTGGAAAATAGAAGTGTCCAGCAGGTCGTATTTCAGCGGATTGTAAAAGACGGTGGGAAAATTGGCCGTATATACGGGCACATAGGCGGGCGAGAGGGCCATGACGGAGTCAATCTTGCGCTCCTTTTGTTCCGATTCCTGTGCGAAAATCTGCCCTATGCTGCTGATTACCAATAATATGGTGATGAGCGCAAAGACTCTCGCACGAAGTGGAAGTGCCATATCTCTATCCCTGAAAATCATACCGCAAAAATACAAAAAAACTCCATCCCTTTCATACCTTTTCACCTTGTGTCCGTTCCCTCTTCTTTTATCTCTGCCAATTTGTCAGTTGATATGCTTTGGCAAAATTATTGATGGAAAGAGTTGTCATAAAAGAAAGGAAAAACACTATGAACCCGAATAATTTAACGATTAAAACCCAGGAAGTGATTTCGAATGCCCAGATGATTGCCATGCGCAACCAGAACCAGCAGATCGAATCACTGCATTTGTTGAAGTCCATGTTGGATGTGGACGATAATGTGATACCCTTCCTGCTGAAGAAGCAGGATTGTAACCCTAAAACCATTGCCTCTGTCGTGGATCGTGAGATAGGACATCTGCCCAAGGTTACGGGCGGTGACTTCTACCTTGCGGGAAGCGCGCAAACCGCCATGCAGAAAGCCATCATCTTCTGCCAGGATTCCGGTGACGAGTTTGTCTCGCTTGAACATTTGCTTTATGGTATCTTCATGGCCAATGACCGTTGCTCGCAGATTCTGAAAGATGCCGGCATGACGGAGAAGGGACTGAAGAGCGCCATCGCCGAGTTGCACCAAGGCAGCAAAGTGAACAGCGCTTCCAATGAGGAGACCTACAATGCGCTGAACAAGTATGCGAAGAACTTGAACGACATGGCGCGCCAGGGAAAACTCGACCCGGTGATTGGCCGTGACGAGGAAATCCGCCGTGTGTTGCAAATCCTGTCCAGAAGAACCAAAAACAACCCGATTCTGATTGGAGAGGCCGGTGTCGGCAAGACTGCCATTGCGGAGGGATTGGCCCAGCGTTTGGTGAGCGGCGACATTCCCGAGAATCTGAAAACGAAGAAGTTGTTTTCGCTGGATATGGGCGCTTTGATTGCCGGTGCCAAGTACAAGGGCGAGTTTGAGGAGCGTCTGAAAGCAGTTATCAACGAGGTGATCCAATCCAATGGCAAAATCATCCTCTTCATCGATGAAATCCACACCTTGGTGGGTGCGGGTGCGTCGGGTGAGGGCGCCATGGATGCCGCCAATATCCTGAAACCTGCGCTGGCGCGTGGCGAACTCCGTTCCATCGGTGCCACAACCCTGGACGAATACCAAAAATATTTTGAAAAGGACAAGGCGTTGGAGCGCCGTTTCCAACCCGTCAAGATTGAGGAACCCGACAAATACTCCGCCATCTCCATTCTTCGTGGATTGAAAGAGCGTTATGAGAACCACCATAAAGTGAAGATTTTGGACGAGGCCATCATTGCCGCGGTGGAACTGTCACAGCGCTATATCGGCGACCGTTTTCTGCCCGACAAGGCCATCGACCTGATTGATGAGGCGGCAGCCAAATTGAAACTGGAGATAAATTCAGTACCAGAGGAACTGGATGAGGTGGAACACAAAATCAGCCAATTGGAGATTGAGCGTGAGGCCATCAAGCGCGAGAATGCCACGGAGAAAGTGGAGGAGTTGAGCAAGAAGATTGCCGAATTGCAGGAGAAGCGCAATGAGATCTCCACCAAATGGCGCAGTGAGAAGGAAATTATGGATAAAATCCAGCATTGCAAAGACGAAATTGAGCAATACAAACTGGAAGCTACCAATGAGGAGCGCCAAGGCAATTATGGCCGAGTGGCCGAATTGCGCTATGGTTTGATTAAGAATGATGAAGACCAGATCGTGAAGTTGCAGAAGGAACTGGAGACTTTGCAGGGCGATGATGCCATGATTGATGAGAAGGTGGGTGCGGACGATATTGCCGAGGTGGTGGCCCGCTGGACCGGCATTCCTGTTACCAAGATGATGCAGAGCGAGAAATCGAAATTGCTGCATCTGGAAGAGGAGCTACATAAGCGTGTGGTGGGTCAGGACGAGGCCATTTGCGCCGTGGCAGACGCGATCCGCCGGAGCAGGGCCGGTCTGCAAGACGCCAAACGCCCCATCGGCTCGTTTATCTTCATGGGCACCACAGGTGTGGGCAAAACCGAGCTGGCCAAGGCTCTTGCCGAATATCTGTTCAACACCGAAGACGCTATGATCCGCTTCGATATGAGTGAGTTCCAGGAATCCTATTCTGTTTCCCGACTCATCGGTTCGCCCCCAGGCTATGTGGGTTATGATGAGGGCGGTCAGCTGACCGAGAAAGTGCGCCGCAAACCCTATTCCGTCATTCTGTTCGATGAGATTGAAAAAGCGCATCCCGATGTGTTCAATGTGCTGCTGCAAGTGCTGGACGACGGGCGGCTCACCGACAACAAGGGCAGGGTGGCCGACTTCAAGAACACCATCATCATTATGACCTCCAATCTGGGGTCCAATATCATACAGGACAACTACGCCGACCGTGCCAACTACTCTGACCTTGAGGTGTTTGAGCGCACTAAGGCCGAGGTGACCGATCTGTTGAAAAAGACACTGAAACCCGAGTTCCTGAACCGTATTGATGAGATTGTGATGTTCCAGCCGCTCTCCAAACGCGAGATTCGTTCCATCATCGACCTGCAGATTGCCCAACTCGGCAAGTTGCTGGAACCCCGCAATATCAAATTGGAGTTCAGTCGGTACGCATTGGATTTGCTGCTGCAGCTGGGTTACGACCCCGTGTACGGCGCCCGTCCGCTGAAGCGTGTTATCCAGAAACGCATCCTCAATGAGTTGTCGAAACTCATTCTGGCAGAGGATATTGAGCACGACAGCACCATTATGGTGGATTCGGTTGAGGACGGCAAGTTCGTGTTCTACAAAAAATAACATTGTATGTTTGATAATATTGGCGACAAGCACCAAGTGCTGTCGCCATTTTTTTTATCTTTGCGGTTTGAATATGATATGATGAAGACTGACAACTATCTTTTATTAGGAGCGAAAAAGCGTTTGATTGAGGAGCTTCGGCAGAAGGGCATCACGGACGAGAATGTGCTGGCCGCCTTTGACAAGGTGGAGCGCCATCGTTTTGTGGAATCTTTTCTTTGGAATAAAGCATACGAGAACAAGGCGCTGAAGCTGATGAACGGGCAGACGATTTCCCATCCCTATACGGTTGCGTTTCAAACGCAATTACTTGAGGTTCAAAAGAATGACAAGATTCTGGAGATTGGCACCGGCTCCGGTTTCCAGGCGGCAATTCTGAGTGCTATGGGCGCCAGGGTGTTCTCTGTGGAGCGGCAGCAGCAACTGCACCTCAATGCCAAACGGTTGCTCGAAACTCTTGACGACCGGATTGTGCTGTATTACGGCGACGGATTCCAGGGATATCCCAAATTCGCACCCTATACTAAGATCATTGTCACCTGCGGTGCACCGAATGTTCCACAACCCTTGCTGGAACAGCTTGCCGTGGGTGGCATTATGGTGATTCCTGTCGGAGACGAGTCGCATACCATGAAGAGAATCAAGAAGATAGATGAGGAGAACTACGAAGAGGAAACCTTTGGTGACTTCCTCTTTGTCCCTATGCTGAAAGAACGCGTAAGCGTTAGATGACGTAGAATACAATGAACAAATCCCAAATCTCAAATCTCAAATCCCAAGTCTCAAGTCTCAAGTCTCAAGTCTCAAATCCCAAATCTCAAGTCTAAATTATAATCTTTAATCAATCATGTCCGTTTCTGCATTGATATTCGCTGCCGGTTTGGGCACTCGGCTTCGTCCGTTGACAGACAATCGCCCGAAAGCCCTGGTCAAGTATCAGGGGAAAACCTTGCTGTCGCACGCGCTCGACAAGGTTATGGACGCCGGGATCTTGCAAGTGGTGGTGAATGTGCACCATTTCCCCGACCAAATCATCGATTTCCTGAAAAGCGATCCGAAATATGCGGGCGTGCGCGTTTCCGATGAGCGCGCCTATCTCCGCGATACGGCAGGGGGCCTTCGGTTCGCGGAACCGCTGTTGGGCGACAGCGACACCGTGCTGCTTTATAATGTTGACATATTATCTTCCATCGACCTTCGGAAAATGCTCGAATGCCATAAAAACTCCGGCGCGGATGTTACCTTGGCCGTGCGAGATCGTGAAACTTCCCGCTACCTGCTTTTCGACCCATCCGACCTCTCGCTGTGCGGATGGAAAAATGTGCGCACGGGCGAAACAATCTTGCCCTCTCCTGTCGAAAATCCCCGGCCCTTGGCCTTTAGCGGAATACATGTTTTGGACCGTAGAGTTATTAACAAAATACCCTCTGTCGAGAAGCAATCCTTGGTGCCTTTTTACCTCAAACAGATTGGAAGTATGAGAATATCAGCGTATTATCATCAAACCGACGAATGGTGCGATGTCGGCAAGTATGAGCAGTTTTATAACATATTGACATAGAGATATTTACGCCTTACATACTGGTTTTCAATCACTTAAAAATGCTACACATTTTTTTTAAAAAATCAAGGGGTTTGGTGGTGTTTTTTTAACTTTTTTTTGTTCATTTTTGCAGTCTGGAAAAACGGATGTGGGGATAATGTTAATATCCTCATTGATAGACATATAATTTTTAGATTGCTTGCGTATGGAAAGAATTACCCGAGATTATGTACAAGTTTGGCAAAATTGTTTGCACACGATAGCTGACATTGTAGAACCCGAAGTGTATGAAACATGGTTTGCTCCCATTGTCCCGGTGGCATTGGAGGATAAGACGCTGGTGCTGCAGTTGCCAAGTCATTTGTACTATGAGAAGCTCGAGGAGCATTATGTGAAGGTGTTGAAAAGTGTCATCCGCAAGGAATTGGGTTCGACAGGCAAGTTGAAATACAAGATTCTGATGGAACGCCAGGGGGATCCGGAGAAGGATAAGAGCATCATTTTGCCCTCGCACCACCGCCCCGCCGTGAGCAACCCGCCCACCTTGGCGCCTATCGATGTGTACAATACCTCCAACAAGGAGATCCCGGATCCGTTTGTGCTGCCAGGCATCAAGAAGCGTAAGATTCCTTCCAATCTTATTGATACGCTGACATTTGAGAATTATGTGGAGGGCGACTGCAACCGGCTGGCGCGCTCCGCCGGATGGGCTATCTCGCAGGCGCCCGGGCAGACTTCCTTCAACCCGCTCTTCATCTATTCCGATGTGGGACTTGGCAAGACGCACCTCGCCAACGCCATCGGTATCCAAACCAAAATCAACTTCCCGGACAAAACCGTGGTGTATGTCAGCTCCGACACCTTCTACCAGCAGTATATTGAGGCGATCAAGAACAAGAATGTGCCCGATTTCATCTGGTTCTACCAGTCGGTGGATATGCTGATTATTGATGATATCCAGTTTATCTCCGGTGGCAAGTCGAAAACGCAGGAGGCCTTCTTCCATATTTTCAACTCGCTCCATCAGAAGGGCAAGCAGATTATCATTACCTCCGACAAGTCGCCGGTGGAGATATCCGGTTTCGAGCCGCGCTTGCTGAACCGCTTCAAGTGGGGCCTCACCGCGGATCTGCAGGTGCCGGATTTGGAGACGCGTATCGCTATTATCAACAAGAAACTGGAGAACAACGGCATCACATTCCCGAAGGAGGTGATCGACTATCTGGCGTTGTGCATCACCTCGAATACCAGAGAACTGGAAGGCGCCATGATCGCCATCCTCGCCCAGGCCTCGCTCAACCATAAGGCCATTACCGTGGAACTGGCCAAGGAGATGGTGGACAAATATGTGAAAACCAATGCGAAAGAGATCTCCATCGAGTATATTCAGAAGATTATCTGCGATTATTTCAAGATTTCCACCGACGCCATCAATGCCAAAACCCGCAAACGCGAGATTGTGCAAGCGCGCCAGTTGAGCATGTTTTTCGCGCGCAAGTACACGAAGCTCCCGCTCTCCATTATCGGTGCCTATTGCGGAAATAAAGACCATGCCACCGTTTTGCACGCCTGCCGCACGGTCAATAACCTTTACGAAACTGACAAAAAAATGAAACTTTATGTCGATGATATAGACATAAAAATGAAATTGTAATTTTCTGCTTTTTGCTGTTGCGGAAATAAATTTTATTGTTTATCTTTGCCGCTGGCAAAAATGTTTTATTATGAAAAAGCGCTGGATATGCAACGAACTACCAAATGATGCGGCTGCGGAGAAACTGGCCGCCCAACTTTCCATTGAGAAACCGTTGGCCGCATTGCTTATCCAGAGAGGCATTAACACGCCTGAGGCGGCTGAAGAGTTCTTCAACCCCGATATCAGCAAACTCCATAACCCCTTCCTGATGAAGGATATGGACAAGGCCGTGAAACGCCTGTCCGACGCTATTATCGACAACCAGAAAATTTTGGTTTACGGCGATTATGATGTTGATGGAACCTCCGCCGTGGCGCTTCTTTACTCTTTCCTTTGCGAGATTATCGGTGCCGATTCCAAGAATTTGGTAGAATACTATATTCCCGACCGCTATTCGGAGGGCTATGGCATCTCCGACCAAGGCGTGGAATATTGCCGCGACAACAATGTGAACCTGCTGATCTCCCTCGACTGCGGTATCAAAGCCAACGACAAGGTGGAGATGGCCAACAAATACGGCATTGATGTCATTGTGTGCGACCACCATCTGGAGGGCGACGAACTGCCTCCCGCCGTGGCCATCCTTGACCCCAAACGCAAAGATTGCCCCTATCCCTATAAGGAGCTCTCCGGCTGCGGCGTTGGTTTCAAGTTGATCCAGGGTTATTGCCAGAAATACAAGCTTCCCGACCAGCTTTGGCTGTCTCGTATGGACTTGGTGGCTATCAGCATAGCTTCCGATATCGTGGCCATAACGGGAGAAAACCGAATTCTGGCCCATTTTGGGCTTGAGATTATCAACAAGTTCCCGCGCGTCGGTATCAAGTCCATTTTGGACCAAGCCGGCATCAAACTGCATTATCCGTTCAAGGAGGAAACCATCTTCTCCCGCGTGATTTCCATTTCCGACCTTGTTTTCTATGTTGGCCCGCGTATCAACGCCGCCGGCCGAATGAAGAGCGGACGCGAGTCCGTTCGTTTGTTTATTTTCGAAGATGAGGACAAGTCGGTCGATATCGCCAAACGGATTAACACCCAGAACGAGGAGCGTAAGGAGCAAGACCGCAACGCCACCGAGGAGGCAATTCATACAATCCGCACATCCCATGAGTATGTGAACCGGAAAAGCATTGTCATCTACAACCCCAATTGGTTTAAAGGCATTATCGGTATTGTGGCCTCGCGACTGGTTGAGGTTTTCTATAAACCCACCATTGTGCTGACCAAGTCTTCCGACGGACTGATTACTGGATCCGCCCGTTCCGTGAAGGAGTTCAACATTTACGATGGCATAGACTATTGTTCAGACCTGCTGGAGCATTTTGGTGGTCATAAGTTTGCCGCCGGCCTTTCGATGAAAGAGGAGAATCTGGAGGAGTTTATCGAGAAATTTGAGCAATATGTGAGCGATAATCTGGAGGAATCCTCCTTTGTCCCTGAAATCTCAGTGGATATGCCGCTGGATCTCTCCGAAATTACGCACAGTTTCCTCAATAACTTGAAACGATTTGCCCCGTTCGGACCCGGCAATATGGAACCCATTTTCCAGTCCAATAATGTGGTGGACGAGGGAGCCGCAAGAATTGTGGGCGACAAGCACCTTAAAGCGCGCGTGCAGTATCCCGACCGCCCCGTGCGTCCTATTGATGTGATTGCCTTCAACCAGAAAGACAAACTGGAAATGATCAAGGACAACAAGACGTTTGATGTGCTCTACCATGTGGAGGAGAATGTTTGGAATAATGTGGTGAATATCCAATTGAATGTGAAGGATATACGGCCAAGCAATTCAAACGAATAGTGATCATGAATATGTCACAGAACTACTTACCAGAGAAAAATATTTCTACATTAAAAAACATATTCCGGATTGGTGTGGCGCTGAACCTCACTTATCTGGTTGTGGAAACCGTGTTTGGCTTTTGTTGTCATTCGATGGGACTGCTTGCCGATGCCGTGCAGAACCTTTGTGATGTGGCCGGCATGGTGTTGGTGCTCTCCGCTTATAAACTCTCCGATCCGGTGGGTACCAACCGTTTCAACTTTGGCTTTAAGAAAGGAGCCATGCTGATTGTGGCCCTGGTGGCACTGGTGACAGGTGTCCTGCTGACTTTTATTATAGCGGGCAGTGTGCATCAGATACACTTCCCCAGATATTTGGATGGCCGGGCAATTTCATTGGTGGCGGCAATAGGGGTGCTGGTGAATGGGGTCACGGCCGGTCTATTCCTGATGGTTTACCGTAAAAGACTCCGTATGAGGGGCGCTTTCCGCCACATGCTGGCGGATGCCATCGTTTCGCTGGTGGTTCTTGTGGCCGGCATTGTGATTTTCTTCACCAGATGGTACATTTTGGACGCCTTGGTGGCGCTTGCGGTTGTGATTGTCATCATTTTCGCCTTGTGGGAACTGTTCCACAACAGTACCAGTCTCGTGCTGGATGGCGTGCCTGCCCGTGTGGAGTATGAGAAGCTGGTCCGGATTTTCTATGAGCAGGACGCTGTTGAAGATGTGTACCATCTGCATGTTTGGGCAGTCGCACCCGATACCAATGTGCTTTCCGCCTGCGTGCGCCTGCGCGAAGACAATGGCTCGGAATCGTTGGCCGCTGTTTTGCGGGATCGTCTTGTTAAAGAGGGGATTTCCTATGTGACATTGGAATTCGAGACCGGACAGCAGGAAGTGTGCCAGAACACCGACGCTAAGGAATAATCAGATCTTCCATCCGTACTTTGGGAACATAGTGCGTGCCGTCTTTGCGGTAGTAGCGATGGTCCTCACCCTCCGATATTTCAGTTAACCGGATATTCTCATTGCCTTTCCCGATGGTGAGAATAAGCAACGGCTCGTATGGCAATTGCAGGGCTTGGGTGATTTTTTCTTTGTTGAATGCCCCGATAATCAGTCCACGAAGTCCCAACTCTACAGCTTTGAGCAGCATGCTTTGTACAGAGATGCCAGCGTCAATGTCCACCATCTTGTTTTCAGGAATGTTGCTGCAAACGATGATGAACGCTTCGGGTTCCGTGCCTTCGAAGGGGAGGTGCAATTCCGGCAGCGCCCCGCCCATCTTGATGTTTCCCAATACCGATGCGGCGCCATTCTCGGCATTGACCAGTTTGAACCGCAGAACCTGTTGGTTGCGGGCAGAGGGGATTTTGTTGTTTACCCCCACGATGGTTTTCAAAGTCTCTATGCTTACCTTCTGCTGGTGGTCATAGCCGCGATAACTGCGGTTCTTCAGCAGCAAAGTGTCCAGCGACTGGCCTACCTGTCGGATGACGGTCTGTCTTTTCGCTTTGTGCAACTCGTCGAATTTGCTTTCCAGATAATTGTCGGCCATGATGTTGGGGGTGTTAGACTTGAGACTTAAGACTTGGGACTTGGGATGTTAGACTTGAGACGAGTATAAGTATTAATATGTCGTGTATGACAATTCCAGTCTCATGCGTTTGTCGTCGGACAATCCGGTGCCACCGAACACAAGCCGGTTGGCGCGCACGGCGGAACCTCTTAAGACAAGATTTACAGAATTGGAAAGTTCCGAGTTCTGCAGGATGAGCCCCTGAACATATTTTGTGATGCGGAAACGGTATTCGTGTTTAGCGGCGTCATAGTTTCCGCCAAAATAAGTTGCCCCTGTATAATATTCATCATCAGGGAGATACATGATTTTTCCGTCTTTTTCGCTAATTCCTTGCAGGGTGAGGTTAGTGGGTTGTACCCAGAATGTTTCATCAGGCGCCACATTGGTGATGACCAGCTCGGCCTTGTTGATCACGACGCGGTTGTTGAGTGATTTGAACGCCTCTTTCAAGTAGGGGAAGGTGATTCTGGTCTTCACCCCACCCATGGCTTGAACGAATAGTACGGAGTTTCCAATTTCCCGGTCGCCGCCAAGCACTTCTTGCGTGAAGTTGGCGTCTGAAGAGCTCAGATAGTTGTGAGTGAAGCTGTTGAAGCGTTTGCAGGAGGACGAACTGCAGGAGAACCGGTATCGTTTGGCGCTCTGTTCGTCGTTGTGATAATACAGGTTAATGCCTGTCAATGCGCTGTTCAGGTTGGAGATGATCATATATCCATTTGAACCTGAGTGTGATATGGCGTCAATGCAGATTCCTTTGAAGAAACTTTGGAAACTACTGTTGCTGGTCATGTGTTGCGAATTGTTCAGCAGATACTGCCCAAACGCCTGAGAGAGCCGGATGCGCAAGTGCGGGTTGTAGGAGTTGGTGTCCACAATGACATGCGTATTGGGCTGGATGGAATATTGGGTGAGCGAATAATTCAGTGGGGTAGGGTCGTAGGACACGCTATTGTTCTGATAGTACTTGTCTCCTGAAATGGGCTCTGTCAGTTGATATACGCGAAATGCCACCCGGGAGTTTGTGTCGCCGTAGTAGGATGAGATTTGGAGTGTGAGGACCACGGAGTCGATGATGGGGTTGGTGCCGAAGTTGACCGACGAGCCGGACATGGAGAACTGGGCGAAAGCGGTGCCCTTGTGGTCGCCGAACACCGGATCATGGATGTTTCCGATGACATTGGCCGACATGTTGGTGGTGTTGATGGTGTCTTCCAGGAAGGAATAGGCCACGATGGAGGTGGTGTCGGTGAAATCCGTACCCACTTCGTTAATCAGTCCAAGTCCTATTTCGGAGGTTTCCTGCTTGCAGCCCCCAAAGAGAATGAGGAATGCGGCGAGTATGCAGAGAAAATATTGTTTCATTGCTTATTCCTTATCAGTTGCGTCAGCCAAGATTTGGTCGTAAAATTCATCGTACAAGTCCACATAGTTGTCGTCGTCAGGGTGTTGGAGTACGGGTTTTCCGGATTTTTCCACATAGGAGAGGATGCGTTTCTTGATGTCGATGGTGAGGGCGATGGCGTCGGCGTAATCCACAGCCATTTGGGTGATTTGCTCGTAGCCCGGGGAACGGAAGCGGGTGAGGCACTCGCTGGGAATGCCGGTCAGGCGCAGTTTCTTGGCGAAATTCGGCGAAAACTTCTCCGGGAAAGCGTCCGGCATGATGGAATAAACGATCTTTGTGCCTTGGAACAACGGATTGTCCTTGTAGAGTGTTTTGATAAACAGGGGCACCAGAGCGGAAATCCAGCCGCTGCAGTGGATGATGTCGGGCTCCCAACCCAACTTGCGGACGGTCTCCACCACACCTTTGGCGTAGAATATGGCGCGGGAGTCATTGTCGGGATAAAACACGCCCTCCTCGTCATAATAGGGAGTCTTTCTCTTGAAGAAATCCTCGCTGTCGATAAAATATATTTGCATGCGGACATTCTGGAGCGATGCCACTTTTATGATCAGCGGATGGTCCGTGTCCTCAATGATGATGTTTTGTCCCGAAAGGCGTATTACCTCGTGCAGCATGTGCCGGTGCTCGTTCACGCAACCGAATTTGGGCATGAATGTGCGGATCTCGTTCTCGCGTTCCTGTATGCCCTGCGGAAGGTAACGACATATGTTTGAGATGTAACCCTCTGGAAAATAAGGGAATATCTCCGGGGTGATGAATAGAACTTTCTTCTGCGCCATTTTAATGTATATTTTTTGCAAGTGCAAAGGTACGATTTTTTTTTGAAAAATAAATTTTTTTTTTGAAGAATGGTTGTTATTTGAAAAAAAGTGTATTTTTGCCGCCGCAAAACGAGCCCAGGTGGTGGAATTGGTAGACACGCTACTTTGAGGGGGTAGTGGGAGTACTCCCGTGCAAGTTCGACTCTTGTCCTGGGCACCGAAAAAGAACCTGATTACAGGTTCTTTTTTTTGTGCAACTATCTCTGGTGTAATGAATAGCATTTTGTATCTTTGCCCGCTGGAAAAATGAAGATTATGAATTCGAATACGACTGAACCGGAACGGCTGGTACCCTTGTGGAACAGCAATTATGTGAAGGTGTGGGTGGCGAATTTCATGATCTTTTTTTCGTTTATGCTGCTGACACCGCTGCTTCCCCTCTATTTGAAAGATACTTTTGCGGCCGACAAACAGATGATCGGCATAGTGTTGTCAGGATACACGCTTTTCGCCTTGCTGATACGCCCCTTCAGCGGTTTTTTCGTGGACAGTTTCCCCCGGAAAATGGTTCTGTTGGTCTGTTACGGACTGTTCAGTATCCTCTTCGGCGGCTATCTGGTGGCAGGAACGCTGGTGTGGTTCGCCGTGTTCCGCACGCTGCATGGCGCTCCCTTCGGGGCGGCAACCGTGGCCAACAGCACGGTCGCGATCGATGTGCTCCATCCCTCAAGACGCGCGGAAGGGATTGGTTACTACGGACTTAGCAATAATATTGCCTCCGCCATCGCACCCGCCCTCGCCATCTATATTCTCCATATTACCGATAGTTACCCGCTGCTGTTCTGGATCGCTTTTGTCACCTCCGCCATCGGATTCTGCATCAACGCCACACTGAAACTGAACACACGCGAGTTGGTGAAAGACAAACCAAAACTCTCTCTTGACCGTTTTTTCCTGACCAAAGGATGGAGCGAGGCGCTTACCATGTGCTGTTTCGCCTTTTCCTATGGGGTGCTCGCCACCTATGTGGCCATCTACGGCAAGGAGGAATTGGGTATAAATGGCGGATCCGCCCTGTTTTTCATGCTCCTGTCAGCAGGACTTATCCTCTCTCGGTTGGTGGGGAACCGCACACTCCGCCAGGGCAAAATCACGCGCAATGCCGCTGTGGGCGTCTCCATCTCGGTTTTCGGCTATCTTCTTTTTGCTTGGCTTCACAATCCGATAGGATACTACGGGGCCGCCTTGATTATCGGTCTCGGCAACGGTCACATGTGGCCCGCATATCAGAACATGTTTATAGATCTGGCACCGCACACCCAGCGCGGCACCGCCAATTCCTCCGTGCTCATCAGTTGGGATGTGGGCATGGGTCTGGGAATTTTGGTGGGCGGCATCATCGCGGAGCATTTCGGCTATCATTGGGCCTTCTGGGCCGCTTGGATCGTAAATGTGATGGGCGTGGCCGGATTTTTTGGTTATGTGCGCAACAGTTTTGAACACAATAAATTAAGATAGTGTTATAGAAGGTCTTGGTTTGTTGTTATTTTTGTTATTTTTGCAACAAACTTATACATTAATTTATTTTTAATCCATATGAAGAAAAGACCACTACTTCTTTTGATTTTGTTTGCAGCGGTTTGTCTAACCAGCTGCTTGCGCGAAGGAATAGACACCATTGCGCTCCCGTTCGGCAAAATTCCAGATGGCGTTATTCCAGCGGAAATTCGCGAACAGTTTGAACAGTATATACCTATTTATGAGGGGATTACACCTCCCAACATTACAGGTGAGTATCTTGTTAGTCCGGATGTCTTGGTATTTACATCCGATGGCAATTTTGATCCGGGTTACCAGTTTGCCGATATGTACATTCAATTCTATGATCAAACTCCAAGTGGTATATGCAAGTATAGACATCGTCAAAGTCTGTCAACGGCGGATGCCCCCGAAGTCTATGTTGTCGGGCGGGATAATAATTTTACAGCGTACTTTATTGAGGACGAAATTAGATTTGATGACAATGGCGATACCCTTGCCTATTGCAAGATTTCGAAGATTGTTTCTGGCACCTGGACCGAGCACGGAATTGAGAATTACAGGAATGGATTCATTATGTTGGAAAAGTACGATCCGACAGACCTTTTGATGGATGTTAATGTGTTTCGTGTAGTTGAAGATGGTAACGGTTTTTCCGAGAATTACAACTGGGTGAAGTCATATTCCAAGGATGATGCGAATTTGCCAACATGTATTGATAAAAAACCTGCCCTTAAATAATCGTGCCCTATGAAAAAGATACTGTTTATTGTTATAATGGCCGTAGTCGCTTTCGGAGTGCGTGTGTCGGCTCAGGATTTGTCCTCTGACAATCATTTTGTGGTGGGTGCCCGTGCGGGTATCGACATCTTTAATATGCGCTATTCATCTCATGATGTGGATATTTACAAGCATCATTATGGGGTGCGCGAGCAAATTGGTCTTTTCGCGGAGTATGATTATCTTTGGAAAGGATTGGCGGTTCGTGCGGATGTGCTGTATTCCCCTCGTGGTGTGCGGCTCACTTGGCAGGATATCAACTACAAACTCCGTGCCTATTATTTTGATATTCGCATTCCCATTACCTACACTTTTTTGAGGGATAAGATGATACAACCCTATGTGATGTTCGCTCCCAATGTGAATTTTGCGTTAGGCGGGCATTCTTATTACGCAAACTTTATTCGTGATTATACGACCAAATTGTCCAAGGCCAATTTCCGCCCAGTGGACTTCAGTTTGTTCTTCGGGGCAGGTGTGAAGGCACCTATCCCTGTCGGGAAACACACTCTCTATGTCGGCGGCGAGTTCGGATATAATCTGGGTTTGTGCAACACATTCAGTCAGATGGAACTTGATAATGTGGCGAATGCCATCAATCTGCCGATGTATGATGTGAACGGAACGCGTAAGAACGGTGGCTTTGAGGTGGCAGTAACCGTCGCATGGGTTATTCCGCAAAAGGAACATGCTCCTAAGGTGAAGGAGGAACCTGTAGCAGAACCCGCTCCGACACCTGTTCAGGATACGGTGAAAGAGGAACCCAACTCTGACAATGTGATTGAATATCAGACCAAAGATTGTTACTCGATAGAAGAAATGAAGGCGTTCATCACTCTGAATATGCCTATTAACGACAAACGAATCTGTATGTTCGATATGAAGTTTGAATTTGCTTCGGCGGTTCTGAAAAAGGAATCGGAAGCGCAATTGGATAAGTTTGTCGAGCTGTTCCAGATGTTCCCGAACATGAAATTGCAAATCAATGGTCATACCGACAATATAGGTTCCGATGAATACAACCAAAAACTTTCAGAGGATCGTGCACTATCCGTGTACAATTATTTTGTCAAGAAAGGTATTCCGGAAAACAGCATGAAAATCAAAGGATTTGGAAGTAAATATCCGATTGACACGAATGAAACGGAAGAGGGTAGAGCCAAAAACCGTAGGGTGGAAGTGGATATTCAAATGTAAAGGGTTTATCATCAAAATATTAAAGAGGAGAATGTTAATGTTCTCCTCTTTTTTTTGAATGTGTGTAAATAATACACAAAAAATGTATATTTGCACTTTAATTCTAGAATATGGTAATAAAAGAGGTGTTGACCAAGCGGGATATTCGGGACTTTGTACGCTTCCCGAAACAACTGTATAAGGGTTGTCCCTATTTTGTGCCTTCCTTGGAAAAAGGAGAGGTCAAAATCATGACAAAGCATCCGGCTTTGGCCTTTTGCGATGCCAAATTCTGGCTTGCTTATCGCGATGGCAAGATTGTGGGTCGCATTGGAGGCGTGATTAACCGGAAATGCAACGAGGTGAAGGGTCAGCGGCGGGTGCGCTTCGGCTGGTTCGACGCCATCGATGACGCCGAGGTGGCGAAAGCGTTGTTTGATACCGTGGAACAGTGGGGCCGGCAGCATGGGATGACCGAGATTTCAGGGCCTTCGCGCTACTCCAATATGGAAAAACAGGCTATGCTCGTGGACGGATTTGAATTTATGCCCTCCATTTGCGCCGATTATAATTATGCCTATTACCCAAAACTGGTTGAAAATCTGGGTTTTGAAAAGGAAGTGGATTACATCCAATACAAAGTGCCGGTGAAAGAAGTCCCGGAGAGAATCAAGAAACTCTCGGCCATGATGGCGGAGAAATATCATGTTCATTTGCGGCATTTCAAGCGAAAAGAGGAATTGAAAATTTCAGGCAAGGAGTTTTTCCATGCCCTCAACCGCAGTTATGCGGATTTGTACAACTTCATTCCGCTCACCGAAGAGGAGATTGAATGGGCTGTGGATGAGAATTTCCAAGTGGCCAATGTCCAGTTGTCCTCCATGTTGGAAGATGAGAACGGCAAGCTGGTGGGGTTTGCGTTCTGCCTGCCTTCATTGAGCGAGGCATACCGCAAAGCCAACGGCCATCTCTTCCCGTTTGGCTGGATCCATATTCTTAAAGCGTTGAAACACAATAAGTATGTGGATATGTACCTCACCGGAGTGCTCCCGGAGTACCACAATAGTGGCATCCATGCCATTTATCACCAACAGCTGCACGAGGCCTTTTTGAACAACGGCTATTCGTATGCGTTCTCCTCGCAGCAACTTGAGGACAATACGGCGGCGCGTATCTGGCCGAAATACGGTGCCGAGTTGGCTGCCAGAAGAAGGTGTTATAAGAAAACTCTTTCCAATGAATAGCAATGCCCGACAATATGCGCTGGTGACGGGCGCGAGCCGCGGTTTGGGCAAGTCCATCGCCATGGAACTTGCTCGTCGCAATATTCCCACTATCCTGGTGGGCACCAACGAGCGCGTGCGTGCGGTGTGCGACGAAATCGTGACCACCTACCATGTGCCCTCCGAGTGCTATATCACCGATTTGACTAAAAAGAGGAATGTGCTCGCTATGGCAGAGGCCATCAACTGCCAGTTTGAGGTGTTTATGCTGGTGAACAACGCCGGCGCGGGTGGCACCAAACGCTTTGAGGATGCTGATGTCCCTTATTTGGAAAATATTATCAATCTGAATGTTCGCTGCACCGCGCTGCTTATTCATGAACTGCTCCCGAACTTGAAGCGCCAATCCAAAAGTTATATATTAAATGTAGGTAGTATGGCAGCGCTAACGCCTACGGGTTACAAAACCGTGTATCCCGCCAGCAAGAGTTTTGTGTACTCCTTTTCGCTGGGATTGCGGGAGGAACTGAAAAAGACCTCCATTTCGGTCAGCGTGGCGTTGCCCGGAGCCATGGCCACTAACCCGGATGTGGTGGAACGCATTGCAAGGCAGGGATTCTTTGGCAAAGCCACACTCAAATCCACCCAATCTGTTGCGCAAAAGTGTGTGCGACAGACACTTCGGGGCAAACGCAAGATTGTCATCAATCCCTTGAGCCAGTTCCTGTCGGCCATAGTCCCCGAACGCTGTAGAACCCGGATGCTTTCCAAAATCGTGCGAAGGGAAATATGCGGTTGGTGATCTCCCGTCTCCCCAACATCCCCCTAAAAGCACTTCACTATCCGCTCCAGCCAGAGTTGGTCCACTTCGTCGAAGGTGTTGTAATGCTCGCTGTCAATATCGAGCACGCCGATGATTTGGCCATTGCGGAACACAGGCACCACAATTTCGCTGTTGGAAGCGCTGCTGCAGGCGATGTGGCCCTTGAACTGGTGCACATCGGGAACCACCAGCGTGCGTTGCTCCTGCCAGGCGGTTCCGCACACACCGCGCCCGTAAGCGATGCGCGTGCACGCCAGCGGCCCTTGGAACGGACCTAATACCAGCTCGTTGCCTATCACTCTGTAAAATCCTGTCCACCAGAAGTGGAAGGTGTCGTGAATAGCTGCCGCCATATTGGCCATCAGCGCGATGTCATCTGTTTCGCCTTCCGCCAAAGACTGCACCTGACGGAGCAGCAAGTCGTATTTTTGTTCTTTATCGTTCATGTTCTAATGGTAAAAAATACATCCAAAATAAAAACGGGGTCCCATCGGCATGAGCAGGTTCCCGTGTGAAATGCTGTTCAGACAGTCGGCCTTCAAAGTCAGGTGAACGGATTTGGTGATGATGAAGTCGCAGCCGATGAACGGGTCGATGGCCATGAATGGCTGTTTGTGGAACACGGCGTTGTGCTCCGGTTGCCAGTCCGTCCTGTCGCCATCAAACATCAGCAGGGTGGTGCACGCGCCTCCGCCAACCGTGACTCCGATGTAAGGCATCACATACTTGAATGGCCAGTAGAACTCGCCCAGGAATCCGCCCCAGCCATATTTGATGTAACTGCCGTTCTTCATCTGCCGTAAGGTTGACACATATCCTTCGCCACCAATCATCCAATGCTTGCCGAGATGCGCGCGCGCCACGCCCCCAAGTCCGAAAGTGGCGCCTTTGGCTTGGTATTGTATGGATGGAATATGCCCCTGGAGATAGCCGGCATGGATCATCATGCCCCCGTCAAATCCTTGGAATACACGGCGCTTTTCCTGCGCAAACCCCGTGAAGGTTATGGTGAGAATGAGAAGAGTGGAGAGAACCGTTGCGATTTTTTTCATTATTCCTGTTTATGGCTGCAAAAATAACAAAAACGCTATTTTTTGATGATTTTGGAGCAAGAACCTCCGGCTTTTACAAAGTAAATGCCTGCAGGGTAGGATTGAACATTGAGTTGGATTTGGCTGTCGTAGCAGATCTCGCTTGCCATCAATTGGCCAAACACATTGTAAACCTCAATGGTCGTATTTGGCTGTAAATTGTTGATATTTAAAATGCTGTGGCACGGGTTGGGATAGGCGACCAATGTGTTGGCTAAAGTTCCCTCCTCGATGCCGTTGGGCATCCAACCGTTCATGATGGCCACGCCGGAGAGATCAAATCCGCTGCTGCCCCAGGGGGTGGGGTAGGGGTCGTTGATAATATGGCCGTTCTTGTCAATGGAACCATATTGCGGGTCAATGCAACCCACCACATCCACGATGCGCACATGCGTGATGTTGTTGATATCCAGATTGCTGTAGCCTGCCAGTTCTTCCAAATCAAACGGAGTGCCCCAACCCACGAGGTATTTGCCTGCCAGATTGTGGATTTTCCGTGGATTGATAGCGCCGCCATTGGTCACTTGGGTGTTGGCCTGGGTGTTGGATACGGAGGGGAAACGGTAGTAATGCTCGCCATCTGAACTAACCTCCACAAACGCCTGTTCCAGAAATGTGCTGTTCAGGGAATTCTCGAAAACGGCGAAGTCGTAACCCTCACCGTTGCTGATAGGTTGGTCAAAGGTCAGCACGGCTGTGCCCGCATCGCCCAAACTGACCACGCCGTCGGTGGTGGATTCGCTGCTGGGACCGACGCCGTCGTTGTCGCTGCCGTAATCGGCGTATCCCAGCGATTCGTTCGAGATCCGTTTCAGTCCGCGGGTGATGTAGCAATCCGTAGCCCACCCGATGATAGCCGGGTCGTCAAAATAAATGGCTTGGCATCCCACAGTGCCCACGGAGTCATCAAACTCCAGTGTGGTCTGGTCGGGAAGTGCCACGGGCATCACGGGAGTTGTCCATGCGTAGTTGAAGTTGGTGTCGCTTTCGCCACAACTCTCGTCGCCGAATTTCACGAAGTCGCCGTCACCAACGCGTTGTGTGTTGTACCCCCATTGTGCGCCGGAACCGTTGATGTTGTACATCCACCAGTTTCCAGTGAGCTGGAGGTGGAGGTTGCCCTCATGGAAATTGATGCTGTCAATCATGCCGTTGAAACCGCTGAAACTGAAGCGGTCGTCATAGATGGCGATGGTGTGCAGCAGGTCGGCCACCAGGGCGCTATCGCTGTCGAAGTGCACGCCCCACGCCAAACAGGTGTCCGGTGTGGCCCAGTTTACGGCCACAACCGCCAGTCTGTCGCCGTTGCCCACCCAATAAACCACATCCGTGGCGGGAATGGTGGAGTCGTCCGGCAAATCTCCATGTTGGGCTCGAAGTCCTAAGGCGAAAATGGATAGAAGCAATAAACACAAAATCTTTTTCATTTTTTGAAAGTTTTTAGTTTTACAAAATGTGCCATTGCTTTGGGAAAAGTTTTGGAACACGACCTGTGTTCCGTGTTGGCTTACCTCCCGAAGCTGTTCACTATGTTTTTTCCAGCAGGTTTTCTGGCTTGTCTCTTCCGCCCTCGGCCTTCCCATTGAATACAACAGTGGCGTGTTTGACGGCGGTTGCCGGAGACTTACAGCAGCGGGTACTGCACAGGATTCGCACCTGTTTCCCTCTCACATCCCCATACGGGAATTGTTCACTGGAAATCACGGCAAAAATACAAAAAATACGGGATTTTTGTATCTTTGCATCTTTGTTATATACGACAAAAGAGTTCATGGGATTGGTAAGCAAATTTCAAGAATGGCAAAAGAAAGAGTTCGTTCGCAATTCTTTCATGCTGTTGTCAACCAGCACATTGGCGCAAATTATCAGTTTCGGGGTGTATCCGTTGCTGACCCGTTTGTACACGCCTGAGGATTTCGGTGTGGTGAATGTGCTGTTGAGCATAGTGGGACTCTTGGCCATCCTGTCCACGGGGCGCTATGAGCCCGCACTGGTGCTGGAGCGCGACGACAAGTCTGCCAAGTCGCTGTTTCAACTGATTGTGCTGATTAATCTGGGTTTGTTTGTCGTTGGCCAACTTGTGTTTACTCTATTTGCCCGTCCTATTGGCTCGCTGTTTCATACGACAGGTAACATGGAACGGTGGTTGCCGCTGATTCCCGTCATGGTTCTAATGGCTGGTCTGTGGCAATGCCTTAATAATTTTTGTGTGCGTCAAAAAAAGTTCAAGGTTATTGGAGAGTACAATATGGTGAAAAGCACCTCCAATGCGGGTTTGAAGCTGGCCTTTGGGTATGCCGGAATGCTCCGTTCGGGTTTGGTGGTTTCCACCATCATAGCGTATTTTTCAGCCCTCGCGCTGTCGCTTGTGCGAATGGGGAAACAGTTGAAGGGGATTTTTGAGATGGACAGGTCGCGGGTGCGGGAAATGGCGGTGAAATACGCCAACTTCCCGAAATTCGAGTTGCCCAATGCCCTTTCCAATATGCTGGCAGGCAATTTGCCCATGCTTCTGCTCCCATTTTTCTTCGGAATGGATGAGATTGGCATGTTTTCACTGGCCTTGACGCTCGGTTTTTGCCCTGTGGGTCTTTTTACAGGTTCCATGGATCAGGTGTTATACAAGAATATGGTGGAGAAATATCATAATCAGGAATCGCTGAAGCCCGTGGTATCCCGCTTTTGTCGGAATACGGCGGTTGGTTTATTGCCGTTTTTTGTCTTCTTTTTCTTCATTGCCGAATGGTTTTTCACAGTCTTGTTTGGCGCGCAATGGTCGCAGGCGGGCGTCTATTTCAAAATCATGCTGCCATGGCTGTTCATGGTCACCATGACGGCCTCGCTGACCGCTGTTCCGAAGATCTTTTTCAAACAGCGCACCGCCATGTTGATCGAGTTTACCTATATCTTCTTCCGTGTGGCCGCTCTGTTTGTCGGCATTTGGAGAAATGATTTCACTCTTGCGGTGATTTGCTTCAGCGCGGTGTCGGCCATAATGGTTACGGTGCAACTCGTATGGTATTTTTCCCTTATTAGTCGTCACGAAAAATGTTTGAAATAAAACTTTCCCATCAAAACGGTTACGCATGGTACGACAATGGCACTGTGTTCGTCAAGGGTTTCCTGTTTGAATCAGGCGCTTTGTTGAAAGGATCCAATTTGGTGGATTTTTTTGCGGAATGTTCTGATATTGAACAATTTAAGAAACGATTGGAGAAGGCGAACGGCATGTTTTCGGTTTTGGTGAAAAAAGACACTCAATTGTGGGTGGCCGTTGACAGGTTGCGTTGTTTCCCGCTCTTTTACAGAAAGATGGATGGCGTTGTCCGGATTGGGGATGATGTGGACGCCTTGTTTGACGAGAAGGAGTCCAAAACCTGGAATCAGGAGGCGCGAAGAATGTTTGCCGCATCCGGATATACGGTGGGTGAGGATACGCTGGTGGAGGGTGTGAGCCAGGTACAGGCGGGTGAGTCGGTGTTGTTTGAAGGGAATGACATGAGGCGCGACTTTTATTTCCGTTTTGCCGCTCCGGCGCGCCCTGTGTCGTACGAGCAAGCCAAACGCGAATTGCACCTGTTGCTTGACCGCGTGGGCAAGCGGTTGTTTCAGGCGTTGAATGGCTGCCCGGTGGCCGTGCCGCTTAGCGGCGGCCTGGACTCCCGACTCATCGCGCATCTGCTGCATGAGAATGACTGTCAGAATGTTATCTGTTTCACATACGGAAAAAAATCGGGCAATGACGAGTGGCAGCGCTCCAAACAGGTGGCGGAGCACTATGGTTATCCCTGGTTTTTTGTGGATTACGAGAATGTGGATGTGACGAACCTGCTCTCCGATGAGCATTTTCTATCCTATTGCCATTATGCCGCACAATACAGTTCGAAATTCTATTTCTCGGAGTATTTTGCCGTCCGGTTCTTGCAGGAGGCGGGGCATGTGGCATCTGATACGGTTTTTGTGCCGGGTCATTCCGGGGATATGATTGCGGGAAGCCATCTCCGCCCCTATATGCGAAAATATCAGTCGGTGAATCAGATAGTGGACGATCTGTTATACACACACTTTAATCTGGTTGAAACCACCTGCGCTGACAGGCGGTTGTTCCGTAAACGGTTAGCGCAACAGTTGCGCCAAATGCGTGACGATAGGGAGAACCTGTATGCCCTGCTGGAGTGTTGGGATGTGCGCGAGCGGCAGGCCAAGTATATTGTCAATTCCTGCAAATTGTGGGAGTTTATGGGCAACTTATATCTGCTTCCCTTGTGGGATGCCGAACTTACGGACTTTTTCGCCGCGTTGCCCTTTGAATATCGTATTTGCAAGAAATTGTATGAGGATGTTTTATGGGAGATGTTTGGGAGGGAAGGTGTTTTGTATGATGAAGACAGGAAGATGACCTTGCCTTCCGGCAAAATGGCGGACATGAAGTTGTGTGTGAAGCGTCATCTGCCTTTTTTGCGGCCCAAAACACCGCTGTTTGCCCATGATCCTCTTGATTTCCAGCGGCTCACGGTACCCATGCGGCAGGCGCTTGCCCAATCGCAAAACCAGCGGCACCTGCGCAGTTACAATGCCATCATGAGCGAATGGTATCTGATGAGGTTCCGTTCATAATTGTTTTTTGTTATGTTGAAGGTTCCGCCAGCAAAGCTGGCGGAATGGTGGTAGCGACTAACTATGTGTCACCCCCGCCATTCCGCTTGACGCAGTCAAGCGGAACCCACAAAATATAACGGATAAGTTTAATACAAGCGTAACCTCCAATAAAAAACGGCCCCTCCGAAAGGAGGGGCCGTTCAATTATTTACTTATTATTTGTAGAATCTGCTTGGCGGGTTAGTCTTGGATACAACGAACGGACATGCCGCATTCATGGACACCCTGACTGACCATATGTGAGTGGTCGTTGTTATAATATGCCCAGTAGTAAGCGGTGGAGGAATATGGAGTCGAACTCCAATAATATGCGTGATTTGTATTGGGCATATGACAGTAGCCAGTTCCGTTGAGAAGACCGGCATACTGGATGGAGAATGCGCTATAGTAGGCGTCGATGTTACTGTTCAGCGTGTTCATATCGCCTTGTGTGGGCAAATGCCAACCACGTGGACATGCTCCTTGTGGCTTGCTGGACGAGTTAACCGTTATCAAATGGTTATCACTAGGAGTAAGGTAATAAACATTTGTTCCTGACGCAGCTTGCCAGTTGTAGAGATAACCGTATGAACTTAAATTCCCAGTAGAACCTCCCGGATAGTAAATATATCTTGTGGAAGAAGAAGCGGTGGTGCCGGTTGTGGGAGTTGCAATTAAAGTACCCGAGCCGTTCTCGGTCTGGTTATAATAGTTGTCGTAGTGGGTGGCCTTGAGGTTGCTCTTCATCCAGCACTGCGAACCGATGGAAACTGTGTTATAAGTGTTGCCGTCCTGGTCATGGAGGACGCTTCCGCAGTTCAATTTGGTTCTGACCACACGCTGTTCGGTAGAGTATGTGTACCCAGCAGAGCTTCTGGCCCATGCACGAATGTAGTACTTCGTGTTCGAGGTCAGACCTGTGATGGTATAGTTTCCACCAGCTGTATTGGTGACAGGTGAACCAAAGTTGGAAGGAGCATCCGAGGTGTTGATACCTGCGGAGGTCGGGTTGGCATCGGTAATCGATATCGGACTGGTGGAAAATACCAAACCTTGTGAGTAAATTCCAGTACATCCGCCCGATGTGCTGGAAGCGCTGACAGTACTGTATGAGTGGTTCATCGTAATCGAATTCGTGGTCACTTCAGCAGTGTAATAGTAGGCGTTTGCATAGTTGTTTGATAATTCCACATTGGGATAGTCGTGGGTGGTGAATGAAAGGACACCACCGTAAACGGTATCCATGGCGCTGATGGCGTAGGCGCGGACATACCATTTTTGGTTGGGAGTGCTCCAAGATCCTGTGGTATAGGAAAAGGTCCCTGTGGATGTGCCGGAAACAATAAATTTATTAAAATATTGGCCTGACCTCAGGGTTGGGGTGTTGTTAGAGTAACTATAAACAAATCCTTTTTCCGTGATGGTGGGGGTGCCGGCGTTAGTGAGGTCGCCAGTAAATACATATGTCATTGATGTATGATTGTCACCGTTGTATGTAACACCGGTTGTGCTAACTCCCGGTGTGATACCCGGTTTGAACGGGATGCTGTTGTTGGCATACAGATAGAAGGACTGTGAGACACTGCCAATGGTGATGGTTATATAGACATTGGCTACTGCATAGTACTGAGTACCAGCCGTAAGACCGGAGATGGAAACAGAATAAATACCTGTCCCAGTACTTGAAGAAGTACCACTGGTAACGGTGGAACCACTGGGGTATGCTGCTGTAATAACATCAATATCGTGGTTGCCGAGTGTGACATATGATGAAGATCCCGCATTGGTGATGTTACCTTTTAGGGTGGCGGTGGTGGCACCATAAGAGTAACTACTGTAAGTGGAAATGGTCGGGATGGCCGGCGTGCTGAAACTCTTCACTTCGCCGTAGGTGGTTCCCTTGGCGTTCGTGGCGTATGCACGGTAGTAGTAGGTCTTGCCCGGCTCCAAACTGCTCAAACTTGCCGTAAAGTTTCCGGTGGTAGCAGAAGCCGTGACCGTGTAGTTGGAGGTTGTAGGCGTGGCTGTGGTGCCGTAGCAGATACCACGAGCCGTAATGCTACTGCCGCCGGTAGAAGATACTGTGCCGGTCGTAGAGTAGGTGTACCGTACGGAACGATTGTTGTCGTGAGTTGCGATATTTGTACAGGTGGCGGTACCAGTTGTGCTCACCGTCGGAGCCACGCTGCCGGAAGGTCCGTTATACACACAACGCACAGAGTAAGAAGAAGTTGAACTGGTCAGATTCGAAACAGTTGCACTAGTGTTCTGCAAATAATACACTTGTCCTGACTGTGTTGTCAAGAAACCAGCACGTGTACCATAGTCATCAAATGAGGAAGTAGAATAGCGAAAACCAGCCGGGTAGGCGTTGAAACCGGAGGCGTTGTTGGAGGATTGCGTATTACCAACGGCACAGGTGGTCGTGCTGGAAGTCCAACCGCTTGTGGACGCCATGGCCTTGGCAATATTGGCGGCTGTGCTGTTGCACTGCATGGTAGTGTTGCTCTGTAATGTGCTCTTCAATGTCTCAAATTCGGCAGGGGTGGGAACATGCCAGCCGGTAGGACAGACACCCTGTACGGCAACCGAGGAAGAGGCGGCGCCACGCATTGCTGCGGCGAAGGTGTAGAGACGGCCGTAGTTGGCGTTTACAGAGGAGGAACCGTTAGGAATGTAGTAACCGCTAATGGTGGTTCCGTCTGAATAGGCAGTGGCACGCAGGTTCTGGGCCATCCAGCACTGGGAACCGATAGCTACTGTGGCGTAGTTGTTGCCATTGTAGTCACTGACATGTTCCGGATAGGAACTGCCAAGCACCGCTTTGCAGGACTTGGGATCCGATTGGGCTTTGAAGGACTTGACCTCACCATACACGGTGTCCGTACCTCTGATGGCGTAAGCACGGTAGTAATAGTTGGTTCCTGAAGTCAAACCGCTTACAGAGAAAGGTCCGATAATATATGGATAGGATGTGGGTTGTGTGGATACCGTTGTGGATCTGGTGGTTACACCAGAAGCGCCAATTTTCAATGTCGTGGTGGTAGTCGCACTGCTGCTATATACGAAACCGACACTGGAAAGGTTGGACATCGGAGGCATGGAATCATTGGAAACAACGACACCGGGTTTGATTGAAAGTGAAACGGTTCCACCGGATGCGGTCACATTATAGATGTGGTCTGCATCGGGAGCGGAGGTCTCCACCTTGGGCAGTTGGATGGTGGGATTCTCACCATTGGAGTTGACACGAATACAGCGGACGGACATGAATACGGAGTCAGGGGAGGTAGTTGTACCTATGCTGGAATTGTCGTAACCGATATATGGATTTCCACGATAATAGGAAAGTCCGAATGCTTTCTTATCTGAAGACCAAAAAGCGGCAACATTTCCCATACTACCTGTTTCTGGTGTGATTTTACCACTAGTAGTTGGGTAATGTCCTGCTGGTTTGATTGCAAATCCTGTTTTGTTGTTGGTTGATTGGTTGTTGCCGACTTCATCGTTATAAGTGGAGTTGGTCCAACCTTCAGTGAAAGCAAGAGATTTTCCATAATATGATGGATTCAATGTGCCTTTATATTTTTCTTGGTTTTTAACATAAGTTCTCAACTCATCCCAATCTGCGCTGGAGGGAAGTCTCCATCCGTCGGGACAAACTTTCGATGCTGCCTGATAGTTATATAACTTGCCATATTGGCCGTTGTTGGAACTGTTTAAATTAGAATAGGTGTAATAATACTGGGATGTACCGCTGTAGTAATTGGGTGCGGAGGTGTAAGAAAAACTAACATTCCCTTTACCAGCACTGCCACGCATGTTTTCTCTTGTCCAACATTGGTTTCCGATACGCACAGTAGAATATACGATTCCGCTGTAGTCCGTTACATTCGGGGTGGTGGGGCAGGGCTCGCCGTCCTTCGGGGTGTTCTGCTCCTTGTTCAGTTTGTTGATGCTGTCGTTCAATTTGTCGAGTTCGTCGTTGAGGGCGTTGAACTTGGCCAACATGTTCTGATAGACCGTTTCCAAATCGCAGAAGTTCACGGCCTGCTCGCAGTCGCCGGTACCGGTTGTGCCGGAAAGGGTCAAAGTACCGCTTTCAGAGATGTCCGACAAAACAGAAGGCACCTCAATGGAACCTGTGGCGGCAACCACCATATCACCATTGAAGGTCTTGTCGCCTCCAATGGTCTCATCATTTGTCTTGGTCACGAAATTGCTCAGGTCGGCAGTGGTGAGATAGCCGCTCAAGTCAGGGGTGTTGCTCAAGTCATTGTAGTCGCCGCTGGTGGCCACATCGGCCAAAGTCGGTTTGTTGACGATGAAGGCAGCATCAGAGGGATCCGTTTCATCCCAGTCGGCTTGCGTCTCGTCAGGGAGATCCGACAATGTGATGAATCCCCTGTCGTTGGCCAGGTCGCTCGTTTTGTTGGGGATGGTTGGCGTTCCGGTCAAATCGTTGTAAGCACCGGTGAGGGCAACCGGGGCGAACTCCGGCTTGTTGTTGATGCTGTCCCACTCGATGTTCAGTTTCACGAAACCGCCGTTGGTCAGGAAGATGGTGTCATTGCTGATGCTCAATACCTGATACTCCGGAATCGTGGGCTTGTTCAAAATCTGGGCAACGCCGCTTGTAGCGTTCCAGTCGGCATTCACTTGAGCAGCGGGAATGGTCGGTTTGTTCAAAATCTGTGCCACACCGCTTGAAGCGTTCCAGTCAGCGTTCACCTGAGCCGCAGGAATGGTGGGTTTGTTCTGGATATAGGCCTTGGATGAGGTGTTGGTCTCGTTCCAGTTGGCCTGCACCTGCTCGGCCGGGATGGTGGGTTTGTTCAAGATTTGGGCCACACCGCTGGTAGCGTTCCAGTCCGCGTTCACTTGTGCCGCAGGAATGGTGGGCTTGTTGCTCAGATCATTGTAACTGCCGCTGGTGGCAACGGTGGCGAGTTCCGGTTTGTTCAAAATCTGCGCGGTACCACTGGTGGCGTTCCAGTCAGCGTTCACCTGGGCTGCAGGAATCGTAGGCTTGTTCTGGATGTATGCCTTGGATGAGGTGTTGGTCTCGTTCCAGTTGGCCTGCACCTGCTCCGCGGGGATGGTCGGTTTGTTGGTCAAGTCGTTGTAGTTGCCGCTGGTGGCTACTGTAGCGAGATTCGGTTTGTTGAGGATGTAGGACACGCTGGAGGGGTTGGTCTCGTTCCAGTTCACCTGCTGTTGCACAATCGTGCCGCCGGAACCACCGCCGTTCGGGATTGTGTACTGGTGGGTGCCCGTGGCATCCGTGATGGTGAGCACGGTGCCGGCGTCACCCGTAGTCACATTAATGGTCGGTGAAACACCGTCCTGGCCATTGGTACCGTTCGTCACGGTGAAGGTGGAGGTGGTGCCATTGGTGTAGTGGATGGTGTAGGTGTCCACATTGCCGCTCGTCACCGGTCCGGTGATGTTGGAGATGCCGTTGCCGTCTTCACCGGGGGCGCCTGGCAAACCAGGAGTACCAGGAGTACCGGGAGTTCCGGGTGCACCGTCTTCCCCGTCAACGCCGTTGCGCAGAATGTAGGTTTCGGCAGGACCGCCCGGAGGCGTCATGGTGAGCACATAACCCGTGTCGGTTTGCGTGATGTTGAAGGTGGGTACGGCTGCGGTGGTCACAAAACCAGCGTCGTTGGTCAGCTGGCTGAGACTGGTGGGGATGGTCGGCTTGTCCAGAAGGTCGTTGTAGGAACCGCTGGTGGCCACGGTGGCCAGGGAGGGTTTGTTGAGGATGTAGGTTACGCTGGTGGGGTCTGTCTCGTTCCAGTTCACCTGCTGTTGCACAATCGTGCCGCCGGAACCTGATCCGGAACCGCCTCCGTTAGGGATGGTGTATTGGTTGGTGCCGTTGGCATCCGTGATGGTGAGTACCGTGCCGGCTGTGCCGGAAGCCACGGAAATGGTGGGAGAAAAACCAGGTGTGCCAGGCTGGCCGTTGGTTACGGTGAATGTGGAGGTTGTGCTGTCGGAATAATAGATAGTATAAGTGTCAAGCTGGCCTGCAGAGGCGCTTTTTATAATGGTGTCAATGCCTCTGCCGTTTGTTCCGTTCAGGCCGTCAAGACCATCGGTGCCATTGGTCACAACGAAGGAGTAGGTGGTGCCGTTGGAGTAGTGGATGGTGTAGGTGTCCTCTATGTCATTGCTGACAGGACCGCTGATGGAGTCGATGCCGACGCCGTCATTTCCGTCGTTGCCGGGAGGGCCTGCAGGACCTGCGGGACCGGCGGTTCCTTGTCCGCCAGTAGGCAGGAAGTAGGTTTGCGGGGTGCCGCCGGGTTGCGTTACAGCAATCACATATCCGGAATCAACGGGAGTGATGCCGAAAGCGGGCACATTGCCAGCCTTCTCGGCGTAAAGGGCGTAAGGCACACTCATCAGCTGCTGGGTGCCTTCGATGCTGTAGTTGATGCCGCCGTTCGGGTCGATCTCCGACTTCAGGAAGAAGGGACCGTTGGCCCAGTTGACGGTAGCCATGGAGCCGCTAACGACCGTGCCGTTGCCCACTTCAATGGTGAGCAGGCCGTTTATGTTAGTTGTGGCGTAGTGCGTCTCCACATAAACGGGTGTGCCGTTAATGCTGCCCTGCAAGATGGAAATCTTGGCAGAGACATTCTGGTTGGTGACAAGCGTGTTGTTGGCGTTGCGCACCACGGCCTGATAGCTCATCTTTTGCGGCGCCTGCGCGAACAAAGCGGCCGCTGAGAGCATCAAAACGAAAAGAAAAAGTAAAGATTTTTTCATACTCGATATATTTAAGTTAAACAAATGTTGTCAATAACTGGTTGTGTTGGGGATTCCGCTCGCTGTGCGAGCGGAATGGCGGAACCTAGAACTTGTTCTTCACAATCTGGAAGGTCTTCAGCAACTGCTTGCCGTCCATGATGCGCAGTTGGTAGGTGGCGGAGGGGTACTCGGAGAGGTCCATTCGGGTGAGGAGGTCGAAGACATCAAACACCCGCAGGAGCTTGCCGCTCTTGTCGAAGAGCTGGGCTTTAAGTCCGTCGGAGGGAATCTCGTAATTGGAGATTTTCAGTTGCACAGAGTGTGCGGTGGGGTTGGGGTAGAGCACCGCCTCGAGCTGGATGCCCGGGTAGTTGTTCACGCCCACGGTCTGGATCTCGTAGGGCTGCTGCACACCCTCGATGATGTACTTGCCGTCGGTTTCCGCACGCTGGTCCGCGATCTGTCCTACGGTGTAGGTGGCGGAACCGCCGTTGCCGGAGGCCGTACCGCCTGTGGTCACTACGCCCGTCTGGCAGAATGCCGTGAATGCTAAGGCGCAGAAAATCAAAGTGAAGTAAATCTTTTTCATAACTATTAGGATTTTAAAAAAATAAAATTCATCTTTTACCATGCAAAAATAGAGAATAATGTTTTTTTATACAATAGGTAAATTTACTTAAATAAGTATAAAATATTAACATTGTTAACATTTATGATGAAAAAAAGGCCGCCAGCATTGCTAACGGCCTTTGGAAAGTTATGTTAATATGATAATGTTAGTTGTTCTTTACGCAGCGCACAGAGCAGGGCCGTGTGTAATTTTCAAATGCTGTAGTTATAGATTCGCTATAATAAACCGTATTGCCATACAATCTCAAAGTATAGGCAACTGACTGATTGTTAGGTCCCTGTGTGCTTGTCCACATAAAAGCTTGGGAGCCATAATACCTATAATCGTTTGTGGCCCCGTTATACAAATAACCGGCAGGCGGAAGATTGAATCCCGAAGCATTGTTGGATGTTTGGTTGTTGCCCATCCAACATGAACTGGTTTCAGTTGTCCATCCGTAAGTGGAAGCCAATGCTTTGGCAAAAGAGGAAGAACCGCATGCATATTCGCTGTGGCTTTGGATGAAGTTCATAAACTGTACCAGTTCGGCATTGCTGGGAACATGCCAGCCAGAGGGACAGATGCCCTGCACTCCGCTCGGATTGCTGGTGCTGGAGGAGGAGTTGCGCATCACGGCCTTCCAGTTGTACAGCAAACCATAATTGTTTATATTGGCCGTGCTGTTGACCCCATTCGGGTAGTAATAATAGGGGGTGTTGTTGTTGACCGCTGTGGTTTCAGGTCCCGCCGAAATGGATGAGCCATCGCTGTAGTATCTGGAGCGCAGGTTCTGGGTCATCCAGCATTGGCTGCCGAAGGCCTTGATGGTATAGGTGTTACCTTGATAGTCGGATACCGTAGTAGCGGTGCGATTACCGCATGGTTCATCCACCAATTCGAACTTCAGTGCAAAACCAGCATAATTTACGGATACATCGCTTTTGAACCGAATGGTTAGGGCTCCATCAGTAGTGGTGGAGGTGTATGCATTCACCGTTCCGTTTGATAAATAGTAACGAGCCACATAACCGGTAGTAGCAGTGGTGCTAGTACCATCGTAAATATCCAATACATCATAATTTTCACTTCCTTCCAAAGAGTATGTTCCACTTGTCAATTTCACCCTCTTTGATGTTAAAGAACTGCTCGGTTTGATGACTAAATATCCACTGCAACTGTTCGAGTAATTATTATTGGGCCCTCCGTTGTCGTAAACCCACAGTGTCTGACCGTCATTCATTGTGACGGTTTGATAACCACTGGTGGGGACGGTGGTCACATGCGCGTATGTGTATTGGGTGCTGTATTTGGTACCATTGGCGGTAGTGGCAAAGGCGCGGATATAATAGGTGTCACCTTCATACAGATTTGTTGCGTTTGCGTAGAATGAGGTTGTGTTGGTGTCCACCATGGCGTGGAAACAGTTGTAACCACCTACGGTCGGGTTCTCCAGTCTGCTCCAGCAAATGCCTCTTGCCAAGATGATTTCGCCGTTGGAACTATATGCGTTGGCTGTCACCTTAGCAGTGGATGTGGTGCCGATTCTGGTTACAGAATTTATGTAAACAGTGGGCAACTGGCTCTGTTGTTCAACCTGTTGCTGCAGGTTGTCGATGGTTTCCTGCATCTGTTGGATGACACCATCGGCCTCGTCGCGTACACATCGTACAGAGAATAAATATTCCTTGTTATAGTAGTTGGTCGATACAGAGGGACTGGTATAACCCAATTCAATACAATAAACGGAATCTGTCGCAATTGGATCTTGCATCTCTCCGTACTCGATGTGCGGTGAAGAGCTCCAGAAAATTGCGTTTTCTTTGAGAGTTCCCCCTCCGTTCAAGTAACCGCCACTTTGAGGTCTGTAGAAAGTGTAACTATATCCTATGGCGGAGAATCCGGATGCATTGTTGGCAGCAATGTCGTTGCCTATTGCACAGGTGTTGGTGGAAACCTTCCAACTCGATGTGTTGTTGTCTGCCAGAGCTTTTGCGATGTAATCCGAATTGTTGCTGCAGAGCATCGGGTCGCTTCCCCACGACAGTTCGCTTGTCAAATAGTACCAGTCGGAATAAGACGGAAGGTGCCAACCGTTGGGACAAATGCCTTGGACCGGTCCTTCAGAGTCCTCGCCAGTCTGCTCATAACTCATATTCACCACTTGGCTTGGCAAACCATGGAAGGCGGCAGGCATGTTGTATTCAAAATAGGTTTGGCCGTTCATGGTGCTCATCAAGTATGCGGGTGTGTTGCCGTCTCTGTGGTCATGGCCGTTGCCGACTACAGGGTTGATGGCCGAACCATCGGCGTAATGTTGGGCTCGCATATTCTCCTTCATCCAGCACTGGTTGCCGATTTTCACCGTATTGTACTGGTTTCCGTCGTAGTCGGTTGCTTTGGAAGTGCCGCACACAAAGGTGAGATTGTTGTTTTGCTGTTCGGCTTGTTGTGCTGCGTTCAGGGCGTTCTGCAAACTGTCAATGCGGTTGTTCAGCGCGCCCAGACTGCTGTTAATCATGTTCTGGATGTCGTTGTACGAATAAACCGTTGGCTTGTTTTTTATATAGGCCAAGGAAGCAGTATCATACACTGCCCAGTCAGATTTCACTTGTGTGGGAATGGTGGGCTTGTTGGTCAAGTCATTGTAACTGCCGCTGGTGGCAACGGTGGCGAGGGCCGGTTTGTGCAGGATCTGCGCCACACCGCTGGTGGCGTTCCAGTCGGCATTCACCTGAGCTGCCGGAATGGTGGGTTTGTTCTTGATGAAGGCCTTGGAAGAGGTGTTGGTCTCGTTCCAGTTGGCTTGCACCTGCTCGGCAGGAATAGTGGGTTTGTTCTTGATGAAGGCCATGGAAGAGGTATTGGTCTCGTTCCAATTGGCTTGCACCTGAGCAGCGGGAATGGTGGGCTTGTTGGTCAAGTCGTTGTAGCTGCCGCTGGTGGCTACCGTGGCGAGAGTCGGTTTGTGCAGGATTTGCGCCACACCGCTGGTGGCGTTCCAGTCGGCATTCACCTGAGCTGCCGGAATGATCGGTTTGTTCTTGATGTATGCGGCAGAAGATGTGTCAAGCACATTCCAGTCAGATTTCACTTGTGTGGGAATAGTGGGCTTGTTGGTCAAGTCGTTGTAACTGCCGGTGGTGGCAACCGTGGCGAGAGTCGGTTTGTGCAGAATCTGCGCCACACCGCTGGTGGCGTTCCAGTCGGCATTCACCTGTGCGGGAACCTCCGGCAGATATTGCTGGATGTTCTGGCTCGAGATATAACCGGCATCATTCTGGAAAGCGCTCACATTGGAGGGTACTGTTGGAATGGTGGGTTTGTTGGTCAAGTCGTTGTAGTTGCCGCTGGTGGCTACCGTAGCGAGAGTCGGTTTGTGCAGAATCTGCGCCACACCGCTGGTGGCGTTCCAGTCCGCATTCACCTGGGCCGCGGGGATGGTGGGCTTGTTGCTCAGGTCATTGTAGTTGCCGCTGGTGGCAACAGGTGCCAGGGTCGGTTTGTTCAAAATCTGAGCAATGCCGCTGGTGGCGTTCCAGTCGGTGTTCACCTGAGCAGCAGGAATGGTGGGCTTGTTGCTCAAATCGTTGTAACTGCCGCTGGTGGCAACGGCGGCGAGGGTCGGTTTGTGCAAAATCTGCGCCACACCGCTGGTGGCGTTCCAGTCGGCATTCACCTGGGCGGGAACTTCCGGCAGATATTGCTGGATGTTCTGGCTTGAGATAAAACCGGCATCATTCTGGAAAGCACTCAAATTGGAGGGTACCGTTGGAATGGTGGGCTTGTTGGTCAAGTCGTTGTAGTTGCCGCTGGTGGCTACCGTAGCGAGATTCGGTTTGTTGAGAATGTAGGACACGCTGGAGGGGTTGGTCTCGTTCCAGTTCACCTGCTGTTGCACAATCGTGCCGCCGGAACTGCTGCTGTTCGGGATGGTGTGCTGGTGGGTGCCCGTGGCATCCGTGATGGTGAGCACGGTGCCGGCATCACCCGTAGTCACATTAATGGTCGGCGACAAGCCGTTCTGGCCATTGGTGCCGTTCGTTACGGTGAAGTTGGAGGTGGTGCCATTGGTGTAGTGGATGGTGTAGGTGTCCACATTGCCGCTTGTCACGGGTCCCGTGACATAGGAAATGCCATTGCCAGCGGCTCCGTTTTCGCCGTCAACACCGTTACGCAAGACATACTGTTGTGCGTTGCCGCCCGGAGGCGTCATCGTGAGCACATAACCCGTATCGGTTTGCGTTACATTGAAGGTGGGCACAGCGGCGTTGGTGATATAACCGGCGTCATTCTGGAAGGCGCTCACATTGGTGGGTACCGTCGGAATGGTGGGTTTGTTCTGGATGTAGGCGGGAGAAGCGGTGTTGGTCTCATTCCAGTTGGATTGCACAGGCGCGGGAATGTTGGCCACCGTTTGCTGCAAATTGCTTATGTTGCTTTGCATAGTGTCAATGCTGCTTTGCATGTTGTTGACACTGTTGCTCATATTGGTTACGCTGTTGCTCAAGTTGGAGACATTGTTGTTCAGGTTGGTGACATCCTGTCCGGTAAGGTAACCGGCATCGTTGTTCAGTTGGCTGATGTTGGTGGGGATGGTCGGTTTGTTCAGGAGGTCGTTGTAGTTGCCGCTGGTGGCCACGGTGGCCAGGGAGGGCTTGTTGAGGATGTAGGTCACGCTGGCGGGGTTGGTCTCGTTCCAGTTAACCTGCTGTTGCACGATCGTGCCGCCGGAGCTGGAACCGCCGCCTGTCGGGATGAGGTATTGGTTGGTGCCATTGACATCGGTGATGGTGAGCACCATGCCGGCAGCACCTGTGTCCACGGTAATGGTGGGCGAGAAACCAGGGGTGCCAGGATCACCGGGATCGCCAGGATTACCGGGCGTTCCGTCCACACCATTGGTCACTGTATAAGTGGAGGTGGTGTGGTTACTATAATATATGGTGTATGTGTCCACATTGGCTACGCTACCAGTCTTGGCCACGGAGTCAATGCCCACGCCGTCTTGACCGTCATTTCCGTCGTTACCGGGCGTTCCGACCAGAGAGGCGAGGAAGTCGGCCTCTGAGCCCGTGTTGCCGGCATTAAGCCACAATTGGTAGGCGGAGAGACCGTCGTTGCCTGCAGGGCCGGCAGGACCTTGTCCGCCGGTGGGCAGGAAATAGGTCTGCGGAGTTCCGCCGGGTTGTACAACGCTGATCACATAACCTGAGTCAACCGGCACAATGCCGAAGGCGGGCACATTGCCTGCCTTCTCGGCGTAAAGGGCGTAGGGTACGCTCAGCAACTGCTGCGTGCCTTCAATGCTGTAGTTGATGCCGCCATCAGGATCTATTTCCGATTTGAGGAAGTAAGGACCATTGGCCCAGTTGACGGTGGCCATGGAACCGCTCACGGCAGTGCCGTTGCCCACTTCAAGGGTGAGCAGTCCATTGGCGTTGGTGGTGACGAAGTGCGTCTCCACATACACGGGCGTGCCGTTCACACCGCCCTGCAAAATGGAGATTTTGGCCGAAACACTCTGATTGGTGACCAAAGTGTTGCTGGTGTTGCGCACCACGGCCTGGTAACTCATCTTCTGCGGCGCCTGCGCGAACAGCGCCGTCACAGAGAGTAATAAAGCGGAAAGGAAAAGTAAATGCTTTTTCATAACCTTGGGTTTTTATGGGTAATACTAAATTTATTTCTCCAAACAAGAAAATATCACCTTGCAAAAATAAGTAAAAGGATAATTGCTCCGTATGAGTAAATTTACTTATTTTTAACAGAAAACGCAAAGTTATCAACAAACGATTGTTTGCCAGCTAGTTGTGCACTATTCCGTGCTCAAACACATAATTGATGAGTTCGGCGGTGCTGTTGAATCCTAATTTCTTGAAAATGTTGTTTTTGTGGTTCTCTACGGTCCGGGTGCTGATATTCAATTCTTCGGATATCTGTTTTACGGACAATCCTTTGGCGCAATACCGCATGATGTCCAGTTCGCGGGAGGTGAAGATGTCGAGCGCTTGGGCCTTGGCGGTGCTTACGGCATGCAGGATTTCCGTGATGTCCTTGCCGTAATATTCGATGCCGCTATAGACGGAGGTTATGGCCGCCTCAAGGGTGCTGATGTCGGCGAACTTGCTGATGAACCCCCCGATGCCCAGATCGATGAGTTGGAGTATGTTTTCCCGTGTGGTGTCGGCAGAGATGACCAGCACCTTGGTGTCGGCCCCGCGCGAGCGCAGGAACTGGACGATTTCAGTGCCGTTGCCGTCGGGAAGCATCAGGTCGAGCAAAACTATGTCCACCTTTTCCAACTGTTTCAGCAATTCCTTGGCCTCATGCACACTGCCGGCTTCGGCCACGATACGGCAGTTGGACGAGCCGGAATTCAGCGCCAGACTGATACCCATGCGGGTCAGCGTCTGATCTTCCACTAATAATATGTTGATGCAGGACATGCTATTTGGTTTTATGTTTGAAAATTCGTTGGGCGGAATCGGGGTTCTTGGGGAGATGCAGTGAGAAGGTGCTGCCTTTGTTCTTTTCGCTGGTGACGGTCAGTTTGCCATGCGCTTTCTCCGCCAATTCCTGACATACCACCATGCCAATGCCGGATCCCTTTTCTCCTCCCGTTCCTAAAGTGGATTTGCCGCGGAGTGTGAAGATGGTGTTGATTTGCTCCGGAGTCAAACCGACGCCGTGGTCTGAAACGGAGAGGATTTTCTCTTGCGCAGACTCAAAACAGGATATTTCTACAGAACTGTCAGGATATGAGAATTTTATGGCGTTTGAGAGCAGGTTTCTCAAAATGGTTTCCACAAAATTGATGTCTGAATTGATGAAGTTGTTTTCCTGAATGTTCTGCTCAATGGTGATGTTCTTTTTCTTGGCTTGCCCCTCTACCAGACGGATACTGTTGCGGGCCACGGAGTTCAGGTCGATGCGGATAGGTTTGAACGGCAGTCGTCCGCTTTCCCATGACGCCCATTCCAAGAGGTTGATTAATAGTTCGCTAAGGGATTCGTTGGATTGCTTGAGGGCGGTCAATTGCTGCTTTTTCGTGACATCGTCAATTTGATCATAATGGTCGCAGATGAAATTCAGCACCTGCTTTTGCGAAGCCACCGGATTCTTCAAGTCGTGCGACACGATGGAGAAGATACGGTCGCGCTGGGCACTCAGGTTGGTGAGCTCGATGTTCCTTTTCTTGCGGGCGCGTGCCAGGAAATACAAGGAAATGGCAATGGTGAGAATGAGGGCCATCACGCTGGTGAGTGCGAAGATGACATAGTTGCGGTTGTGCAACTTCACTTTCTGGAGCTCAAGTTCCTGCTCGGTCTCGGAGTTCTCGTATTTCACCTGGTACTCGCTGGCCAGCTTCTTGTATTCCTCTTTGTTGAGGGAGTCTTTGTTTTGGGAACTGTTTTCAAGATAAAATAAAGCGCGGTTCAAATCATAGGTCTTCTTGTAAAGCAAGTACAAGTGGTTTTGAATGCGCCAAAGCAGGGGTTTGAAGTTGATGTCCTTGCAAAGCTGCTCACCCTCAAGAAGGTGCCTTTCAGCTTCGTTAAACTCGTTGAGTTCCGTTTCGCAAATGCCTAATTGCTTGAGTGTGATTATTTTGTCGATGGTGTTGTGGGTCTTCTCAAAAATCTGAAGGGCTTGCAGGCAGATGTCTTTGCATTGTTTCCATTGTTTCAGGGAGATGAGTATGTCTGCCTTTTGCGAAAGCCGGATGCCGACTTTTTCCGTACGGTTTGCCTTTTTGTCAAGTTCCAGTGCCTCGTTTATGCATTCCAGCGCCTCTTCGTTGCGATGCATGTTGGCCAGAATCTCGCACTTGATGCCCAACCGGATGGCCAGCGCCTTTCCTTGGTCCGAATTGTTGTCACGCTCCAAGTCAATGGCCTGGTTGATGTAAAGCAGGGCCTCGTCCATGTGCTCCGTGGCATAATAGATGGCGGCCAGTGAGTTGAGCGCACTGCTCTGAATCTTCTTGTCTTTCAGTTCTTTGCCGATGTTGAGGTCCTTTTGGGCATATTGTAGCGCCTGGGAGAAATCTCCTGTCCGCTGGTAGGCCACATTCAATATCTCATAACACTCCGAAAACCAGCGAAGCGAGTCCTTGGGAACGGCATTCTCGGCCGTCTTCCCGCACTTGATGGATTCCGGGAACATGCTTTTCATGTAATAATGGTTCGCCATGCCCAGTGAAACCAACATGTGGGCGTTTTTCCGGTCTTCCTTGAACCGGGGGTCAATGGCATGATTGTAATATTCCTCATCTATGAAAATCTGGATGAGTTGTTGGGCGTAATGCCCCTGATTGTTGCCGCCTTTCTGGTATTTGGAGTAAAGGGTATCCACATTTGCGGCAAAGAGAATGCTCGGAACGAGCAGAAAGGCAATTGCGAACAGTTTTTTCATCACCTCTGTTTTTAACTTTGCAAAAATAAAAATTATTTTTTTGAAATCTCGCAAAAAATAGTTAGTTTTGCAACTTGTTTAACCAATAACACCAACCTTTAAAATTATATCATTATGGCAGAAATGAATGAACAAACCCCCGAAAAACAAGGATTCTTCCTGAAAATCAAGAATTTCTTCAAAAGATCATCAAAAACGGTCTCTAATAAGGTGGACGATATGATTGATGATGTGAAAGAGTCGGAATATGGTGAGAAAGTTTCCCAAATGGCCAAGAATGTGGGCGACAAAGCGCGCGATGTCATTGAGGATGTGAAGGACAGCAAGTTTGCTGAGAAAGTATCCGAAACCGCTAAGAATGTGGGCGAGAAGGCCCGCGATGTCATTGAGGATGTGAAAGACAGCAAGTTCGCTGAAAAAGTGGGCGACGCGAAAGATGTCGTGGTGGAGAAAGCGAAAGAGTTCGGTGGTGAAGTTTCCGATTTCTATAATAGAAAAGTGAAAGGCCTTCTCGGCAAGATTGCCGGCATTCCCGCCCTCTCCAAAGCCGCTGCCAGATTCCAGGCATCCCCGGAAAACACCGATGCTGAGGAAGAGAAACTCGATGGTTTGGACTGCATGGTGGCCCGCATTATCGAGGATGGCGTGATTACCCCCGAAGAAGAACAAGAACTCATCCAGAAAGCCAATGAGCTGGGCATTGACGCCGAACAGTTCATGGCCGAAGTTCGTGAGAAAATGAATAAGTAGTCAGGGGATAGGGAACAGGGTTCAGTGATTCCCATTCACTCCTTGTGCCCCATTTGCCCCATTCACCCTTTTAACCTAAATATTTTATGATTAACCCCAAACTCATCAACCCTAAAAGCATCGTGGTGTGCGGTGCGTCAAGTGACATTCACAAACCGGGCGGCAAGGCCCTGAAAAATCTGTTGGAGAGCGCCTTCAAGGGCGAAGTTTATGCCGTGAATCCCAAAGAAGACGAGGTTCAAGGCATCAAGTGCTACAAGCAGGTGGAAGACCTGCCGCAAGTTGATTGTGCCATCCTCTGCATTGCGGCCAAGTTCTGCGCCCACACGGTGGATGTGCTGACACAGCAGAAGGGAACCCAAGGATTCATCATTGTCAGTGCCGGATTCTCCGAGGAGAACGCCGAGGGCGCTGCCATTGAGAAACATATTGTGGATTCCATCAACGCCGTGGGCGGCTCACTTATTGGCCCCAATTGTACGGGATTTCTCAACACCAATTACAGCGGCTGTTTCGACACGCCGATTCCGCGCCTTGACCCCAAGGGTGTGGATTTCATCACGGGAAGCGGTGCCACCGCCGTGTTTATCAAAGAATACGGCATGAGCAACGGCCTGAAATTCAATAGTGTCTGGGCCGTGGGCAACAGCGCCCAACTCGGCATCGAGGATGTGCTGGAGCATCTGGATGAGACTTTTGATCCTGAAAAGTCGAGCCGTGTCATCATGCTCTACATGGAGAAAATCGGCGATCCGCAACGATTGCTGAAACATAGCCGCAACCTCATCAACAAGGGTTGCCGGATTGCGGCCATCAAGTCGGGCGGCTCGGCTGCTGGCTCGCGCGCGGCTTCGTCGCACACGGGTGCCTTGGCTACCAACGACGCTGCCGTGGATGCCCTGTTCCAGAAAGCCGGCATTGTGCGCTGCCACAACCGTCAGGAACTCACCACCGTTTGCGCCGTCTTCATGCACCCTGAAATTAAGGGCAAACGCTGCGCCGTCATCACGCACGCAGGCGGCCCCGCAGTGATGCTGACCGATGTGCTGAGCAACGGCGGCATGGAAGTGCCCCCGCTCAAGGATCACCCCGCAAGCCCCGCATTGCTTTCAAAACTCTTTGCCGGTTCCTCTGTGGGTAATCCCATCGACTTCCTCGCTACGGGTACCGCCGAACAACTCGGCTACATCATTGACGCTGTGGAGAACGACTATACCGATATCGATTTCTCCGTCGTGATTTTCGGTTCCCCCGGCCTCTTCTCCAACAAGGAGGTTTACGACTTGCTTGACGAGAAGATGAAGACTTGCAAGAAACCCATTTTCCCTGTTTTGCCTTCCATTATCAATGTGAAACAGGAGATTGAGGACTTTATCGCTAAGGGACGCATCAACTTCCCCGAAGAATGCGTGTTGGGTAACGCCCTCGTTAAAGTGTGGAATACCCCGAAACCGCAACCCGAGCATGTGGAGTTGCCGCAGGTGGATGTGGCTCGCATTCGCAGGACCATTGAGAAGTGCGAAAGCGGTTATCTGGAAATCGCTGATTATAACGAACTTCTGGACGCTGCCGGTATCTCCCGCAAGAAGTCTGTGGAGGTTTCCAAGAAAGAGGATGCCTTGGCATTCGCCAAAGAGGTCGGCTGCTCCAAAGAAGTGCCATTGGTGATGAAGGTCGTGGGTCCTTTGCACAAGTCTGATGTGGGCGGTGTGACGCTGGGTGTCAAGGATTTGGATACGGTGGCCAAGGAGTTTGACCGTCTTATCGTCATTCCCGAGACCTACGCTGTGGAGATGTATCCGATGCTGGACGGTACGGATGTGTATATCGGAGCTATTCGCGATGACAAGTTCGGCCATCAGATCTTCTTCGGTCTGGGTGGTATCTTCATCGAAGTGCTCAAGGATGTGCAGTCCGCACTAGCGCCGATAACGGCAGAAGAAGCCAAGCAGATGCTCACCAAGCTGCGTGGTTACAAGATTCTGCAAGGCGTGCGTGGCCAGGAGCCCGTTAACATCGACCTCTATGCCGATCAGGTGGCGCGCGTGAGTGCCCTGGTGCAGGCCGCTCCCGAAATCGTGGAGATGGACCTCAATCCGCTACTTGGCAACCCGCGCTATGTGACCGCCGTGGATGCCAGAATCCGCATCCAGAAATAACGCGTTGGCTGATAAGGCTACAAAAAAAGTAGAGATGTTACCTGGTAGCATCTCTACTTTTTTTAAGGATTGTTTGGTCGTTGCGACCTGTTTCCTGTCCTTATTTGAGTTTCTTCTTCAATGTGTTCACAAATCTCTCATTGAATTCCTTGTTGATGGCGGCGGAGGTTTCATTCCAGTCGTCAACAATCTCCTTGGCATCCTTTTTCTCCTTGCCTTTCAAACTGCCGCTGTTGAGTTTGCGGACAGCTTCTTCGTATTCCTCAACTCTCTCGTCGTATGCTTTCACTTCTTTGTGAGAACCATATCCACTGTAAACATTGATGGTGTATAAATTGTCACCCAAGACAGTCACATGGTCGCCATCAATCTTGAAGGTCACATCCAATTGGAAGTTCTCGGCAAAACCACCGGCGAACGGATTGTAGGAGGCTTTAACATTCATGACCACCTCAGCTTTCACAAGCGTGTCATTATCAGTTTTGATATCAGCGCCTTGTGTCGTGGTGTTGAATGTGTTCAGCAGGTTGACCACTTTACGGTGTGCATTCTCGCAGGTGTACTCATCGTTGTACACATAGGTTCCGTCTTCTTGTGTGAATTGCGAAAAACCTGTTACACAAAGAAAACCAAGGGCAAGTGTCAAAAATAATTTTTTCATGTCAAATAATTTTAAGTTAATACTAATTTCAATAAAAGGGTTTCACGGGAAAACCGTGTGATTAGATTTGCAAAGGTACAAAAAAGTTTAATACTGCGTTTTTTTTGCAACGAATTTCCTAAAGTTTAACGATTTTGACAGTCTCGATGCCTTTGTCGGAGACTATCTGCAGTATGTAATTGCCAGCGTTGTATTCGGATAAATCCACAAAAAACTCTTTTTCGCCCACACTTTTGCGGGAAAGCATTTTTCCGGACAAGTCAAAAATCTGAACTTCTGTTACCGGTTGCGTTTCAGCGCACACGCGCACACGGCCATGGGTAGGGTTGGGAAAGACTTTCACATTGTTATCCGTATGATCCTCAATAGCTTCAGGCAATTCGGGACCGCGGATGCCTATGATGATGGCATGATTGCTGTTGAATCCGTATGAACTGCAGTTGGTTAGTGCATAGAAGCCGTTTTGCTGTCCTCCCCATCCCCAGTTGAAATGGAAAAAATTGTCGTCCTGGTAACCGTCACAAGTCCAAACATGCCCGCCATAATTTCCGCTCCCCCCGTACATGAAGGGGGCGCCTTCGTCGAGCTCGCTTTTCAGGTAATTGAGCCAGACGCTGGAGGAAAGACTTCCACGCTCAATGTATTGTATAGTAGTGGGATAACGGAAATAATTGGATAGAGCGGATACAATGCGGTTGGAGTTGGCCACGCTTGTGGCTGGACCGTAATTCATGTTTACGGCGACCCCGCAATGATACAGCAGCGTGGCAATGGCTTCAACACAACTATCTGGATGATAAGTGTTTGAAAGTCTTTCGGGCATATTCTCGTAATGGTAGGTCGTAGCGCCAAAGTTGGCTGAAAGGGTGCCATAATTGCTGTTGTAGGAATGGCTTCCCCTGCCAGTGGTGGGGAACTGCCAATAGCGCATCACTTGTCCCATGACAAGGGCGCCGCAACCTGCGGCAGCGTGCCCGCCATAAGCCGGATCGCCCGTCGCATCAGCGGGACAAAGGTCGTTGTAGTACTTGGTCTGGTTCCATCTGTTGTTGCCCAGCAATGGGGCAACAACCACATTGCCGTCCCCGTCTTTTGGCGCGAGTTTTTCCCCTGACAGCAATGCTTCCCACTGCCGCCGAACCGATTCGTCGCTATGTTGTTGTTTGTCAGTTATATGTTGAATGTCTTCCGTATAGCCATCTAGGAAAAAACGGATGTGGTCGGGCATGTTTTCAGTGACAAAAGCCCCTTCATCGGAGAAAGCCAAAACAGGTTGAACCCGGTCGTCGCCCGCTATGATGACAAATCCGTCGGGTTCGAAATTCACGACATAGTAGCTGGGAACCGAACTGTCTTCGCCGCGGAGCGAAGGGGCGGTGTATGCGACAACGGGGTTTAAGGATTCGGGGGTGTGGTTATATTTCAGGGCAAAAAAATGGGTTGCGACTGCGCGAGCAGTGGTTGTGTCCACTGGTTTGGCGGACAAGGCGCCCGATAATATTCCTGCTAAGATGAATAAAAGGGGGAATTTCAATTTCATAATACAATGTTCTTTTTTGCAAAAATATAAAAATTATGAAGAAGACATTTCATAAAATAATCTGGCCCTTTTTACAATATATTTCGTCATATAATCGTTACATTGTTTATTATTTTTTAAATGAATATTATGAAGAAATTTTTCTACATACTGATACTGCTTGCAATGGCGAACCTTTTGGTTGCCCAAAACCAATATACCATTACGGGCACCATGGTGGATTCGCTGAACAAGGAAAAGGTGATGTTCGCCACTATAGGTTTGCTTTCCCCGGACTCCACCGCGCAGATGGTGAGCCGGTCGCTGACTGACGCCCAAGGCAAGTTCCAGATGTCGAATGTGCCGGCAGGGGAGTATCGTTTCGTGGCCTCTTTGGTGGGCTATGAGATGCTCAATATCCCATTGACTGTGGGTGGGGGGAGCCGGACTATTGACATGGGGGACATTCCCATGCGCAAGACCAGCACCGATTTGGAAGAGGTGAAGATTATAGGGGAGAAACCGGTATATATGGTGGATGGCGAGAAGACGCTTTACAATGTCTCGGAAGACCCCACCATTCAGTCGGGCTCCGCTGCGGATGCTTTGCAGAACGCTCCTGGTGTGGAGGTGGATGTGGAAGGCAATGTAACGCTGCGTGGCGTCTCCTCCGTGGAGATCTGGATCAATAACAAGCCCTCCAATATGAATGCCGAGGCGCTCAAGCAGTTTATCCAGCAGATGCCCGCCGGCAGCATCGAGAAGATTGAGGTCATCACCAACCCGTCGGCCCGCTACAGCGCCCAAGGAAGCGGCGGCATCATCAATATCGTGACCACCTCTAAAATCAAGAAAAACAGCTTCTTGAGTTTCGGTTTGCGCGGTTCCTCCACCCCAAGCATCACCCCTTTTATCTCCTATGTCTATGCCAACGATAAATTCTCCATCAGCACCTATCTCAACTACTCCTATGGCACCGACAAGAATAATAGCGAGTCGTTCTCCACGATATTGACGGACGCGGGCGACACCTCTACTACAATTCATAGTATCAACAAGTTTCGGCAACGGGATCACAACTTCGGCCTCTACATCAACGGCTCCTATACGCCCGACACGATGAACAGTCTGTATTTTTGGGCAGGCACCTATCCCAGTTTCGGCAGTTACACCTATCAAGATTCAACCTATTATCGGGAATACATCTACAACCCCAGCGACCGTTCCTTCTTCAATGACCAAGCACAAAACACGGTCGGTGCCGGTGGCTACGGAGGAATGTGGTACGAGCACAAGTTCAACAGCAAAGGACACAAAATCAGCGCCGATGTGGGCTTCTGGACTTGGGGCAGAAAGCAAATCGGCGAAGGATCCCGCGATTACCTTTTTTTGGATAATTTGGACAAGAAACAGAAACTACAAAACCGATACGGGATGCTGGGCGTGGATGCTTCATTGGACTATACCATACCTTATCACAAAGATGGAGAGATTGAGTTGGGCGTGTCTGGTTCCTATGATCCTCGCTTGAATTATGAGCGTTATGACACTTTGGTGTTCTCTACCGGCGAATATGTGTTGGACGAGCTCCGTTTCAAGGATGTGCGCACCCGTGACGGCAGTGTTGACGCATACGCCACCTTGCAGCACCGCTTCGGCGGTTTCACGCTCAAGGGCGGTCTGCGCACCGAGTATGAAATCTACAACCTGCTTATCCTCAACGACCCTCAATACGATGTGCACAAGGGCTATTGGGGACTTTACCCTTCCCTGCACTTGAGTTACCGCACCAAGAACATGCACAACTTCAAGCTCAGCTACACGCGCCGCGTGAACAATCCAAGTGGCGATGACTTGTGCACCCGTATCTATTACGGTGAGGATGGCTACAGCGTTGGCAATCCTGACTTGCGGCAGACCTTCACCAATTCCATCGAGGCCGGCTGGACCAAGTATATCAACAAGTTCGGCAACATCGGTATCAACGCCTGGTTCAAAAATAGCAAAGATGAGTTCAGCCAGCAGTCGGATGTGGCCTACAGCCCCTTCTTCGGGCGCATCGTCTCGTTTACGATGCCGGTGAATGCGGGCAAGTCGCTCAACACGGGTGCGGAGTTGAATGTGATGTACCGTCTCAAGGCCTTCATGAACATTCGTTTCTATGCCAATATGTACTATATGAAATCCTCTTTCCAGTTCCGTAAAGAGGAAACGCCCTATACGGTGGACAATTTAGGATACAGTTTCCGTTTGAATTTCTGGGCCAAGTTGTGGAATGTGTTGGAGGTGAACGCCTCGGCCAATTACAGTTCCAAGAGCGTGAGCATGTTCACAATCACGCGCCCGCGTTACAGCATTGATGCCGGATTGCGCGCCGAGTTCTGGAAGCGCCGTATCGCCATCCATTTGGATGTGCACGACATCTTCAACTGGAACAGAATGGGTACTGATGTCAATAATCCGTATTATACATCGAATAGTACTACCTGGAGCAATTGGATGGGACGCAGCATCCGTGCCGGCATCACCTTCAAGTTCGGCAAGATGGAGTTGGAAGGCGCCCAGGCGCAGGCCCAGGGAGGTCAAGGCGGCCAAGGGATGGGGATGTAATGCAAAGAATCTTCTTTTATGAAGTGTGGTTTAAAAACAGAAAAATTCATATCTTTGCACCCTTAAAAAAAAGCTACCATGACAAAAAAATACAAAGAAAAAGAGTCTAATATTGCAACAGCGGAAGAACCTGCTGTTGTTTACAACACCGCGCAAAAAAAAACAACCAAGACTGAAAGCGATGATATCCCATTGGGTTACATGAGTCTTGAGAGATTTGGTGAAATTTTCCATCAGAAACTTGATGATTGTTATGAAAATTTATCAAGTGGTTGTTAGTGACGAGGTGTTGTCGGAACTTGACAATATTTCCACATATGTAGCCAGTCTCTATCGTCAAGATAGTGGTCATAAGTATGTTAACAGGATTTTAGGAAAATTGGCATCCCTATGCTTTGCAGCAGAGGCATATCCTATAAGTTCATACTCCGTAGCGAAAAAATCACATCCGAAAGCTCGCACCATGTCCATAATCAATCATCGATGGACAGTGATCTTTCACATTGACAGAAATCTGGTAATGATAGATTGCATTATACCTTCAAAGATGATCCGGTAACGCTTTCGAAAGATTTCAACTGACTACAGTTGTTGTCGGTTGTCATTTTTTCATTGTACATTGATGCTGCTTCAAAGAATATTTTAGTATCTTTGCACCCTTAAAAAATGAAACCCTAATTATTAACTTAAAACATTGAATATGAGCAACGTTAAGTACGTTTATACCTTTGGGGGAAAGACCGCTGAGGGTAAAGCTGACATGAAAAACCTGCTGGGTGGCAAGGGTGCCAACCTCGCTGAAATGTGTCTTTTGGGCCTTCCCGTTCCCGCCGGTTTGACCATCACCACGGAATGCTGCACCGCCTATTATGCCAACAATTGCCAACTGCCTGCTGGCCTCATGGATGAGGTTTGGGCTGGTATGAAGAATGTGGAGAACATTATGGGCCTCAAATACGACGATGCCGAGAATCCTCTGCTCGTCTCCTGCCGCTCCGGCGCACGCAGCTCTATGCCCGGTATGATGGACACCGTACTTAACATCGGTCTCAGCTCCAAAACGCTCCCTGGCCTCATCAAGAAAACCAACAACCCGCGCTTCGTCTATGACTCCTACCGTCGTCTCATCATGATGTACGCCGATGTGGTGATGGAGAAGGCTGAGGGCATTGAACCCGCCGACGGCAAAGGCATCCGCAAGATTTTGGATGACATGCTGGACGAGTTCAAATCCATGAAGGGTTACAAGAGCGACACCGAGATTACCGCTGAAGAACTGCTGAAACTCGCCGACGCTTTCAAGGCGAAAATCAAAGAGGTGCTCGGCACTGAGTTCCCCGATGACGCCAAGGCCCAACTCGAAGGCGGTATCAAAGCCGTGTTCAAGAGCTGGAACGGTAAGAAAGCCATCTCCTACCGTCGCATCGAAGGTATTCCCGATGACTGGGGTACCGCAGTGAATGTGCAAGCCATGGTGTTCGGCAATATGGGTGACAACTCCGCCACCGGTGTGGCTTTCACCCGTAACCCCGCCACCGGCGACAACCAGTTCTACGGCGAATGGCTGATCAACGCGCAAGGTGAGGATGTGGTGGCCGGTATCCGTACCCCCAACCCGCTGAACGATGAGACCAAGAACGAGCAGAACAAAATGATGCACTCCATGCAGGAACTGATGCCGGAGACTTACAAAGAGCTTTGCGACATCCGCGAAATCTTGGAGAAAAACTATCATGACATGTTGGACGTGGAGTTCACTATCCAAGAAGGCAAACTTTACATGTTGCAATGCCGCGTGGGCAAGCGTACCGGTGTGGCCGCTCTGACCATGGCACTGGATATGCTGCATGAAGGTTTGATTGATGAGAAGGAAGTGGTGATGCGTCTTACCCCCGCCCAACTCGACGAGCTGCTGCACCCGATTCTGGATGCCGCCGACGAGAAGAAACACACCGTTATCGCCAAAGGTCTGCCCGCAGGTCCTGGCGGTGCCGTGGGTGTTATCGCTCTGGACAGCGAGACTTCCAAAGCTTATACGGAGAAGAAAATCAAGAACATCCTCGTTCGTGAGGAAACCAATCCCGAAGATGTGGAGGGTATGCGTTCCGCAACCGGTATCCTGACCGCCCGTGGCGGTATGACCTCTCACGCCGCTCTCGTGGCCCGTGGTTGGGGTAAGTGCTGTATCGTGGGTTGTGATGCCGTGAAAATCGACATGAACACCCGCACCGTTACCATCGCCGGCCAAACCTTCAAAGAGGGTGACCTGCTGAGCTTGAACGGTTCCAAGGGTTGGGTCTATGCTGAGGAAGTGAAGATGATTGACGCTACTGAAAATCCTTTGTTCCAAGAGTTTATGAAACTCGTGGACAAATACCGCACCATGGGTGTGCGCACCAACGCTGATAACCCGGAAGATGCGCAGAACGCCATCAACTTCGGCGCTGAAGGTATCGGTCTGTTCCGTATTGAGCACATGTTCTACGGCAAGAACAGCGAGAAACCGCTGGAGAAACTGCGTAACATGATTCTGTCCGACACTCTGGAAGAGCGCGTTTCCGCCCTGAAGGAACTCGAACCGTACATCAAGGAAGCCGCCAAGGGAACCTTGAAAGTGATGAACGGCAAACCGCTGACTTTCCGTTTGATGGACCCGCCGTTGCATGAGTTCGTTCCCCAAACGGAAGACAAACAACGCGAGAAAGCCAAAGAACGCGGCATCAGCTTCGAGGAAATCAAAAAGCGTATCGACGCCCTGCACGAGGTGAACCCGATGATGGGTTTGCGTGGTGTGCGTCTCGGCATCATCTATGCTGAAATCACCGAAACCCAGTTCCGCGCCCTGTTTGAGGCCACGGCTGAGTTGATGCAAGAGGGCTTTGACCCGCATTTGGAAATCATGGTTCCGCTCACCATCAATGTGAAGGAGCTGGAGCACCAGAAAGCCATCGCCGACCGCGTTTTGGCTGAGGTGGAAGCCAAATTTGGTGTCAAGATTGAATATCTCTTCGGTACGATGATTGAGATTCCGCGCGCTACTTTGGTGGCCGACAAGATTGCCAAGGTTGCCCAGTTCTTCTCCTTCGGTACCAACGACCTTACCCAGATGACCTTCGGTTTCTCCCGCGACGATGTGAATGCTATCGTTCATGAGTATGTGGACCAGAAGATTATCCCTGCCGATCCGTTCAACACATTGGATCAGGAAGGTGTTGGCCAATTGGTGAAACTCGGTGTGGAGCGTGGTCGCAGCACCCGCGCCAACTTGAAGTGCGGTGTTTGCGGTGAGCACGGTGGTGATCCCGCTTCTGTGGAGTTCTTCTACAAAGCCGGTATGACCTATGTGTCCTGCTCTCCGTTCCGCGTGCCGGTGGCTCGTTTGGCAGCCGCACAGGCAGCTATCCAAAATGAAAGATAATCGATTAGAGATTAGCTGATAAAAAAAACGAATGGCAATCGCCATTCGTTTTTTTTATTGTTTCAACAATTCCGCATCCACCCCAAACAATTTGGCGATGTTGAATGCCTCCATGGGCACCTCGTCGGCGTCGGTCTCCACCAGCGAATAGTCCATGTAGTCGCTGATGTTGCCGATGGTGATGGCTTGTCCCTCTTTGAGTTGGAGTCCTTTCACGCGCAGGCGCCTGCAAGTGGTGTCAATGCCGCCATAGTGCGTGGTGACCAATGCGGTGATGTGCAGTTTTTCGGCCAACTGCAAGAAATTGCGGACCAGTATTTTGCCTTCCTCCGGATTTGTGGTGCGGGCAAGTTCGTCCACCAGGGCAAGCACTTTCCGGCCCGCGCGTCCGGCCTTGACAATCTTGTCCACCGTGAGAATCTCCACGGCAAATGACGAAAGTCCGCTTGTTTCCGACTGCTTGTCGCCAATACTGCTGATAATATCGTCCACAACGGTCATAACCGCTTCTTTTGCCGGAATATAGAATCCGAATTGGAACAGATATTGTGCCATGGAAACGGTCTTCAGCAGCACGGACTTGCCTGCCATGTTGGCGCCAGTGACGAGCACCGCTTCGTTAGAAAATTGGATGTCAATGGGTTGGAATGCTCTGCCACGCTCTTTCAGGGCGGCATCCACTTCTGGATTGTAAAGTTGTGTCAGGCATGTTTCCTGACCGATGATGGGCCGGCAGGCATTCCACTCAACGGCAAGTTTGGCTTTCGCCAGTATCAGATCGAAATGGGCCAATGTGTCCAGGTTCTTGGCAATGGCTCTCCTGTATGGTTGCAGTTGGACGGTCAGTTGCGTGCGGATACGATCCTCCACTTTCTGTGCCTGAAAACGGTACTCTTCCGCTTCAGTCGCACTCTTGGCCTGGTCGATGCGCTCGCGCCAGGTGGCCAGTTCGTGGTCGTAGGCCGAGTAAATATAGAAGTGGGGGATATTTGTGTGCTCAGGATCCAGCATCGCCACCACACTGTCCATATTCTCCAGCGGGAAAGCATTACATCCGATGGCGTTCAGATCATCCGATATCCTTCTGGTCAGGATGGCGGTTTTCTTTATCTCAAAAAGTTGAATATCATCTAAAGTGATGCCGTTTTCCAGAGCGGATAGGGTGGGGCGTATGTCGTTGATTTGGTGCAGGTTGTTTCGGATATGGGTGAGCTTGGTGCGACAGTTTTCGTCTCGAACCAACGATAGGGTCTTCTCCAAAAGGTCGAATTCCGCATTCAACGCATCCGCATCCGAGCAGAAATCTAAGTTCAGCAGGTAGTGCCGGCCCAGATTGGAGGTCAGTTGCAAGTGCTCATACACGAAATGCAGCGCGGCGTTTTGTTCGAAAGCGTTTTTAAAAAGCATATCCTAAAGAATCATTATAAAACCACGATTAATCCCATCCCAAACCTCAAATCCCAAACCTCAAATCCCAAAATCTCACGTCCCACGTCTCAACTCTCACCTCCCATGTCTCACCTCTCACCTCTCACCTCTCAACTCCCAACTCAAGCCTTCTTCAGCCATTTGAAAATCTCTTTCCAGCTGCTCTTCTTGCCGTACATCAGGATGCCCATGCGATAGACTTTGGCGGCGAACCAGACGCAGAACACCAGGAACAGCAGGGCCAGTCCCATGGAGGTGAGCAGTTGCCACAGCGGCACACCGGCGGGCAGGCGCACCATCATGACGATGGGCGATGTCAAAGGTATCATGGAGAACCAGAACGCCAACTGTCCGTTAGGATTCGTGGAGATGGTGGGTATAAGGATGATGGCCAGCAGCAGCGGAATGGTGACCGGCATGGTGTATTGCTGTGAGTCGCTCTCATTGTCCACCACCGAACCCGTGGCGGCATACAGGGTGGCGTAAATCAGGTAACCGACCACAAAGAAGAATAGGAAGCAGAGTATAATCTCCGTGAAGGAGATGGGGAAGTAGTTGTTGATCTGTTGGAAAATGTTGACGCTTTGGGCCATGTCCGGTGCTCCGGCGGCCATTTCTGTGGCGGCTTCCGCCTGGAAAAGGTTGGGCGCTGCTAACTGCACGCATCCCAAAATGGCGAAGGTCAGCACGACCCAAATGGCGAACTGCGTGAGCCCCACCAAGGCAATGCCCACAATCTTGCCGATGAGCAGCTGGATGGGCTTCACAGAGGATATGAGCACCTCCACAATGCGGTTGGTCTTCTCCTCCAACACTCCGCGCAATACCTGACTGGCGAAGAACAGGATGATGAAATAGATGAAGAAACCGCACATCATGCCGATAACCTGGTTCATCTCCGCGATGTTCTCCCGCTCGTTGCCCTTGTCGTCCACTTGGATGGTGGTGACATCCACTTTGGTGAGTTCCTGCAACTTCTCGAACTTGGCCGGCTCTATGTGCAGAGAATCCTGCAGCAGCCGATCAAAGAAAATCTCGTTCATCTGGCTCTCCAGCCTGCCCTGCAATCCTGATGGCAGGTTTTTCTTGTAGTACAGGTTGGTTTTCAAACTCTGGCTGTTGCCGAGAATGTGGAACACACAATCGTATTTCTCATTGTCGAAGGCGTCCTGCTTGAGTTGGTTGATGTCGCCCGAGATGTAACTGAATGTGGTGTTCTCCGTGTTCTCAAAAGCGTTGATGAATATCTCAGTGTCATCCACCACCAGCACATTGGCGGTTTGCGTTCTCTCGCTGTGCATCACTAGCAGTACCGGCAGCACAATCACAGCGGCCATGAGTATGGGAAACAGGATGGTCAGGATGATGAAGGATTTCTTCTTGACCCTCGTAGTGTATTCGCGGGCGATGATTAGGGATATGTTGCTACTCATGATTCTGCTGGTTAAAGGTTTGTACTTGTTCGATGAATATCTCGTTCATAGTCGGCAGTATTTCCTTGAAGGATATTAGGTTGCCGTGCTTCATGCAGGAGGATACCAAATCGTTGGATGACTTGCCCTCCGGCAGTTTCACCGAGTAGGAAACGCCATACGGCAGCGTCTGTTTCCCTAATAATACGAACTCGGTCCCCGAAGTGTTCTCCAATTCGGGATTCTCGGCGGACAAGGTTATTTCAAAGATGTTTTTCTTGAAACGGTTTTTCACATCTAAAATATTGCCGTTCAATATTTTGCGTGCTTTGTTAATGAGGGCGATCTCGTCGCAGATTTCCTCCACGGAAGCCATGTTGTGTGTGGAGAGTATGATGGAGGTGCCCTCCTGTTTCAGTTGCAGGATCTCCTCTTTCAGCAGGTTTGAGTTGATGGGATCAAATCCGCTGAAGGGCTCGTCCAATATTAAGAAGGAAGGTTTGTGCAGGATGGTGGTGATAAATTGCAGTTTTTGCTGCATACCTTTGGAGAGTTCCTCCACGGGTTTGTTCCACCAGTCCAGAATGTCGTATTGTTGGAATTTCTCACGCAGGCGCTTGTAGGCCGTGTCACGGTCCAAGCCCTTGAGGCGGGCCAGATACATGGCCTGCTCACCAGCTTTCATTTTCTTGTAAAGGCCTCGTTCTTCGGGCAAATAACCAATTTGGCGCACATCTTCCGCTTTGAGCGGCTGCCCTTTGAAGAACACTTGTCCCGAATCGGGATAGGTGATCTGGTTCAGGATGCGGATGAGCGTGGTCTTGCCAGCACCATTGGGACCTAAAAGCCCGAATATGATGCCTTCTGGCACCGAGACAGACACATGGTCCAATGCCACATGCTTGTCAAAGGTTTTGGTAACATTTTCTACCTCAATGATATTCATATACTATTGGTGCTTTTCTTTTTTTTCTTTTTCTTCTTCTTTTTCTTCTTCTTGGTTGGGGTGACATAGAAGTCCGCATTGCTGTTGACGGTGTGCAACAAATCGTGTGTGGTGGCCAGGGTGAAATCCTCGGGAAGTTTGAGTTTTCCTTCGGAAAGTTCCTCAATCTGTCGAGCTATCAAGACATCGTTTACAGAATCACGATTGTATGTCAAATACATCATTTTCAGATGGTTGGCCAATGGGACGACCAGTATGTTCCGTACATTTTCAGGATAGGAAGCCACCAGTTTGATGATGTTTTCCATGTTGCGCCCGTAAGTGCGGAATGTGATGTGATGTTTGTTGTAGTCGGGTTTCACCACCTCCTTGTCCTGGGTTTCCGCCACGGGCTTCGGGAACGGGCTGTCAATGTCTAACGAATAGTTGGACATAATGAACAGATGGTCCCACAACTTGTGCCAGTAGTCGATGGATTCCTGCTTGTTGATGGTGGTTGGGTCCTTAACCTGGTTGAGCTGGTCCATAACGCGGACGATCGCATGGGCGGTTTCGTTCCGCTTGGTGCGGTCCTCGATTTTCATGGCGTCCTCAATCATTTTTTGGACATTGCGGCCATACTCTTTGATAACAAGTTTGTTTCGTTTGGTGTTGTATTCAATCATATATGAGAGATGGTTATTTCAGTTATTTCAAAGGGTGTGCAAAGATATTAAAAATTGCGATATGGTCTATCTTCTGTGGGCGTGTTTGGCCGAAACGGGCAAAGTGGCCAGACTGTCAAGTCGGTCGCGTTCAGCGGTGAGAATGCTGTCGCGTATGGCCTGTTGCCGGGCTTTGTAGGCGTTATGGTACACCGCCACTAATGGTTTCGCCTCGACACGGATGCTGTGGAGCGGTTTCTGGGCGGGCCAGGTGCCATTCCGGAGTTGGGAGGCGGGAATATGATTGCAAAAATCAAGATAGTAGTCCCATGTGCTGTCAAGCTTGCTGTATGGCTTGTATATCAGTTGTATCATGCCGGCATCCTTTTGGAAGAAATAGGCGCAAGCCGGGTTCCCGTTTGTGGCCACCACCACCGAGGAGTCTTCCACATTGGCACTGATATGCTCCCTGTACAAGTAATGTTTCAGCCACATGCATGCCGACTTGTTGGCATCGTCGTTGCAGTCCAACTCATATTTCGCGTAAGCGTTGTTGAGACCGCCGGAAATCTCGTTGAAATAGACGGAGAAGACCGGCTTGTTGATGACGATGTGACGGATAGGCAGTAAGGAGAGCAATCCAATGATGCCCAGAATCACAAAATTGGTGTATTTGTCGTTTACCGCCCGCAAGGTGCATTCAATACCGCTCACGGCAAGCAGCATGAATAGCGGATATATGAAATAGTAGATGGCCCACATGGTGTCAGGACAGATGTAGTTGAACTTCACCTTGTGGATGCAGAAGAAAAAGGAGTAAAGGAAGATGAAAATGGAATAAAATTTCAAGGATTTTACGGCTGTCTTGAAGAATAGGAAGAACAGCAGGAATCCGATAAGGATAATGGTCGGAATGGTGATGAAAAGATAGGTGGCAAGATATCCTTTCGGGAAGTTGTCCGGGCCGATGACAT
>JAEEGL011537650.1_pt1 | contig 115986 bp, 85 predicted proteins | sample 9134231 | NCBI WGS metagenome assembly JAEEGL01 (sample SAMN16246548, study PRJNA631951) | gut metagenome | biome: gut microbiome; feature: rumen; material: fiber-attached | host: Bos | place: Iran: Karaj | collected 2018-10
CTTCTCATCTACAATAGACGGCCTCAGCGATATGTCAACCCTGTCCTGGATGATTCCCCTGGGTCTGTATAGACTGTCACGTCTTCGTTTACGTCGCCCGTGATACCTGAGGTTGCGAGCCATCTCGTCGTTGCCCCGGCGCTTCTCCTGCCAGATCCACCGGTAGATCGTCACCGCACATACCATCTCTTCCCCCTTTAACCGGAACCGACCGCAGATCTGCTCCGGACTGTACTGGCCATACACGATGAACCTCCTCACGGTCCGCTTCATCTCGTCGGTGAACTTCAGGTAGTGGCGCCTGGTCTTCATCCTCCTTTCGTACTTCTTTTAAGCCAGTTGCCATCGGTACCGATGGTAGCAACGCCTATTGCAGTTCCTGCGAATCTCACGGCTCACTGTACCCGTACTGACACCTATCACTTCACCTATCTCCCTTAAACTCATAGGTGTCTGCAGCAACACCTCTATCGTATATCGCTGCTCCTTTGTCAAATGCTTGTATCCCATCCTCGGTCGCTTTTTCTGGTTATGACAGTAAAGTTATCCTGTCATGCTTCAAAGCGTTGCACTTCAGAGTAGAATCCAGCAGGAAATTTTCAACCCAATAGCGAATTATTGAATTTAGTTTTATATATTTGCAGAAAAAATGCAAATATGAAAAGCCAAAGCATGGTAATAATGGATTCTTATCAATTAAAAGCAGGATTGACGCCGGCGGTAGTCAGCATGCTTCCATTATTCCCGATCCTCTTTTACTGTGTCCCGGACATAAACATTATAACTGATTTCGCTTTTTCAATAATCATTATTTCTGCACTACTATATATATTAGCCTCAGTTTGCAGAACGTTGGGACGCGACAAAGAAAAGAAAATGTTCAAGTCCTGGGGTGGAAAACCGACAAGTGTGCTACTCAGACAAACAAATTCGATTATTGACGGCCATACGAAGGCCCGCTATTATTCAATGATTCAGATTCTTCTACCTGATCTTCATTTACCCACGAAATCAGATGAAGAAGCAGATTTGGAAAAAAGTGATGAAATCTATGACAGTGTGTCCAAATATCTTCGTGCTAACACCCGAGGCGCGGAGCACCAGCTTCTCAATTATGAAAACGAAGAATATGGAATGTGGCGAAACATCTATGGATTGAAGTGTATTTCAATCTGGGTTGCAGCAATAGCTATTCCCATATATGTTACTCTTATGCTTTTGGGGGTGATGTCACATCCTTTCTCCTGTTTCGGACTAGCTTTGTCCTTATGTGAAATCGCCTTTCAAAGTTTTGTAGTAAGAGAAAGTCTTATAAAGGTACACGCATTCAGATATGCCGAAAGATTGCTTGAAACATTGGACGCAAATAACAATAAACAATTATGATACAGTACATTAAGATAAAAAACTTCTTATCATTCAAAGACGAAGTTGTATTTAATTTCGAAGCCACAAAAGATAAAAAATACGAAGACTATCAGGTTGTAGAAATCGCGCCAGGAGTTAGAATTCTACGCATCGCCGTTGTGTATGGAGCAAATGCATCTGGGAAGACAAATCTTGTGTCTGCGATTGAATTCCTGAGGAATTTCTGGTTTCAATATCTCGAAAACAAAGACCAACCTACTGGTGCTATCCCGTTCCTTCTGGCAAGTGAGACGCCAAATCAGCCATCTGAGTTTTCGATAGGATTCTACATCAGCCAGAAAAAATATATCTACAATCTCACCGTTAGCAATAATGTCGTATTGAATGAGAAATTGCTGATATATCCATCACAGCAGCCTGCCACCATTTATGAACGAGTTACCGTGGACGGTATATCACAAATCACATTTAATCCCAAGAGAGTTAAACTAGGACAGGCAGCGAAGGAGCAAATTTCGCTATATTGCCTCCAGAATGTCTCTGTTTTTGCTGCATACAACAAAGTAAATGTTGGGGCTGAAGAAATGGACACTGTTATGAACTGGGCTAAAGCTCATTTTACCTTCCAACATCGAATGGGACTAGAAGACAATGTCGCATATACCGAAAGCATAATATCTCGAGACGAGAGCAAAAAGGGGGCAATTCTCAATTTCTTGCAAAGGGCTGATTATAACATAACAGGAATAGACATCCAGCAAATTGAGAGAACAGTTCCAGATGAACTGATCCCATTGCTCATAAAAAGTTCTGAAGGAGTTCCTGTGTCAGAGATTGAACGTCTCAAAAGAGACAAGACAATCACTATGAACAAAGTTGATTTTGAGCATTGTATCACAAACGAGAACGGTGAGAAAGAATACTACAAACTGCCCAAAAATCTTCAGTCTGATGGAACAATAAGAACTTTTGGACTATCCGGAGTTATCGATCATGCGGTAGAAAGCAATTCCTTTATAACAATAGATGAGATTGAGGATTCACTTCACCCTGCCCTTATTGAATTCATTGTGGAAGATTTCCTTAAGCACAAAGGCGAATCCCAGATGCTTGTCACTACACATTATGATGGATTACTAGAAGCCGATGATTTGCTTCGCAACGATAGCATTTGGTTCACGAGCAAAAAGGAAAATGGTGCTACGGAGCTTTATTCTCTCGTTGATTTCAAAGGAATCAATCGTATCACATCCTTACAGAAGGCCTATCGTTTCGGGCAATTTGGTGCAATTCCTAATATATAGTCTATGCCGAAACGTCAAATTCAAACAAGAAATCTGACCGGCAGTATATATATTGTCGGAGAAGGTATTACTGAGCAGTTCTATTTCACGCATCTGCGTCAGATAATGGGATATCGATGTACTATACGACCAAGGTTCTTCGGGAACACAAGCATCAAAGAAATCCAGAAAAAAGTTGAAGAGTTGCTGTCGAATAGAGTATATGTAATTTGCGTGTTTGATGCCGATGTCTCTGTTAGAGATGATGCTGAAAAGAAAAGACTTGCTGCCTTCATTAAGAAGCACAAAGACAAGAAAAACGTCTTGATTTGCAGCAGTTTACCATCCATTGAATACTGGTTCCTTCTTCATTTTGAGAACAACCATTCTTATTTCAGGGATTCGAAATCAGCAGAAGATGCATTGAGAAAGCATCTTACCTCTTACAAGAAAAGCACTGAATATTTAGAGAAGGAAAAATGGGTACAAGAACTCTGCGCCGATAATAGGATAAGCTTCGCAACTGCTAACGCAAAAGTGTGCGACAAAGAAACGCATTCATATACAAATGTTTATAGAGCAATTGAAATCTTGGAAGATAAAAACAGTAAAAAAGTATGAGCCATAAGATAAAGTTTTACCCTGTAGGAAATGGGGACAATGTTTTGCTGAAACTCACTGATGGGTTCACTGCAATGTTTGATTGCCAGATACGCAAACCAGAGAAAAAAGATGATGGCACTGAAGTGTACGATGTGAAAAAGGACCTTATGGAAGAACTTCAAACAGTCAACGGTAAACCATTTGTTGACTTGTTTGTCAACTCTCATCCCCACGAGGACCACTGCCTTGGATATGATGCCAATTTTTATCACGGAGATCCTGATGACTATGGTGACACCAACAAGGAAAATGAAGAAATCATAATCGGCGAGCTTTGGGTGACTCAAAAGGTTTTCCAACTTAATCTGTGTGATGATGCCAATGCCATCAGGAATGAAGCGAACCGCCGTCTCAGATTATTTCGATCCGGCGATGCGAAAGCCGACAAACTCGGCAACAGAATTCATATCATCGGGTACAATGACGAGGACAAGATTGAGGAAGGTATCCACTATATCCCAGGCTCAACCATCTATAAGATAAACGGCAAATACTTATCTGGATTGAATATTTTCATCCATGCACCATTAAAGAGCGACATTCAAACAAGTTGGGCGGATAAAGATGAAAACATTGCCAGCATTGTTATGCAGTTGAATATAAATTCAGAACAACGCGTTTCGAGAGTATTTATTTGTGGAGATGCCGACCATTATGTGTTTGAGCATATAATGGATATCTCTGAAGCAAAATCCAACGAGGATGCCCTCAAATGGGATATTTTGCTTGCTCCCCATCATTGTTCCTGGTCTTTCTTCAACGACACGCCCCAAAAAGATCATCCTGATGTCGTCGACTCCGCGTCAAAATTTTTGGGATATGCAAATGAAGGAGCTCACATCGTATCATCATCGAACAAGATAGAAGATAATGACAACAACCCTCCTCATTTCCAAGCCCGCAAGCAATACATCAAAACGGTAACTGCTGAAAGGTTCAAGAATACAGCCATCAATGGTGGGGAGAAAAAGCCTCAGCCTATAGTCTATGAATTTGACTCAGACGGAATTACATTTAAACGTGCTCTTTCATATACGGGTACGACAACGATACTGGGCAGTTCCACTCCGCGTGCAGGTTTATGGATGAAATCAAAATAGATTTTGCGACTTACGAAGATATAGCTATCTCTGATTTACGCTTTCCACGTGCAAAGGAATTTGTACGTGCAGCTAGTTATGATTCTGAGATTTACAATGTCACAGGAGCAAAGCGTCACGGAAAAACCGAATACCTATTTCTTACTATTGCTGTTGACAAGCCTCAATACCCAGTAATAGATATTAGAGAATACGAAGATATTGCCATTGTTTTCGACGAAATAGAAACCGACTTTCCCATAGTGCATGCTTTGCGGCCTGACTTTCCGCAAGGAATTCCACATACGAATATCAGGATGCACCCTGTATGGTTGTGCATTACAGAAGATTCGTTTGATGAAGTCAAGCACAGATTTACAGCGTCCCAGTTCCTTTACCAAATTAGAGAGTGGTTTAACCTTACAGCCAAAGGGAAGCTCCACAAAGATGACCAAGAATTAGAGCCGTTCTTATCAACATCAAAGTCAGTTGTTGTAAGCAAAGAGAGTCTTCAGGAAGAGATTACAAGCTTCGGCCTCAAGCCATACAATGATTATTCCGGCAAGCATTTATTCAAACTTGTTTCAGATAAAGAAGCAAAAACCAAATATGTTTCTCTTCGGATAATTGCTGATCCTGTTGTCCATGGTGATATCAATTGGGATTTTTCTTCTTTATTAAATCTGGATAGCAGCCTCAAATATAATAATGGCTGCACTATATTTTCCTTGCTATCAAACATCCTTTGCAATCAGGATATCGCTTCCGATGGAGATTCATACTCGGATGTCACAATTCTGTTTCTGTGTGATATCCCTCTGAAACGTTCAAATGCATCGATACCAGAGAAGGTTGACACTTTCTTTGTCAACACCGTTGAAACACTTAGAGACCTGGCTGTGAAGTCAGGATTATGGACCAAAGGCAATTCCGGTTACATCATTAACCCTATTACCCCGGCTATCAAAAAATATATTCTTGAACGTCCTATCCAACTGTTGTCGTGTATGGAAGACTTTAGCCATTCATTTGCCGCAGAATGTAATGGAGCAACAGAGGACACTTGCTTACACACTATTATCGGAGCAGGTGCTCTTGGCTCGCAAGTATTGAATCTCTTATGTCGGACCGGTTTTGGGAAATGGATTGTCATTGACAATGATACATTATACCCACACAACTTGGCAAGGCACGAGCTCAACCGTGCCTGTATTGGATTCAATAAGGCTTTGGGCGTAGCCGTCGATATGAATAATCTTTTGGGAGACAACTCATTGTGTAAACCTATTTGTAAAAAAATATCGGAAGAAACAGTGTCGGATTCTGAAATCCTTGAAGCTTTCGCAAATTCAAAGGCAATTATCGACATTTCCACTTCCATAGCTGTAGAACGCATTCTCGCATCAGACGTTGACAAGAAAATCAAGACAAGAAGAATCTCCGCTTTCCTGAACCCGTCAGGCAAAAGTCTAATAATCCTTGCAGAAGACACAGCAAGAGTCCACAAACTTGATTTGCTTGAGATGGAATATTACAGAATGATTAATGAAACTCCTGAACTTCACGACCATCTTTTCCTCAAGAAAGACTCTAAAATAAGATACAGGAGGAATAGTTGCCGGGAGTTATCCGTAAAAATCAATAATGCGGACGTGGCTCAGTGTGCCGCCATTGCTGCCAAGGTGCTTCCTTCAATAATTCATTCTCAAGAGGCAAGCATCTCCTTATGGCAAATTGATGATGAATCGTGTACAACCAAGTTTTATCACAAAGCCCCAAGTTCTTGGACACGTTTCTCAACTAATGGATATTCAGTTTATATCTGCGATAGGTTGATTAATGAGATTCAGGCCGAACGGAGTAAATACTTACCAAATGAAACTGGAGGGGTACTGATAGGATCTATTGATATCCCTAGAAAGACAATATACATATTTGATAGCATATATGCCGAGAATAGTGTAAACGAGCGAGAGTATTTCATACGAGGTGATAAGACTGTTTTAAAGCAGTATGAAGAATATCGTGAAGTGACTGATGGGCAAATATGCTATGTCGGAGAATGGCACTCACATCCGGATAGATGTCCTACAAAGCCAAGTTCATTAGATATGAAACTTCTTGTACATCTTACTGAACATATGGCACCAGATGGCCTTCCTGTCGTGATGATTATTGCAGGAAAAAGGAGACTGACTGTAATTTGCGGAATTGAACAATAGTAGTTCAAGGGAACAACCAATAAAAGCCCAAGATTGGGATAAACTAGGTAAATGTTATATCAGCCTTGCTGCTTATGTTCTTCGGGTGTACAGGAAAAAATATTTCTAGTTCAGACTACTTGGTTGCAGCAGGAAGTCGAGCAGAGTGATATTTTGGATGCTGTTGTCATCATCCAAGATGAGGCCGGAGGGTTAAAGATATTGACGAACGATGGACCTAGATGGCAGCATTACCGTAAACATGGTTTTATTTGTTTATCCAGGACAACAACATATCTGATTCTTGTATAAAAATATCAAGCAACAAGCCCTTCTTCTCCCTGTTTGTGTCGTGGAGCTTCCACACCCTCTTGCCCAAAGGGATGACAACTACCGACTGTCGTCGATCAACGTGTTACAATTCTTTCAAATAGATATAATGCTGTCGGCAGTGATATGGTCGGGGAAGTCAGCCCAAGGTGGCTAAGCCGAGGTCTGCATACTTGTTTTCAGTGTCGGTACCCTATCGTTTTTTCTTGAGGGTAGCGACAATTTTGGCGGTTTTTGAGGGTACCCTATCCAAATTTTGTGAGGGTACCGACACTCGGGAGCAAATCGACACAAGGAAGAAGTGGACTACCTCAACGCGCTCGGGAGCAAATCGGAGGTCCCGGGGCCGCAGCCGGATAGCATTTTTCAAAACTATTGATTACTTTTGGCAAGCGGAACAGGACATCTGATGAAAAGCATAGAAGTCGTAGCGGCCATCCTACGCAAGGGAGACCGGATTTTTGCTACCCAGCGGGGATACGGGGATTTCAAAGACTATTGGGAATTCCCCGGCGGCAAGATGGAGGCCGGGGAAACGCCGGAACAGGCGCTCGTCCGAGAAATCCGCGAGGAACTGGATGCGGAGATCCGTATCGACAAAATCCTCTCCACTATCGAATGGGATTATTCCAATTTCCACCTCACGATGCACTGCTACGTCTGCAGCCTCGTTTCAAATGAACTGCACCTGAACGAGCACGAGGCGGCCAGGTGGCTAAACAAAGAAGAAATCCACTCCGTCAACTGGCTCCCGGCGGACGACCAGATCCTCCCCCTCATCGTGAAGGAACTGGCACAAGTATCTTAATTTCAATTTGCAAAAACGGCTTTAAATCGTACCTTTGCGCCAATGAAAAGACTTTGCATCGCCGCATCTCTCCTGCTGGCCCTGGTGTGCGGATCCGCCCGCGCCCAATCCACGACAAATGATTTCGGAACCTGGACCAGCGTACAGTTGGTCAAGTCCTTCGGCGCCCCTTATCTGATGGCGCGTTTCGAACACCGTTCCTATCACAATGTAACCGGCACGGAATGCTGGTTTGCAATGGCCGGCGGTGGCTACAATTTCACGAAATGGCTCAAGGGCGACCTCAGTTATGAGTACTGGCAAATCCCGTCGGCGGGAAAGGTCAGCCAGCACAAGGGCGTCCTCTGTTTTACCGAAACGCTTTCCCGGGAAAACCTGTCCTTTGCGCTGAGGGAGAAGTACGAATTTGCCTGGTGTCCGGAGGCTAACAGCATCAGCAACACCCTGCGCGTCCGGCTCCGCGGGCAATACAAGATTCCCGAAAGCGTTTTTACGCCCTATCTGATGTACGAAATCTTCAGCAGTTTCGACGGCAAGGGCTGGGTGCGTTCCCTGCACTATGCCGGCACGGACATCTCACTGGGAAAAGGAAATTTCCTTGATATCTTCTATATGTACCACCTCTATGGCACCGACGGGCCCAATGGCTCGTGCCATCTCCTGGGTGTAGGCTACACTTTCGTTTTCTAGAAGCTGTTTAGATTTTGTTAACGAAAAGATTTATGAGGAATTTTTGAGCTATTTTCCCTGGCTGATGAAGGAGTGTAGCCGCAGCTACATGACTGAAGAAGACGGGAAAAAGAGCCAAAAAGAACCATAAAGATTGAAGTTGATAAAATTTAAACAGCTTCTTAATCCTCTGTCAGCGAAGTGGAGGCGGGCACCGTTACCGTGCTCTCATAGCAGCTGAACATCTTTTCGACAGCCTTCTTGTCCACCTTTGTGAACAGGCTCACCAGCGGTACGACGACCAGCCCCAGCAGCATCGCCAGCACGCCCGCGTTGATCGGAGAGGTGAAATAGGGGCTGATGAAAACCTTGCCCGTGAAAGTGCAGTACATACAGCCGCACATCACCCCCACGCCGACAATGAAGGAGGCCCAAACCGATGCCGCCGTCGCCCGCTTCCAGTACAGTCCGTAGAGGAAAGGCGCAAGGAAAGCTCCGGCAAGCGCACCCCAGGAAATACCCATCAACTGCGCGATGAAGGTAACGGAACTGCGCGCCTGGATGATCGCAATCACGGACGATACGGCAATGAAGAACAGCACCAGCAGGCGTATGCAGAGCAGTTGGCTGCGGTCGCTGAAATGTTTCTTTCCCAGCGCCGGAGCGATGATGTCCAGGGTCAGGGTAGAGCCGGAGGTCAGCACCAGCGAGGAAAGGGTCGACATCGAAGCGGAAAGGACCAGGATAATCACTACCCCGATCATCAGGTCCGGCAGCGACGAAAGCATAGACGGGACGATGCTGTCGTAAACCGGAGTACCGGCGGCCGTATATTCGATGTTCCCGCCGTACAGACGGCCGAATCCGCCAAGGAAGTAGCAGCCGCCCGCGACGATAATCGCAAAGAAGGTAGAGATGAAGGTGCCCTTGCGGATGGCGGCCTCGCTGCGGATGGCATAGAACTTACCCACCATCTGCGGCAGGCCCCAGGTGCCGAGCGAGGTCAAAAGCACCACGCCAAGCAGATACAGCGGCTGCGGACCGAAGAAGGAGACGAAGGCTCCGTCCAGTCCCGGCGCCGCTTCGGAGGGAATATGGGAAAGGCTTTGCAAAGCAGCGCTGAATCCGCCGTTGCCGCTCAGGACGACGCCAATCACGGCACAGATGCCGCCCAGCATAATCAGGCCCTGGATGAAGTCGTTCACGGCGGTAGCCATATAGCCGCCCACCCATACATAGATACCCGTCAGCACGGCCATCCCCAGCACGCACCAGACGTAATCTACGTTGAAGGCCATACTGAAGAGGCGTGAGAGGCCGTTATAGAGGGAAGCCGTATAGGGAATCAGGAAAATGAAGACGATAACCGAGGCCGCTACCTTCAGGGCGCTGCTGCCGAAGCGTTTGCCGAAGAAATCCGGCATCGTGGCGCTCTCCAGGTGATGGGACATCAGGCGCGTGCGCCGGCCCAGGATCCGCCAGGCCAGCAGCGACCCGATCAGGGCGTTGCCTATGCCGATCCAGGTGGCGGACAAGCCATATTTCCAGCCGAACTGTCCGGCGTAACCCACGAAGATCACGGCCGAGAAATAAGAAGTGCCAAAGGCAAAAGCGGTAAGCCAGGAACCCACGTTCCGGCCACCCAGCACGAATCCCTGCACGTCGGAGGCGGTCTTGCGGCAATAGACGCCCACGCCAGCCATTACGGCAAAGAACAAAACCAGAAGGAGTATCTTTAAAAACATAGTGGCGCAAAAGTACGCAAAATACTGCTATTGCAAAAAAAATTCGTACCTTGCAGTCATTATGAAAACAAGTACTAAAATTTGGATCGCCTTCACCGGCATCCTCCTCGTTGCCCTTGGCATCGTTTGCATTTGCAACCCTCTTGAAACCCTCTTCGCCAGTGCCTGGATCATCGGTATCCTCACGCTGCTCTCCGGAATCTCTACCTTGGTTTTCACGTTCAAGACGCAGATGTTCCTTCCCAACAGCGGCACACGGATGCTCTCTGCCCTGCTACAGATCTTCCTGGGTATTTTCTTCCTGGTCCACAAGGGGGCGCTGACCATTTCGCTTCCGGTCGTCTTCTCCATCTGGGTGATGATCGAAGGCATCATTCTCGCCATCAACTCCTTCGATTTCAAGAAGGTAGGCTTCAAGTTCTGGTGGTGCCTCTGCCTGCTGGGACTCTGCGCCGCCGTGCTCGGCTATATGGGCATCCGCAACCCGATTGCCGCCGGACAGACGCTTTCCACCCTCATCGGACTCGCGGTCATCGCCAGCGGTCTTACCCGCTTCGTCGCCCTGGCCGGTGTCAACAAGTTTGAAAAACTCTTTTAAACGCTGAAAACGATTTCAGAATTCGGGCTGATTGAGCAGATTGCGGCGATGTTTCCTGCGCCGGAGGGCGTACGGGGTATCGGCGATGACTGCGCAGTCATTCCCCGCAGCGACGGAGTGGACACGCTCGTCAGCACGGATTTGCTGACCGAGGGTGTCCATTTCCTTCGTCATCGCATAGAGCCGCGCGAGCTGGGCTGGAAAGCGGCGGCAGTGAATCTCAGCGATATCGCGGCGATGGGCGGAAAGCCCGTGGACACCTTCCTCTCGCTGGCGATCCCAAAGGACTGCGACGAGGGCTTCATCGCGCAGATGATGGAGGGCTATGCCGATGCTTCCCGCCATTACGGCACTCCCCTGCTGGGCGGCGATACCTGCGCCTCCGCGGACGCACTGACGCTCAACGTCACCGTTCTGGGCGAATGCCCGCACGGGAAAGCGCTGCTCCGCTCCGCTGCCCTGCCGGGCGATGCCATATACGTAACGGGAACGCTCGGGGACAGCGCCGCCGGGCTGAAAGCCCTGCTGGAAGCGTTGCCCGAAACGCCGCTGACCCAGGCACTGATCCGGCGCCACTACCATCCCGTTCCCCGCATCGCGGAGGGGCAGCAAATTGCGGCCTGCACGAAGGCCGGAGCGGCGATGGACCTGTCGGACGGGCTGGCATCGGACCTGCGGCACATTCTCAAAGCCTCCGGCTGCGGAGCCAGCATCGACCTGAAAGCCCTGCCCCTTTCGCCCGAACTGCTGGATTTTTGCCGGGAGTACGGAGCGGACCCGCTGGAACTGGCGCTCTGCGGCGGCGAGGACTACGAACTGCTATTCACCCTGCGGCCGGGCTGCGCGCCTCCGCTGCCCTGCAGCTGCATCGGCCGGATCACCTCCGGAAAGCAATTGATTTGGGAAGGCAGCGAGCGGGATTTTAAAGGATTCGAACACTTTTAACGACAATTTTTGTAACTTGCAGAAATTTTCAACACGATGCTGGGATTTTTAAAACAGCCGGCCTATAAGCCGGAACAGACCGGCCCTGAAGCCGACGCCAGGTACAAACGCCTGCGCTTGCAGGTATTTATCGGCGCATTCATCGGCTATGCCGGATTCTACCTTGTCCGCAAGAATTTCTCGATGGCGATTCCCGCGCTCGAACCGCTGGGATTCCACAAGACCGAGTTGGGTGTGGTGCTGTCGATGAACGCCATCGCCTACGCCCTGTCCAAGTTCCTGATGGGCAGCGTGTCCGACCGTTCCAACGCGCGGGTATTCCTGCCCCTGGGACTGATCCTGACGGCCATTTCGATGTGCTTTATGATCGTGCCCATCGAGTGGCTGGGAGCCTCCAACAAGGGAATGGCCATTCTGCTGATGGCCGTGCTCAACTTCCTTGTGGGCTGGTTCAACGGGATGGGCTGGCCTCCCTGCGGACGGGTGATGACGCACTGGTTCTCCGTCAGTGAACGGGGAACGATGATGTCCATCTGGAACTGCGCCCATAACGTGGGCGGCGCCCTCGTGGGCCCGATGGCCACCTACGGTGCCGCGTGGTTCGGCAGCTGGTTCTACGGCGCACAGCACGAGATGTACTTCCTGATAGGCACCTTCGCCTTCCCGGCGGCAACGGCCCTCTTCATCGCCCTGCTGGCCTACATCCTGCTGCGTGACACTCCGCAGAGTTGCGGTCTCCCCTCCGTTGAGAAATGGCGCAACGATTATCCCAAGAACTATTCCGAGAAATCGGAAGAGACGCTGTCCGCCAAGGAAATCTTCTTCCAGCACGTGCTCAACAACAAGTTCCTCTGGTTCATCGCCCTGTCCAACGCCTTCGTCTATATGGTGCGTTACGGCTGCCTGGACTGGGCTCCGACCATCCTGACCGAAAAGGGCATCGACCTCAAGAGCGCCGGCTGGGCCTATTTCGCCTATGAGTTCGCGGCCATCCCCGGCACCCTGCTCTGCGGCTGGCTCTCGGACAAGCTCTTCCACGGGCGCCGGGCGCTCCCGACGATGATCTTCATGGCCCTGGTGGCGGCTTTCATCCTGATGTACTGGGTCTTCATCGACGACCTGACGATGGTCATCATCGCCCTGATCGGCATCGGCTTCTTCATCTACGGTCCCGTTATGCTGATCGGCGTGCAGGCGCTTGACCTGGCCCCGAAGAACGCTGCGGGAACGGCCGCCGGCTTCACCGGCTTCTTCGGCTACTTCTTCGGTACCGCCATCCTGGCGAACATCGTCATCGGTGCGGTATCACAGGCCGTGGGCTGGAACTGGACCTTCGCGCTGCTGCTGGGCGCCTGCGTACTGGCCATCGTCTTTATGGGCTTTACCTATAAAGAAGAGCAGTACCTGGTGCACAAGAAATAATTAGAAATCGAGCGTAAGCGCCGATGAGTCCGCCTCTCCTCCGAGGGGCGGATTTTTTTTGGCGATGCGGATGCGGGCGGGCCCCATCTCGGGGAAGGCTTCGCGCAGCGCAGCGGCAATGCGGCCGGCCACGTGCTCCAGCAAGTTCGAGGGCAGAGCCATCTCGAGCGCAATCACTTGATAGACGGCTGAATAGTCGAGCGTATCTTCAAGCGCATCGGTGTGCATCGCTTTCTCGATGGGATAAGAGCAGGAGAAATCGACGATATAGTCACCGCCGCAGCGGCGCTCGCTTTCCAGGACGCCGTGATACGCCCGGAAGTGTAATCCATTCAGTTCAATTTTGCCTTCCATAATGTGTGGCAAAATTATGAAAAAAATATTTAGAAACTGCGAACAGTTTCGTAACTTTGTAAGTTATGGAAAAAGCGGACGCAAAACAGCGAATCCTGGCCCTGAGGGAACTGCTGCGTGAGAACAGCCGGCGCTACTACGTGGACAATGCGCCCACGATGAGCGACTACGAGTTCGACCAGCGTATGCACGAACTGGAGGACCTGGAAGCCCAGTGGCCCGAATTCGACGACCCCGACTCCCCTACGCACCGCGTGGGCAGCGACATCAGCGGCGAATTCGTCCAGCGGGCCCACCGCTACCCCATGCTTTCCCTGGGCAATACCTACAACATCGGCGAAATCGAAGAATTCGCTGCCCGCGCCGATAAACTCCTGGACCGCAGTTTCACTTATTGCTGCGAACTGAAGTTCGACGGCACGGCGATCTGCCTGAACTACCGCGACGGCCGCCTCTGGCGCGCCCTGACCCGCGGCGACGGCGAAAAGGGCGACGATGTGACCCGCAACGTGCGGATGATTGCGAACATTCCGCATACGCTCAAGGGCGATTATCCGGCGGACCTGGAAATCCGCGGCGAGATCCTGATGCCCTACAGCGCCTTCGAGGAACTGAACGCCGAGCGCGAAGCGGACGGGGATGCACCCTTCGCCAATCCGCGCAACGCCGCCTCCGGTTCGCTCAAACTGACGGACCCGCAGGAAGTGGCGCACCGCGGCCTATGGTGCACGCTTTACCACATCCCCGCGGAGAGCGTGTCCTTCGAGACGCACGACGAGGCCCTGCGCAAAGCGGCCGAATGGGGCCTGCCGGTTTCGAAAGACCGCAGGCTCTGCAGGAATATCGACGAGATCAAGGCCTTCATCGAGCATTGGGACAGCGCCCGCCGCGACCTCCCCTATGCGACGGACGGCATCGTCATCAAGATCAACGAAAGCGACTGCCAGCGGGCCCTGGGCTACACGGCCAAGTCCCCGCGCTGGGCGGTGGCCTATAAGTTCAAGGCGGAGCAGGCCTGCACGCCCGTGCTGAGCATCGATTACCAGGTGGGACGGACGGGTGCGGTGACGCCGGTGGCGAACCTGGAGCCCGTGCTGCTCTCCGGCACCGTCGTCAAACGCGCGACGCTCAACAATCCGGACCAGATGGAATTGCTGGACATCCGCGTGGGCGACAGCGTCTATGTGGAGAAAGGCGGCGAGATCATCCCCAAGATCACGGGGGTGAACCTGGCGCTCCGGCCCGCCGGTGCGGCCAAGCCCGATTTCCCCCAGACCTGCCCGGACTGCGGCACGCCCCTCATCCGCGAGGCGGACGGCGCCAAGCGTTTCTGCCCCAATCAGGACGGCTGTCCGATGCAGATCAAGGGACGACTGCTGCACTTCACGACCCGCAAGGCGATGGACATCCTCGCCGGCGAGGCGACCGTGGAGCAGATTTACGACTGCGGCCTGGCCCGTACCCCCGCCGACCTCTATGACCTGCGCAAGCAGCAACTGGTCTGCCTGGAAGGCTGGCAGGAGCGCTCCGCGCAGCGTTTCCTGGACAGCCTGGACCGTTCGCGCGAGGTACCCTTCGAGCGCGTGCTCTATGCCCTGGGCATCCGCCACGTCGGCGAAACGAAGGCCCGCGCGTTGGCCCGGCATTTCGGCAGCATCGATGCGCTGATGGAAGCGAGCGAGGAGCAGATCCTCGAGATCGAGGACATCGGCGCAGTCATCGCCACCAGCGTCCGCGAATACCTCGGGAAGCCGCAGCATCTCCGCGAAATCGAGCGTCTGCGCGCCCACGGACTGAAATTCAGCGTCAGCGCCGCCGCCGATGCCCTGTCGGATGCGCTGGCGGGAAAGAGCATCGTCATTTCCGGCAATTTCAGCATCTCGCGCGAAGCGATGAAGGAACTGATCGCCGCCCACGGCGGGAAGAACAGTTCGGGCATCAGCGCCAAGACCTCCTTCCTGCTGGCCGGGAGCAAACCGGGACCGGAAAAGCTCAAGAAATGCGAGCAGCTGGGCATCCCCGTCTATGACGAAGATACTTTCCGGGCGATGCTGCCTGCGGACAATACACCCAAAGCCCCTGTAGAAGAACAACTTACCCTATTCTGATATGAGTGCCCGAAAAACGATGAAGGATCTGTTCAGCGACAGGCTGTGGAGCATCGATACCGAAGAGATGTCCGCTGCCTGGCGGCGCTTCGCCCAGTTCATGAAACTGGCGCGGCTGACGGTGACGACCTTTACGGAGAACCGTATGGGCTTCCAGTGCGTGGCGCTCAGTTATTTCGTGGCGCTGGCCATCGTGCCCGTCGTGGCCCTGCTCTTCGCCCTTTCCGGCGGTCTGGGACTGACGGAGCACGTCACCCAGCTGGCCTACTCCATCTTTACCGACCGCCAGGACCTGGTGGATATGGTCATCGAGAAGGCCGGCAACATCATCAACGTGGCCAAGAGCGGGACGGTGGGCCTGATCAGTGCCCTGATGTTCCTCTGGGCCATCCTCTGGCTGATGTTCCAGGTGGAGCGGGTGTTCAACAACGTCTGGGGCATCCTCAAGCCGCCGCGCAAACTCTACACACGCCTGGGCTTTTATGTCCTGGCCCTGTTCCTGACGCCTTTCATCGTCGTGCTCTTCGGCTCCGGCATCGCCTACTACGCCAACATCACGAAATTCATCGGCCTGGACCTTTCCGGGCTGAAGATCCTGCCGAAGCTGATCGGCTGGACGACCTTCTACATCGTATCGGTCTTCACGCTCTCGATGATGTACAAGTGGATTCCGGCGGCGAAGGTGGATTACCGGCTGGCGCTCAGGGCGGCCGCGCTCGCGGGCGTGGTCTTCACCCTTTTCCAGTACCTGTACCTGAATACGCAGGTGTTCGTATCGCGGCTCAATGACGTATATGGCGTGATCGCTGCTTTCCCGCTCTTCCTCATCTACCTGAATTTCAGCTGGCAGATCATCATCTACGGGGCGGAACTGACCTATGCCCTGCATAATGTGGACTTTTACAAAATTCCCGAATGAGTTTCTCCAAATTCACCATAAAGGATAACCGGCAGATCAAGGAGGCGCGTGAGTCTCTGATGACGCTCGTGCGCCGGCGCTGCCCCGATGCCGAGGAACAGGCCACCGTCGAGCGGGCGCTCCGCTTTGTCGGCGAATCCCACAAGAACATCCGCAGAAATACCGGAGAGCCCTACATCATCCATCCCATCGAGGTGGCCAAGATCGTCATTACGGAGATCGGGCTGGGCTACAAGTCCATCTGTGCCGCGCTCCTGCACGACGTGTTCGAGGACACGGGCTACGACATCGAGGATATCCGCAGCCTGTTCGGCGACACCATCGCCGCCCTGGTGGAAGGGATGGTGAAAATCAAGAACGTGCTCGACGACGAGAGCCGCAAGGAATACAAGAGCACGGAGAACCTGCAGGCCGAGAATTTCCGCAAGATCCTCCTGACACTCAGCGACGATGTGCGCGTCATCCTCATCAAGCTCGCCGACCGCCTGCACAGTTGCCGGACGCTGGAGGCGCAGACGCCGCGCAAGCGCGACAAGATCCTCAGCGACATTATGTACATCTTCGTCCCGCTGGCCCACCGCCTGGGTCTGTACGGCATCAAATCGGAGATGGAGAACACCTGGCTGCGCTACCGCCGTCCCGAGCAATGGGCGGACATCTCCGGCCGCATCGAACGCAGTACGGCCATCTGCATGCCCGATATCGAGAATTTCATCGATTCCGTCCGGGAGATGCTGGATGCCGCCGGCATCAAATACACCATCCGCCAGCGGGTCAAGACGCCCTATTCCATCTGGTACAAGATGACCGCGAAGGAGGTCAGTTTCGACGAAATCTTCGACCTGTACGCCACCCGCATCATCTTTACCCCGAAGAAAGGCGCGGAAGAGCACGCGGAAGCCCGCCGCATCTATACCCTGCTGCGCAAGGCCTTCCCCGAGAAGCCGGAACGGCTGCGCAACTGGCTGGACAAGCCCAAGAGCAACGGCTACGAAGCCCTGCACTGCACGCTGCAGACGCAGGGAGGCAACTGGGTGGAAGTGCAGATCCGTTCGCGAAGGATGGACGATATCGCCGAAAGGGGCATCGCCGCGCACTGGGCCTACAAGAAGGAAGGCTTCAGTTCCGAGGAGAATTCCGAGATGGACAAATGGCTCTCGCGCCTGCAGCACATCCTCTCTGCACGCGACTCCGACATCACGACCCTGCTGGATATGATGCACAAGGGCCTGACCTCCCCGGAAGTGGTGCTCTTCACGCAGTCGGGCGAGCAGCGCACGCTGCCCTCGGGCTCGACCGTCCTGGATTTCGCCTACAGCATCCACAGCGACATCGGGAACAAGGCCATCGCCGCAAAGGTCAACGGGCATCTCTGCGACCTGGATACGACGCTCTCATCGGGCGACCGCATCGAGATCATCACCGCCCGCAACGGTGCGCCCCAGCAGCAGTGGCTGGGCTTCCTGCACACCAAGGCGGCCCGGAGCCGGGTTTCGGAGTACCTGCGCAAGGCAAAGAAACTGGTTCCCCTGCTGATCTTCGCCCTGATTTTCCTGCCCATCATCTTCGCGCCCTCCTGCGCGAACACCACGCAGTCCCCTACCGGCGGGCCCAAGGACAGCATTCCGCCCTATATCACGAACATCGTTCCCCTGCCCGGTTCTCTGAACGTTCCCACGGCCAGGACCAAGATCGTCTTCACCTTCAACGAGTTCGTGACCATCAAGGACGCCAAGAGCATCTACCTCTCCCCGCCCCTCTCGAAGCCCGCCAAAGCCCGCATCATGGGCAAGAACCTGGTCGTCACCTTCGAGGAGGACCTGCTGCCCAACACCACCTACACCCTGGACCTGACCGGGGCCCTCGCGGACAATAACGAGGGGAATATGTACCCCGGCTATACCTACGTCTTCTCGACGGGAGAGCGCATCGACTCGCTCTATATCACCGGCATCGTGCAGGAATGTACCACGCTCAAGCCGGTCAAGGGCGCCACGGTGATGCTCTACAAGAACCACGCGGATTCTGCGATTTTCCTGGAAAGGCCCATCGCGTCGGTCCGGACCGACGACTGGGGCTACTTCTCCCTGGCCTATCTGCAGGACACGCTCTACCGCCTGTACGCCATCAAGGACGATGCCTCGGATAATATCTACGACCCGCAGGCGGACCTGATCGCGTTCTACGATTCCCTGGTCCAGCCGGTGCTGAAGGTCAACGACACCGTCCCGGAACTGATGAAGTATGAGATGAAGGACACGGCGGCCTGCCTGGCGCGAAAGACGCGCTACACCCTGAACCTCTTCCGGGAAAGGCCGACCAAGCAGTATATCGTCAACAAGGTCCGGGTGAAGGACCGCTCTTCCTATATTACCTTTATGGCGCCCGGCGCCTGGATCGATTCGCTCTGGATCAAGGGCTACCCGGACAAGCGCGTCATCACCCAGTTCAACATCCAGCAGGACAGCCTGGAAATCTGGGTCAACGATCCCCGTCCCGTGCCGGATACCCTGCACCTCTATGTCAATTACCGGAAGACCGATACCACCGGCGCCCTGAAGCCCCATCTGGAGCACGTCAAGCTCTATCGCGAGGGGATGAAGCGGAAGGCGGTGGGCTTCAATGCCCGCAAGGAAATCAAGCACGAGGATACCATCTGCGTCTTCAAACTGGACGTCAAGGGTGAGACGGTGGAGCAGAAAGGCTTCGACCTGGAATTCCAGGAGCCCATCATCTACGAGAACTTCGACAAACTGGACTTCATCATGGTCAATCCCAAGCAGAAGATGAGCAAGGGGAAGTTCGATGTAGAGAAGGACAGCCTCAATCTCCGGCACTTCACCATCCGTCCCCGGGAGAAACTGCTCAACGGCTGGGAATACCGGCTGAAACTGCCGCACCGTGCCTTCCAGGACATCAACGGCTTCTTCTCCGACAGTACGGAAGTGAAGGTCACCCTGCCCACGGACGAAAATCTTTCCTCGCTGGAACTGGTGCTCAGCGACGTGCCGGGCAAAGTGCTGGTGGACCTGCTGAACGAAGCCCGCAAGGAGGTGCTGCGTTCCTATGTGATCGACGGTCCCTGTACCCTGCAATTCCCCTACCTGCGGAAGGGCAAATACTGCATCCGCTTCACGGAGGACCTCAACCGCAATTCCATTGTCGATACCGGCTCGCTGCTGGAGCATCGGCAGCCGGAAAAGGTGCGCTTCCTGAAAATCAACGGCGACATCTTCCTCGACCTGCCCGAAAAGACGGAACTGAGCCAGAAAGCCTCCGTCAGCGAAATCTTTAAAGACTGATGAAAAGGAAACTCCTCATAGCCGCCATCCTCCTGCTTCCCGGACTCTGCTCCGCACGAAGCCGGCAGGCGGATACCGTACAATACAGCGCGGAATACCTAGATACGGTCCAGGTCCGGAAAGGGACGATCATCAACGACTATACCACCCTCGGCTTCAACGCGGGCGTGACCTTTTCGCGGATGCTTTTCAATCCCGTCAAGGACCACGATTTCGTCTTTGCGCCGCAATATTACTCCTTCTACTATACCCGGCATTGCAAGATGTTCGGCTACCTCCCCTACTTTGCCCTGAAAATCGGCGTGGAGTACGGCCACAACGGCTTCGAGTTCAAGACGAACAAGAGCACCGGCCTCATCTACCACGACAACGGCATCACCAAGTGCGATATGACGATGATCTCCGTCCCGGCGATGGCGGAAATCCACGTGGACATCGATCCCATCAAGGTTTTCGCCGATGTCGGCGCCTACGGCGGCTATCGCCTCACCATCAACCGCAGCTGGCCCGCCAGCCAGGACAAGTACATCGACGAGAAATACCATACCTCCTTCCGGGACTACGAACGCCGCTGGGACTACGGTCTGCACGGCGGCGCCGGCATCGCTTTCGTCTTCAGCCCGGTGGAAATCCACCTCGGCGCGATGGTCCGCTGGAGTTGGAGCGACCTCTATGCCCCGGATTACCTGGACGAGACCTATCACCCCTATCCCCGGAACACCTATTACTACCGCTTTGCCTCACCGCTGGACATCATGGTCTACGCCGGCGTGCACTTCCACCTGACCAAACGCAAGGGGAAGACCGTCAAGATGCTCAAGCGCGAGGCCTACGATATCGTTTATCCCAAGCCGACTGAAGATGAACCCAAGGTACCTCAATTGCCGAATCGGTAAGGAACTGCTGATCGGCCCCGGCGAGCCGCTGGTCATCCAGACGATGTGCAACACCCACACCTCCGATGTGGAAGCGACGCTCGCGCAATGCCTTGAACTGGCCGCCGCGGGAGCGCAGCTGATCCGGATCACCGTCCCCGGGCTCCAGGACATTCCCGCCCTGCGCGAAATCCACAGCCGCCTGCGTGCGGAAGACTGCCGGGTACCGCTCGTCGCCGATATCCACTTCTCGTCGGCAACGGCCTTCGAAGCGGCGAAGATCGTCGAGAAAGTGCGCATCAACCCCGGGAACTTCCATCCGGACCACGAGATGGCGCGCCGCGAATTCGCCCGCTTCCTTGCGCTCTGCCGCGAACGGGGCACCGCCGTGCGCGTGGGCCTGAACCACGGCTCGCTGGGCAAGTACATCACCGACCTCTACGGCAATACGCCCGAGGCGATGGCGCTTGCGGCGATGGAATGGCTGGAGATGTGCATCGAAGCGGAGTTCTTCAACGTGGTTGTCTCGCTCAAGGCCAGCAACACCGTGGTGATGGTGCAGGCCTACCGCGAACTGATGCGGCGGATGCAGGAACGCGGCTATGTCTTTCCCCTGCACCTGGGCGTCACGGAAGCGGGGAACGGCGAATCGGGCCGCATCAAGTCCTGCATCGGCATCGCCAGCCTGCTGCGCGAAGGCATCGGCAATACCTTGCGCGTATCGCTGACGGAACCGCCCGCAGCGGAACTGCCCGTCGCCGCCTATCTGGCCGCCCGTTACAGCCATAGGCCGATGCCGGAACTTTCCGAAGCGGAAAGGCGGATGCTCGACGCCGCCTGCGAGTGGGGGCCGGTGCTGCTGAACCGCGAAATCGACGAAATTCCCGCTTCCGCGGGGCTGGATGCCCATCTGACGGATGAAATCATGCAGGCGGCAAGGCGCCGCTTCTACCGTCCCGAATACATCGCCTGCCCGGGCTGCGGCCGCACGATGTACGATTTGCAGGGCAGTTTCGAGCAGGTCAAGGCGCGCACCTCCCACCTCAAGGGGATGGTCATCGCCGTGATGGGCTGCATCGTCAACGGTCCCGGCGAGATGGCGGATGCCGACTGGGGCTATGTGGGAGAAGGCGGCGGCAAGGTGTCCATCTACCGCAAGGGCGAACCCGTCCTGCGGCACGTTCCCGACAGCGAGGCGATCGACCGCCTGCTGGAACTCATTGAAAAGGAAGGGGCCTAGCCTTTCTTGACCGGGTCGCAGGTCAGCCCTACCCCCAGTTTCCTGAAGATTTTCTGATCCACCTCGCTGAGCATGACGGTGGAATGCACCTGGCAGCCCGCCAGTTCCGGCAGTTTGTCCAGGGCACGCCGGCAGTTCTCATCCTCGTGGCTGAGCATGGAAAGCGCGACCAGCACTTCGTCCGTATGCAGACGCGGATTGTGGCCGTGCAGGTACTGTACCTTGGTTTTCTGGATGGGCTCGATCATCTTCTCCGGGATGAGTTTGACCTTGTGGTCGATGCCCGCGAGGTACTTGGTGGCGTTCAGGATCAACGCCGCGCTCGGGCCGAGCAGCGCGCTGGTTTCCGCGGAAAGCAGCGTGCCGTCCGCCAACTCGATGGCGGACGAAGGAACGCCGGAGCGTTCCTTCCGCTCTCGCGCGGCGACCGTCGTCCGGCGCCAGCTGGTATCGATGCCCGCCCGCTTCATCAGCAGGGAGATCTTATTGACCTCGGCGTCGTTGCAGTCGCCTTCGGCCAGTTTGTTGAGGGCCGTATAGTAGCGGCGGATGATCTCGTCCTTCGCCGCCTTGGCGCAGACCTCATCGTCACAGATGCAGTTGCCCACCATATTCACGCCCATATCCGTAGGCGACTTGTAGGGGCTCTCTCCGTAGATGCCCTCGAAGAGCGCGTTCAGGACGGGGAAGATCTCGATGTCGCGGTTGTAATTCACCGCGGTCTTGCCATAGGCTTCCAGATGGAAGGGATCTATCATATTGACATCGTCCAGGTCGGCCGTGGCCGCCTCGTAGGCGATGTTGACGGGATGCATCAGGGGCATGTTCCAGACCGGGAAGGTCTCGAACTTCGCATAACCCGCCTTGACGCCCCGCTTCTGCTCCTGGTAGAGCTGGCTCAGGCAGACGGCCATCTTGCCGCTACCGGGACCGGGGGCCGTCACCACCACCAGCGGACGGGTCGTCTCCACGTAATCGTTCTTGCCGAAGCCTTCGTCGGAATCGATTAGGGCGACATTGTGCGGATAGCCTTCGATGGTATGGTGATAGTAGGTACGGATGCCCATGCGCTCCAGTTTCTGGCGGTAGGCATCGGCACTGGACTGCCCGTTATAGTGGGTAATGACGACGGAACCGACCAGGAAACCCCGCTTGACGAATTCTTCGCGCAGGCGGAGGACGTCCATATCGTAGGTGATGCCCAGGTCGCCCCGGATCTTGTTCTTTTCGATATCGACGGCACTGATCACGATGACGATTTCCACGCAGTCCTCCAACTGGGTGAGCATCTTGAGCTTACTGTCCGGCTGGAAGCCCGGCAGCACGCGGCTGGCGTGAAAATCATCGAAGAGTTTGCCGCCGAACTCCATGTACAATTTGTCCCCGAACTGGGCAATCCGCTCACGGATGTGCTCCGACTGGATGCGCAGGTACTTGTCGTTGTCAAAACCGATTCTCATATACTACTAATTAATCTACATACAAAAGCAGGCCTTTCAGGTACTCCCCTTCCGGATGATAGATGTTCACCGGATGGTCGGCCCCCTGGCAGAGGCGGTCGAGGATGCGCACGCGGCGGCCGGTCTGCGCGGCCGCGGAGAACACGGTCAGGGCAAAGGTCTCCTTGTCCACCACCTGCGAACAGCTGAAGGTGAAGATCAGGCCACCCGGTGCCACCTTGGCGATGGCCGCGGCATTGAGGCGCTGATAGGCGCGCAGGCCGTTTTTCAGGGCGCCCCGGTGCTTGGCGAATGCCGGCGGATCGACGATCATCAGCTCGTATTCCCCTTCGCCCACCGCCGCAAGGAAGTCCAGCGCATCGCCGGTCACGTTCCGCACGGCCTCAGGGGAGGCTCCGTTCAGTTTGAGGTTCTGCTCCGTCAGCGCCATCGCGCGCGCCGAAGAATCGACGCTCGTAACGCTGAGCGCTCCGCCCGCGAGGGCATAAACCGAAAAACCGCCGGTATAGCAGAAGAGGTTGAGGACGCGCCTTCCGGCCGCCAGTTTTCCGACGAGCGCCCGGTTGTCCCGCTGATCGAGGAAGAAGCCGGTTTTCTGCCCTTCCTCCCAGTTCACCAGGAAGCAGTGGCCGTTTTCCAGCACTTCCAGCGACGAGGCCTCGAAGCCCGGCGCCTTGTAGAGATAGCCGTCCACCAGTTCCAGGCCGGCCTTGAAGGGCGCCGTATGCTCGCTTTTATTATAAACCGCTTTCAGTTCGTCTCCGAAGATTTCCTGCAGCGCGGCGCTGATGTTCTTCGCCGCCCGGAACATACCGGCACTGTGCGCCTGCATCACGCAGACGCCATCGTACCAGTCGATGATCAGGCCGGGAAGGCCGTCGCCTTCTCCGTGCACCAGGCGGAAGGCGTTGGTGTCGCCGGCAAAGAGACCGAGGGAACGGCGGACCGCCACGGCCGCCGAGAGGGTTTCCGTCCAGAAGGAAGGGTCGTGGGGATTGGCCAGGAACGAAAGGATCCTGACGGTGATGGAGCCGATCTGATAGTGCCCGGAGGCCAGGTAATGCCCGTCCGCGGCATAGACATCCACAATGTCCCCTTCGGCGGGGTGACCGACTATCTGAGCGACTGCACCGGAGAACACCCAGGGGTGAAAACGCATCAGAGACTCTTCCCTGCCTTTTTTGAGATAAATCTTCGTCATTGTCCTACGACTTCCAGATTATGTACGCCCAGCGGTGATTTCGGCGTGTCCAGCAGTTTTCTATACATCTCCAGACAGACCCAGGCATCCGTAGCCGAATACATCTTCTGGGCGGGGGTGAGCGTCTCCGCCTCCCAGTTGCTGAGCTGCTGTGCCTTGGACACCTTGAGCCCCAGGATATTGGCGGCCAGTTTCTTCACGCTCTTGTCCTTGATGCCCCATTCCCAGGCAATCATCTGCAGGTCCACGTAACCGTGGGGGTCAAAGCGGGAGAAGCGCTGGAGCCCGCGCACGTCGTCCCGCACCGCAGCCCCGATCTTCAGGATTTCGCGCGAGGACATGATCTTGCAGAGCCCCTTGGGCATACCGATCTTCTGGGTCCGGAAAAGGAAAGCGTGGTCCGGTCCGGAGAGTTGGAGCAGCGCCACGCCGTGGTTGCGCTGACCCGGCGAAAAGACGGGTCTGGACTCGGTATCGAAGCCAATCAGGGGCTGTTCTTTCAGATAGGCAATCGCGCGGTTGAGTTCCCGGCCTTCCCGATCTATCGTGTGAATCTCTCCGGGGAAGGAGCACAGGGGCATAGCCTCTATCTCTTCTGCAGCGACGCTAATCTTGAACATAGAAGGAGCGGGTCTTTTCGGGAGCGGACTCAATGGCCTGAACCGTCAGCGGAGCCGCATAACGGTCGGAATAAGGAATCAGCGAAGGCGTAGTCAGGAACGCCTCGGCACGGGGATGGGCGATGCGGAAGGAGAAAAGTCCCCGCTCGCGCATCAGGGCATAGCATTGGCGCAGGACGCAGTCATCCGGCACCAGGATTTTCAGATCGTCGGCGATGGAACCGCGATATTGCAGCGATTCCGGGTTCATCACGGAGAGGAGCGCGTCCACCCGTTCATACAAGGCATCGACATCCTGTCCCGGCTCGTCCACGATCAGATAATTCAGTTTACCGCGTACGCCGGAGGCGATGTAATCGTCAAAGAAGCCCGTCAGCAGGTCGCTGGAATCCCGGGGAGCAAGCACGGTGCAGGCAGAAGCATTGAGCCCTTTCTGGTGACAGCGATAGGAGAAGAGCGAAGAATAGATGCCGGAGGAGAGGTTGGCTCGGTCCGTCAGGACGCCCAGGTTGAAGTCTCCGTCCACCTGCCCGAAGATTTCATCCAGCATGCACTGCAGAGGAGAGAGCACCGGTATCCGGCAGCCCATCTGCTGGAAAAGGGTATCTACGTCGAACTGTCCGTAAGCGGCCATGCAGGAGGAGGCCAGGATCAGCACCTTCGCAGGCGCTTTCCGCATTCCGCCTTCCAGGTCATAGGGACTCAGGTAACAGGTGGTATCCAGGGCGGCGAGCACATCCCGCACGCAGAGTTCCCGCAGAAGGGTACCGTCATCCTGCGCAAGAAGGGCGGCATAGGGCGCGCCCGTCTCATCCAGGATTCCGGAGAAGCACTCCCCCGAGAAATCCGGCAGACCGTCCGGAATTGCACGGCTGGAGGCATTGTCAAAACGGTCCGCACAAAGGAAAGCGTCGGTCAGGGCCACCACTTCCCTCGGTTCGCCGATGATAAAAACTGAACCCTCCTTCGCGGAGGGCAGCTGTCCCTTGAGGAGACGGTGGGAGGGATTTTCCTTATCCGCGACAATCTCACGTACAATGGGGACGGCGGGACGCGGGGTGGCAACATGCACCTTGCAGGAACAAAGTGCCGCTGCAACAGCCACCAGGGAAAGTATGCTTAGTCTTCTCATTACTGCAAGGTATGAATCATACAAAGATAGCGAAAAGCCGAAAAAAATCAAAAATTATTATCTTTGCACCCCTATGAACGGATTTTGGACGATATTGATGCTCGTTTTTTCGAACATCTTCATGACTTTCGCCTGGTATGGGCATCTGAAGCTCAACGAAATGAAGATCTCCGACAGCTGGCCCCTCATTGGCGTCATCCTCTTCTCCTGGGGCATCGCTTTCTTCGAATACTGCCTGACGGTTCCGGCCAACCGCATCGGTTTCAACGAGAACGGCGGTCCGTTCAACCTTATGCAACTGAAGGTCATCCAGGAGGTCATTTCGCTGATGGTGTTCACCATTGTCGTTTCCTTCGTTTTCAAGGGGCAGCCCATCCAGTGGAACCACATCGCCGCTTTCGCCTGCATCATCCTCGCCGTCTTCTTCGTCTTTCTCAAGTAGAGGGCGGAACGCTTGCAACATTTCCAAGAATTTGTTTACTTTGTCATATGAAAAAACTACTTCTTACTGCGCTGATGCTGATCGCAGCGTTCAGCGGCATTTATGCACAGGAACCGGTTCAGGAGCCTGCGGAGGGACCGGTGCAACTACTCACGGAGGAACCGAAGAACTCCACTGATAAATTCGCAGACAAAATCCTCTACGGAAAGCCCAAGAGCTGGTTTGCAAAACACTTCTTCATCGGCGCCAAATTCGGCGTTTTCAACGACTGGAAGCAGGGAGGGAGCACGAATTTCTCCTATATCATCCGCCCCTCCTTCGGTTATTATATCAATGACCGCTGGGCCGTCGGCTTGAAGTTGAACTTCATCGACAGCCGCCTGAATCAGGGGGAAAACGGCTCCGTCTCCGTCTTCGACAACCTCAATTACACCATCGCCGGCCTGCTGATGGGCAAAGGCTTGAACAACAACTTCCTGTCCTGGGAAGTCAAGGAGTTCGTGCGCTACCGGGCGACCAAACTCTTCTGGGACAGGCTTAACCTGTGGATTGAGGTCAATGCCTATCAGGGTATGCGCTTCCCCCGGCTCTCGGACGGAAAACTGGACAAGTCCGGGAAGAAATTCATCTACGGCGCCGCCATCTATCCGGCCATCACCTGCAACATCACGGAAAAGTGGATGCTCTATACTTCTTTTGAACTGCTTTCCCTCTCCTACGACGGCGCCGAGAAAATCGACCTGTATTCGACAGACGCCAAAGATATGACGCAGCGTCAGGGGAACTTCACCTTCCAGGCCAATCCGCTGTACGCCATCGCCAAGGCGGTCGTCAACATCAGCATCATCAAGAGCTTCTAAGCGCAGTTCCCCATGGGTAAGAAAGTCAGCATCAAGCAGATTGCCGAGATGGCCGGGGTTTCCGCCGGCACGGTTGACCGGATTATCCATAATCGGGGAAAAGTGTCTGAACGGAATATGGAGGCGGTGGAGCGTGTCCTCAAGGAGGTCGGCTACCGCTCCAATATCCATAATTCGGCAGTCGGCTATTTCCGGCAACTGAAGGTGGCGGTCACCATGCCCCAGACCAGCTGGGGCGACTACTGGTGGCTGATCGATTCCGGCATACGGCACGCCATCGACGAATACAACGACGTCAGTATCGAACTGGAGCTGTTCTACTACAACCAGTTCAACATCGACTCCTACCGCGAGGCTTATCGCAAGATCCTGGCGGCCCGTCCGGATGCCGTCATTATCGGTCCCTCGTTCACCGAGGAAACCCGCGAACTCTGCCGGGAACTGGACAATATGCATACGCCCTACGTGATGGTGGATTCCGTGGTGACGGGGACCCGTCCCCTGACCTACCTGTGCGCGGACGCCCACGCCGCCGGACGCATCCAGGCGGAAATCCTGAACCAGATCACCCCTCCCGGAAAGGCCATCGCCCTGTTCGAGGCGGTGCCGGTCAACAATCGGGAACCGGTGAACACCGGCAAGCGCAAACAGGGCTGGGTAGAGTATTTTTCCCAGCAGGCCAGTCCCCGTGCGCTGATTTCCAGCACCTACTCGGTGCTCGAGAAGAACGAAGCGCATTTTGCGGCATTCTTCGAAGCGCATCCCGACATCGGCGGTATCGCCGTCCAGAATTCGCGTGCCTATATGGCGGCAGAAATGCTCAAAAAGCTGAATATCGAGAATATCGCTATCGTCGGCTTCGACCTTACGGAACGCAATGCAAGCTGCCTGCGCAACCGGGAAATCAGTGCGCTGATCTGCCAGAATCCCGAACTGCAGGGCTATCAGGCGGTCATCGCCATCCTCGAATATATGCTCTACAAGCGTCCCGGCATCCGGAAGGTGAGCTACAGTCCCATCGATATCGTACTGGCGGAGAATCTGCCTTACTACAGCGCTACTTTCGGCAGCGGCAACAATATCTTCCCCGTCGCCTGATGAACACGAACTGGTATATCATCGCCAACGCCCGTGCCGGCTCAAGCCAGACTTTCGGCTTGTGGGAAAAGGCACAGAAGGAGTTGGACGCATATGGCGTGGGCTATACGCTCGTGCGCACGGAGCATCGGGGACATGCGCGGGAACTCGCCCGCGATGCGGCCGCCGCCGGCTGGCGCAAACTGCTTGCGGTCGGGGGTGACGGCAGTATCCACGAAGTGATGGGCGGCGTGCTGGACTGGTGCGCCGACAACGGCGGGGATCCCGCCGAATTCACGCTCGGCGTGGCTCCCATCGGCTCCGGCAACGACTGGATCAAGTCTTTCGGCATTTCCAATGACGCCATGAAGATCATTCCGCTGATGGCGGAGGGCCGCAGCGGAAAGGAAGATGTCTTCCATCTGCAATTCGGAGACGGCCGGCGGGCCTGGATGGCCAACGGCGCGGGAACGGGCTTCGATGCCCACGTCTGCCAGCGGGTGAATCACCAGAAGGAAAGGGGTCTCCGCAGCAAGATGATTTACCTGGATGCGCTGCGCTATACCATCTTCCATATCAAGCCTATCCGCGTCCGCGTCACCGGAGACGGCAAAGAATATTTCTGCGGAGAATGCTATTCGATTGCCCTGGGCAACGGAAAATACAGCGGCGGCGGCATGCGCCAGGTCCCGCTTGCGGAGCCCGATGACGGCTTATTGGATGTACTGGTCGTCCCTAAGGCCAGGCTCGCACGCCTGGTCCCGGAAATCCCCCGCCTCTTCGCCGGCACGGTGCATCAATCGGCCCTGACCATCAGTTTCCGTTGCAGGGAACTCAGCATAGAACCCCTGGACGATGCCTCCAGAGACATCGTGGAAGTGGACGGAGAGATCGAGGGTCAGTTGCCCCTTAGCGTGAGACTGGACGGAAGAAAGCTGAATGTCTTGTCAGCCAAAGCGCCAGTTTCCCGATAATCAGGGCGAAGAACGCACCGGCAAGGAAGCCGACCAGCACATCGCCCAGAAAATGCTTCCCTACAAATACGCGGCTGATGCCGACGAGGAAGGCCCAGATATATATCCATATAAGATAGGGCTTGCAGCGGCTGCCGTCGCAGCGGAAGGCCATGGAGGAACCGATGGCGAAGGCCAGCGTATTCGCCGCGTGGGAGGAGTAGAAACCGTAGCGTCCACCGCCTTCCAGCACCCAGAGCCCCTGTTCCAGCATATACGGGTCCTTGCAGGGCCGCAGGCGGGCCACCAGGTCCTTGATGAAGTTGGAGCCCTGATCGCAACAGACGATCATCAGCACGATGGACACGATCCACAGCAGGCCGCAACGCCATCCCAGACGGCGGAAGAGGAAGAAGGCCACCACCGCATACATCACGAACCAGATTTCGCGGTTGGAGAACAGCAGCCAGAGATAATCCGTCGCCGTGCAGTGGAGGGAATTGATGGCCAGGGTCAGTTCCCGGTCCAGAGAATGAAGTTGCCAGATCCAGTTCATGCTTGTAATGCTTTCCAGAGTTCGTCTTTAAGGCGGTCGATGCCTTCGCCGCTGATGGAGGAGATAAAGAGATGCGGGACCCCGCGCGGCAGGTGCGGAGCGATTTCCCGCTCGATCTGCGCATCGATACAGTCGCATTTGGTCACCGCAAGGATGCGCTGCTTGGTCAGCAGTTCGGGGTTGTATTGCTTGAGTTCGGCCAGCAGGGTCTTATAGGCTGCGGCGATGTCTTCCTCCTCTACGCTGACGAGGAAAAGCAGCACCGAATTGCGCTCGATATGCCTCAGGAAGCGGATGCCGATGCCCTTGCCTTCGTGCGCGCCCTCGATGATGCCGGGGATATCCGCCATCACGAAGGAACGGCCGTCACGGTAATTCACTATACCCAGATTGGGTTCGAGCGTCGTGAAGGCATAATCGGCGATCTTGGGCTTGGCCGCCGTCATCACGGAGAGCAGCGTGGACTTGCCCGCGTTCGGAAAGCCCACGAGCCCCACATCGGCCAGGAGCTTGAGTTCCAGGATGAACCAGCCTTCCTCCCCTTCCTCGCCGGGCTGGGCATAGCGCGGCGTCTGGTTGGTGGCGCTCTTGAAATTATCGTTGCCCAGGCCCCCGCGGCCGCCCTTGCAGAGGATGCGCTGCTCTCCCGCTTCGGTCAGTTCGAAGAGCATTTCGCCGGTCTCCCCGTCCTTCACGACCGTGCCTGCAGGTACGTCCAGGATGATATCGGCGCCGTTCTTGCCCTTGCGCAGCGCCGACGAGCCGGGAGCTCCGTCCTCGGCCTTGATGTGCTTGCGGTACTTCAGGTGGATCAGGGTCCAGAACTGCGGATCGACCCGCAGGATGATGTGCCCCCCGCGGCCGCCGTCTCCCCCGTCGGGACCTCCCTTCGGGATGTACTTCGCGCGATGCAGGTGCATCGACCCGGCGCCTCCGTGCCCGGAAGCGCAATAAATCTTGACGTAGTCTATGAAGTTGGAATCGGCCATATCTAGGATGCGGAATGATACTCACAAAGGGCGTCGACTGGCTGGCGGACGAAGCGGGAAACGCGGATGCCGGCAGCGGCGAGCAGCGGAGTGAGGATGTCGCGGCAGGCCCATCCGAAGCCGCCGGCGATGCCGACGGGATACGCGGCGCAGTCGTAATGCCGCAGCGCGCGGTCGATGAAAGCCTGGAAATTCCCGTCCACGAGCCCCTTGACATAGGAATCTTCGTAATGGGAAAGCAGGAACGGAGCGATGCTCCCGAGGTAGCCGGAAGGGGCGCCGCTGCGGTAGACCGCTTCGACGATAGCGGCATAACTGCCATCAAACTGACGCCTGAAATCTTCGGCCACCGCCTCCGGAACGATACCCTTGATAAAATCGGCAAGGAACAGCCGTCCCAGCGCGGCGCCGCTCCCTTCGTCGCCGAGGATGAAGCCTCCGGAATACACCTTGCGGTGCACCGCGGTCCCGTCATAGAAGCAGGTATTGGAGCCCGTGCCCAGGATGGCGGCGATGCCGCACTGACGGCCGCAGACCGCTCGGGCCGCGCCCATCAGGTCGTCCTGGATATCCACTTCCCCCACCTGCACCCGGCTGCGGATGAAGGCTTCCAGATCGGTCCGTATGGCATCGGTAACGACCCCTGCGGTATAGAGATAAACGCCGTCCAGGGGCCCCTCAATCTCGGAAAAGCCCTGCGCAAGCACCTCTTTCACGCGCTCGGGCGGCATCGACGAGACATTCATCCCGCCCCGGAGCACCTGCGTCGCAGGCTCCCCGCTGCGGAGCAGCCGCCAGTCGCTTTTGGTGGCGCCGCTTTCAATCAGCATACGGTCCTTCATGCAAGCAAAGTTAGGGAATTTTGGCGAATCCCCTATAAAAAACTATCTTTGTCCCCTCAAACTAAATATTTATGCCCCAGATTTCCAATACCGCCCGGATCATGCCGGAATCGGCTATCCGCAAACTCACCCCTTACGCCGACCAGGCGAAGGCGGACGGCGTGCACGTCTATCACCTGAACATCGGTGCACCGGACATCAAATCGCCGGAAAGTGCCGTGCAGGCGGTCAAGGATTTCGAATTCGACCATCTTCCCTACTCGAATTCCGCGGGCACCTTCGCCCTGCGGAGGGCGCTGGTGGAGAAGTACTACCAGCCCATCGGCATCGACATCACCGTCAACGACATCCTGGCGACGGTGGCGGGCTCCGAAGCGCTGACCATGGTCTTCCAGGCAGCCTGCGACCCGGGCGACGAAGTGCTCGTGATGGAGCCCTTCTACTGCAACTACAACACCTTCACGATGATGAACCGGGTGGAAATGGTTGCGGTGCACACCGATATCAAAGACGGCTTCAAGGTCCCGCCGATGGAAGCGTTCGAAGCGGCCATCACCCCGCGGACCAAGGCCATCCTGCTCTGCAATCCGGGCAACCCCACTGGCACGCTCTACAGCAAGAAGGAAATGCTCGCCATCGGGGAACTCTGCCGCAAGCACGACCTCTTCCTCGTTTCCGACGAGGCTTACCGCGAGTTCTGCTACACCGGGGAACCCTATTTCTCGGCGATGCAGATTCCCAACCTGCGGGACAATATCATCCTCGTAGATTCCGCTTCAAAGCGATACAACCTCTGCGGCGCGCGCGTCGGCTGCATCATTTCCTACAACCGCGACGTGCTGGGGCTGATTACCAAGCTCGCTCAGGCGCGTCTCTGCCCTCCGGTACTCGGCCAGACGGCGCTCTACGGAGCCCTCGACGCTCCGGCCTCCTATTACGAGGATGTGCGCAAGGAGTACATCGCCCGGCGCGACTATACTGTCAAGGCCCTCAATGACATTCCCGGTGTCTTTTCGCCGATGCCGATGGGGGCATTCTACACCGTCGCCGAGTTGCCGGTGCACAATGCCGAGAACTTTGCCAAATGGCTGCTGACGGATTTCCGACTGGACGGGGCGACGACGATGATTACCCCCGCCGCACCCTTCTACAAGACCAAGGGCGAGGGCACGAACCAGGTCCGAATCGCCTATGTCCTGGAAGTTCCGGCACTGAAGAAGGCCATCCGCATTATCCGGGAAGGGCTGGAAATCTATCGGAAGTTAGAATAAGCCCGTTGCCGCAGTCCCTTCGACCCAGTTTACGGAACTTCCAGTTCCTTCACAATCGTCTCTTTTGAACCGTCCGCGTAGGTAAGGACGGCTTTGACGGTATGACGTCCCGAGGTCAGCGCAGGGGTCTCCTGCTCGAAAGGAACGCCGTCCAGGTACCATTGCAATTTCAGATAGGGCCGCTGCCCATAGACGACTTCGGGCTGCCAGCGCTGTCCTTCGATGTATTGCGCTTCTTCGGAAATGAAGTAGACGTCCGGACCGGCGGAAAGGAAGCCCACCGTACCGTCGTCCAGGCTGTAAGACATCGGCAGCCACTCCTGACCGACACGGTAAAAAACCCTCAGCACGTCGCCCAGGGCAGGCTCCAGCGTAATCCGGCAGGTGTAATCCTGAACGATGGTGCCGTAGTTCGGCTCCAGGGTCATAATGCCGAGCGGATCCCCCACGAATTCGCGGAGCGTACCCGTCCTGTCCACCAGTCCGATGCGCAGGGCACCGTCCTGATAGTCCGTCAGTCCCCTATTGGTGCAAAGGCCGAAATCCAGCGTGAAGGGTGTGCCCTTTCCGATGCTTCCTGAACTCAGCCGCATCCCTTCATAATCGCCGGAGCGACGCAGGCACAAGAGGGTTCTCGGGCGGCTGCTGCCGTTCTTGTCGGGCACGAGGTCGAAGGCGGCCGCATGCTGGTAATAATAGCCGTATTCGGCTTCCTTGGACGGATCCCCGCTGTAAGGGAAGAAGCAGTCGACACTGAAATATCCGTTGCACTCGCCCTTCCAGCCCCAGTTCACGTGCAGGCGCGAAGAATCGTCATAACCGTCCACGACAAAGGCGTGCCCGTTATTGGAAGAGTAGGCGGAATAGAGGACGGGGTGATCCGCATCGATTTCCGCCTTCAGGCGGTCGAACCACGCAGCGGTGGAATAGTATGCGCGCTGCTCCATCAGGCCTGCAAGCGAATAGGAGAAATAAGCGGCCATCATTCCCGGCGCATCGCTGGGGAAAGCGCTGGTCCCGCCCGCATTGAAGGACGACTGTACGGCCACGCCGCAGTCATAGACCAGCTTTGCCACGCTGCGGTTATCCTCCGGAACGTGGTTCAGGGGCATATCGCTCCATTTGTAGTTGTCGCCCAGCGCGTGTCCGCTCTGGGTACGCGTATTCCCCTTGGCTGTCATATAGGTATAGGCCGGCAGTATGCCGGAGCCCGCCTTCGGCCAGCCATAGTGGCGCATGATGATGGCCATGGAAACGGCCACGCAGCCGGCGATTGATTTTTCTCCGTCCACCGTCGGGGCGTAGTAGTTGAAGGGACTTCCCTGCCCCCAGGTCGCGGTATTGATCAAGTGCGTTCCGGCACCCGCGCGGCTGAGCACGGAGGGAGCGTCCCAGACGGCCAGGAGGCGGCTGTCAGGGGTTTTTCCTGCCGATACTACCTGACGGATCACGCGGCTCGTCGCATCGGCCCAGGCCCGCAGGTTATCCGGCGCATCGCGCAGCGTAAAGCGGCCGCCGTACGAATAGGCCAGGACGGGAAGGGCACAGTCATCCGCGGAAATAATGATGAATCCCCCGCCCTTGCGGTTGAATACATGCAGGCCCTCGGGAGCCTCGCTCAAACGCTCCCAATCCGCATTTCCGGGCATAAACGCCTGGACGACTTCACGGGCACGCTGCTCGCTGACAGGCGCAGCGTGAAGCACGATGGCCGCCGCGAAGGCGGAGAGCAAAAGCAGCAGTCGTTTCATAGGGCCGTATTGAAAATGAGGAGTTTATTACCTGTAGCGTCGAGGCACCATACCAGTCCGTCCTTGCTTTGGACGCTACGCATCTGCACCATTCCCTTCAGCGAAGTGGAAAGGCCGATGGAGGAGAACTCCGCATCGAAGAGAGTCCCCCGCCTTTTCGGCAGGCTCACCCGAAGCAGCTTGCCTTCGGAAAGCCGCTGAAGCCGCCATTCGAGCGCATCGCTGGATTCCAGGAGTCCGATCTGGTCGCGCAGCGCATCGCAGGCAAAGACCGGTGTCACCATACCCTTATTAGTAATGCTATAGAGTCCCGGAACCGAAGTGCTCAGATAAGGCGGCGCTTCCTGGGCATATTGCGTTTCCGGCAGAGTAAGCAGGTCGCCGTTCGCGAGGGTTATGGGCGCGATGGAAAGGTACATCGCCCCGCCTTCGGCATCGGAAATTTTCAAATCAGCGCCGGCGGAAAGGGCTGCGGACGGCAGCACGAAGCGGAAGACGGTCGCGCTGGTGCCGGGAGTGACGCCTTTCCCGCAATCCAGGACCAGGCTGCAGGCGCCCTCCCCCTCGAAAGTAACGGCAGCATCGGCACCCAGGCGGACCAGGGCCTTTCCGCAGAGCGGGTATTCATCGGGAGTCGTGAGGGTCAGGGAAGTAATGCCCAACTGGCTTTTCAGCGGCAAACTGAGCACGGCCATCGGACAGCGCAATCGGGTAGCGACGCTACCATCGGCGGTAGCGGCATAGAGGCAGGCATCGGCATCATAGCCGTCAGCGACATAGCGCTGCACCTGCGGGAAAGTGGCGTAGAAGGTCGATGCCGTCTTGTACTCGACGGAAAGGGCTTCCGGCGCCGTCAGGATGAAGGGCGCACTGCCGGGCTTTTCGCCGCTGAAAGTTCCGCTCTCCTGCTTCGCTCCGGCACTGAGGCGGAACACTTTTCCGCTTCTGCGCGTGGAACTCAGCACCTTGACCGCATCGCCGCTCGTCCAGACGGGATCCGGAGCGAAGACTGTGCCTTCACGGGACAGCGTCAGGTTCAAATCGCTGATAAACGGCTCCACCATGGCGCAGGCCGCCGCAAATGCACAGAGCAAAATGGAAAAGAATCTCTTTTTCATAGCACAAATATCCACAATTATTGCTACATTCGCAAGTTATGAAAAAGACCACTATTCTCATCGCCGCGGCACTGGCTTGCTTCTGCGGCGCTTCCGCCCAGAACAAGGTGAAAGCCAATTTCCCTGAATACAGTTTCACCACGGTCAAGGCGGCTCCCATCACTTCCATTAAAAACCAATACCGCAGCGGCACCTGCTGGGCCTTTTCCACCATCGGCTTCGTGGAGTCCGAGGTCATCCGCCTGGGCGGCATCAAGGATACGCTGAAGTATCCTGATTTCTCCGAATTCTTCATCGTCAGCCATTCCTATCTGGAGCGGGCGGAGAAGTACGTGCGCCTGGACGGGCATATGGGCTTCCGGGTAGGCAGCCAGGGCGGAGACGTCCTGGATGTCATCCGCGACTGGGGCCTGGTTCCGCAGGCGGAGATGACCGGTATGCAGTACGGCACGGACAAACCTGTCCAGGCTGAACTGGACGGAGTACTCAAGGCTTACGTGGACGTGATTGTCAAGAATCCCAACAAGACCCTGACCACTGCCTGGAAGAACGGCCTTAAGGGCATCCTGGACGCTTACCTCGGTCCCTGGCCGGAGAAGTTCAGCGTGGACGGCAAGGAATACACGCCCGCCGCTTACCGCGACGCCCTGAAGTTCAATCCTGACGACTATATCAGCCTGACCTCCTATACGCATCATCCCTTCTACAGCTGGTTCGCCGTGGAGGTCTGCGACAACTGGCGCTCCGACCTCAGTTTCAACGTCCCCATCGACGAATTCATGGAGATCGTGGAGAATGCGTTGCAGAACGGCTACACCCTCGAATGGTCCGCTGACGTGAGCGATCCGGGCTTTACCCGTGACGGTCTGGGCATCCTCGTGGATATGGATGCCAGCAGCCGCGCCGGTTCCGACCAGGAGCACTGGGTGGGCAAGTCCGCCGACAAGGGGAACGACCGCCTGTCCGTCGTCGTCGAGAAGGTTCCCACGCAGGAGAGCCGCCAGATCGAGTATGACAACAAGACCATGACCGACGACCACGGCATGCAGCTTTACGGCATCGCCCAGGACCAGGACGGCAAGAAATTTTATATGGCCAAGAATTCCTGGGGCGAAGCCGGCAAGTATAAGGGCATCTGGTATGTGACGCCCGCATTCGTCAAGGGACAGAGCCTCGGCGTCATCGTGCACAAATCCGCCCTGCCCAAGTCCCTGCTCAAAAAGATGGGTAAATGAAAAAACACATTCCGAATTTCATCACAAGCCTGAACCTGGCCTGCGGGGCCGTGGCCATCGTTTTTACCTTCCAGGGGCATTTCGAGGTCGCCTTCCCGCTGATGCTCGCCGCCGCGCTCTTCGATTTTCTGGACGGGATGGCGGCCCGCGCGCTGAAGGCCTACAGCCCGATGGGGCGGGAACTGGATTCCCTGGCCGATATGGTCAGTTTCGGCGTCCTGCCGTCGATGATGCTTTTCTGCCTGATGCGCACCTGCTCCTTCGGAGAGAATCCGCTCTGCTTCGCAGCGCTGCTCATCGCGGTATTCAGCGGGCTCCGGCTGGCGAAATTCAATATCGACGAGCGCCAGCACGAGAATTTCCTCGGGCTGCCCACGCCCGCCTGCGCCCTGCTCTGCGGTGCCCTTTGCGATTATGTCGCCTACGCGCCGGCATCGCTGCCCGCAATCTGGAGTGCCGGCGTGGTCTTCATCCCCGTGCTCAGCCTCTGCCTCAGCGCCCTGCTGGTGAGCGAGTTGCCGATGTTCTCGATGAAACTCTCCGCCGCCGCCTTCAAGACGCGTGACGCGCTCTTCTACAAGCGCATGCTCTTTGTCCTTGAAGTAATCGTAATCGCAGTGCTTGTGGCGGTCTTCGGGGCCCACTGGTCCCTGGCCGTCCTGCTCTCCTTCGCCCTCTATATCCTCAAGAACCTGCTTTACGCATTGTTGAAGGTATAATTCCTCCATATGACAGATAATTTTGAGCGTTTTGATATGGCGAATCCGCCGGTGCGGACACGCTGGTTCCTTCGCCCGCTGACCTACCTGCTCAGCCTTCCCGACGTTATCGCCCACAAGGTGCAGGTCCATTACCAGGGCACCAAGGAACTCAAATCTCCGTTCCTGCTGCTGAGCAACCACAACGCCTTTATGGACTTCAAGGTGTTGACCAAGGCCATTTTCCCCCGCCGCGCCAACTATGTGGTGGCCATTGACGGATTCATCGGACGCGAATGGCTGCTTCGCAACGTCGGCGCCATCTGCAAGCGCAAATTCACTTCAGACGTGACGCTGATCCGGCAACTGAAGCGCGTGGTGGAGAACGGAGACATCGCAGTCATCTATCCCGAAGCCCGTTACTCGCTCTGCGGTACGACGGCGGTTCTGCCGGAATCGCTCGGCAAACTCTGCAAACTGCTCAAGGTTCCCGTGACGACCTTCATCTGCCACGGACACCACGTCAATTCCCCGTTCTGGAACCTGCATCCCCGCGGCGTCAAACCCACGGAAGCAGACTTTAAACTTCTCTACACACCGGAACAGCTGGAGTTACTGAGTGTCGATGAGATTAACGAGGGGCTAGTCCGCGCCTTCCAGTATGACGATTTTGCCTGGCTGAAGGAAAAGAAACTCGAGATGCACTATGATAAACGCGCCGAGGGACTCCACCGCGTGCTCTATCAGTGCCCGCACTGCGGCACGGAGTACGAAATGACTTCAAAGGGCAATCAGCTCATCTGCAAGCATTGCGGCAAGCGCTGGGAAATGGCTCCGGACGGAACCCTGCTCGCCCTGGAGGGCAAAACCGAATTTCCGCACGTCCCCGACTGGTACGAGTGGGAGCGGGCGCAAGTGCGTGCCGAAGTGGAAGCCGGAACCTACAGCAGCGGGGAACTTCCCGTAGAAGTATGCTCTCTGCCCAATTCCAAGCGCTTCATTCCTTTAGGCAAAGGGACGATGACACACGATATGGAGGGGTTCCGCGTACGGGTCAAAGATTTACTGGGACGCGAGTACAAGATGGAGATTCCGGTGCCCTCAGCCTACTCCGTACACATCGAATACAACTACCTGGGCAAGTGGGGAGACTGTGTAGATCTCAACACCCTCACGGATACCTGGTACACCTATCCAAAAGTCCCGGACTGCTCCGTCACAAAAATCGCACTGGCCACCGAAGAACTCTATTTTGCCTGGCGCAGGAGCATCGGAAAGCCCTGTAAACCCGGATTGGCATAAATCTTATTCTCGCCCATCTTGTGAAGGATCAGGATGGCTGCGCTGTTCCCCTCATAAGGAAACAAAAAACCGGGCGCCGAGCGGCGTCCGGTATTTTTATTGAGTAGGGAAAACTACTTTGCGTCTACGGGCAATCTGTAGAACATCATGTGGTCGAGGTCGAGTTCATCTTCGCTCTTGAACTCACCCACGAGGCCTTCGACCTTTTCCGACCAGTCCGTGAACACGACTTCGATAGAACTGCCTTTCAGGCTGGGCTTGTTGCCGAGGATGATGAAAGTTCCCTCGTAAGGAGAGCGGTCGTTAATCCTCATTTTGCAGCCCATCTGGGAAGTGAATTCCAGGAAATACTGATCAGCGCCATCTTGTGCTCCCCAAACAGTATTGATCAGGGACTTGGCGTTGTCGACATTCTTCTGACAGGAAGTCAGGGAGAGGGCGCCGGCCACGAGGGCGACACCGAGAAGGATTGCAAGAATCTTTTTCATTGGTTAATTATTTTAGTGAAAATGTTTACTTCGTGATAACTTTCGCCATCTCGAGGACCTTGTTGCTGTAACCCCACTCATTGTCGTACCAGGCGCAAACCTTCACGAAAGTAGGATCGAGCTGGATACCGGCCTTCACATCGAAGATGGAAGTGCGGGCATCACCGCGGAAGTCGGTGGAGACGACAGCCTCATCGGTATATCCGAGAACACCCTTGAGTTCGCCTTCGGAAGCCTTCTTCATCGCAGCGCAAATCTCCTCGTAGGAAACTTCCTTGTTCAGTTCGACGGTCAGGTCGACGAAGCTCACGTCGCTAGTAGGAACGCGGAGGCTCATACCGGTCAGTTTGCCATTCAGTTCAGGAAGCACCTTACCCACGGCCTTGGCGGCACCAGTGGAGGAAGGAATGATATTCTCGAGGATACCGCGGCCTCCGCGCCAGTCCTTCTTGGAAGGGCCGTCAACGGTCTTCTGGGTAGCGGTAGCAGCGTGCACGGTAGTCATAAGGCCGCGCTTTACGCCGAAAGCGTCGTTGAGCACCTTGGTCAGAGGAGCAAGGCAGTTCGTGGTGCAGGAAGCGTTGGAGATGATCTTCTGGCCGGCGTAGGTCTTGTCGTTCACGCCATAGACGAACATCGGGGTAGCATCCTTGGAAGGAGCGGACATGATCACCTTCTTGGCGCCGGCCTTCAGATGGGCCTCGGCCAGTTCGGAAGTGAGGAAGAAACCGGTGGATTCGACGACGACGTCAACGTCCAGGGCACCCCAGGTGATGTTAGCGGGATCCTTCTCGCAGAAAACCTGAATCTTATTGCCGTCCACGATGAGGTAGTTACCATCCACCTTGATGTCGTGGTTGAAGATGCCGTGTACGGAGTCGTACTTGAGCATATAAGCCAGATAATCAGGATCGAGGAGGTCATTGATTCCTACGACGACAACGTCCTTCGAGAAATTCTCGACGGCAGCACGGAAAACCATACGGCCGATACGGCCAAATCCGTTAATACCAATTTTTACCATTTCAAATAGTTTATAGTTAAACAACAATACTTCTACCAACTGAAGCGGCGCAAATTTACTGATTTTTTCGTAATTTTGCAATCTATGAAAATTTTACTGACAAATGACGATGGATACGGGGCGAGAGGCCTGTCGGCGCTGGTGGAAATCCTGAGGCCCTTCGGGGAACTGACCGTAGTAGGGCCGAAGTTTCCCCAGTCCGCGATGTCTATGGCAGTAAATCTGGGGCAGGTACCCATCGCCGTAAAGCGGCTCCCCGACCGGGACGGCGTGCGCTGGTGGTACGTGGACGCCACTCCGTCGAGTTGCGTCAAGTACGGGCTGGACGAAATTTTTACCGACGGTCTGCCCGATGTCGTCGTCAGCGGCATCAATCACGGAGCGAACGCGGCTTCCGCGTCGATGTACTCCGCTACGGTGGGCGCCGCCAAGGAAGGGGCGCTGGCCGGCGTGCTTTCCATCGCCGTCTCCGTGGATGATTTCAGCCCGGATGCCGATTTCAGCGAAGTCGCCCGGTGGTTCCCGGAAATATTCCGCCGCCTCACGCAAAATCCCGTCTGCGACAAGCAGACCTTTTACAATATCAACTTCCCGAAAGGGGCACCCCTGGGCATCCGCATCAGCTACCAGGGGACGGTACACTGGACCAAGGAATTCCGGGACTGTCCCTTCCCTGCCGAGGCGGAAGCGGGAGAAACGGTATATATCATGGCGGGCGACCTGACCGACGATGCACGCAACACGGACGCAGCAGACCACCGACAGATGTCTGCCGGCTACATCACAATCTGCCCGCTGAAACTCGATGCTACCGATTACGCCGAAAAAGCAAGGCTCGAAACCCTCTTTTAAGCGATGCGATACTACCTCATAGCCGGAGAAGCGTCCGGCGACCTGCACGCTTCGAACCTGATGCGGGGCCTCTACGCCGAGGACCCGCAGGCCTGCATCCGCTTCCGCGGCGGCGACCTGATGAAAGCGGTCTACGACGAATCCGACAAAGGCACGGACGGCGGCCTGACCACCCACTACCGCCAGGGGGCGATGATGGGAATCGGGGAAATCCTGCGGAAGGCCGGGCAGATGTCGCGCAACCTCAGGGAATGCAAGGCGGACATCGCCGCCTGGAAGCCCGACGCCGTGATTCTCATCGACTACCCCGGCTTCAACTTCCCCATCGCCAAATTCGCCCACAAGAAAGGCTTCAAGGTATTCTGGTACATCGCCCCGAAGACCTGGGCCTCGCGCGAGGGCCGCAACAGTAAACTGCGGCAATATGTCGACCGGCTCTTCATCGTCTTCCCCTTTGAGATTCCCTATTTCACGGAGGCGGGCGTACCTTTTATATATAAGGGCAATCCCCTGCTGGACGCCATCCAGGACTCCCCCGCCCTCAACCGCAGCCGCGCGGAATTCCTCGCGGCGCACGGCCTGGAAGACAAGCCCTTCATCGCCATGCTTGCGGGGTCGCGCAAAGGCGAGATTTCCCGGATGATGCCCGTCCTGACGGAAGTGGTCCGCAGGCTCGGCGCCGACCCGCAGTTCAAAGACCATCAGTTCCTGCTCGCAGGCGCCCCTGCGCGCAGCGAAGCCGACTACCTGCCCTATATCCAGGGAAACGAAAGGATCAAACTCATCTTCGGCGACACCTACGGCATCCTTAAATTTGCGGAGGAAGCCGTCATCAACTCCGGCACGGCATCGCTGGAAGCCGCACTCATCGGTACGCCGCAGGTCGTCTGCTGGTCCACCACAGGCTTCAATATGTTCGTGGCCCTGCACATCCTGCGCATCCAGGACCGCATCAAATACATCTCCCTGGCCAATCTCATCCTGGACAAGCAGGTCTTTACCGAACTGATCCAGGACGCCTTCACGCCGGAAAATGTCATTGCAGAGTTAAAGAGCCTCACGCCGGGCGGCGAACGGGCTGCACGTATGCAGGAGGACTACGCCGCCATGCGCGAAGTCCTCGGCGGAGGCGGTGCCTCGCGCGCCGTCGCCGCCTCCATCATCAGTTTGATAAAATAATACAATACAATGAAATTCAGTGATTTTAAATTGGAGAAGACGGGAGACGGTCTCCTGCCGGTAATCATACAGGATGCCTGCACCCTGAAGGTGCTGATGCTCGGCTATATGAACGAAGAAGCCTTCGACAAGACGGCAAAAGAAGGCCGCGTCACCTTCTACTCCCGCAGCAAAGGCCGCCTCTGGACCAAGGGCGAAACCAGCGGCAACTTCCTGACGGTTAATGAAATGTACGCCGACTGCGACAACGATACCCTGCTGATCAAGGCCACGCCCGCCGGGCCGACCTGCCACCGCGGCACCACAGCCTGCTTCGACAGCTGCGACGACGAAGGCTTCATCCGCACCCTGGCAAGCGTCATCCGCGGCCGCCACGCACAGATGCCCGAAGGCTCCTACACCACCAAACTCTTTGTCAAGGGAGTCAAGGCCATCTCCAAGAAAGTGGGCGAAGAAGCGGCGGAGACGATCATCGAGGCCGTCGACGGCAAACGCGACCGCTTCATCTACGAATGCTCAGACCTCATCTATCACCTGCTCGTCCTCTGTGAGCAGATGGATGTCTCAATAGAAGATTTGGAGAAAGAACTGGCGCTGCGGCACCGCTAGCACCCCTTATTCCGCATTCAGGTCCTTCACCTCGTCCACACTGGGAATCGAGGCGATGTCGCTGATGGTCTGCCGGAACTCCTCCGCGGAATGCACGTAGAAGTGGATGTCGCAATTGACAATCTGGTCTTCGGTCTGCGTACAGAGTTTCGAGAGCGAAAGTTTCCGCCGCTCGACGATGCAGTCGATAATGTCCCGGAGCAGATGATAGCGGTCGATGGCGATGATGCGGATCATAGCCGGGAAGAGATGCTGCGGATCCGGCAGGAAATCCAGTTCGACGATGCTGTCCCCGTTCTCCGAAGCCAGTTTGACCGCTTCGGAGCAATGGCGGCTGTGTACGGTGATATGCCCCTTGGAATCCCTGAAGCCGATGACCTCGTCGCCGGGAAGCGGCCGGCAGTGCTGGCAGCGCGAATAGAGCGGCTCGCCCTTATGCTTTAAATAGGCTGCGATATGCTTTTTGGCCTTGTAGGTCGTCACGTACTCCAACCAGCGCTTCTGCGGGCAGACATCGTCCGCCACCCCGATCTCCACGCAGTCTCCGCGGTGCAGTTCGGTCTTCAGCGGCGAGAGAATGCCGTTGATACGCGCGTACTTGGCCCGCTCAGCGATATCGGTATGGATCTCATAAGCGAAATCGAGGGCCGTCGCACCTTTGGGAAGGATTACGCCCTGGCCCTTCGGCGTATAGGCGATGATATCCTCATTGTAGAGCGATGAGCTCACGCCCTCCATGAAGTCCAGGTCTCCCAGGTGCATAGCCATATCCTGCAAGACGCCCTTGAAGCGTTCCAGCCACTCCTCGTTGCGTTCCACGATGCAACCCAGGCGCGCGTTGCGGATCATCCGCTCGGAGGAAATATGCAGCTCCTCCCAGACCCCGGCGCGGTTGAGCATCTTTACGTGGAAGCCCTGATAACCGTTGTCCTTGGGATGGTCGATATAGTTGGAAATGCTGCCCGGCCGCTCCTGGAAATGTCCGGAAAGGATGGAGTAGATGTAGAGGCTCAGGTCCTTTTCCGTCCAGGGCTCCTTCGGCGCTTCATAGATGACGCGGATATAGTGCTTGAAATCAACGTGCGAGAAGTTGACGTTCTGCTCTTTCATATTGCGCCAGATGCTGTAGGGCTTGCGGTAGCGCGTCTCCATCTTCACGCTGATGCCCTTTTCGGCGAGCAGCCGCTGGATTTCTTCGGAGAAAACGCGCACGGATTCGGCGGTACGCTCCTTATCCTTCGCCAGTTGCTCCTCGAGCAGGGCGAATTCGCGCGGGCAGCGATAGCGGAAAGAGAGGTTCTCGAGTTCCGATTTGACGGGATAGAGTCCCAGGCGGTTGGCCAGCGGCGCATAAAAGAAGTCCGTCTCACCCGCGATTTTCATCTGCTTGTCCGCCCGCATGCTGTCCAGCGTACGCATATTGTTCAGGCGGTCGGACAGTTTGACGAGCAGGGCCCGGATATCGTAATGCACGGAATCCAGGATCTGCCGGAAATTATCCACCTGCTTGGTGTACTGGTATTTTTCCTTTTTCCGCTTGGTGACCGCATCCACCAGGAAGGCGACGTCATCACCAAAATGGTCGCGGATATCCTCGATGGTCACCTCGGTATCCTCGACCACGTCGTGCAGGAAGGCGGCGATGACCGGGTTCGCGTCCAGTTCCAGCTCGGCCGCGACGATATGCGCCACGGCGATGGGGTGGACGATATAGGGCTGCCCGGACATACGCATCTGTCCGTCGTGCGCTGCAGCGGCAAACCAGAAGGCATCCTCGATGCGCTGCAAATCCTCCGCGGAGACCCGCTGACGCATCACCTCAAACACCGCTTCCGCGGACTGCAGAATCTCTTCCTGTAATACCGGTCTTTCCATAAGGCTTCTCAACAAAAAAGGATGCGCTAATATCGCAATTTTTTCGCAAAAATGAGTATCTTTGTAGATGCATAAAACGCAAAAAAGACTTTCCATGGCCAAAACTCTCCTTTTCGCTGCTGCGTTAATGCTCGCAGCGACAAATGTTTCCGCAAAAAGCAGCGCTTGGGCACCTGCCGGCGACAACATAAAAACGCGCTGGGCCGCTCAGGTCAACCCCAACGCTCCCCTGCCCGAATATCCGCGTCCGCAGATGGTCCGCAGCGAGTGGGCAAACCTCAACGGCCTGTGGAATTACGGCATTACCGAAGCCTCTTCCGCCGATTTCAGCGTCGAAGGGCAGATTCTCGTCCCCTTCGCCGTAGAATCCTCGCTCTCCGGTGTAGCGCGCACCGTTACCGATACTGATGCGCTTTGGTACGAACGCACATTTACCGTTCCCTCCGCCTGGAAGGGCCGCAGAATCCTGCTGCACTTCGGCGCCGTGGACTGGAAAGCCGAGGTCTGGGTCAACGGGACCAAAATCGGCGAGCATACGGGCGGCTACTCGCCCTTCAGTTTCGACATCACCCCTGCGCTGCGCAAAAGTGGCAAGCAGACCCTCCGCGTGAAAGTGCTGGACGCCACGGACACTTCCTGGCAGCCGCGCGGCAAGCAGTGGATGATTCCCGACGGCATCTGGTACACGCCCGTCACCGGCATCTGGCAGACGGTCTGGATGGAACCCGTGCAGAGCGCGCACGTGAACGGCTACTACGCGGTTTCCGATATTGACAAAGGCAGCATCAGACTCAGCATCGATGCCGAAGGCCTGCAGAGCGGCGACGTGCTCCGTTCCCGCCTGCTCGCGGACGGCGCCGTCATTTCCGAAGGCGAAGGCGCCGAGGTGCTGTTCAGCGTTCCCGAGCCCAAGCTATGGAGCCCCGACAGTCCTTTCCTCTACGATATCGACATTACCATCGAACGCGAAAACGCTACCGTCGATGCCGTAAAGGGCTACACCGCCATGCGGAAAGTTTCCGTGTTCGAAGAACCGAAGCCCACGAAATACCACCGGATCGCGCTGAACAACGAACCGCTTTTCCAGTACGGTCCGCTGGACCAGGGCTGGTGGCCCGACGGCCTCTACACCGCCCCTACCGACGAAGCGCTCCGCTACGACCTCGAGCGCACCAAGGCCTGGGGCTACAATATGATCCGCAAGCACATCAAGGTGGAACCCGCCCGCTGGTACTGGTACTGCGACAGGATGGGCATCCTGGTCTGGCAGGATATGCCCAGCATCGGCGACCACGACAAAGATGCGACCACCCGCAGCAAGGAACTCCAAAAGGCACAGAAAAACGTCTGGTCCTATGATTCCTGGCTCGGCGGAACCGACTGCGTCGTTCCCCAGGAGTGGAAGGACAACTACTACAAGGAGTGGGGCGAGATCATCGACGCGCTCAAGGGCTTCCAGAGCATCGTCGTCTGGGTCCCTTTCAATGAAGCCTGGGGCCAGTTCGATACGCCGGAGGCCGTGCGCTTCACCCGCAAAAAAGACCCTACCCGCCTGATCAATCCCGCATCGGGCGGCAATTATGACCTTTCCGAACTCGGAGACATCCTGGACGTACACCACTATTCACGGCCGATGATGAACATCTTCGAGCGCAAGGTGGTCAATGTCGTCGGAGAATACGGCGGCATCGGCCTGCCGGTGGAAGGTCATCTCTGGAAAGTCACCGACAAGAACTGGGGCTACGGCGGAGTCAAGAAGAATGCGAAACAGGCGCTGGACTACTATGAAGACTATGCCGCTATGCTCAAGGACCTCATCAAGACCGGCTGCGCCGCCGCCGTCTACACCCAGACCACGGACGTTGAAACTGAAGTGAACGGCATCATGACCTACGACCGGGAAGTCGTCAAACTGGACGAAAAGAAACTCCACGAGATCAACCTGGACGTCATCTCCTCGATGACCAACACCAAGCCCGCCTTCCCCGCCAATCCCTTCGGAGGGAAAATCGCGATTACCGCACACCGCGGCTTCTGGAACTGCGAGGCGGCCGGCTTCAGCGAGAACACCATCGCCTCGCTCAAGGCGGCACAGGATGCCGGGCTCTGGGGCTCTGAATTCGATATCCACATCACGGCGGACGATGTCGTCATCGTCAATCACGATCCCGATATCAACGGGATGAAAATCGGCGACACCCCCTATGCCGAGTTGCTGCAGTATAAACTGCCCAACGGCGAATCCCGCCCTACCCTGGACGCTTACCTCGAGCAGGGCGCCAGGTCCAGGACGATGCTGGTGATGGAACTCAAGCCGCAGAAGGACTTCGGACGGGAGGACATGATGGTGGAGAAATCGCTCGCCGCGCTGAAGGCGCACGGGCTTTACGACCCGTCCCGAGTGATGTTCATTTCCTTCAGCTGGCACATCTGCAAGCGCCTTGCCACAGAGGCGCCGGAATTCTACAATCAGTTCCTCGACGCGTATTATGCGCCCAAACGACTGCAGGAATATGGCATCAATGGACTGGACTATAAGTACAGCAAGTTGCTCCGGCACAAGGAGTGGGTGCAGGATGCGCACGAGCGCGGAATGACCGTCAATACCTGGACGGTGAACAAGGAGGAGGATATCCGGGCCGTCATCGATGCCGGCGTGGATGTCATCACCACCAATTTCCCACTGCTCGTCCGGCAACTGCTATCAGATAAGGAGTATAAATGATTGATTTGTTTGACAATTTGAGAGAGCGGTGTGCGACTTTGTCAAACAAATCAACAACAAATAGTACAATGCAAGACAAACTACAAGAACTGACTGACAAACTGTATAACGAAGGTTTGTCGAAAGGAAAGGAAGAAGGCCAGCGCCTCCTGGATGAGGCGAAGGCCAAGGCGGAGGCCATCGTCGCCGAAGCCCGGGAACAGGCGGAGCAGATCGTCGAAGCGGCGAAGAAGAATGCCGCTGAACTGAAGACGAAGGCGGAATCCGATATCCGGAGTGCCTCCGCACAGGCCCTGCAGGCCACCCGCAAAGACATCGAGAACATCCTGCTGGAGGCCTCCTGCAAATCGCCGGTGAAAGCCGAACTGCGTGACACGGCCCTGCTGCAGGAAGTCATTACCGAGACGGCCCGGCATTTCAGCCCGGAAGCCCCCTGCGACCTGGCCCTCGTGCTGCCGGAGAATCTTCGCGGCGAGTTGGAGGACTGGGTAAGCGGGAAACTGGCCAAGACCCTGGACAGGGGCGTCAGCGCCACTTTCTCGAAGAAGATGGCGGGCGGATTCCGCATCGGCCCCGCGGACGGCAGTTGGTATGTCAATTTCTCCGACGAGAGTTTCAGCGCCCTGATCGCCGAATATCTGCGTCCGGTCACGAGAAAACTGCTTTTCGGTGAATAATTACGCATATATCCTCGCCGCATTGCCCTCGCCGGAAGAGATCCTTTCGCTCTGCGATGAGGCCGACGCACGCCGGATCCGTTTTGTGATGGACGGATTCGAAGCGGATAAACTCGACGCAGACTTCTACGCCGAGGCGCGCCGTAGTCGCAGCCGCTTCATCCGCGAGTACTTCGACTACGACCGGCACCTGCGCAACCTCAAGGCACGCTGGCTCGGCGAAACGCTGGGGCTGGACGGCGAAAAAGACAGCATCGTCTTCGAAGGGGATGAAAATGAATTCTTCGACGACGAAGCGCGTATCCTGGAGATTCTGCGCAGGAAAGATATCCTGGGCCGGGAGAAGGCGCTGGACTCCCTGATGTGGGAAAAGGCGGACGAGATTACGCGGCTGGATGTTTTCAGCCTCGACCTCGTGCTCGCCTATGTCGCCAAGCAAATGACGGTGGAGCGCTGGTCGAAACTCGACGCAGAAGAGGGACGGCGCCTCCTTCGCAAACTGGTACAAGATTTAAGAAACACGAATATATGGCAACAACAGGAAAAGTGACGGGCATCGTCTCGAACCTCGTCACGGTGCAGGTGGACGGCCCCGTAGCGGAGAACGAACTCTGCTACGTATATCTGGGGGACACGCCCCTGCTGGCCGAGGTCATCAAGGTAAGCGGCAACAACGCTTCCGTCCAGGTGTTTGAAAGCACCCGCGGCCTGCAGGGCGGCGACAAGGTGGAATTCCTCGGCAGGATGCTCGAGGTCACCCTCGGTCCCGGTCTGCTCTCCGGCACCTACGACGGTCTGGAAAACAACCTCGCCACGATGGAGGGTGTCTTCCTCAAGCGCGGCGAGTACACGGCGCCGCTGGACAAGAAAAAGAAGTGGGACTTCAAGCCGCTGGCCGCAGCCGGCGACAAGGTGGTGGCGGCGTCCTGGCTCGGTGAAGTCAAGGAAGGCTGGCTGCCCCATAAGATCATGGTCCCCTTCTCCTTCAAGGGAGAATATACGGTGGGCAGCATCGCTCCGGAGGGCAGCTACACCATCGAAGAGACCATTGCGATCCTCATCGATGAGGAAGGGACCCAGGTTCCGGTCACGATGACGCAGAAATGGCCGGCGAAAATCGCCATCAAGGCCTACCGCGAAAAACCGCGTCCGCAGAAAATCATGGAGACGGGCGTGCGCGTGATCGACAGTTTCAACCCCATCGCCGAAGGCGGCACGGGCTTCATTCCCGGGCCTTTCGGCTGCGGCAAGACCGTGCTCCAGCACGCCATCGCCAAGCAGGGCGAAGCCGACGTCATCGTGATGGCCGCCTGCGGTGAGCGTGCCAACGAGGTGGTGGAAATCTTCACGGAGTTCCCGGAACTCGTCGATCCGCACACCGGCCGCAAACTGATGGAGCGTACCACCATCATCTGCAACACCTCCAATATGCCGGTCGCTGCGCGCGAGGCCTCGGTCTATACGGCGATGACGATTTGCGAATACTACCGGGCGATGGGACTTCGCTGCCTGCTGCTCGCGGATTCCACCTCGCGCTGGGCACAGGCGCTGCGAGAAATGTCCAACCGTATGGAGGAACTGCCCGGCGCCGATGCGTTCCCGGTGGACCTTTCCGCCATCATCTCGAACTTCTACGCCCGTGCGGGCATGGTCATCCTGAACAACGGCGAGCGGGGCTCGGTCACCTTCATCGGCACCGTCTCCCCTGCCGGCGGCAACCTCAAGGAGCCCGTCACGGAGTCCACGAAGAAGGCGGCGCGCTGCTTCTACGCCCTCGAACAGAACCGGGCGGACCAGAAGCGCTACCCTGCCGTCAACCCCATCGATTCCTATTCCAAATACCTCGAATATCCCGAAATCTGCGAATGGCTCAACGCCCGCATCGAAGAGGGCTGGGTCGACAACGTGCTCAAGGCGAAGAACTACGTGCGCCGCGGCCGGGAAATGGCCGACCAGATCAACATCCTGGGTGACGACGGCGTACCCGTCTCCTACCACGAGGCCTACTGGAAGTCGGAACTGATCGACTTCGCCTTCCTCCAGCAGGACGCTTTCGACAGCATCGACGCCCTCTGCCCGATGGAAAGGCAGAAATATATGCTCGACCTGCTCCTTCAGATCTGCGACAAGGAATTCCACTTCGACGACTATGAAAAATGCCGCTCGTTCTTCAAGGAACTCATCAATACCCTGCGGCAGATGAACTACTCCGAGTGGGAGAGCGAAGATTTTTGTAAATATCAGGGTGAAATCAAGAAACGGCTTTCTGAAAATGGCAAATAAAGCATACCAGCGCACTTATACGCACCTGAGCGCCATCACCAAGGCGACGGTCTCCCTCGATGCCACGCACGTCGCCAACGACGAGCTGGCCTCCGTGGACGGACGTCTCGCCCAGGTCGTCAAGACCCGCGGAGGCAATGTCACGCTGCAGGTCTTCTCCGGTACCGAAGGCATCCCCACCGACGCGGAAGTCTCCTTCCTCGGGGCACCTCCCTCGCTCAAGGTCGGCGAACAACTCTCCGGCCGCTTCTTCAATGCCTACGGCGCCCCCATCGACGGCGGTCCGGAGGTGGAAGGCGAAGAGCGCGAGATCGGCGGTCCCTCGGTGAACCCCTACAAACGGCGCCAGCCCTCGGAACTGATTCCTACGGGCATCGCCGGCATCGACCTGAACAATACCCTGGTATCCGGACAGAAGATTCCTTTCTTCGCGGACCCGGACCAGCCTTATAACAAGGTGATGGCGGATGTGGCCCTGCGTGCGGACGTGGACAAGATCATCCTCGGCGGCATGGGCCTGAGCAACGACGATTATCTGTTCTTCCGGCAGCAGTTCGAGGCGGCCGGCGCACTGGACCGCATCGTCTGCTTCATCAACACGACGGAGAATCCCCCCGTGGAGCGCCTGCTCATTCCCGACATGGCGCTGACCGCCGCGGAATACTTTGCCGTGGACAAGAACGAGAAGGTGCTGGTGCTGCTCACCGATATGACGCTCTACGCCGACGCCCTCTCCATCGTGAGCAACCGTATGGACCAGATTCCCTCGAAGGATTCGATGCCCGGTTCGCTCTACTCCGACCTCGCAAAGATTTACGAAAAGGCGGTGCAGCTGCCTTCCGGCGGCTCCATCACCATCATCGCCGTCACCACGCTGAACGACGGGGACATCACCCACGCGATTCCGGACAATACGGGCTACATCACCGAAGGACAGCTCTTCCTTCGCGCCGACTCCGATTCCGGCTGCGTCATCGTGGACCCGTTCCGTTCGCTGAGCCGACTGAAACAACTCGTACAAGGGAAAAAGACGCGCGAGGATCACTCGCAGGTTATGAACGCCGGCGTGCGGCTCTATGCCGATGCGCAGAACGCCAAGACCAAACTCGAGAACGGATTCGACCTGTCCGACTACGACCTCCGCTGCCTCGACTACGCCAAGGAATACGCCAAGCGGCTGCTTTCCATCGACGTGAACATCCGCATCGACGAGATGCTGGATACCGCCTGGGAACTGTTCGGCAAGTATTTCAGCCCTGCCGAGACGGGCATTAAGCAGGCTTTAGTAGACAAATACTGGAAGGGCAAATAATGGCCATCAAGTTCCAATACAACAAGACCTCGCTGACGAACCTCGGGAAACAACTCAAGGTCCGGCAGAAAGCCCTTCCTACGTTGAAGAACAAGGAATCGGCACTGCGGGCGAGCGTACTGGGCGCCAAGGCCGAAGCCGAGCGCTATGAACGGCAACTCGAGCAGGCGATGCAGGGTTACGACTATCTCTCCGCCCTGTGGGATGAATTCGAGCCGGACCTGATCCGCATCAGCGATGTGGAGATGGGCACGGCGAAAGTGGCGGGCGTCAATACGCCGAAGATCGTCGAGATCCGCTACGAGATCCGTCCCTTCAACACCTTCGCCAAGCCCGCCTGGTTTGCCGACGGGGTGCGCATCCTCAAGGAACTGACTCAACTTGGGCTGGAGAGCGAGGTGGCGGCCGAGAAGCGCCGCATCCTCGAATTTAACCGAAAAAAGACCACCCAGAAGGTCAACCTGTACGAGAAAGTGCAGATTCCTGGCTACCAGGAAGCCATGCGTAAGATCAAACGCTATATGGAGGACGAGGAGAACCTCAGCAAGGCCTCGTCCAAGATCGTCAAAACGCGGCACGCCGCTATGGAAGAGGAGGAAATGCGATGATTGAGAAGATGTCAAAATACGCCTTTATCCTCCTGGGGAAGGACCGCAGCGACTTTATCGAGGCGCTTTCTGCGCTGGGTGTCGTGGATATCCGCCGCAGTGCCAAGCCCTGCGACGCCGCTTCCGCCGCCCTGCTGACGGAGATTGGCGAAGCGAAGACGCGCGCTGCGCAGATTCGCGCCGGGAAAGACGATAAACTCTCCGCCCTGGAAGGGAAACTGCAGGAAGCGCAGGCAGCGCTGAATGCGGCGGAACCCTGGGGCGATTATGACCGCGAACAACTGCTGGCCCTCGGGCTGCCGCTACACTATCATCGCGTCAAGGAAAAGCAATTCCGGGAAGAATGGGCTGCCGAAGTACCGCTACAGAAGGTCCGTTGCGAGAACGGCGAATGCTGGTTCGTCACCCTCGGGGAAGGCGACACGCTCCCCGGCACCCTGCCCGCACCGGCGATGACGCTTTCTGCGGCGAAGACCGCACGCGAAGAGGCCCAGGCTGCCGTATCGGCCTATCAGGCTGAACTGGAAGCCAAGAAGGCGGACTTGCCCGCGCTGGATGCCGATATCGCAGCGAAAGAGCGTGAACTATCGCTTATGCTCGCCGCCCTGGCTGGGAAAGACGAGGCCGAAGGGCAGTTGCTTGTGTACGAAGGCTTTGCCCCTGCGGCGCAGGACCCGGCGCTCGCCGCTGCGTTCGATGCACTCCCCTGCCTGTGGTTGCGCGAGGCGGCTGCGGAAAGCGACAATCCCCCGATTGCGCTGAAAAACAATCGCTTCGCCCGGCTGTTCGAGCCGCTGACGGGAATGTACGGCATGCCGGTGTACGGCGAATTCGACCCTACGCCGGTGCTCGCACCCTTCTTCCTGCTGTTCTTCGCCCTCTGTATGGGCGACGCCGGCTATGGTCTGATACTGATTCTTTTCGGCATCGCCGTAAGCAAGGGATGGGTGAAGATCGAGATGTTCAAAAATATCGGTCCGCTGATCAGCGTACTGGGCTGCGCCACGCTGGTGGTGGGTCTGGTGCTCGGGACGGCGTTCGGCGTCAACCTGTACCGTCTGGAAGCGATTCCGGAGGGGATGAAGCAATGGATGATTTCGGACGACGTGAAGATTGCCGGCTACTCCTCGCAGATGGTGCTGGCGCTTGCGATCGGCATCTTCCATATCTGTCTGGCGATGGTCATCAAGGCCGTGCTGTTCACGAAGCGCTTCGGCTTCCGGCAGACCATCAGCACCTGGGGCTGGGTCGTCCTGGTCCTGGGCGCGCTGACGACGGCGGGGCTGTCCCTGTTCGCCGGACTCGACGCTTCGCTGCTGCGTGCGCTCATCATCGGCATCGGCGGCGTTTCCGCACTGGCCATCTTCATCTTCAACAAGCCCGGCCGCAATCCGCTGCTGAATATCGGCGCGGGGCTCTGGGATTCCTATCAGATGTCGACCGGCCTGCTGGGCGACGTGCTCAGTTACATCCGTCTCTACGCCCTCGGCCTGGCCGGCGGCATGCTGGGCGGAGCGTTCAACGACCTCGCTTTGATGGTGCTGGGAGAAGGGCCGACCTGGCAGTGGCTGCCGTTCGTGCTGATCCTGCTCTTCGGCCACGTGCTGAATCTGCTGATGAGTTGCCTCGGTGCCTTCGTGCATCCGTTGAGGCTTACCTTCGTGGAGTATTTCAAGAATGCGGGCTACGAAGGAAAAGGTTTGAAGTATAATCCAATAAAATAATTATCACTATGCTGAATGTAATTTTAGGCTATTTGGGGCTGGGCCTGATGTTGGGCCTGGCTGGTGTCGGTTCTTCTTTCGGAACGACGATTGCGGGTAATGCGGCGGAAGGCGCCCTCAAGAAGAATCCGGAGAAATCCTCTTCGTACATGATTCTCTCGGCTATGCCCGCTACGCAGGGTCTGTACGGCTTTGTAGCATTCCTGATGTGGCTGGGCAAGGACTTCGCCCAGGACGGTGCGCTGCTCTTCGGGGTAGGTCTGAGTGTCGGACTCGTCTGCCTGTTCTCCGCCATCCGTCAGGGCCAGGTTTGCGCCAACGGTATCATCGGTATCAGCCAGGGACACGATGTCCAGACCAACACGATGATTTACGCGGCTCTCCCTGAGTTCTACGCCATCCTCGCCCTCGTCGCCGCGCTGATGATCTAAATCAGGCGAGGAACGAAAAAAGAGCGGCGGGCCGGAATGGCTCGCCGCTCTTTTATGATTCGCTGCTTACCAGCTGACAGGACGGGTGTAGGTGTTACCGAAGCGGTCGGTCACGCTGACCGTGCCGCTGTTAGGCGTGGCACCGACCTCCGTCGTGGTGCGGAAGAGCGTAAGAATCCGATCGGTATCCACGGTCTTGTACCCGCTGTAGCCTTTCATCAACTTGGAGTAAGTCTTATAATGCGTGCGCATCTCGTAGTCCGCCAGGTCATAGCGGTCCTCTGCGGTCCAGCGCTCCATCTCTACCGGCTCACCTCCATCGGGGGTAAAGACCGGCAGGCCCCATTTCTCGTCCCAGAGGAAGATATTGGCATAGACGTAATTGTCGCCGTATGCGCCGCGAGGATAGGCGTGCATCTGATAACTCTCGTCCAACTGGGCGCCGCCCACTTTCATATAGGCCTTGCCGCTGCTGATCGTCCAGTCTTTCGACGGATAGGAAGGACGGACGCTGGTATATCCCGTACTTGCGCCAATCCAGCTGGGGCGCTCGTATTTGGTGGGATGGAAATGCCAGGTCACTTCTTCTCCGTCCACTTCCACGACGGTAAAGCCGCGCGGGGTACCGCTCGCCAGGTATTCATTGGTCCAGAGTTCTCCGGTGGAACGCGCCAGGGTATGCACCTGTACGCGTCTGTGCCGGTGATCCTCCGGATAAATGTAATTGAAACCGACGTGCGAATGCCCGGCCCAGGCGTGAACCTCGCTGTAGTTGTTGATGAGGTCGCCGTAGTCGGGACCGTGCTTTGCGGTATTCGTACGCTCGCTGCCGCTGAGCTGCTTGAACATCGGCGAATGAGCGCAAACCATCAGTTTGGTGGAAGTCGGAATGTAGGAAAGGTCCGCGCAAAGCCACTCCCAGACATCGTCCGTGAGGCCCTGGTCGTAGGCGGTGAGTTGGCCGCCGTCGCCGCTATCCTTCTTCATGATCAGATTGTCCAGCATCACGAAATGGAACTTGCCGATGTTGAACGAGTAGTTCCGGGGGCCAAAGTAGGATTCCCAGGGAGCCGCACCGCCATCGTCATCCGCTGCGCTAGGGTCGTTGTCGTGATTGCCGATGATATTGTAGGTCGGGAATCCGGTGGTGGACAAGCCGTTGACGTAATTGGCATAGAGTTTCATGCTCTCGTGCACGATGTCTCCAAGGCAGATGCCATATACCTGACGGCCGGAAATACCGGCTGCCACATCCTTGAGTTCCTGGTAAAGGTCCTCGCAGATTTCCAGCGATTTGAAAGCCGTCTTGTCCAGATTCCAAGTATTGGAACGGGGCTGCGGGTCCGCAGTAATCAGGAGCGTATAGCGGTCCGGATTCGCCACGGCGTTCAGGGTAAAGGTTCCCATATCGTACACGCCGTCCGCAGGGCTCACCGACGAAAGCAGTTTGTAGAACTTCGGCAGACCAGCCTGCACGGGAGGCATATAGCCGGACGGGGTGCTCACATAGATGAACTTTGTTTTGGCGGGATCGCTCTGAAGGTAGAAGGTCCCGTCGTGGAAGGTCCGCACGCAGTGCAGCCCGTCGCTCACGACAACGCCCTCCAGACCGTTTCCTTCACTGTCCGCCACCCGGCCCGTCACATTGTACGGGTCCAGGAGGAGTTTGTCCACATCCACCTCGGCAAGGCCGAATTCCACGGGGGTAATGGACGGAGCAAAGGTAAACTCGGGCATCCAGTAAAGTTTGCCCGCCTCCAGGGTAATGGCAGAGGTGCGGGTCATCGTGAGTTTCGCGTCGCCGTCATCCAGCAGGTTGACGTGGAATCCCTGGGCATATTCTCTCGCAGGAACCGTGAAAATCAGTTCCACCGCTTCCGTATCGGAAAGCGTCTCCTCGGGTTGCACCAGGATCCAGGTATTACCGTACGCAGGATCGGCCGGCGTCAGCGTGGCATTGGCGTAATCCACGTTGAATGTACCGCAAATCTGCTCGCCGTCGTTCCCGTAGAAGAACGCGACATCCAGCAGCGAAGGCGCGCCGGCAACGGCGGACTTCAGGACCTTGATGCCCACGAAGGCGCAGAGGTGCTGCATCGTGCCACCCTCGGAAACGGAGGTGAGCTGCGCCACCATCGGGGCCGTATCGGTGGAAATCCCACAAGGGGTAAATCCCTGCACGGAAGGCAGCCATATCGTGGATTCCGTACTGTAGCGAACGCTGGGGTACAGCAGGTTGTAAGGCGCCTCAAAGTCGCCGCTGAAGTAGAATTTGGCCGTCTTGCAATCCTCCGGGACATTGGAGAGTTCTTCGGAGCAAACGCCGTTCAGCGCAAGTTGGTCTCCGTTTTTCCAGTAGGTGGGGCGAACACCATCAACGGAGGGTCCGATGTAGGTTTTCGATATCCCCGGCATCCCCACTTCGATGACCAGTTCGCCTTCCTTCGGTTCCTCGACAGGATTCACCTGACAACCCGCTACAGCGAATAGCGCCAGGGCAATGATTGAAAAATATCTTTTCATTGTTTTCATCTTTCGATTATTAAGTCAGCAATCTGCATCAAAGATCTGCGACATTGCCGCCACCATCGGTAAAGGACCCCGTACCAGCGATATTGGCTGGCGCATCGTTGATGGTCGGTTTGTAATGGCAGTTCCGGATGATGTTGCCTGATTCGGAGATACCGACGACGGCGCCACCGGCTACATTTTCTCCCGTCATCTCGAAGGCCGTGGCATAACTGGCACAACCATCCACCACACTATTATCCATTTTAGCCACGATTCCGCCAATTCCCGTACCCACGGCATTATTGGCATGTAGAGTTGCCCCCTCAAACGCACAGGAAAGAATGTTACAGTTCTGAGCCTGTCCAAGAATACCGGCAGCATAATGACATGCGCTGACACTAATCGACTGCTTGACCGTACAAGAGGAAATATTCACATACTTTGCATAGGCAACGGCACCGGCCACCCATCCTCGCTGAGAGCGGATTGATGCAGCATCTACGATACAGCCATTATCCCCGCCAATGATAAGCGGGCTCATCTCTGTGCCTTCAGCAAATCCTGCGATTCCTCCGGCATAGGGCGTTTCTTTATACCCGTCACTATTGTTATTGTCGATATTGAATACATTGCCGGTATTCTTACAATTCAAGATAGAGGACGCGCCTGTCACATACGCAACAATACCGCCCACATAACTCGCTGTATTATTATGCCTGATATCATTCCCACCATGAACATAACCGGCATTGGCACATCCATCAATAACGACGTCAGCACCCTTGGCCATGATACCTCCGGCATAAGAATCCGTAAATTTCCCCTCGTCTTTCTCCGCGGTACCACCACTGTTTCCTTTGTCAAAGAACACCTCCCCGACATTGGTACAATCCAAAAGGGAAACTTTCTTCCCGGCAGCGTGACTTCCGATAACACCGCCAACGCCTCCGTCAATCGTGGCATCAGTAAGGAGATAATTGAGCTTATAATCTATATAACCGGCATTCGTACATTCAGAAAGGGTAACATCTGTTTCGGCATAGCCTAAAATACCACCGATAAAATTACCGGTGCCCGGGCCTACCCGGAAATACACTTGTCCTTCTGTTCCGGTGGTGTGCGCATTCTCGCAACCGGACAATGTCAAGGCCGATTTTCCGCTAACCGATCCGACAATTCCGCCTAAATAAGCTTTACCGATGGCATTGTCAGCTGAATTCCAACGGAAATAGACCGTCCCCAGATTCTTGACATTATAGATGGAAGCTTCGGTGTCTCCCACGATTCCGCCCAATGCATAACCAAGAAATTGATTCGAGAAATTAGGAGAGAAATACACCTGCCCGTGATTTGTGATATTCTTGCTTTCACCACCATCAATTTCAGCATAGTTCAGTCCAATGACTCCCCCTATCCGGACCTGACTGGATGTTCCATCCTCCATGGAAGAAATTTCTATATTCGCGGTATTATGAACATCCGTCACCAAGGCGGTTGCCGTATTCTGCCCGATGATGCCACCCAGACTAACGACGCGACCCGCCTTGATCGCTTGCCCGCTGCTCATTTGACTGACCGCCGCATTGTTTGTGCAGGAAGTGACAGTTCCGTCATTGTACCCGACTATACCGCCCATATCCTGGATCCTTGGATTGGAACGGTGTTCTACTGTTCCGTTGTTCTCACACCCTTCAATGCTGCCCTCTTTCGCACATTTTCCAACGATTCCGCCGGACTTAATATATCGGCCGGTTGCATCACCGCCCCTGAAAATGGAAACGGCAATGGTAGCCGAGTTCTTACAATCATATACAACACCTTTATATAACTCTCCGACCAGACCGCCAATAGCGGAATGGTGAGCAATCGTCGATTTGGAGACAATCGTACCACTGAGCCCGTCATATGCGCTGGGAACCGCCTCGTGGTCAGCTGTAGCGTTGGCTGCGAACAGGGTTGCTCCACCGTTGACATGTCCCGCTATACCGCCAATAATGGTGTAGGGGTTGCTCTTGTCGGAAGAAGTAATCCTGGCTGCATTGGAAATAGCTCCTCTGAAATAGGAGTCCTTGATGATTCCTTCATTGGTAAAGCGGCCGACAATACCTCCGATGATGAGTTTACCTGTTCCCTTGAAGTCAGCCGGAGTGGAAATCAAACCGGAATACTCACAGTTCTGGAGTGTACCGACTGTAACCCGTCCGGCCAAACCACCCACTGTGGTCATAGCGGTGACGTCTGAAACCGGAGCAAGCGTAACATCCGCAGCAGAATTCACATTATCCAACAGACCTTTGTGGTATCCAACGACTGCGGCAGCATACAACTCAACTGATTTTCTATGAGTAAATGTAAAGGAACAAGTATTATCCAGCGTCAGATCCTGCACCTTACCGGAACTGCCGATGGCCTTAAAGAGCGATACAGTACTCGCCAGTCCGCTGATGGTCTTGCCATTCCCATTGAGAAGACCGTCAAAATAATAATCTTCAGTATCGTTGTATTCCGCTTTCTTCATACCGATACCGCCGGTGGCGTTGAAGGCAGCTGACGACTCAGCATCGAACTCGATATCTGCAGTCAGCGTAGCGATTGTATTGGCGCTGACTGCCTTGCTGTTGTAATTCTGCGCAAAGGCTATCAGGTCCGCGGCCGAGGAGATCTGCACGCCAAGCTCGGTGCCCGTAGGGATAAATTCGAACTCAGGCATGACATAGAGGTGTCCGGCCTCGACGGTAAAGGACACATCCTTGGAGAGTTCCATATAATGGCCTGCCACATCCACCACCTTGATGGAGAATCCGGAGTCATAGGTCCCCGCAGGAATCACCAGCACAATGGGCAACGGCTCGGAGCCCGGCGTATGTTTGACATTGATGACAAGGCTCTTGTCCGCCTCGGCGTCGGAAGCGCCGGTGAGCGTTGCGTTAGCATAGTCGATGGTAAAATCACCGCAGACCTGCTCCCCGGCATTACCGGTAAAGGTAATGGTGGCAACGCGGTCGGTATCTGGCGACGTACCTGCGGCACGCTTGATGGGAAGCTTGATCATCGCACAAAGCGGAGCAAGCGTAGCCCCGGAGGCATCCTCGGTATAGGCGGCCATCGGATAGGCACCACTGGCAAAGCCGTCCGCTTCGTATTCCTGCGTATCCGGCAGCGTAATGGTGCTTTCGTCCTTGTACATCACCGACGGATAGAGCACATTGCAGGGCTTTGTGTAATATTCGGTGAAATCGAAGACGGCAGTAACACCGCCGGCCGCTTCTTCAGTCAGGGGTTCGGATGCAAGGCCATTGATGGCAATGCAGTCCCCCGCCGCCCAGAAAATCTTGCGTTTGGCATTTTCTGCCGGGCCCAGCGTGGTCTTTACATCGGAGAGACCGACACCGAACTGTGCAACGATCTTTCCGCCCTGTCCGGACTCAGAAGTTCCGGTCTCTTCCTTCGCGCAAGCCGCGAGCACTCCCGCTGCGGCGAGCAAAATGAAAAATCTGAACTTCATACTACCATTCACTTACATTTTCTTCATAAACATCAGGCGTGGTCACTCCACCGCTCTGATCCAGGAGTGCCTCCTGGGGGATAATGCAAAAAAGCATATCCGGGGATTGATAATCAGTTTTCATTATTGAGTGGTCTAAAAAATTACCATTGTACAGTCCTGCTATAAGTATTTCCGAAGCGGTCGGTCACTGATACGGTTCCGCGATTGGGCGTAGCCGTTGCCGGTGCACGGAACATCGTGGCGATTTCACCCACTTCACTGGCCGGATAGCCGTCATCGCCGGTGAGGAAACCGACATTCGCCTTATAGTGGGACTTGATCTCAGTGTTCGCGAGATCGTATATCTTTTCTACATCTTCAACATAGTCCCCCCCTACATCGTGAAGCAGGGTCATTTGCACGGGCGTACCGCCTTCCGGGGTCCAAACGGGCAATTCCCATTTGCTGTCCCAGAGGAACACATTGGCATAGACATAGCCGTCCCCATACGCACCGCGCGGGTAGACGTGCAGTTGATAATCCTCCGTCAAGGCACCGCTGCCATCCTTCATGACCGCCACGCCGCTGCTGTTATAGTCCCAGTCGCGCCGGTTATAAGCCGGAGGGCCGGCAAGACAGATTTTGGAAGTGACACCGACAAAATCACCGGTCTGGCGGGTAAGCGGATGGAAGCGCCAACTGATTTCGCCGTTATTCACTTCCACAATCGTAAAACCGCGAGGGGTTCCGGCCGCAAGGTACTCATTGGTCCAGAGTTCCCCGGTGGAACGCGCCAGGGTATGCACCTGCACCCTCTTGTGGCGATGATTGTCGGGATAATTATAATTGAAGCCTACGTGCGTATGGCCCGCCCAGGCGTGAACCTCCGCATAGTCGTTGAGAAGGTCTCCGTAATCCGGACCGTGCAGGGCCGTATTGGAGCGCTCGCTTCCGTTGATGTACTTGAACATCGGAGAATGAGCGCAGACCATCAGTTTGGTACTCGTCGGAATATAGGACAAATCCGCCTGCAACCAGGCCCAGATCTTATCCGTCAGGCCCTGGTCAAAACCCGTGAGCTTGTTACTGTTATCCGGGTTCGGCTTCATGATCAGATTATCCAGCATCACATAGTGGATGCCGCCGATGTTGAAGGAATAGTTTCTGGGGCCATAGTACGACTCAAAGGGCTCGGCTCCGGCATCATCGTCCGCCGCAGAGGGATTATTGTCGTGGTTGCCGATGATATTATAGGTAGGATAGCCGAGCCGTGCCAAACCCGTGTTGTAATTGTCAAACAGGGACATCTTTTCGTGTACAATGTCACCCAGGCAAATCCCATAAACCTGCCGGCCGGAAATTCCGGCTGCCACATCAGCGAGTTCATCGTACAGGTCTTCACAGACATCCAGCGACTTGAAAGCGATGCGGTCATTGTTCCAGTCATCATACTTCCGCGGCTGCGGATCCGCCGTAATCAGCAGGGTATAGCGGTTGGGATTCTCCACCGGCGTCAATACAAAGTCGCCAAAGTCATATACACCGCCCGAAGGAGTGATATCGGCCTTGGCCTTGTAGAACTTCGGGATGCCGTTTACCACCTGCGGCATGTAGCCGGAAGGGGTGCTCAAATAGACAAACTTCACATCCGCAACGACACTCTCCATGTAGAAACTGCCGTCGAACATCGTCCGGACGCACTGCGTGCCGTCGGAAACCACGACCCCTTCCAGTCCGCTGCCGGCGTTATCCACCACGCGACCGGTAATGTTGAAGCCGTCCGGCTCCAGCACCTCCTCTTCAATGGCTTCAATCTCGAAACTCGTCGCGATGGACGAAGGAACGAAAGTGAAAGCGGTCATCTTCTTCAGGCTGCCAGCATCCAGCGTAGAGGCTGTACTTTTCACCTTGGTCATCGTCCGGTGCTGATTATCCTCGAGGACAACGCGGAAGCCGCTCGCATACTCCCCTGCAGGGACGACGAGATAGAGTTCCAGCGGAGTCCCGCTGACCAGCGGCTGCGCCACGTTCAGCACCAACTCCCTTCCCTCTCCGGACTCAGCGGCCGGAGAGAGGGAGGGAACGGTATAGTCGATGCTGAAATCGCCGCAGACCTGTTCGTCCGCATTCCCATAGAACTTCACGGTGGAAAGCGACGATGCGCTCACGCCGGCATCCTTGCTGACCGAGAGTTGCAGCACGGCGCAAAGGTGCCCGAGCGAAATCTTTCCGGAGACAGATTCCACATAAGCGGCAAGGGGCTCCGAATTACTTGCGAAAGAACCTGCGGCGTACGCCTGCTCTGCCGGAAGGGTGATGGTCGATGCATTCTTCCAGAAAGAGGCCGGATACAAAAGGTTGAAAGGAGGGTTGTGCACGCCAGGGAAGATGAAGGACGCAGAAGAGGCCTCCTCCCCGACGCCGGATAGCGGATAGGATGCGGTACCGTCCAGGGACAGGCAGTCCCCGTCGCACCAATAAATCTTCCGCTTTCCGTCTACAGACGGTCCCATAACCGTCTTTCCGCCCGCATCCTGAAGACTTACATCCAGGGTGGTCACACCCTCGGAAAGTCCGTCAATCATACCCGACTCCGGCTCTTCCACCGAACAGGCAAAAGCCAGGGTGGAGAGCAGGAGTACAGGAATACGCCACAAATTTCGCATACACATATCAAAGATTAAAGGTTAGCCACGTTGCCGCCACCGTCGGTATAGGAACCGGAGCCGACAATAGTAGCCGTCGCAGCCGTTCCTGCTTTCGGCCCTTCAACTGCAGATTTATAATGGCAATTCTGAATCGTATTGTTCGAATTAGACTTACCAACAACACCGCCGAAAGGCTGTGAATTACTATTGTAGAACTTTGTGGCATAGCAGGAACAGCCGTCAATCAAGCTATTATCCATATTCCCAACAATTCCACCGAGACCGGTACTGGCCTGTATCTGGTTTGCCTTGACTTTGTCACCATTGAAACTACTGCTACTGATTGTGCAGTATTCCGCTTTGCCCACGATGCCTCCGGCGCCGCGCGCTGCAGCATCAATATCATTCTCGACTGTACAATTGCTAATTTGAGCATATTTCGCATAGGCTGCAACACCTGCAATCCAGCCACGGGTAGCGTTAAGTACAGACGATGTATTGACCGTGCAACCGGTAGTTCCGCCAATCTCAATAAGGACCTCACTTGTACCTTCAACGAACCCCACAAGACCGCCAGTAAGAGTAGTACTGCCGATAGTGTCATTATTACCAGACTGAGTACTGGCAGTACTGCCGGTATTTGAGCAGTTCAGTATTTTGCAAGCTCCCTTCATATAAGCCGCAATACCACCAATGTAGAACGAATTGCCAGCGGCAGAGCTGCTGTTTCCACCTGATATTGCACCAGTATTGGAGCATCCCGTAATGGTGATATCCTGCTCAGTTTTACCGAGGATACCGCCAACATAAAGATCATTCATAGCAACAGCTGCTGCGGTTATGGCCATATTGATGGCACCGCCATTGTTCTTGCAGTTCGAGATTGTTCCAGGAGCGTCCATGCGCCCAACGACACCAGAAACAATCAAATCATTTATGAGACCTTTGTTGTTGGAAACATCCACGTTGCCGCTATTGTCGCAACCTGTAACGGTGACATCAGACTCGTTGATGACATACCCCACGATGCCACCGAGGTAGTTGCCACTATGGCTGTCGGTGCTTTCGGTGCATGCGATGAGATTAATACGAACGCGACCGCTGTTGTCAGCGTTATCGACTTCTCCGAATCCGGTCATCTTACCGATGATACCGCCCATCATAATGCCCGTAACCGGCACCGTACTGGCGCCAGCCGCAGTACGGACCTCACCACCGTTTGTGCAGTTCTTGACGGGGTTGGTGGCTTCGGTAAGTCCCACGATGCCGCCTACATAGTTCGTATTGTGACCAGCATTGCCAGGCAAGTACAGGTAAACCTGAGCTGAGTTAGTAACGCCTGAATCCACAATATTATCGCAGTTCTCAATAGTACTCTCGGCTCCTGCAGCCTTTCCGACGATTCCTCCGAGGTGGACATTACTAGCCCCGATGGTAGTTCCTTGCCAGCGGAAATAAGTACGTCCGACATTCTTGGCGTTTTTAACGGATGCTTTAGTATATCCTACAATACCTCCGAGGTAATAGCCTGCAAACTGAATAGGGAAGTTGGGGGAATGATAGACCTGGCCGGAGTTTGTGATGTCCTTGGACGCTCCGCCTACGACGATACCTTCGTTATAACCGATCACACCGCCCATCCTTTCTTCGGCAGATCCGGTTTCTTCCATGGAGGAGATTTCAATATTTTCCGTGTTGTGAACGTCAGAAACCTTGTTGTCGGCATAGTTCTCGCCAATGACGCCACCGAGATTAACTGAACGCGCGCCGGGAATGGACTGGCCTGAAGATGAATGATTCACGGCCGCATTATTTGTACACGCCGTAACGGAACCGGCATTGTAGCCAACTATTCCACCAAGTGTCTGGATTCTCGGATTGGACCTGTGGTTAATGCTACCATTGTTCGTGCACCCGGTTATGACACCGTCCGCCCTGTTCGTGCCGACAATACCGCCGGATTTTATATAACGTCCGCTAGCGTCCCCTCCTCTAAAGATAGAGTTGCCAATAGTTGCAGCGTTGGTGCAGTTTGAGACTGTGCCGTTAATGACTTCTCCAACTATACCACCAACTGCGGAATGATAGGCTACTGTAGTTTTGTTCACGATAACAGCGCTCAAGCTCGCGTGTGCGCTTTCAACAGGTGCATGGTCAGCGGTAGCGTTACTGGACGAAACAGTTGAACCGCCATCCATATGACCGACTACACCTCCGATGATAAGGAAAGGATTGGCTTTATCTGTAGATGAAACATGTGCGGAATTACTGATAGCGCCCTTGAAATAGGAACCCGTAATACTGCCGGAGTTGGAGAACCTTCCGACAAGACCGCCGATAATAAGTTTCCCTGTTGTGGTGAAACCGGCCGGAGTGGAAATAAGTCCGGAGTACTCACAACTATTCTGGAGCTTACCGACTGTTGTACGGCCCGTCAAACCGCCTACGGTAGTCATCTTTGTAATGCCGGAGACTTCCTCAAGTTCAATATCCGCCGCAACCTTCACATTGTCAAGAACGCCTTTATGATAGCCGACAATGGACGCAAACATAGCCTCAGCCTCATCAGTATGCGTAAAAGCGAAGGAACAGGAATTATCCAAAGTCAAATCCTTTACCAGACCCTTATCCATTCCCGCAAAGAGAGGAACGGTAGCCTTAAGTCCGCTGATTGTATGACTATTTCCATTAAAAACGCCATTGAAATAATTGTCTCCTCCGTAAGGAGTACCTATACCGCCAGTCGCATTGAAAGCGGCAGAGGTAGTCTCGTCAAAGGTTATGTCGGCAGTAACGGTTGCAACGAGGTCGTCGCCATACTCCTTATTGTTATATGCCGTGGCAAAGTCGATAAGATCCTGGGCGCTGGAGATTCCTACGCCAAGTTCCGTTCCGGTAGGAAGGAACTCGAATTCGGGCATATTGTAGAGATGACCGGCTTTCAGTTCATTGTTGGGGTCCTTGAAGGAGGTCTTGCTCTTGGTCATAATATGACCGTTCACATCCTGCACGATGACATCAAAGCCGTTGGAATAAGAACGGGCAGGGACGACCAGGTAGTAATCAATGGCCGTAGTGGTGGAAGTAGCCTGGTTCTTCACCACGCGGACTTCCAGGTCAGCGCCGGAGCCGGTAGCCGCCGCAAGGGCAGGCGTCTCATAATCAATGGTAAAATCACCACTCACCTGCTCATTATTGCGGCCCTTGAAGCGCACGGCGATGATATTGTCCTCGTCGGCGTCAGTGGCAGCCCTCTTGATGGAAATCTTCAATACCGCGCAGAGGTGTCCGAGAGAGATGTTGCTTCCGTCAGCCGAATAGCCCGCCATGGGGTTCATGCCCTCGGCAAAGCCGCCGGACTTGTAGGTCTGAACCGCAGGAAGGGTAACGTGCGTGGCATCCTCGTAAATGGAGGCGGGATAGAGCACATTGTAGGGAGTGCTGAGCACGCCGTCGAAAGTAAAAGTAGTACTGGTGGTTCCTTCCGGAAGATCGGCAAGTTCTTCGGAGGCGGTGCCGTTCACGGCAATCTGGTCGCCATTGGACCAGTAGATGTGACGGGTAGTACCCTCACGGTCTCCCATGTGGGTCCTGGAATCGGAGAGACCGACCGTAAGGACGGTCTTGGCTTCATTGATAACGTCAATGTCCTGAACTTCCTTGGCGCAGCCGGCCACCAGGGCGAGGGCTGCCATCAGATAAAAATAACGTGTTTTCATTACTCCCAGTCCTCCTCTTCTTCAATGATTTGTGGAATTTCATAAGATGTCAACAGCGGTACCTGTACTTGCAGGAACTGTTCTTTGCACGCAGGCGGGGCATAAGCACCGGACTGCAGATTGGAATAAGGAATTTTTAACATAATTAATTGATTGATTTATAGATTATTACCAATTTATGCTTTGTGTATAGGTATTTCCGAACATATCCGTAACGCGGACCTCTCCACCCTTGCTGCCTTCTCCGGGCGTTACGCTGAAGAGGATCGCCTTGGTGGACGGGGTGCAGTACTTGCGGTTCTTGGCGTTGTCGTAGGTCTGGAAGAGCGCATAGTAGGCCGGATCCACCCCGGGGGTGAATTCCATATCGGCCACCTTGACGCCGTTTTCGTACCACTCGGGAGTGCTCCAGCCCTCGGACCAGTTCCAGATATTGACTTTTACGCTGCCGTCGCCCTCCTCATCCGGGGCATAGACGCGCATCTGGTAGTCCTTGTCGTGGCCGACTCCCTTGTAATACCAGTCTACTTCATCGCCGCGCACGTTCATCACCATATAGCCCTGGGGCTCGCCCATCGCACCGATGGGACGGTTGAAACGCAATGCGCCCGTAGCCCTGGCCACGCTGATGCACTGGATGTTCGGCGCACCGTGCTTGGTGTCCTTACCGTAGTGGTTCGCGTAGTTGTAGTAGAAATTCTCGTGGTTGTGCCCGTTCCAGGCATAGACCGCCTTGAATTGGGAGAGCAGCGCCAGATAATCCGCATAGTGCCGGGCGTAGAAGTTATGGGAACCGTGCGGAGAACTGTTCGGGGTCTTGAACAGGTTCTGATGCGAACAGGTCATGATGACCTTGTCCTTCGGCACATAGGAGAGGTCGGCCTGCAGCCAGGCGAGAGTGCGGTCGTCCAGGCCATAACCATACTTGTCCTTCGTGGTCTTGCGGTCATACATGATGGTATTGACGACGATGTAATGGATGTCTCCGAGGTCGAAGGAATAGTGCTCGGGGCCCACATAGGTCTCGAAGAAGACATTCCCCTGCTCCGTTTCGAAGAGGGTCATCTGGTCGTAGTCGTGATTGCCGATGACGTTGAAGGTCGGGCAATTGATCTTGGCGGCGACATCCAGATAGTCGTCCCAGGCATACATCTCGTTATAGACCAGGTCGCCCAGGTTGATGGAATAGACATTCCCCTTGCAGGAGGCACGGAAGGCCTCGGCGTCGGGAGCGACAGTGTCGTTCCAGCGTTCCATAGATTCGTCCCAGCCATAGGGGCGCACCTGCGGGTCGGCAATCATCATTACGGTGTAGTCCTTAGAGACCGGCTTTTGGGCAATGGTGAAATTGGCCTGTACGGCCTTAGCATAACGCGGAATCCGCTTGAAGAACTGCGGAACGCCGGCGCGCAGGGGAAATTCCGCCGTTGCGGGGAGGCTCAGGTAAATAAAGCGCGCCTCGCTGAGGTCGCTTGTCATCGAATAACTGCCGTCCGCCGCCGTCAGGACGCACTGGCGGCCGTCAGTGACGACGATTCCCGCAAGCGGCTTACCGTCGACGGTCTTGACCGATCCGGTAACATTAGGAGCAGTCAGGTAGACGTCCGAAGGCTGCAGCACGGTGGCGTAATCATCGGCGGCAGCGCCACCGGTAGTGACGAAGACCGACGTGGCGACGATGTTGCCCTTCCGGCCGGATTTGCAAAGGATCTGGCCGTCGTTGGAGCAGTCTTTCACAAAAGCCCGCATACCCTCGCGGCATTCGGTATAGCCGACGACGCCCGCCGCGTGGATCGCGTTGCGGTTGTTCGCTTCGTACTTGTTTCCGCCAGCATCGGCATAAATGCTGCCGTGATTGACGCATTCGCGCACGTAAGCGCCTTCCGTCTGGCTCTTGGGGCAATAGATGTTGCCGACGATGCCGGCTGCGGTGCTGCGCGCACGCGAACTGATGCCCTCGAAGCGGACTTCGCCGAAATTGACACAGCCGCGCACGTGCACGGGACGGCCGATGTTGCCGACAATGCCTCCGGTATGCGAAGGCTGCTCGCCCTCGGAAACGATTTTCCCGTAATTGCGGCAGTCGGCGATGACCAGCGATTCGTGCGGCATCGCGACGATGCCGGCGGTATAACTGCCGCAGGCACCCTTCGAGCGCACTTCGCCGAAATTATCGCAGCGCAGGATGTGCGCCTTGGTCTGTCCGGCGATGCCGGCCGCGCGGCCGATGGAGTTAACCGCCCCCTCTTCCGTCGCACGCACTTCGGAGGAGATGTTCCCCTTGTTGATGCAGTATTTGACGGTGGAACGGTTGGCGTTGCCGGTGATGCCGCCCAGATACTGTGCGGCGAGCGAACCCACTCCGGAGAGGTTGCCGTAGTTTTCGCAATGGGCAATGACGCTGGAAGTATTGGGTTTCGCCCCACAGAGTCCGGCGATGCCGCCCATGCTCAGGTAGACTTCCTCTTTGGTGACTCCGGCCACATCGGCGTTCAGGTTACCGAAGTTGGCGCACTGCTTGATGACAAAGCGGTTGAAGCCCGCAATGGCGCCGACGGACACTTCCGCCAGCGCATATTCGCACTTGAGGGAAACGCTGCCGTAATTGACGCAGTCGCTGATGATGCCGAAGTTGGAATCGGCGATGAAGCCCGCGTGGAAGGCATTGCCCTTGGCTACCGCATTGAGCGAGCAAGTCTGGTCGATGACGATTCCGCTCACCTCCGCCGTACGCGTCAGTTCCGCGAAAAGGCCATAGGGGGTCTTCCAGCCCTTGAGGGCATGACCGCAACCATCGAAGCGACCGCTGAAGGACTTGACCTGCGGGAACTTCTTGGCCTTGGACATATCAATATCGGCCGTGAGGACCACCACCGAATCCGCGTTGCACCAGGGCAGCAGGGATTCTCCCTTGTTGGCAGCCTCGATGAAGGCTTTGAGTTCCGCCATATTGCCGATGCCCTGCGCACAGAGCGCAAGACTCAGGGAAAGCAAGAGGAGGAAGGTGACTAATTTTCTCATTACCAACTGATTGTAGATGAATATTCATTACCGAAGCGATCCGTTACCTTGACGGTGCCGGTCTTGGGTCCCTTCGGGTCCACAAAGACGCGGAACATCGTTTCGCAGTTATCGGTAGTCTCGGCGAAGGAACTGTCCGTAGACAATTTGCTGTTGTTGAGCCTGTAGTATTGGCGCATCTCCTTGTCAGCGTAGGAAAAGCGGAATTTCTTGTCGGTCACCCGCGTCATCGGAGTGGGAACGCCGTCGGCATAGAAAGTCGGCTTTTTCCAGAGCTCGTCCCAGAGGAAGATATTGGCGTAGAGATAGTCGTCGCCATAGGTGCCGGGGGCGAAAAGCTGCATCTGGTAGTTCGCGTCCAGAGGGGTGGAACCGGAGCCGCGCAGAATCGCCTGACCGTTCAGGTAGTCCCAGTCGCGGTACGTATAGGAAGGAGCCGCATATTTGCTGGGGTAGGTGGCTGAATAGGCGCCGGTCTGGTAAAAGATGGGCTTGAAACGCCAGTTGACATCGCCGTGATCGTAGTCAAAGACGACATAACCGCGCGGCGTACCGTTGCTGCCCATATATTCGTTGGTCCAGAGCGGACCGGTCACCCGCGTGAGCGTATGGGTCTCGATGACGGGATTGTCCAGGTTCACATAGTTGCAGGTGGTGTGCGTATGGCCAGCCCAGGCATAGACTTTCTTATACTTGGAAAGCAGGACCCGGTAGTCTGAATAATGCATGGCACTGCTGCGTTCGCCGCCGCCCAGCAGATGGAACATCGGCGAATGGGCGCAAATCATCAGCGTCGTGCTGAGGGGCACGTAGGAGAGGTCGTTCTGCAGCCACTGCCAGATTTCGTCAGTCAGGCCGGTCGCACATTCGTCGCGGTTCTTTCCGGTACTCTCGTCCGGAGAAATCATATCGTCCAGCACGATGAAGTGCAGGCCGCCCAGATTGAAGGAAAAGTTGGTGGGGCCAAGGTACGATTCGAAGGTCTTGCAGGCTGTCTTGTCGTCGGGTTTTTCCACATCGTGGTCGTGATTCCCGATGACGCTGTAGGTCAGCACACCGGCGTCCGCCATCCCCCGCATATACTGGGGCAGGAGCTTAAGTTCCCTGTGCACGATGTCCCCCAGGCCGATGCCGTAGACCGGACGGTCCGTCATCGTGGCGCGCAGTTCCTTCATATCCTTGTACATATCGTTGCAGCAGTCCAGCGCGTGATAGCCCATCTTGTCATAGTTGGCACCGCGGCCGCGAGGCTGCGGGTCAGCGAAGATGAAGACCGTGTAACGCTCGGGGTTGGCAATCTTGTTCAAGGTAAAGTTCACCCCGGAATATTTGCCGTCGCTGCCTTTGGTGAGGTCTTTGTAAAACTTCCAGAAAACGGGAAGGCCGTCCACCAGGGGCGCACTGGCGCCGGAAGGGGTGGAGACATAGACATAATCCCGCTCCGAGAGGTCGGAATCCAGCCAGTATTTACCCTGCGCATCCGTCAGAGTGCAGGCATAGCCGTCAGAGACCATCACCCCGGCGAGGGCGGTGCCGTCATCCAGAAGGACGGCACCGCTCACCGTATAGTGATCCGGCGTAACAGGCCCGACGGGGCCCGGCTCCGGTCCCTTTTCGCCGCAGGCGGAAAGGGCCAGAAGCAACAACGCCAGAAGAGGAAATCTTTTCAGCTTCATAAGAATTACAGATTACCACCCCAATATCCGATATCGCTGCAAGTGCCAAGGCCGTTGCCGACAGCATAGTCTGCGACATTGTTCTCGCTGATATCCACACCGTTGACCTTGCCGCCGAACTTGCAGTTCTCCACGACGGTCTGGGCATCGGCCGTACCGACGATGCCGCCGCAGCTGGACGGACTGGTCCCGGAATTCACGCTCAGGACACCGAAGTAGCGGCAGCCGCTGACCTTCACTCCCCCGCCCATCGAAACCGAAAGGATTCCGGCGGGCATCTGCACGGCACTGGCCGGATTGGAGCAGAAGATATTGTTCTTGGCATCGCAGTTCGTAATGGTGGAACTGGCCAGCGCGCAGGCGATACCGCCCTTGTTAGGCGCGTTGCTACCGGTGATGCTCAGGTCGCCAAGGTGCTGGCAGCCCGTGATGGTCGCATTCCTCGCGTAGCAGACGATACCGGCGGAGCAGCCGCGGTAAGATTCGATCGTAGCGTAGTTGGTGCAGCCGTCGATGGACAGGGTTCCGCCCTCGGAGGTCGGTTTGTTGTCAAAGGCGCCCAGGATACCGGAAGCGCAGCAGGCCGTATACCAGCCATTGCTGGTGTTGCCATAGATAATGTTGCTGTAGTGGCGGTTCGTAATCTTACCGTTGTTATAGCACTTGGTAAAGACCGCATCGCCACCCAGTACGACACCCGCGATACCGCCGTACACCAGCATATAGTGCTTGCTGTTGGCGCAGTTGAGGGCGGAAGAAGTCACCTTTCCCATTTCTCCCGCATTGCTGCAGTTGATGAAGGTGGACTTTCCGTTGATGAAACCGGCCACGCCGCCGAAGAAGGCGTGCAGCGGCTGGGAAGTCGTGGAGGTGTTCAGATAGGCGGTGGTGATTTCGCCCATATTGGAAATGTTCTCAAACTGGATGGATTCCACCTTGGCGTCAGGATCGCAGCCGCCCAGGATACCGCCCATCAGGATATAAGAAGATGTACGGGAGGCCGTCTGGTCAAAAGAAAGGTTGGTCTGGGGGCTGTAGCCCTTGAAATTGAGAGTTATCCCGCCTTCCGCCTTTCCGACAAAGCCGCCCATAAAGATCTTCGTATCCGTGCCGCTCATATAGGATTCGAGGTCGATCGACCCGAGGGTGACCGACGCATCGGAAGCCGCGTCGAAATTATGGTCGCAGTCGACACTGCCGTAAAGGCCGCCTACACAGAGAGAAGAAGCATTTCCGCTCACGGTGAGGGTTCCCATATAGGAATTGCTCTCGCAGACGGCGCCATCGACCAGTTTTGCCTGAATACCGCCCAGCAGCGCAGTCTTCAGCGCGGAGGAGAAGGACATTTTACCGGTATTCTCGCAGGAGGAAAGGGTGCCGAGGCACTGACCAGCAATACCTCCCGTGTAGCAAGGCATATCCGCAGAGGGACAGGTGACCGCCACATTACCGCTCATCTTGCAATTTTCGATACGGGTCTGCTCATCGGCAAAGCCGCAGATACCGCCGACATAGGCAATATCGTCATCCGCGGTGGTGCCTGCATACTGCACGAGTCCGGCCATATTGCATTTACTGAAGGTCGTAGCATAGGCCTCGCTGGCGATACCGCCCAGGAACGCTTCGCCTTCGACATTCTTGGCATCCCAGTAAATCTTGGCATCCTTGCCCAGCACGACGTTGCTGATGATAGCACCGTTGCAAACGTTGAACAGGCCGGCGGTCCCTTTCTTGATATTGTCAATCGAATGGCCCATACCGTTGAATCTACCGGAGAAAGGATGTGCCTTGGTCCCGATGCCGGCCCAGCCGGACACCTCGCTCATATCGATATCACCCTTCACGCAGACGACACCGTCGGTTTCCCAGTCGGTGGTGGGCTCCCCTGCCGCTACGGCAGCGGCGAAGGCCTGCATTCCCTTATGGGTTACCAGACCGTTCGCAGGAATGTAATCCTGTACGATCACCGGAAGACTGACCAGGGAAGCGGAAGCGTTGGAAAGCCGCATAGAGACGGCGACATTGCGCTTCTCCGAGCAATCGCTCAGGTTTTCCGCCAGTTTGACGGTCAGGGTCACGAAACCGTTGTCCGGATCGCTCATCTGATACTCCGCCATCTTTTCGGGAGCAATCACCTCGGAAACGAAGAATTCCGGAACCACGATGGAAACGGCGGCCGCCGTACCAGGCAAGAGGATATGCCCTTCGGCATCGAAGGTATATTCGGAGCCGAACTGATAGAGATAGATGTATTCCTCTTCCTCGCCGCAGCGGAGCGTAACCTTGCCCAGACGGGAAGGATCCGTGTTGTTCTGCGACTTGACCTTGAGTACGGAGGTTTCAAATTCCCCGTTGGGAACGGGATTGGCGGGAACGACCGTCAGGAACGGATCGGCCGTATAATCCCACTGGGCGCCGGCCAGGGTCGTCACTTTCACCTCGAACTCCTCGGCCTGCGGGCCGGAAAGGAAGTAGGGCTGAGACAGGCTGAAGGCCGATGCGCTCTGGCCGACGGTCAGGGAGAAGCCGCGGAAATCCCCCGCTACGAAAGACAGGGTCGCATTGTCGCGAGGCTCGAAACCGTCATTGGCATTCACTTTAATGATGACCTTCCCGGGACCCTTCCCTGCAGGGGAAAGGACCTGACACCAGTCACGGTTGGAAACGAGATTCCAGACCAGGTTGTTGTCGTTGAGCGCGACATCGATGGTCTTGGTCCCGGCAAAGTGGGTGAAGTTCAGTTGACTCACCGCCGCACCGCCCAGGGTATAGGACACCTCAAGGTCGGTGACCGTACGGGAGTCCAGGATTTCCTGGTCCGTGGGCTTGTCCTTCACACAGGAAGACAGCAAGCCCAGAGAGAGGACCGCTAATATAGTATAAAGGTATGTGTGTTTCATATGCTTGTGGTTCTATTGTCTGCCAAGAAGCCTGGTATCACGACTCTCCTGCGTAGCGGCCCACCAGACATCGGTCTGGATGTTGTTCGTGCCGCCGAGCCAGCCGTCTACCGCTTCCTGATAGTAAACGGTGTTGCGGTAAGGCTCGTCCGAAGGATAGCGCATACGCGTAGGAAGGATGTGGTCGTTGCCGGCGGCGGGGCCGTCGGTACGCAGCAGCGGGTAGCCCGTGCGGCGGTAATCGCACCAGGATTCGATGCCGATGAAGAAGTTCGCGAGCCATTTCTGGGTCAGGATACCTTCAAGGGCATTGTCCGAATTGAAAGTGCTGCCGCTGTAGAGTTCACCGTTGACGACCCAGTTGACATACTCGACCACTTCGTCGGATTCAGCGTTCACATAGGGATTCCATTCAAGGATACTCTCGGTAACGGCCTGCCTCAGCAGGGCCAGATAAGCACCGAAACTCGAAGCGGAACCGACCCAGCCACGGACGCCGGCCTCGGCGAAGATGAAGAGCAGTTCGGAATACTGCATCAGCGGATAGTAGGGCGCATTCTGCAGGTCATAGACTTTTCCGGTGATGCCTGAACCGGCATTCCTGCCATAGACCATACGGCCGATGACGGAGTTGCCGGCATTGGACAGATGGGTCGCCAGGAACTTGGTCACATCGGAACCGACCATCTGGTTGGGCATTCCGTGCACTTTGCGCCACCAGCAGTCATAGCGGGGATCTTCCCGGTGTCCGCCCTGCGACGAGAGCACGGATTCGTAATAGGTAATGCCGTTCTCGTCCACTTTCTTCGTGGTGGAAAGCATCCGGCGCGTCAGCACGTCGCAGACGGCCACCGTGTTCCAGTTTCCGGAAGTGGTGGAGTAGAAGGGAGTATGCTCGGTCTCGTTCTGGTCGCTGAACGGAATCATCGGCCGCTCGTCGCGCGAACGCAGCATAGGATAGTCGCCACCGCCGCTGAGGAAGCAGCTGTACATTTCGGAGAGCTTGTTGGAGATGTTCACCGAACCCCACTTATCGTCACCGAGTTCCAGGGTGCCGCCGTCCTCTTCCATAACCTTCATACCGACGCGCATCAGCACGCGGGCGTAGAGGGAGTTGCCGAAGCGGCGCCACAGTTCGTAATTGCCGCTGTAGGTCTTGTCGCAGATGGCGTTGAAGGAAGGAACGTCATCCACGTCCTGCGCAAGGAGTTCGTTGGCGGTTTCCAGCATACAGATGACGGATTTGTAGATTTCCTTCTGGCTGTCGTAGCGGGTGGTGTATTTGCCATCGCCCTCGCGCAGGGAGAGCAGGCCCGCCTCCTTGAAGGGAATATCGCCATAGGTATCCGAGAGCTGGGTGATCAGGAAGGAACGCAGGATCAGGGCGACTGCCTTGATTTTGTCGTTCTTCTCCTTGACCGCCTGCTCGTACATCGCCATGGCGTTGCCGTACTGGAGGTAGAGTCCGGTCCAGATATCGTCGGAAGTACCTTCAGGGATGTTGTAGTTGCCGATGACGCGGGAACTGACTTCGGAATTGGTCATTACCGCGTACTGGGAGAGGTAGACCGTCGTACCCCGGAACACGCTGATCAAGTTGTACTGGGTCTTGAACATGATGGGATGCACGTAGGACTCCGCCGGCGCCGTTTCCAGCGCGTAGGGGTTCTTGCTCATTTCATCGAACTTGGAACAAGAAAGAGAAAGGAGCGCCAGTGCAAGTATCGCATTGTATTTCATTATCTTTTTCATCGCAGGTCCCTCCGATTAGAATGTGAGACTGATGGAACCGCCGAACTGTGCCGTCGACGGCATCTGCAGGATTTCGAAGCCCGGGATGACGGCGCTGCCGCGCATCGTCACGCCCTCGGGATCGAAGCCGGGGAATTCAGACCAGCACCAGATGTTGTTGCCGTAGACCGAGAAACTGGCGCCGCTGAGCACCTTGGTCTTGGCGAGCAGCTTCTTGGGCAGGGAATATTCGAGCCGCACTTCGCGCAGTTTCAGGAACTGCGTGCTGACGAAGTTGGCCTCGCCGTTGGTCTGTTCGTACTTGTTGTGGTAGTAGGTGGCGATATTCGCGGGATCGATAGCCGTCGTGTTCACCACGTAGTTGCCGTCCGGCAGCAGCCGGACACCTACGGGAACGAGGCCGCCTTCGCGACCGGCGAGCGTCGCCGTACCCTTACCGCGGTAGTTGAGCACCCAGTTGGTGTAGGAATAGACGTGGCCGCCCACCTGGCCGTCGAAGCCGATGTAGAAGCTCAGGTCTTTCCACTTGAGGGTGGTATTGAAGCCGCCCTTCCAGTCGGGAGCGCAGTCGCCCAGGTACTGGAGGTCCGTACCGGTCTGGTAGAGGTTCTGGTTGTCCAGGACGGGCAGACCGGAGACATCGACCATCTTGCCGTCCGCCGTGATGGCGGTAGAGCCTTCCGGTGCCCGGACATAGCCCTTGCCGTACATCGAGGTCAGGCTGCCGCCCTCATAGGCAATCATATAGGCGTGCGTGGAGTAGGAGGCGATGATCCAGGAATCGATACCCTCGCCCAGGGAGACGACGGTATTGCGGTTCATCGTATAGTTCAGGCCGACCTTCCACTGCAGGTCGCGGGTCTTGACGAGGGTTCCGGTCGCGGAGAGTTCCACTCCCCTGTTGCGGATGGAACCGGCGTTCACATACATATAGTTGACACCGTTGGCGTAAGAGACCGGCATCTGGGAGATCAGGTCCTTGGTGACGGCGTCATAGTAGGCGGCGTCCAGGGTGAAACGGTTCTTGAACATCCGCAGTTCCAGACCGACTTCCCAGGAACTCACGATTTCCGGACGGAGGTTGCTGTTGACGCGCGTGGCGGGAAGCGACACGGTTCCGGGGAATCCGGTGCCCTGCAGATAGTTGGCGATGCGGTAGGGAGCCGTATCGTTACCTACCTGCGCCCAGGAGGCGCGGATCTTCATCAGGTTCACCAGACCGTTCGTGCGTCCGAACTCGAAGAGGTCGTTCAGGGAAACGCTTCCGGAAACGGAAGGATAGAAGAAGGAGCGGTGACCGGCCGGCAGGGTGCTGGACCAGTCGTTACGACCGGTGACATCGAGGAAAATGGCGTTCTTCCAGGAGAGGGAGAGCATTCCGTAGAGGGAATTGGTCTGCCGCACATAGGAAGAATTCGAGGTCTTGGGCTCGTAGGAAGTGTTCACCAGGGAATAGACACCCGGGATGTTCAGGGCGCCGGCGGTCTGCGCGTGGTTGGAATAACTGCGCCAGATGATGCTGCCGCCGATGTTCCCGGTGAATTCGAAGTCGCCGGCGAAGCGGGTGTTGTACTTCAGCAGGAAATCGCCGGAGTACTGCTTGGAGCCGATGGTCTGCTCCTTGTACCAGCCCTGCGGTTTGGCCTGGGTAGAGGTCGGCTGCCGCTGGGTACGGAAGTCGGTGATGATGTCCAGACCGCCGCGGGCCATCAGCGTGAGGCCTTTCGCCAGATCGGCATTGAAGACGACGTTGCCGTAGACGCGGTCGCGCTTCTGGTTGTTGATCGCCTGGTAAGCCAGGAAGTAGGCGTTGTTCTTGCCCCCGGAGAGGCTGGCGTCCTGCTGGAAGGCAGCTTCGTCCTTCCAGTAGAAGGAAGGCCACTTCATATCAATGTTCGGCGCATAGCACCAGAGGCTGTACATAATGGCCGTGGAGCCGTAGCCGGAAGATACGGGAATGTTGTCCTTGCGGGTGTTACGGTAGTTCACCGAGGTCTCCAGCTTGAGCCACTTGGCCAGGCGGCTCGTGGTGCGGACCGCCAGGAAGTTAGTCATACTCGGGGAATTGGGAACGATGCCGTTTACGCTGTTGTTGGTATAACTGACGCGGACGCTGTTGTCCTTGCCGATCTTACCGGACATCACGATGGAGTTCGAGAAGGTAAGTCCCGTCTGGAAGTAGTTCTGGAACCAGTCCCCGTAACTGACGAACGGGGTTTCGTCACGGACGAAATCACCGATTTCGTTGAAGTGTCCGCCGATGCCCTGCGCTATATTATAATATTGGTAATAGGGCGTCCCGTCCATCTTCGGACCCCAGGACTCCATCCCCGCGGTATTGACATAGTCTGAACGCGGATTGATGCCTGCGACATCCTCACCCTCGCCGGAGACCAGATAATAATAGTAGTTCAGGCCCGCGGTACCCTGTCCGTAGGTATACTGCAGGTCTGGCGAAGAGAGCACCTTGTCCGCTGCGAAGCTGGACTTGATGCTGACGCGGAAGACCGCATCCTGGCTCTCGGCGTTCTTCGTGGTGATGATGATGGCGCCGTTGGCCGCCTGCGAACCGTAGAGGGCCGTAGCGGCGGCACCCTTCAGCACGGTGACGCTTTCGATGTTGTTCGGGTCGATATCGGCAAGACCGTTGCCATAGTCGATGGCGTAGATGCTGCCTTCGCCCGAATCGGACTGGGTGGCGGAGTTGTACATCGGCACACCGTCCACGACGAAGAGGGCCGTGTTGTTCTCCAGGTCTGCCGAGGATTCACCGCGGACCGTGACACGCATCGTACCGTCGGGGCTGCTGGAACGGTCGATGTTCAGACCGGCCACCTGACCGGCCATACCGTTGATCCAGTTGCCCGTGGTGGCGCTGTTGACAAACATGTCCCCTTCCACCTTCTGGGCGGAATAACCGATGGATTTTTCATCCCTCTTGATACCGAGGGCCGTGACCACCGCGGTCTGCAGCACCTCCGCCTCGTCCTTCAGGACAACGCGTTTCAATTGGGAAGAAGAAGCCTTGATGGACCGGGATTCGTAACCCAGGCAGGAGAACTGGATGTCATCCTCCGGAGAGGCCTTGATGTTAAAGAGACCCTGGTCGTTGGTAATGGAGCCTGAAGAAATGGCTCCGGCCACGAAAACGGCGACGCCGGGGAGCGGATTGCCTTCAGAATCGACAACCGTACCCACCCATTGTTTTTGCGCATATGGGGGGGTGACTTTGGAGCCGGAGAGCGCAACGGTCATTCCGGACACCTTCCATTCGATACCGCTGCCGGCGAGCACTTCGGAAAGAAGGCGCTCCAACGGCGCGTTTGAGAGAGAAACGTGCACCTTGGGCAGAACGACATCCCCGAGGGAGCGCTCAAACGAGAAGGTGACGCCGGTCTGGGCCGTGAACGAGTCGAGCACGTCGCTCAAACGGGCGTCCGTGCTGTCGATGTTCAGGCTGAACGTATTCTGGGCGTTAAGCGCTATGCTCAATCCCAGAACGACTGACAATAGGGTTAAAAGTTTTTTCATATATGGTTGAATACACTATTCTTCGATCGTGAATGTGGCGCCTTCGCAAATGAAACCAAGTTGCTCGGCAAGGGACTGGGGAGAAGCGCCGCTCTGGAAATTGAAATTGTAGCGCTTTCCCTCATCGGAAGGCGTTCCCTGCTGCCTGACGGTGACACCGTAGCGGTTTTCGATTTCCTCAATGATCTGAGAGACGGTGACATCGCTCATCGAGATGACGCCGTATTTGACGAGCAGGATATCCCCGATCATCGTTTCCGACACATCGAAAACCTGCTCCGCAGGCTCCCAGGTCGCTTTCTGGCCCGGTTTGATCCGGAATAGATTGTTTCCGGCCGCATCCTGCAGCGAGACGGAGCCCCTGGCCAGGACGACCTCAGATGCTCCGGACGACGAGAGTTTGACGTCGAATTCAGTACCGAGGACCCGTACCCGGAAATCCGGCATTATTACGTAGAAGGGAACGGCCGGATTCTTTTCAACATCGAAATAGGCCTCCCCCGTCAGGCGGACTTTGCGCTCCTCGACATTGAAGGAATCGTCATACTCCAGACGCGAGCCGGGACGCAGCCAGACATCGGTTCCGTCGGGCAGTTCCACGTGCATCGACGGATTATCGATATTGGCAATCGTCTGCACCCTCGGCTCTACAACCGGCTTTTTCAGGAAAAGCGGCATGCACAGCAGGAGGGCGATAAGGGCTGCCACCGAAATACGGACAGCCATCATAGGGGTCTTCCTCTTACGGCGCACCCGATTCCAGGCCCTGTCCAGATCCGGAGAGTCCGCGGGAGCGGAAGAGGTCAGTACACAACTCATGGCTGCATACTGGGCGTAGATCCTCCAATGCTCCGGAGATTCATCCAGCCAGGCCTGCAGGATGTCGTTGTCTTCAGGGGTGATGCTGCGGTCCAGACGGGCGATAATCAGCCGTCCTACAGCATCTTCCCTGGTCTTGTTCTTGCTTATTGTGTTTTTCATCATATGCGTGCGTATATACTTAAAGCACACAAGTGACAAAAAACACCTAAGAAAAATTCTATTTTTTTTGAACCCGCTCCCGAAGATGCTTCATGGCGTTGTAAATGTGGTTCTCCACGGTGGAAAGGGAGAGCCCCAGGATCTGCGCGACCCGCCGGTTGGGAATGCCTTCGAGCCTCGACAGGACAAAGACCTCGCGGCAGCGGTCCGGAAGTTCGGAGAGCAGGGAAGAAACCTGCTCCTGGATATCTTCTGTGTAGAGTTTCCGGATTACGGGATCGTTGTCCGGATCGTACGCGGAATACTGCTGTTCTATCCGGTCCTTGAACCAAATCCGGTGGGCACTGTCATTCTTACGGCGACGGAGTTTGTTCAGGCAGCCGTGCCAGACACTGTTCAGCAGATACAGACGCAGTTCCCTTTCGTCGTTCAGATACGGCAGCCGGAAGCGGTGGTCCCACACCCAGGCAAACACATCCTGCACGACATCCTCAGCTTCCTCTGCCGGGAGCATCAGCTTCGCATACGACACGAGCGAAGAGTAATGCTCGCGGAAGACACGTTCGATGTTGTCCCGCGATACTGTCACAACGCAAATATCGAAAAAAAATGTAACTTTGCAAAGTATGGAGATTCAAAACAGGCAGGTGCCGGTCCTGCTGCTCACCGGCTATCTGGGAAGCGGAAAGACGACGCTGCTGAACCGGATACTCGCCAATCGCAAAGGCATTCGTTTCGCCGTAATAGTCAACGATATAGGTTCTGTCAACATCGATGCTTCGCTCATTGAGAAAGGCGGCATCGCCAGCCGTACCGACGATTCCCTCATCGCCCTGCAGAACGGCTGCATCTGCTGTACGCTGAAAACGGACCTGATCGCGCAACTCGCCGAATTGACGCAGATGCGCAAATTCGACTATATCGTCATCGAAGCCAGCGGCATCTGCGAACCTGCGCCGATTGCCCAGACCATCAGCACCCTGCCCTCCTACGCCGACCAGTATGTTATGGGCGATATGCCCTATCTGGACTGCATCGTGACGGTGGTGGACGCCCTGCGGATGCGGGATGAATTCGACGGCGGGAAGGCGCTGGAGCGGCAGAACCTGGACGAGGACGACCTGGAGAAACTGATTATCGAGCAGGTGGAATTCTGCAACATCGTGCTGCTGAACAAGGCGGCGGAAGTCTCCGCCGAGGACCTGCGGCATCTGCGCGCGATTGTCAAGGGGATCAATCCCGGGGCGAAGGTGCTGGAATGCAATTACGGCGACATCGACCTCGACGAAATCATCTATACCGGGATGTTCGATTTTGATGCGGTGGCTACTTCCGCCGCGTGGATTGCCGCCATCGAGGGCGAGGAAGAGGAGGAAGAACCGGAGGGAGAAGCGCTCGAATACGGCATCCAGACCTACGTCTATACCCGCCGGAAACCCTTTGACTTCGGGCTTTTCGACGATGCGGTCTTCCGTAAATGGCCCGGCGGTATCATCCGCGCCAAGGGGCTCTGCTGGTTTGCCGACGAGCCCGGCAAGTGCTGGCTTTTCGAGCAGGCCGGACGCCAGAAACACGTCCGCGAAGCGGGACTCTGGTACGCGATGATGCCCGCACTGGAACTGGAGGAACAGCTGGAGCGGGATGCGCAACTGCGCCGCGACTGGGATCCGGTCTATGGAGACAGGATGCAGAAAATCGTCTTCATCGGCCAGCATCTCGACACCGCTGCCATCGACGCCTTCCTGGATCGCTGCCTGGTAGATTATTCCGGCTAGCCTCCCCCCCGGATTGTATCTTTTACAAAGTGATGATACCCTCGATTTTTTTGACGAGGGTATCATCATTTTTGGCTATTTTTGACGGTACCCTACTCATTTTTCAAGAGGGTACGGTCACTCAGGAATCTGAAATTACAGTGAGGAAACCAGGGTGTCGATGCGCCCGAAAACGTCATCCACGGAACCCTCGCCGCTCACTTCGTGATAGAGTCCCCTCTCCCGGTAAAAGCGGATGAGCGGCTCGGTCTTTTCGTGGTAGGTGCGGATGCGGTTGGCGATGATGGAATCGTCGGCATCATCGGCCCGGTTCTCCAACATCGCCCTATGCTTGATGCGCTCGTAAATGAGCTGGTCGGGGATATGGAGGGAGAGCACCGCGGTGACACTTTCACCCGAGGCTTTCAGGCGGTTTTCCAGCACTTCCGCCTGGGCGATGGTGCGCGGGAACCCGTCGAGCAGGAAGCCCTCCACGCCCTTGGCGGCATCGAAAGCGGAAAAGAGCATGTCTTCCACCATCTGGTCGGGGACGAAATTTCCCTTGTCGATGAGCTCTTCCGCCTTCTTTCCCAGCGGTGTACCGGCAGCGATTTCGTTACGCAGCAGATCCCCGGTAGAGATATGCAGCAGGTGATATTTTTCCGACATGGGAATGGCCTGGGTGCCCTTCCCCGCACCCGGAGGCCCGAAAATGATATAGTATTTCATTCTTCGTCCAAAACGTAGATGTCCTTGTAATTGCGGCCGATGCCGTCGTAATCGAGGCCAAAGCCGACAATGAAGCGGTTGGGAATCTCCATCCCCACATAATCGAGTTTCACGTCCTTCTTGTACACCTCAGGCTTGAGGAGCATCGTGCAGACCTTGTAGTCCGCCGCCTTCGTCTCCTTCATATAGTCGCTCAGCGCGACGATGGTGTTGCCCGTGTCCACGATGTCTTCCACGACGATGACGCGACGGCCGGAGAGGTCCGAAGTCGGTCCCAGCAGGTTCCGCACCACCCCCGTGGAAATGGTTCCGGAATAGGAGGAAAGTTTCATGGAAACCAGTTCGCAGTCAAATTCCAGACGCTTCATCAATTCAGCCGTAAAAAGCACTGAACCGTTGAGAATGCACAGGATTACCGGAATGTCGGTACAGCCCTTGAAATCCGCATTGATCTTTTCCGCCACCCCGTCTATCGCCTCACTGATGCGTTCATAGGGGATATACAAGCGGAACGACTTGTCGTAAAGCTTGATTTTATCCATTTCCAACCAACTCATTTTGGAGGCCAAATTTATAAAAAAATATCCATAAAAGATAAAAACGCTCGGAATTTACAAAATCAGCGCTCAACTTGCCGGAATGAACTGCCTGATTACCCTAATGGAAGCCATCCTGCTGCTATGCGGAGCAGGAAGCGAAGAAGAGTTGGACGAAAGCCTTTTTGAGCGTTTCGAACGCTATTCCAGTCACCCGCTTCACCTCAATACGGCAGGCCGGAGAGCCCTGATGGAAAGCGGCCTGCTGAGCGAATACCAGATTGCCGTCCTGCTCGAACAGCGGCAACGGGCGGGCACGCTGCGTTCCTACACGGAGCTCGCGCTGCTTGACGGATTCGGGGAGCGGACTGCTGAGGCGCTGCAATTCTTCACGACCCTGGAAGGAGAAGCGCAGCGCAGCAAGGAACTGCGGGGCGAAACGCTGTTACGGGGCAGCCTGCGCATACGCGACGGAACTATCCAGGGCGCGGGCGGGACGAAAATGCAGATCGAAATCCCGGAACGGGCCGCCCTTTTCTGGGGCAGCCGCTTTTCTTATGCCGATACAAAATTCTCTCCAGGCACTTTCAATGCGGAGTATCGCGGAAAGAACGGCCGATGGAACTTGCTTGCCGGCGATTTTCACGCCCGCTTCGGCCAGGGGCTCTGCGCCTGGAGCGGCTTTTCCCTGAGCGGATTCTCCTCCACGGGAGCCTTTCAGCGGAAAGCGCAGGGGCTTACTGCCTCCCATTCGTTTTCCGAGGCCCTGCGCGGGCTTGCCGCCAGCGGCGATGTGGGGCCGGTAACGCTGAGCGGAGGCCTCCACGTAACGGGACTCAGGGAAAGGATGGAGGGAAAGACAGACGCCAGAATCGGGCTTGGATACTGCCTGAATGCCACATATCGCTGGCGATGGGGCCATGCGGGCCTGAGTGCCGCAGGAAGGGGTTCGGCACCCACCCTTGCCGCAGACTGGCGGATGGGCGCAAAGGGCTGGGCCTGGCTCGGGGAGCTCGCCTGGGACTTCCCGGGAAAGGATATCGCCGCGCTGACTACCCTGCTCTGGAGACCGCTTTACGGGATAGAGGCCGCGATGAACCTTCGTTACTACGGCCCGGAATTCCGAAATCCGGACGCCGGGGCTCCACGGGCCATCGGCTCCGCAAACCGGGATGAGGCCGGCGGCGCCATCGCACTCAGTTCGCCCTGGGGAACAGTCAGTTATTCGATTTTTACAAAACCCTCTTCCGGCGGGATCGGGCACAAGGCGATACTCCAGGCAGGGCACAGCTGGCACAGCGGTCCGCTGGAATGGTCGCCCTCATTGCGGAGCCTTCTCTCCTGGCGCAGCTGGAGCGGAACGCCCCTCCGGGCGGAAATCCGGGGAGACCTGGGAGTCCACTATGAAAAAGCGGCGCTGAACCTTCGATACCATACGGTCTTTTGCCGGGAACGCTCCTGGCTCTGGTACGCGGAAGCCGGCTACAGCGGCGCCTGGCTGCGCTTTACGCTGTTCAAGGTCGATCAATGGGACGATAGGATCTATGTCTATGAACGGGACCTCAGCGGCGCATTCAGCGTGCCCGCCAGTTACGGCCGCGGCTGGAGCCTCTCCCTGAGCACGAATCAGACAATCCGGGGCCGACATCTGCGGCAGCGGATCGGCTTCAAGGCCTCTTACATCCACTATTTTCCGTCGGAGGTAAAACGCAGCAGCGCCTTCGAGGGAAAAGTGCAATATATTATAGACTGGGGATGGCGTTTTCCATCTTCGTCCCGCGGGAACCTTTGACCAGGATCAGGGTATCCGAAGGCGGATTCGCAGCCAGTGCGGCGGCAAGGGCCGGTGAATCGGGGTACCAGGCGGCGCGCCCGAGTCCGGCAGCGTCGAGAGCGCGCCCGAACTCCTCCCCCACGAACAGAGCCGGCGTCCCCGCATCCGCGAGGCGCTTAACCAGTTTGAGATGCTCCTTTGCCGATGCATCGCCGAGTTCCCGCATCTCTCCGAGCAGCGCGAGTTTGCGCGGCGCACGCATCGCGAAGAAATTATCGAGCGCTACCGCCATCGACGAGGGATTGGCATTATAGGCATCGACGATGAGGGTATTGCGCTGCGTCTGCAGCATCTGCGAACGCTGATTCGAGGGCTTGTACGCCGATATCGCCGCGAAGGCATCCGCCATCGGCACGCCGAAATAGCGGCCTACGGCGAGGGCGGCCAGTACGTTCGTTGCGTTGTAGGCGCCGACCAGGGATGTTTCGACCGTCGTTCCTTCGATGACGAGCCGCAGGAACGGATGCGCCGCGTCGGTCGGCAGGATCTGGACCCCTTCGTACTGAATTCCGTAGGACCAGACGTGGCAGGCGCATTCGCGCGCCATCTGCGTGAGGTCGGCATCATCGGCATTCAGGAAAATGACCGAACCGTCGCGCGCGGCAAGCCACTTGTAGAGTTCGCCCTTGGCGGCTTTCACCCCCTCGAAGGAGCCGAAGCCCAGCAGGTGCGCCTTGCCGACATTGGTGATCAGGCCGTAATCCGGCCGCGAGACGCGCACCAGTTTGGCGATGTCGTCCGGATGGTTCGCCCCCATCTCTATCACGGCGATCTGCGTCTGCGGCGTAATCGAGAGCAGGCTCAGGGGAACCCCGATATCATTATTGAAATTGCCCTTCGTGGCGGTGACGTTGAATTTCTTCGAGAGGACGGCGGCGATGAGTTCTTTCGTCGTCGTCTTGCCGTTCGTGCCCGTCAGGCCGATGACCGGCAGCGAACCGTCGGGCTTCACGTGCTCACGGTGATAGATGGCCAGTTCCTGGAGGGCCGTAAAAGTATCAGCTACCTTGATGAGCCGGGGATCGTCCGGAAGGTCTGCCGCTTCATTGACGACGGCACAGGCCGCCCCTGCTTCCAGGGCTTTCATCGCATAGGCGTTCCCGTCAAAGTTCTCACCTTTCAGGGCAAAGAACATCTCGCCGCCCTGGAGCGTACGGCTGTCGGTGGCGACTACGCCCCCGCAAGCCAGATATCGTTCATAAAGTCCCATACCCTACTGCCGGCCCGTGCTTCCGAACCCGCCCTCACCGCGGTCAGAGGCGGAAAGTTCCTCCACGCACTCCCATTCTATGCATTCGTGCCGGGCCAGGACCAACTGGGCGATACGTTCGCCGTTCTCGATGGTAAAAGGCTCATCGGAGAGGTTGACCAGGATCACCTTCACTTCTCCGCGGTAATCCGCATCGATGGTGCCGGGGGCATTGAGTACCGTGATGCCCTTCTTCGCCGCCAGTCCGCTGCGGGGACGGACCTGTACCTCATAACCCGCCGGAATCTCCAGAAAGAGTCCCGTGGGGACCATCGCCCGCTCCAGCGGCTTCAATACGACCGGGGCGTCCAGACAGGCCCGCACATCCATCCCGGCCGACAGCGCTGTCGCATACGCAGGCAGTGCTCCGCCGCTCTTATTGATTACTTTAACTTTCATCGCTACTGATTTTTCACAAATTTAACATCTGTTTACCGGTTTTCAAAATCAAAATGAGGGCCGCTTGGAATTTTCCGGATTTGCTGTAACTTTGTATGGATTCAGGAATCCGGCGAATGATTAACACATCAGATATGAAAAGAATCTTATTCCTCATTTCGGCTATTTTGCTTTCCTGGGCGGCAAATGCTCAGAATCAGTCCGTGGAGCGGGCACTGCCGAGCCCCTATTCACCTTCGGTCTATGCAGAGATTTCCAGAGGAGAATTTTTATTGAACGGACACGAACTCAACGAATGGGAGACGCGCCAGGTCATCGGTAACGAAATTTACAGCAAAACCTTTGCTCCCGCCCGCAGGCAGCGTAAAGCCGGTCTGGTTCTGACCATCGTCGGCGGCGTGACGACCGGACTCGGCGGAATCATCGCCATCGGCGGAGCGGCCGGAATGGCAGCAACCCCCGTGAATACCTGGCAGCAGGACAGCAACGGCAGAACCCAGGACCGGCCCTATTCCTATCAACGGGATTACAGTTCGGCGCAAGCCGCCCTCCTTACCGGCACCGGTATCTTTTTGGCCGGCAGCACGATGTTGAGCGTCGGTATCCCCCTGCTGGTCATCGGCCAGAAGCGGCTGAACTGGGTGGCAGAAGACTATCAGGAGAAAATGGCCCGGAAGGCCAGCCTGAACCTGAGTTCCGGCAGCAACGGAGTCGGCCTTAGCCTCGCCTTCTAAGCTTGCCGCTACATCTCAACATGTACTTAAGCACAGGAGTGGGGATTCTTGCCCTGCTCCTGGGCTTTTTGCTTAACCGAGGAATACCCTTTCTCAAACGGCACTGCGTCCCCGTTCCGGTAACGGGCGGACTGGTCATTTCCCTGCTCACGCTTCTGCTGTACAGCGTCTGGGATATCGAATGCGTCTTCGACGAAACCATCAAGGACTTCTGCATGACGGCCTTCTTCACCTTTGCAGGATTCCTGTGCAATATCAAAGTGGTCCGCAGTGGTGGCCGGCCCCTCTTCATTATGTTACTCTTGGTGGCCATCCTGATCCTCGCCCAGAACGCCCTGTCCATTGGACTTTCGCTCGCGATGGGACACGATACGCTGTTCGGCATGGCGACCGGCTCCATCCCTATGTGCGGAGGGCACGGCACTTCCGCGGGCTTCTCTCCCCTGCTGGAACAGCAAGGACTTACCGGAGCCGCTTCGCTGACGATGGCGGGCGCCACCTTCGGGCTGATTGCCGGCTCGCTGCTGGGCGGACCGCTCGCCGATGCGCTGATCCGGCATCGTAAACCCGCAGACCTGGACGCGGAAAGCGAAGATGTCAGCCTCGACAGCAAGACGGACGACAGCCCGCGCACAGGTAAGACGGGACTGATCGTCACACTGATCCTCCTGGTGGCGGCCCTGCCGCTGGGCTATCTTTTGAATGCGATTTTCGCCCGCATCGGCTTTACCGTTCCCAGCTACTTCGGCGCCCTCGTCGCCGCCGTGTTGATGCGCAATTCCGTCGGCTCCATCCCCATCGTCTCCAAGCAGATTGACGATTACAGTGTCCGGCGCATCGCCACCGTGTTCCTTGCCCTTTTCCTGGGAATGGCGATGGCCTTCCTTCGGCTGTGGGAACTGAAGTCGATGGCCCTGCCGCTGGCCGTCATCCTGCTGTCGCAAGTGGTGCTTATGGCTCTCTATGCGATATTCGTAGCTTATCCGATGTTGGGAAAGGATTATGAAAGCGTCGTCCTGGTCAGCGGACTTTGCGGTTTCGGACTCGGCGCCACGCCCAATGCCCTGGCCAATATGGAAGCGGTCTGTGCGAAATACCGCACAGTGGTGCGTCCTTTCCTGATCGTCCCCATCATCGGGGCGATGTTCCTGGACATCATCAATATCTCCGTCATCACCCTTCTGCTGAATATATTCTAGAAGGAGAAGGGCCCTCCGAGTTAATAATATCGCGGTTTTTGTGAAACGTGAGGGACCCAGGGGCCCTGACATTTCATTTTTTGGGCCAAAAACACAACTCTCAGGGCCCGAAAAAGCCGGCGGAATATCCACCGGCTTTTGATGTTTGTCGGGATGATCCGACTCGAACGGACGACCCCCACGTCCCTAACGTGATGCGCTAGCCAACTGCGCCACATCCCGAACAAAGTGGCTGCAAAGATAACGCTTTTTTGGTGAAAACAAAAATTATTTACACCACTTGTCCAGCCAGTCGAAATAGGTCCTGTGCCAGAAACGGGCGTTCTGCGGTTGCAGGATCCAGTGATTTTCTTCCGGGAAGACCACGAGTTTGGAAGGGACGCCCATCATCTGCGCCGCATTGAAGGCCGCCATCCCCTGATCGTAAGGGATACGGAAGTCCTTGCCGCCGTGGATGCAGAGGATCGGCGTATGCCACTGCGTCACGCGGCTTTCCGGAGAATTGGCATAGTGCCGCATCGCCCGCGGAAGCGCACTGTAAGGCGCTCCGCCCTGCGCGATGCCGCCGAAGACCTGGGAAGCATCGCCGAGCCCGCCGTTATCGAAATTCGGGAACCACATTTCCTCGGTGGTGTACCACATATAGCGCTCGTCGAAGATACCAGCGTGGGCGATAAAGCAGTCGAACACATCTTCGTGCAGCCCTTCCAGCATATAGACCGAATAGCCGCCGTAACTGGCACCGCAGGCCGCCATCTTGCCGATGAAAGGCTTGGCCTTGAAGTAGCGCGCCGCGCTCAGGTAATCCTGCATGTTCAGGCCGGGATAGTCGCCGGAAATCTGTTCTTTCCAGGCCTGTCCCTGCGCCGTGGTACCGCGCCGGTTCGGCATTACCACCACATAGCCCTGCGCGGCCATCAGGCGGTAATTCCAGCGGTAGGACCAGTCCTGTCCCAGCATACCCTGCGGACCGCCGAGGGTGATGAGGATCGAAGGCCAGACTTTCGACGCATCGAACTCGGGCGGATAGGCCACCCAGACCTGCAGGGACTGGCCGTCGACCGTAGGAATCCACACTTCCTCCACCTTGCCTTCCGGCAGCGGATCGAGGATGGCGTCATTGGTATGGGTAAGTGCCTTCAGCCCCTGCGCGGAGACGAAGCCGATCTCCGTCGGACGATTGAGCGAATCGAAGCCGCAAAGCAGGCCGTCCGCATACAGGGCGAAAGGAGAAAGGCAGCATTCCAGCCCCTCCCCTGCCACTTTTTCAGGTGCTCCCCCGTCGAGGGAGACACGGAATACGGGGCGCCGGCCGAGGTCTTCCGCCGCAAAATACAAGGCGCTGCCGTCCTCGCTCCAGAGAGGCGACTGGGCATCGCGGTCAAATCCTTCCGTCAGGTCGCGGATGCCGGAGACGAGCGGGAAATCCACCTCACAGACCATCAGGCGGCTCTTGTCCGCCTCGTAGCCGTCGCGCTCCATGCTCAGCCAGGCCAGATGCTTCCCATCCGGAGACCAGACCGGCTCCGTGTCATAGCCTCCGCCCATCGGAACGCGGGCGGTCTTTCCGCTGGCTACTTCATAGAGATAAATCTCTGCATCGGTGGAGAACGCATAATCGCGTCCCTGCTTTTTGCGGCAGGAATAGGCGACATAGCGGCTGTCCGGGCTCCAGCAGAGCTGTTCCGTTCCGCCGAAGGGCTCGGTGGGCAGTTCATAGAAATTGCCTTCCTCCAGCAGGTCCTGCGCATGGCCGGGCGTCACCAGTTCCAGGCCGATGGAAGCCACGAAAGTCCGGGGAACGGAGGTCACCCAGTGGTCCCAGTGGCGGTACATCAGGTCCTCCGCCACATAGGCCTGAGCCTTGGAAAGGGCCGGATCGGCATCCGCAGGCGATTTGACCGGGCCGGGAATCGAGCTGACATAGAGGATTTTACTATTGTCCGGAGAGAGCAGGAAGCCGTCGATCCCCGCCGGGACCTCACTGCGCAGGTCGGGCTTGCCCGACTTTCCGTCCGAGAAGGGAGCGCGCCAGAGCTGGCCGCCCATCAGGAACCAGATATCCTTTCCGTCTGCAGACCAGCGCGCATTGGAGGCGCTTCCCTTGATATGCCCCAAGCGCACAGGGGCCTTGCTGCCGTCGGCAGGAACCACCCAAAGGCTGCGGAAGGAGTTGTTTTTCTCCACGTTCTGATAGTTGACACCATAGAGAATCCATTTGCCGTCCGGCGACAACTGAGGGTCGGACACCCTGCCCAGGGAGAGCAGGCATTCAGGGGTAAAACTTTCAAAGACAGGAACTTCCTGTACGGGATTGGAGTGACATGCCATCATGATACAAAGGCCCGCGAGGGCGACGAATGACTTCCTCATATAATTAACTGATTTTACTGTAATCCTTGATATCGTATTTGCCTTTCCGCAACTCGGCGACAAGTGCTGCGTTGCAGGCCTGTTCGAGCGAAGGGTCGGCCTCCAGCACCTTCATCGCATAGGCACGGGCCTGCTGGAGAAGCAGACCGTCCCGCGCCAGCGAGGCGATGTTCAGACTGATGGGCAGACCGCTCTGCTGCGTGCCCTCCAGGTCGCCGGGGCCGCGCATCTTCATATCCTCTTCGGCGATGACGAAGCCATCCTCGGTCGAGCACATCAGTTCCAGGCGCTGCCGGGCCTCCCTGGAAGTCTTGTAATCCGCAACGAAGATGCAGTAGGACTTTTCCGCGCCGCGGCCCACACGGCCGCGCAACTGGTGCAACTGGCTCAGGCCGAAGCGCTGGGCGGATTCGATCACCATCACCGAGGCATTGGGCACGTCCACGCCCACTTCGATGACCGTGGTGGACACCAGGATATTGGCCCGCCCGGCTACGAAGGCCTCCATATTGAAATGCTTCTCCTCGGCACTCTGCTGCCCGTGCACGATGGCTACCTTGTAATCCGGCAGCGGGAAGTTGCGCACGATGTCCTCAAAGCCGTTCTGGAGGTTCTGAAGGTCCAGTTTCTCGCTTTCGAAAATCAGCGGATAGACAACGAAGACCTGCCGCCCGGCGGCAATCTCCTTACGCATAAAACCATAAAGGGCGCTGCGCTTGGCGGGAGAAATAAGCATAGACTGCACGGGCTTCCGGCCCGGCGGCATCTCGTCGATGATGGAGACGTCCAGGTCGCCGTACAGGGTCATGGCCAGGGTGCGGGGAATGGGCGTCGCGGTCATGACGAGCACGTGCGGCGGCAGGCCGCCCGCACCTTTGGACCAGAGCTTCGCCCTCTGGTCCACACCGAAGCGGTGCTGCTCGTCAATGACCGCGAGCGCGAGGGCCTTGAAGCGCACGTTGTCCTCGAGCAGTGCGTGCGTCCCCACGAGGATGCCGAGGCTGCCGTCTTCGAGCGCCGCATGGATTTCCCTGCGGGCCTTCTGCGTCGTATTGCCGGTCAGCAGCGCAACGCGGACGCCGGTCGGTGCAAGGTACTTCGAAATATTGTTGAAATGCTGATTGGCCAGCACTTCCGTCGGCGCCATGATACAGGCCTGGTAGCCGTTGCCTACGGCCATCAGGCAGCTCAGCACCGCAACCATCGTCTTTCCTGAGCCCACGTCCCCCTGCAGCAGGCGGTTCATCTGCGTGCCGCTTTTCAGGTCGTCCCGGATTTCGCGGATCACGCGCTTCTGCGCGCCGGTCAGTTCGTAAGGCAGGGCCTGGTAGCAGGCATTGAAAGGCTCCCCCACCCGGGGCAGCGGAATGCCCGTTCCGGCGCGGCTCGTGATGAATTTCTGCTTGAGCAGCGAGAGTTGCAGCAGGAACAGTTCCTCGAACTTCAAGCGCATCGAGGCCTTCTGCAGGGCATACTGGTCCTTGGGGAAATGGATGTTGTAAAGGGCATAGCGCAAGGGCACCAGGCCGTTGTCGTGCATCACATATTCGGGCAGGGATTCCTCGATTTCCGGGAGACAGAGGGACAGGGCGGCGGACATCAGGCGGCACATCACCTTGCCGGTCACTCCCCCGTTCTTGAGTTTCTCGGTCGAGGGATAGACGCCCGTCAGCGAACCCTGGAGCGCTTCGCCCTCCGCCGGGGCCGCATCCACTTCGGGATGGACGATGTTGAGGCGGCCATTGAATTCTGCGGGCTTGCCGTAGAAGAGGAAGCGGCGGCCTTTCTGCAGGCGCTCCGCATTCCATTTGATGCCGCTGAAAAAGACGAGTTCCACCTCGCCGCTGTCATCGCCCACCCAGACGCTCAGGCGCTTGGGATTGGGCAGTTCCGCCCGGAGCACCGTCCCCAGAATCTGGACGGCAGTCATATCGGAACGCAGTTCCGCGATCGGATAGACACGGCTGCGGTCGATGTAGCGGAAGGGGTAGATGCGGATCAGGTCACCGACGGTCTGCACCCCGAGTTCGCGGGTGAGCAGCGCGGCCCGTTTGGGTCCCACGCCCGGCAGATACTGGATATTGGTCGACATTTCCCCCATGATTAGGACAAAAATACGAATTTTTCAGTAAAAAGATGTATCTTTGAAGGATTGAGAACGAGACGAATGGAAATTTTCAGATTAGCTCCACGCTGCAGCAGCGCTGACATCCGCAGGATTGCGGCGGAATCGGCCGGGGATTACACCCTGCTCTATACCGGACCCGCCGAACTGAAATGGGTTCACTGGGGATGCGAGCGGATGATCCAGATTGCGGACGAAACCCAAGCCGCAATGGTCTATTCCGACCGCTTTTTCGAGGGGACGCCCGCGCCGGTCATCGACTGCCAGAGCGGCGGCGTCCTTCGCGACGATTTCGATTTCGGCGGCCTGCAGCTTTACCGCACGGACCTGCTCCGCCAGGCCGTGGCGCAGATGGACGCCGACTACGCCTATGCCGGGCTCTATGACCTGCGGCTGCGGCTTTCGCGGCTGGGCGCTTTCGTGCATATTCCCGAATTCCTGTACTACGAGCGGGAGACGGACAAGCGCGCTTCCGGCGAAAAGCAGTTCGATTATGTGGATCCGCGCAACCGCAAGGTACAGATAGAGATGGAGCAGGCCTGCACGGCACACCTGAAGGCCACAGGCGCATACCTGGAACCCAAATTCACCGAACCCGCACTCTGGGAAGGCGATTTCCCGGTCGAAGCGTCAGTCGTCATCCCCTGCAAGAACCGCGTGCGCACCATCGCAGACGCGGTGGAATCGGCGCTTGCGCAAAAGACCGATTTCCCCTACAACGTCATCGTGGTGGACGACAATTCCACGGACGGCACGCGCGAAGTGCTGGAACGCTACAAGGACAACCCCGCATTCCTGCTTATCGAACAGGATCCCTCCTGGCACGCCATCGGCGGCAACTGGAACGCGGCCATCCATCATCCGCAGTGCGGCCGCTTTGCCCTGCAGCTCGATTCGGACGACCTCTATTCCGGTCCGGACACCGTGCAGAAATTCGTCGACTGCTTCCGGCGCGAGCATTGCGCCATGGTCGTGGGCACTTACCGCATCACCGATTTCCAACTGAACGAACTGCCTCCGGGCATCATCGACCACCGCGAATGGACGGAGGAGAACGGACGCAACAACGCGCTCCGCATAAACGGGCTCGGCGCTCCGCGGGGATTCTGGACGCCGCTGCTGCGGAGCCTCAATTTCCCCACGGTCAAATACGGCGAGGACTATGCCGTAGCCCTGCGCATCAGCCGGGAATACCGCATCGGGCGCATCTGGGACGTGCTCTACAACTGCCGCCGCTGGGACGACAATTCCGACGCGGCGCTCGATATCGACAAAGTCAACATCAACAATACTTATAAGGACCGCATCCGCAGTTGGGAACTTGCGGCGCGCATCCGTTTCAACGCAGATAAAAACCAATAGAATATGAAAAAGTGTCTGATTGCCGGACTATTGCTTGCCGGCCTGTTCGCGTCCACGGGCGCCCCGGCGCAGGAAAACAGCGCACGCTGGATTCGTAAGAGTTGTATTTCCCCCGACGGGAGCAGCATCGCCTTTTCCTGGCAGGGAGAGATTTTCACCGTTCCCGTGACGGGCGGCGATGCCTTCCAGCTGACCTCGAACAGCGCGTACGATTCCGAACCGAAGTTCAGCGCCGACGGCAGCGCCATCGTCTTCGCCTCCTGGCGCGAAGGCAGCAAGGATATCTGGGTGATACCTGCGAAGGGCGGTCAGCCCAGGCGCCTGACCACCTGGACGGGGGCGGAAACCCCGCTCACCGTGCTCAAGGACGGTCGCGTGCTCTTCAGCAGCGCCATCCAGGAAGATCCCGTCTGGGGCGGCTTCCCGGGCGACAAGCAGGTCTGGAGCGTATCGCTGGAAGGCGGACGTGTCCTGCCCGTCACGCCGGTGACGATGAGCAAGGCGGACGCGAATGCCCAGGGCGTCATCCTCTACGAAGACTACAAGGGTTATGAGGATGAAATGCGCAAGCATCACCAGTCCTCGGTAACCCGCGACATCTGGGAATACATTCCCGAAAAAGGCAGTTACCGCCAGCTCAGTTCCTTCAAGGGAGAGGACCGCGAACCGGTCTTCGCCCCCGACGGCCGCCATTTCTACTTCCTCAGCGAAAAGGGCGGCAACTTCAATGTATGGAAGAGTTCGCTGGACAGCCCTGAACAGAGCGAACAGCTCACTTCCCTGCCCCTCAATCCGGTCCGCGGCCTGAGTTGCGCCTCCGACGGCACCCTGCTCTTCTCCTGGAACGGCGACCTCTACACCTTCCGCGAGGGCGGCGAGCCGAACAAACTGGACATCCGCATCCGCAAGGACAAGCAGACCCGCGTCAAGACGCACCTGACGCTCTCCACCGGCGCGAACAACATCGCCATATCGCCCAACGGGAAGGAGATCGCCTTCATCGACCGCGGCGAGGTCTTCGTGACCGCCGTGGACTTCTCGGAGACGAAGCGCATCACCTCCACCCCCGGACAGGAGCGCACGGTCAGTTTCTCCGACGACGGACGCACCCTCTATTACGCCGCCGAACGCGACGGGGGCTGGGGTATCTGGAAGACGGAACTGACGAACAAGGACGAAAAATACTTCACCTTCGCCTGCTCGATGGAAGAAAGCCGCTTTACGAAGGAAGGCGAGACCTGCTTCCAGCCCGATGTATCCCCCGACGGCAAATGGGTGGCCTTCCTGCGCGACCGCACCGAACTGGTCATCAAGAGCACGAAGGGCGGACAGGAGAAATCCCTGCTCAAGGGAGCGAATTACTCCTATACGGACGGCGACCTGGGCTTCGAATGGAGTCCGGACAGCCGTTACCTGCTCAGCGATTATGCGGCGGACGGCGGCTGGAACAACGTGGATGTCGCCCTCATCAGCATTGAGGACGGAAGCGTCACCGACCTTACCCGCAGCGGCTACAACGACGTGGCGTTCCGCTGGTCGCTCGGCGGCAAGGCCATGACCTGGCAGACTGACAAGCAGGGCTTCCGCAGCCACGGCAGCTGGGGCGCCGAACGCGACGTCTACGCGATGTTCTTCGACGCCAAGGCCTATTCGGACTTCTTAAAAGACAAGGACGAGGCCGCCATCGAAAAACTGCTCGCCGGCAAGGAGAAGAAGGAAAAGAAGGATACGGCGAAAAAGGAGGAAAAGAAGCTCAAACTCGACCTGGAGGGCCGTGACAACCGCATCGTGCGCCTGACGCGCTACTCCGGCCGTCTCGGCGACCACTACCTCAACGACGAAGGCACGAAGCTCTACTACACCGTACGGCTCGAGAAAGGCTCCGACCTCTGCTGCATGGACCTCAAGGAAGGCTCCGTCAAGGTAATCCAGAAAGGCGTCAGCGGCGGATTCATTCCTGCGAAGGACGGGAAATCGCTCTTCATCCTGAGCGGAAAGGGCATTTCGAAACTGGACCTCGCCACCAACAAGAGCACCCAGATGAAGTTCAGCGCGGAAATGGACATCGTCCCCGCCGAGGAACGCGACTACATCTTCGAGCACATCTGGAAACAGGTGGACGAGAAATTCTATGACCCGCAGATTCACGGTATCGACTGGGCGGGCTTCCGCGAGAACTACAAGCAGTTCCTGCCCTATATCGACAACAATTTCGACTTCCAGGACCTGTTGTCCGAAATGCTCGGCGAACTGAACGGTTCGCACACCGGCGCTCGCTACTACTACCGTTCCGGGCTGCTCGCGGGTCAGGTGCCGGGCCGCATCGGCGTCCTCTTTGACCTCCGCTACAACGGCAAGGGCCTGAAAATCGCCGAAGTGCTGCCGGAAGGTGCACTGAACACCGCGGACAGCGAAATCGAAGCCGGCGACCTGATTCTCGCCGTGAACGGCAAGCCCATCGAGGAAGGGGCTTCCTGGTACGAAGCCTTCGCGGGAACCGCCAAGAAGCGCACGCAACTGCGCGTCAAGAAGGGCGGCAAGACCGTCGATATCGTCCTGACGCCCGAAAGCGCAGCGAACGAGGCCGACCTGCTCTACAAGCGCTGGGTCCGTCAGCGGGAAGCGATGGTGGAACGCCTCTCCGGCGGCCGCATCGGCTATGTACACGTAGAAGGCATGAACTCCGCCAGTTTCCGCGAAGTCTATTCGAAACTGCTGGGACGCTACCGGAACTGCGATGCCGTGGTGGTGGACATCCGCCACAATGGCGGCGGCTGGCTGCACGACGACCTCGCTACCCTGCTGAACGGGAAGGAGTATATAAAATTCCAGCCAAGAGGCCAATATATCGGCAGCGAGCCCTTCAACAAGTGGACGAAGCCGTCCTGCGTGCTGATGTGCGAAGACTGCTATTCCGATGCCAGCGGCTTCCCTTACGCTTACCGCTCCCTGGGTATAGGCAAACTGATCGGTATGCCCGTTCCCGGCACTATGACCGCCGTATGGTGGGAGCGCCAGATTGACGCGACCCTCGTCTTCGGTATCCCTCAGGTGGGGTCCTGGGGTATCAAGGAGGGCCGCTATCTGGAGAATTTGCAGTTGGAACCGGATGTATTGGTCAACAACGACCCGGCTTCCCTGGTGCGCGGAGAAGATCCGCAGTTGGAAGCGGCCGTCCGTGAAATGCTTAACGCCACCGCAAAATGAGAAAACTGGTTATCATACCTACATATAATGAAATAGAAAACATCGGGAAGATTATTCCCGCCGTGCTTGATCTTCCGGAGGCTTTTGATATCCTGATTATCGACGACGGTTCGCCCGACGGGACCGCCGCCGCAGTAAAGCAACTCCAGGGAAAATTCGAAGGGCGCCTGCACCTGATTGAGCGCAGCGGGAAACTGGGGCTCGGCACCGCCTACATTACCGGCTTCAAATGGGGTCTGGAGCAGGGCTACGACTATATCTTCGAGATGGATGCGGATTTCTCTCACGCTCCCACCGACCTCCCCCGTCTGCTGAATGCCTGCACCGAGGGCGGAGCGGATATGGCCATCGGCTCGCGCTACTGCAACGGCGTCAGCGTCGTGAACTGGCCCATCGGCCGCATCCTGATCTCCTACTTTGCCTCGGTGTATGTACGCAAGGTACTGGGATTCAAGATTTACGACAGTACTGCCGGCTTTCTTTGCTACAGCCGCAAAGTGCTGGAGACCATCGACCTGGATAAAATCCGGATGAAGGGTTATGGCTTCCAGATAGAGATGAAATACACCGCCAGCCGGCTCGGATTCGAGATTGCGGAAGTGCCGGTGATTTTCATCAACCGTAAAGAAGGCAGTTCGAAGATGTCCGGCGGCATCTTTGGAGAAGCATTCTGGGGCGTACTCCGCCTGCGTTTCAAGAAATTCTAGACCAGATACCGGTCCCGTAACTGCTGCTGTTCTTCCTCGGAGAACAGCAGTTGGTTTGTAATATAGTCGTGCAGGGAGCCGAATTCCTGGTCGATACGGTCGAGCGTGTGTGCGAAATTACCGGTATGCACGCCGATAAAGGCCTGGATGACCGCCTCCTCCTCTTCTCCCCAGCCCATCGCCCGGACCTGCTCACACATACGGGCTACCGTTTCGCGATAAAAGTCGTTGGAGCGGTCGAAATCTTCAAGGATGGTTTCGCGCGAGGCGCCGAGGCAACTGAGCAGGAAGGCTGCCCCGAGCCCCGTCCGGTCCTTTCCCTGTGAGCAGTGCCAGAGCACCGCGCCGTCCTTGGTGGCCAGCACTCCGCTAAGGAATGCCGCATACTGGAGTTGCGTATATTCACTGAAGACGAAATCGGGATACATATTGCGGGCGAGGCGCTGGACCAGCGGCTGGTTGGCCGCACGCATCAGGAAGGCCTCCAAGTTCAGGAAAACTTCCTTCGGCATCGCTTCGCCGCTCTTTTTCTCTATTTCCGGGTCGATGGTCGGGAGCAAGGTATTGCTGCTCCCGGCGATGACGCAGTCCGGCTCGCGGTAAACCTCGCCGTAGGTGCGGAAATCGAAAATCCGCTTCAAATGGAATTCCTCGCGCAGTCTCCGTTTGTCTTCTTCCGTAGCGCGCATCAGGTTGCCGCTGCGCAGCAAAAGCCCTTCGCGGATGCGCCGTCCGTCCGGCATAACGTAGCCGCCCAGGTCGCGGGCGTTGGCCACGCCTTCCAATCCAATATAATTTCCTCCGTTCATGCAATCACTCCACTTCCCAGCAGTTCCGGTGCTTCCTGCCCGTCATCGGCGTACCAGACGGCAAACTGCCCCGGGGTTACGCTGCGCTGGGGTTCATCAAAAAGAATATACAATCCGTTTTCGCGCCGGAGCAGCACCGCAGCCTGCAGCGGCTGACGGTAGCGGATACGGACCCGCACCCGCAGGCGCTCCCCTGTCTTCATCGCCAGGGAGGGACGCATCCAGTGGATGTCCTCCGGAGCGATGCGCGCGCATTTTTCAAACAGGCCCTTATGGTCTTCGCCCTCGCCTACATAGATGCGGTTCGCAGCGATGTCCGTCGCAATCACGAAAACCGGCCGCTTGTGCCCGCCGATGGCCAGTCCCTTGCGCTGTCCCAGGGTATAGAACTGCGCGCCGTCGTGTTTACCGGCGATACAGCCCCAGGGATTGGGCTTGATGCGCGTTTTGCGCTGATGGGCGGAGCGGCTGCGATAAGTCTCGGTCTCGAAGACGATATTGCCGTAATCGAGCGGGGTGGAAAGTTCCAGCAGTTGGGCTTCGCTGAGTTCCTCCCCGCACTGCGCGAGTTCCATTTTCCGCCGGTAGGCGGGAGAATCGGCATACCAGGCATCGAATACCTCGATGACCTCCCCTTCCACGCTCTTGAGTTTTTGCTGCAGGAAAACCGGCAGGTCCACCTTCCCGACGAAGCAGATGCCCTGGGAATCCTTGCGCTCCGCGGACGGGAGGTCCGCCTCGGCAGCCAGGGCGCGCACCTCGCTCTTGAGCATCCCGCCGATGGGAAAGAGCGCCGCTGCAAGTTGCTCCTGGCTCAGGCGGCAGAGAAAGTAACTCTGGTCTTTGCCGGGGTCGATGCCCTCGAGCAGTTTCTGCTCTCCGCTGACCGGATCCGTTTCCCGGCGGCAGTAGTGGCCCGTCGCCACGGCATCGGCCCCCAGGCGGCGGGCAGCCTCCAGGAAGGCGTCGAACTTGATTTCGCTGTTGCAGAGCACGTCCGGATTGGGCGTGCGGCCGCGTTCGTATTCGGCGAACATATAGTCCACCACGCGCTGGCGGTAGGGGCCGCTCAGGTCGACGAAATAGAAGGGAATGCCGATCTTGCGGGCGACCATCTCCGCGACGAAGCGGTCTTCTTCCCACTGGCAATCCCCGTGCAGGGTACCCTCCGTGTCGTGCCAGTTCTGCATGAACATGGCGAAGACGTCATACCCCTGCCGCTTGAGCAGCAGGGCCGCCACGCTGGAGTCCACGCCTCCCGACAGTCCGACACAGATTTTCATCGTATTGCAAAGTTACGCTTAATTTTTGTATCTTTGCAAAGTATGACTGAAAAAGAAATCAGGAGCAGTTTTGAGGAGTACAGCTCCCTGGATGAGTTGAATCCTGAAGACCGCGAACTGGCGACGAAGGCGATCCGGTCGATGAGCCACGCCTATGCGCCCTATTCCCACTTTCACGTAGGGGCGGCCGTGCGGATGTCCAACGGACAGATCGTACGCGGTGCCAATCAGGAGAATGCCGCCTATCCTTCCGGCATCTGCGCCGAGCGTACGGCGATGTTTGCCGCCGGAGCCCATTATCCGGACAAGGACATCTGTTCCATCGCGCTGGCGGGCGGCGTCCACGGCCGGCTGACCGATCATCCCATCGCACCCTGCGGTGCCTGCCGGCAGGTCATGGCCCAGTACCAGACCCGGGCCGGGAAGCCGATCAGCGTGCTGATGATCGGTGCCAAGGCTATCTGGAAATTCGAGAAAGTCGATGACATCCTTCCTTTCATTTTCGACAGCATTTAGGCGCTGGGCATTGTTGCTCGTGGCGTTGGGGGCGGTCGCCTGCACCTCGCCGCGGTATCTACCGAATGCCGTACTCCCCTCTCCGCCGGCATCGCCGGTGCACCGCGGGCATCTGCAGTCCATCGGATACCGTTCCAGCGTCAGGGGCCCCGAACACCGGAGGATGTTCGTGTATCTGCCCGAAGGCTATTATCGCGACGATACCCGCTATCCCGTGCTATATCTGCTGCACGGCGCGCGCGGCAACGAACTGAGTTGGATGGAGAAAGGCCAGCTGCTGGACCGCATCGACAGCCTGAAAGCTATCGGCGCGATGGAGGAATGCATCGTCGTGCTGCCAAACGTCAATCAGTATGACAATGAAAGCGATTATGGCAACGGCCGCTGCAAGGCCGCTTTCGAGTCGCTGTTCAAGGTGGACGGTTCTACGGAAAGCGCCTTTGTGCGCGATGTGGTAGCGGTAGTGGACAGCCTCTATCGCACGAAACGGGAGAAGAATGCCCGCGCCATCGCGGGTCTTTCCATCGGCGGAATGCAGTCCATCTATATTTCGGCAGGTTTTCCCGATACTTTCGGCTATGTCGGCGCCTTCTCGCCGATGATCCATAATTACGTCATGCCGAGTCCCTATTCCAAATTCTATAACTTCCTGGGACGCAAGCTGAAAACGCAATTCGCAGACCCGCCGCGGCTCTATGCCGTCATGACGGGAGAGAAGGACTATTTCATCCTGCCGGTGAGGTGCTATGACAAGCGGCTGACGCGCAAAGGCTATGCGCACGAACTGGTCATCAACCCCGGTGCGCACGAATGGTACAACTGGACCGACTTCTGTGAACGCTTCCTCCAGAAACTCTGGAAATAGAAAACAAAAAAGGGAAAGCTTAGTACATCGCACCGCTACGACCTCCTACCCTTGCTGCCTTCCGGCCCTGGGGGAGTTCAGAGGGAGCTGGTCGTGTACGACTTTCCCGTCGGCAAAGGTAGCAATAATTTTTTAAAAATCCGCGAGGCGGGAAACGGGAGCGGCGTCCAGAGAACTGCGTTCGCCGGCCAGATAATGGTAATATCCGGCAATGGCGATCATCGCGGCGTTGTCCGTAGTGAACTTGCGCTCAGGCAGATAGACTTTCCAGCCACGCTTCTCACCCTCCTGCAGCAGACGCTCGCGCAGGCCGCTATTGGCGGAGACGCCGCCGCCGGCGCTGACCTCCTTGATACCGGTCTGCCGCACCGCCTTGATGAGTTTGTCCATCAGGATATCGATGAGCGTTTTCTGGAAGGAGGCGCAGATATCTTCCTTGTTCTTCTCCAGGAACTGCGGATCGCGCGCCAACTCGTCCCTGACGAAGTAAAGCAGCGAGGTCTTGACGCCGCTGAAACTGTAATCCAGTCCCGGAACCTGCGGTTTGGCGAACTTGAAGCGGAGCGGATCCCCCTGCCTGGCCAGGGCGTCGATGACCGGCCCGCCGGGATAGCCCAGTCCCATCATCTTGGAACACTTGTCGAAGGCCTCCCCCACCGCATCGTCAATGGTCTGGCCGAGGATTTCGTAGTGCAGCGGATCGTCCACCCGGACGATCTGGGAATTGCCGCCGGAGACCAGCAGGCACAGATAGGGAAAAGCCGGCTCGTGGGGCTCCACCCCCGGCTGACGGATGAATTCCGCGAGGATATGGCCCTGGAGGTGATTGACATCGATAATGGGAATGTCGAGCGCAAGGCCCATCGCTTTCGCGAAAGAGGTGCCGACCAGCAGCGAACCCAGCAGTCCGGGCCCCCGGGTGAAGGCGATGGCACTCAGGTCCGAAGGCTGCACGCCGGCACGCTTGAGCGCCTCGCTCACCACCGGAACGATATTCAACTCGTGCGCCCGGGATGCCAGCTCCGGCACCACACCGCCATACGCCTTGTGCACATCCTGGCTCGCAATCACATTCGACAGGAGGACCCCGTCCGCAATGACCGCCGCCGAAGTATCGTCACAGGACGATTCTATTCCCAAAATAATCTCTGCCATTTTTCCTTCGCCTGGCCGGTAAGCACCGGGTGCTTGTTGCTTCGCAACCCTATCCGGGTAAATGCACCCTTATGCTTACCGGCCAAGGCGTGCAAATTTAGCAAAATTATCATTATATTTGTTGATTGGATAAAATCGAAGCACTATTACACGCCGCACCCGCATACTCTTCATCATCCTGGGCAGCCTGTTCCTTCTGGGAGTGGCCGCCCTGCTGTCGTTGCAGTTGCCTGCGGTACAGACCGGCATCGCGTCTTATGTAACGCAGAAGCTGGAAGGGAAATTCGACGGGGAGATCCATTTCTCCGGCATCAAGATCCTGCCCATCAGCGCCGTGGTGCTCAACGATGTCGTCGTCACCGACAATGCCCCCTACCAGGGCCCGGAAGGGAGTTTCCCGCCGGTCGATACCCTCTTCTACGCCCGCAAGGTCAGCGCGAACATCTATCTGGGCAGCCTGCTGCGCAAGAGAGTCCTGCGCTTCGGCCGCGTCACGGTGGAGAACGGCTTCCTGCATCTGGCCATCGAGCCGGACAAGACCTACGGGGTGAACCTGACCCGGATCTTCCGCATTCCGCTGAAGCCCGAAGCCCAGCCGGATACCAGCGACATCTTCCATATCCGGCGTGTCCGCGTGGACGACTTCCGCTACAGGATGACAATCTTCGGGGAGGAGGGGACGCGCGCGAAGCGCAAGCCCTTCGAGATTGCCTGGGAAGACCTGGACGTCAATGTGGATGCGCGGGTGCACTCCCTGAAGTTCAAGGGAGGAAGGATGGGCGGTGTGGCCGACCATCTCCGGCTGACGGAGAAAAGCGGTTTCCACTGCGCCCACCTGGCCGGAACGGCGCTCGTCGGCCGGGGAGAAGCCCGCATCACGAAGCTAAAGATCCTCGAGGACGATTCCAACGTCGACATTCCCCTGCTGCTGTTCAGTTATAAAAACAGCGCGGCCTGGAGCAATTTCCTGGACGATGTGCGGATTACCGGCAAGATTGCGCCGAGCCTGTTCGCCCTGCGCACGCTCCGCTTTTACACCCCGGTCTTTGAAAAGAACGGCGCGGTGCTCCAGATCAAGAAGGCCGACGTAGACGGCCCCGTACGTCATCTGTCGGTCAGCAATTTCGAATTCCGGGACACCGTAAGCCGCGTGACGGGCTATATCGACGCCCGCGGAGACGGACTGCCGGAGCTGGACGACATTCGCATGAACGTCCGCCTGCGCGACTGGCGTTTCAACCGCAGCGGGATCAACCGTTTCATCAACCACTTCACGCCGGACCATCCCCTGAACCTGAAAGGCACGCTGCCGGAAACCTGGTACGTCCTGAACAGCCATACGCACGGGCACATCGACCATTTCAACGAAGAACTGACGCTGCGCTCCGGCATCGGCGGGCTGGAGATTGCCTCTGCACTGACCAACATCACGAACGGGAAAGCCCGTGAAATCGAAGCGCAAATCCGCACGGAAGCACTGGACCTCGGCGCCATCCTGCGCACGGAAGCGCTCGGTCCCCTCTCCGCCGACACGAAAGGCTTCCTCCGCATGAACGGCGAGACGCTGCAGGCTGCGGTGGACAGTTGCGCCATCGCATCACTCCGCCTGCTCGGGCATAACTTCCACAATATCAGGGCTTCCGGCGATATAGACGGAAAGAACTTCAACGCTTCGCTGCGCGTAGGCGACAGAGCCTGCCGCCTGAGTGCCGACGGAGGCTGCAGTTATGACGAAGAGCGCAAGGAGCGCCGATACAGCATCGCCGGCGTCGCCGGCGACATCGACCTGCACGCCTTCGGCATCGAAATCCACAAGGGACTCGCGCGCGCCGCGTTCGGCATCGACGGAGAAATGACGATGGCGGAAAGCGGAAGCAAGCGCGCCAATCTGAAACTCGGCAACCTGCAACTGACCGACAGCACGGGCGTACACATCCTGGGCGATGTGAACGCGGATTACTTTGCCTCCGGCAGCGACAACCGCATCCAGCTCGCCTCCTCCTTCCTGGAAGGCAGTCTCCGCTCCGAACGGAGAATCACCGAAATGCCCGCAGCGCTGACAGCACAGACGATCCGCGCCTATCTGCCCCTGCTCATCGAGCCGGCAGAAAATGCGCCGGAGACCCCGGAACCCTTCCGCAGCGAACTCAGCCTCAAGACCGGAAGCACGCGGGAGCTGCTGGATTTCCTCTATCCCAGCATGTATATCGAGCGCGGAACCGCCTTGCAGGCATCGACGGACGCGAACGGTAAAATCCGTGCCGAATTGCGCTCCGGCCGCATCATTGCCGACGGCATCCGCGTCCGCGACATCGCCCTGAACGCCGACAACAGCGACGGAAAACTCAATACCGCCATCGGCGCCGAGGAACTGGAACTCGGACCGCTGCTCCTTTACGGCAGCCGCATCCAGGCATCCGCCAAGGACAATAAACTCGATCTGAAACTCGCCTATACCGACGTCGGCGGCTATGAGGACGAACTGGAGCATAGCGGGAACCTATCCGCCGAAGGCGAACTGCTCCGCGACAGCCGCGGGAAACTCGCTTTCCGCGTGCATCCGCAGTATTCGCGCTTCATGCTCGGGAAGGACCTCTGGACGCTCGGTGAATCCGAACTGCGCATCGGGGACGGACGGCTGGCGCTCGACCATTTCAGCCTGGACTGCAACCAGCAGCACATCCGCATCAACGGCGGCCTAGCGCCGGACCAGCAGGACACGATGAAACTCTTCGTCCAGAACTTCGACCTGGAGACCATCGACCGGATGACCCACGGGGTGTACGGACTGGGCGGCAGCCTTTCTGCCGACGCCGCTTTCATCTCTCCCCTGTCGGACGAGCGGGTGCGGCTCTCGCTGGGGCTCTTCTGCGAGGAACTGAGCCTGAACCGGGTCGATGCCGGCAGCATCCTGGTGGACGGCCGCTGGAACGAGCGGATGGACCGTCTGGACTTCAATCTCCAGAACAGCGTGGGCAACTACCAGTGCATGGACGGACACGGCTGGTTCAGCCCCACGAAGGAATCCCTGAGTGCCGACCTGGAACTGGACAAACTCAATATCGCCGTTCTCGGTCCCTTCCTGCGAGATCTGTTCAGCGAGACCGGGGGCAGCATCAGCGGCCGCATTCTGGCGGAAGGGAAAATCGGGGACATCAGCCTCTCCAGCCGGGACACCCGCCTCAACGATGCCCTGCTGCGCATCGCCTATACCGGCGTGGGCTATCGCTTCGACGGCCCCATCCGCATCAGCGACCGGGGCGTGGTCTGCGACAATCTCCGCGTCAGCGACGCGGAAGGCGGCAAGGCCACCCTGAACGGCGGCCTGAGCTGGGACCACTTCAAAGATATGCGCCTGGATGCCCGCCTGCAGTTCACGGACATGGAACTACTGGACTCGCAGCACGCCACCGGGAAAGGCCTGTACGGCAAACTCTTCGCCAGCGGGAACGCCCGGGTACAGGGACCGACCGACAATCTGGACATCGAGGCGGAGGCGCGTTCCTCCCGGCCCGGCGTCGTCACGCTGGGCTCCGACGACCCTACGCTCAAGAACAACAACGGGCTGCTCACCTTTGTCGCACCCAAGGTCCTGGACGATGAACTGCTCGCTTTCGAAAAGCGGGCTGAAGAGACGAAGCGCAGCGGGAAAATGAACCTCAAGGCACATCTGGTAGTCAATCCGCAGGTGACCATCAATATGCCCATCGACACCGAATCCGGCAGCGGAATCTCCGCCAACGGCCAGGGCGACATCACGGTCAGACTCCCCGGCAATACCGACGATCTCTCCCTGTACGGTGCCTATCAAATCAACTCCGGAAAATTCAATTACATCATTCCGGGACTGGTCAGCAAGGAATTCGTGCTCCAGGACGGCAGTTCCATCAATTTCGGTGGCAATCTCATGAACACGGAGCTGAACGTCAATGCCTTGTATAAGGTTTCGACCAGCCTCTCCTCGCTCATCGCGGACTCCACCTCCACCAATATCCGGCGGCACGTCAACTGCGGCATCCAGATCAGCGACAAGTTAAGCGGGCCCAAAGCCTCCTTCAGCATCGATGTCCCCGACCTCGATCCGGCCACCAAATCGGAGGTGCAGGCAGCCCTCAACACCGAAGACAAGGTGCAGAAGCAGTTCGTCGCCCTCCTGATTTTCGGCACCTTCATCCCCAGCGAGAACTCCGGGGTCGTGAACGGCTCCAACATCCTCTACTCCAATCTCTCGGAGATTATGATGAACCAGGTGAACAACGTGCTCTCGAAACTGAATATCCCTGTTGACCTGGGCTTCGGCTACCAGCAGGGCACGGCCGGGAACGATGTCTTCGACGTGGCGGTCAGCACCCAGCTCTTCAACAACCGCGTGGTGGTGAACGGCTCGATGGGCAACCGCAAGTACAAGACCAGCACCAGTCCGGGCGGCGATTTTGTCGGCGACCTGGACATCGAAGTGAAAATCGACAAACCGGGCCGCTACCGCGTCAACCTGTTCTCCCACTCCGCAGACGAATACGCTTCCTATCTGGACCAGTCGCAACGCAACGGACTGGGTTTCACTTACCAGCAGGAATTCAACAATATGGGCACGTTCTTCCGGAACATCTTTACTTCCAAGAAGAAACGCAAGGCGGAAGAAGCGGCCGCCAAACGGGAACCCGTCGTCATCAAAGTGGAATGACAAAAGGAAAGTTATATCTGATTCCCGCCCCGCTCGGAGAGGGCGACCCTGCGGAAGTAATTCCGGCAGCGGTTTTGTCCACGGCCTGCCGCCTGGACTGCTTTGTGGTCGAGGAACTGCGCACCGCCCGCCGCTACCTGTCGCGTGCCGGTCTGAAAGGCAGCATCGACCAGTTGGAATTCCATACGCTGAACGAGCATACGACCCCCGCCGAAGTGCGTGCGCTGCTGCCGCTTTTCGAGGACGGCCGCGATGTCGGCTATCTGAGCGAAGCGGGCCTTCCCGCGGTCGCGGATCCCGGTGCCGCGCTGGTGGAACTCTGCCACGAAGCGGACATCACCGTCGTTCCCCTGAGCGGGCCTTCCTCGCTGTTGCTGGCGCTGATGGGATCGGGCCTCAACGGCCAGTCCTTCGCTTTCCGCGGCTACCTGCCCATCAAGGAGGCGGAGCGCGCCAAAGCCATCCGCGAGCTGGAAAAACAATCCGCTGCGCTCTCCCAGACGCAGATTTTCATCGAAACCCCCTATCGCAACGACGCACTTTTCACCCAGTTGCTGAAGGGGCTCTCCCCCACGACGCGGCTCTGCATCGCCGCGGACCTGACCCTGCCCACGCAGACGCTGCTTACGCGAACGGTGAGCGACTGGCGCCGGAAGCCCCTCAGCATCGGCAAACGTCCCTGCGTCTTTTTGATCCTTGCGCGATGAAGGCGGCACTGCTTACCCTCGGCTGCAAACTCAATTACGCCGAAACCGACACTTACGCCCGGGAATTGCGGCTGGCGGGAGTGGAACTTGTCCGCTGGAGCGAAGGTGCGGACCTGTACCTGGTCAACAGTTGTTCGGTGACCGCGGTGGCCGATGCCAAGACGCGCAACCTGATCCGCAAGGTCCATCGCATCAATCCGGAGGCGCGCATTGCCGTCACCGGCTGCTCGGCGGCCCTGCGCCGCGAAGAACTCGAAGGCATCGAAGGCGTCTGGCGCGTATTCGGAGCCGAAGAAAAGGCGTCGGTGGTGCCGGAAATCCTGGGGCTTCGCGTTCCGGAGCACGGCGGCATCTTCCCGGCCTGGTCGAGCGGCGAACGCACGCGCTCCTTCCTGAAAGTGCAGGACGGCTGCGACAATTACTGCGCCTACTGCACCGTTCCCTATGCCCGCGGGCACAGCCGCAACGTAGCCGTCGCCACGCTCGTGGAGCAGGCGGAACAGATTGCGGCGCTGGGGGTAAAGGAAATCGTGCTGACGGGGGTAAATACCGGCGATTTCGGCCGCAGCAGCGGCGAGAGTTTCCTGGCGCTGCTCCAGGCGCTAGACGCGGTGGAAGGGATTGAACGCTACCGCATTTCGTCGATTGAGCCGAATCTGTTGACTGACGAAATTATCGACTGGACGGCCCCCGGCACCAAGTTCCAGCCGCATTTCCATATTCCGCTGCAAGCGGGCAGCGATGCATTGCTGCAGGCGATGGGACGCCGCTACGACACGGCGGCTTTTGCCGGAAGGATCGAGGCCGTACGGCGGGCTTTCGAGGGACCGGGACGGCCGGAGGTATTCTTCGGCATCGACGTGATGGCGGGACTCCCGGGAGAGACGGATGCGCTGTTTGAAGAAGGCCTGTCCTTTATCCGCAGCGTGCGGCCTGCTTTCATCCACGTATTCCCCTACTCCCGCCGTCCCGGTACGCCCGCGGCCTCGATGCCCGGACAGGTTCCGGAAACGGTCAAGGCGGAAAGGGTGAAGGCGCTGGAAGCGCTCTGCGAAGAACTGCACGACGCCTTTGTGCGCCGGCACCGGGGACAAAAGGCACAGGTCCTTTTTGAATCCAAGGAGAAGAACGGGATGATGGGAGGCTATACGGGGAATTATATCCGGGTCAGCCGGCCTTTCGAGGCCTCGCTGGTCGGGAAAGTATCGGAGGTGACGCTATGAAAGACAGTATGGAGATATTGGGCAGCGGGACCTCGCAGGGCGTGCCGGTGATCGGCTGCGACTGCCCGGTCTGCCGCTCCGCGGATCCGCGCGACAAACGGCATCGCGCATCGGCGCTGGTGCATTATGCAGGACTGGATCTGCTGGTGGACTGCGGCCCGGATTTCCGGACGCAGGCCCTACGCGCAGGCTTGAAACGGCTGGACGGCATTTTGCTCACGCACGCGCACATGGACCACATCGGCGGGTTGGACGATACCCGCGCCCTGCAGTGGACGCTGGGCTGGGAGCCGCATATCTGGTGCGAACAGCGGGTACTGGACGCGCTGAAAAAGCATTTTCACTATATGTTCGCGCAGGAGCTGTACCCCGGCGTACCCACCTGGCACATCCATCTGATCGACGAGCGGCCCTTCAGGATCGGCGGAGCGGAGATTGTTCCCATCCGCTGCATGCACGGGAAACTGCCCATCCTGGGCTTCCGCTTCGGCAAACTGGCCTACCTGACCGATGTCAGCGGCATCGACGCGGCGGAAATGGAAAAACTGCGCGACCTGGACGCGATGACCATCAATTGCGTGATGCACACGCCGCATCATTCGCATTTCTCGCTGCCGCAGGCCGTGGAGTTCCTGCAAAGGACCGGGGTCAAGGAAGGCTACCTCACCCATCTCTCGCACTATCTGGGCACGCACGCGGAACTGGAAGCGCAACTGCCCCCGCACATCCGTCCCGCCTACGACGGCCTGGTCATCTCCGCCAAATAAACACGACGGCTCCACACATAATGCTTTCATAAGTGTTGCTACCCTCCACAAAAAGCTGGAGGGTACCGACAAAAATGGCCAAAAATGATGCTACCCTCCCGAAAAACGATGAGGGTAGCAACAGCAGGGCACAAAAAAGAGCCTCGCGGATGCGAAGCTCTTTTTGTACCCCCGAGGCGAATCGAACGCCTATCGTCGGAACCGGAATCCGAAATTCTATCCATTAAACTACAGGGGCAATCCGGGCTGCAAAGATAAGTAAATTTTTAGAAACCCTTTCTTATCTACAGTGAAAATTCCGCTTCCTGACGGATATCCGCGGCAGAGGCGGCGATCAGCGCCTTGAAAGTACCGGGCTCAGCCACCCATTCGTGCTTTTCGGCATCGAAGAAGCTCAGCGCGTCGCGGCCGATGGTGAAACTGACATAGCCCGTCTGGCCGGGCTCCAGATAGATCTTGTCGAAGCCCTTGAGTTCCTTGACGGGACGGTCGACGGAGGCCTCCACGTCGCTGATATAGAGCTGGACGACTTCCGCACCGGCGACTTTTCCGGTATTGGTGACCGGCACCTTGATGGTCAGGCTCTTCCCCATCCGCCTGGTGGAGAGAACGGGTTTCCCGTATTCGAAAGTGGTATAGCTGAGGCCGTAGCCGAAGGGGAACAGGGGCTTCACCTCCTTGCTGTCATACCAGCGGTAACCCACGTAGATGCCTTCGTCGTAATAGACGTGCCACTTCCCGTTTTCATCCTGGATACCGGGATACTGCCGTTCGGTCTTGATCGGGCCGTCCTCCAGGGCGACGGGGAAGGTGAAGGGCAGTTTGCCGGAAGGATTGACCGCTCCGGTGAGCACATCGGCAAGGGCGTTGCCGGTCTCGCTGCCCAGGTACCAGGCCTGGACGACGGCACCTACCTTGTCCACGAAGGGCATGGCGACCGGGCTGCCGGAAATATTCACGTAAATCATATCCGGACGTGCGGCACTGAGCGTTTCAATCAGTTCGTTCTGTCCGTAAGGGAGTTCATAGGAACGGCGGTCACGCCCCTCGCAGTCCTGGTACTTGTTCTTGTTCAGACCGCCGACGAAGATGACATAATCCGCTCCTTCCATCGCAGCCAGCGCATCGGAAAGGAGTTTGTCGGCAGGGCGTTCCTCGGTCAGGTCATAGAGGCTGTAATTGTAGTTTCCGGGCGTGGGTTCACCGGAATAATAGGCACGCTCATAAACGACCTGGGCATTCGGGAACGACGCCCGGATACCGTCCAGCGGAGAAGTCTCGTGCTGGGTCTTGAGGGACGAGGAACTGCCGCCCACCACCATGGGACGGATGGCGTTCTCGCCCAGCACCACCACCTTGCTGACATCGGCCTTCAGGGGAAGGATGCCGCTGTTCTTGAGGAGGACGATGCCCTGCGCACCGATGCTCCGGGAATCGGCGAAATGCTCGGGAGAGCACATACTGCCGAAGTTTCCGTCGGCCAGCGTGCGGAAGTTCAGACGGAGTGCGCGGCGCACCTTGTCGTTCAGCTCTTCCTCAGGAAGTTCTCCGGCAAGGATCTTCTCCTTATAGGGCTGCGCCAAATAGTAGTTGTCGTAGGCTGCAGGGGCGGTCCTGAGTTCGCCGTCCGTGTAGGAGCCGAATTCCAGGTCCAGTCCGCCGGTAGCCGCCTCTTCGGTATCGTGCACGGCACCCCAGTCACTGATGACGGCGCCGTCCCAAGCCCACTCGTCCTTGAGAATCTCCTTGAGCAGGCGGGCATTGTGCGAAGCGAAGGTTCCCTCATACTTGTTATAGGCAGACATCAGCGACCACGCACCGCCTTCCAGCACGGCGGCCTTGAAGGCCGGGAGGTAAATCTCATAGAGGGCACGGTCGTCCACGTGGGTGTCGATGACCAGGCGCTTGAATTCCTGGTTATTGACCGCATAGTGCTTGACACAGGCAGCCACGTTGTTGCTCTGGACGCCCTGGATGTAGGGAACGGCCATCTGTCCGGCCAGATAGGGGTCTTCACCCATATATTCGAAATTCCTACCGCAGAGCGGGGTCCGGCAGATGTTCACTCCGGGGCCCAGGAGGACATTCTTGTTCCGGTAGCGGGCTTCCTCTCCGACACTGCGTCCATAGCGCTTCGCGAGCTCGCGGTCCCAGGTAGCCGCAAGGCAGGTCAGCGAAGGGTAGGCCGTGCAACTGTCGTTGGTCTGTCCGGCCGCCTCCCAGGCATCCCACATCGTCTCCGGGCGCACCCCGTGAGGGCCGTCGTCGCACCAGAGTTCAGGAATCCCAAGCCGGCGTACGCCAGGGGAAGAAAATTTGCTCTGGGCGTGCACTACGGCAATTTTTTCGTCAAGGCTCATTTGGGAAAGGGCCGACTCGACGCGGGACTCGATGTCCTGCTTTTTTCCTCCGGAGCAGGAGGTCAGCGCAGCAATGGCGCAAAGTGCAAAGAATTTCAAGTGTTTCATACCACAAAACTAAGAAAATTTTTTTATATTTGTGGAAATGTGCGATTCCTTCGTTTTCCCCGGTCAGGGGTCCCAATTTTCCGGTATGGGCAGAGCGCTGTACGAGTGCTCCGCGGAGGCTGCGCGGCTGATGGATTCCGCCGCCGGCGTGCTGGGATTCGACATCCTGCCCATCATGTTTGAAGGGACGGAGGAAGAACTGCGCAATACCCGCATCGCCCAGCCCGCCATCTACCTGCATTCGGTCGTACTCGCCCTTTGCAGCGGTCTCGGACAGCCCGCTATGGCCGGCGGACACTCCCTGGGTGAATTCTCGGCGCTGGCGGCGGCCGGTGCCCTGAGTTTCGAGGACGGACTGCGGCTCGTGCAGATCCGCGCGGAAGAGATGCAGAAATGCTGCGAAAAGACGCCCGGCATCATGGCGGCCGTCATCGGCCTCGCGGAGGAGACGGTGGAAAAGATTTGCGCGGAGACGCCGGGGCTCGTCGTTCCGGCCAATTTCAACTCTCCGGCCCAGATCGTCATCTCCGGCGAGGAAGAAGCCGTCATGCAGGCCTGCGCCAGCCTGAAGGCAGCCGGGGCCCGGCGCGCCCTCCCCATCAAGGTCGGCGGCGCATTCCACTCCCCTCTGATGGAGCCGGCGCGGGCAGCCCTTGCCCGGGCCATCGAAGATACCCCGTTCCGGGCCCCTGCCTTCCCGGTCTGGCAGAATGTCAGCGCAAAGGCGGAAACCGATCCCGGCGTCATCAAGGAGAACCTGCTGCTGCAGTTGACCTCCCCCGTCCGCTGGACGGCCTCGGTGGAAGGGATGCTGGCCGCAGGCGCTACGCACTTTACCGAAATCGGACCGGGCACGGTCCTGCAGGGACTCATCCGGAAAATCGCCGCAGGGCGCGAGGGTATCGAAATCAACGGAATTCAATAAATAACAATCATAAATTACTGAAGCAATGGCAAAAGAAAAGAAATTCATCACCTGTGACGGCAACCAGGCCGCCAGCAACATCGCTTATCTCTTTAGCGAGCATGCGGCAATCTATCCCATCACGCCTTCCTCGACGATGGCTGAGAATATCGACGAATGGGCCGCACAGGGCAAGCTGAACCTTTGGGGTGAAAAAGTCAAAGTAACGGAAATGCAGAGCGAAGCCGGCGCCGCCGGTGCCGTTCACGGTTCCCTTCAGGCCGGTGCGCTGACCAGCACCTTCACCGCATCGCAGGGCTTGCTGCTGATGATTCCCAATATGTACAAGATCGCGGGCGAAATGCTTCCTTCGGTCTTCCACGTGTCCGCGCGTGCACTCGCATCGCACGCCCTCTCCATCTTCGGAGACCATCAGGACGTGATGGCCTGCCGCCAGACCGGTTTTGCGATGCTCGCTTCCGGCTCCGTGCAGGAGGCGCAGGACATGGCGGCGGTCGCGCACCTTTCGACCATCAAGTCCAGCATTCCTTTCCTGCATTTCTTCGACGGCTTCCGTACCTCGCACGAAATCCAGAAGATCGAGGCCCTGGACGAAGACTTGCTCCGCTCGATGGTGAGCGAGAAGGCGCTGGAGAATTTCCGCCAGCGTGCCCTTACCCCCGAAGCTCCCGTCACCCGCGGCACCGCGCAGAACGGTGACGTTTACTTCCAGGCCGTGGAAACCCGCAACCAGTACTACGACGCCATCCCGGACATCGTGGCCCGCTACATGGGTGAAATCACCGAACTCACGGGACGCACCTACCGTCCCTTCGAGTACTACGGAGACCCCACTGCCGAGAATATCATCGTGGCCATGGGTTCCGTCACGGAAACCATCAAGGAAACCATCGACTATCTGGCCGGCCGCGGCCGCAAGTACGGCCTCATCACCGTACACCTGTATC
>JAEEGL014241854.1_pt1 | contig 115776 bp, 100 predicted proteins | sample 9134231 | NCBI WGS metagenome assembly JAEEGL01 (sample SAMN16246548, study PRJNA631951) | gut metagenome | biome: gut microbiome; feature: rumen; material: fiber-attached | host: Bos | place: Iran: Karaj | collected 2018-10
AGTGCTTTTTTTGGTGCGGGTAACAGGACTTGAACCTGCACAGCCTTGCGACCATTAGAACCTGAATCTAACGCGTCTGCCAATTCCGCCAGACCCGCAGGTGTTGCCGTTTATTTCTACACGGTAACGGCATTACCGGGCCGGAGCTTTTTACAGCTTAAACCGAAAAAAATTGAGGGTTCCTTGAGGAACCCTCTCTGGTGCGAGAGACGGGACTTGAACCCGTACGTCGCTAAACACACGCCCCTCAAACGTGCGCGTCTGCCTATTCCGCCACTCTCGCTCGGAACGGTTGTTATTATAACAAACCGTTTTTATAAAGTCAAGAACTTTTTTATATTATTTTTAATTTATTCAAGGCACAGTTTAAGTAAGTCATTTACATCTGCTGTCGCAAGGCAGGTTACCGTGTCTGAAGCACCATAATAGATTTTAACCTCTCCGGTATCTTCAAGAATCATACCGCAGGGGAATATAACATCTTTGCGGAATCCGCTTTCAAGTTCATAGTCGCGGTCACAGACAATAAGAGGTTCTTTATATAAACCGATTATCTTTGACGGATCTTCAAGGTCTGTCAGCATTAAACCGGCATAGTATTCCTTCTGCCACTTATCTTCCCAGCCGTTTTTGCCCTTTGATTTATCAAGAATAACTGCGTGAAATAAAGTAAGCCAACCCTTATCGGTTCTTACGGGTGGAGCTGAGGGACCAACTTTATTGTTTGCAAATGAAATATCTTCAACGGCAAGCACAAGTCTGTTTTTGCCCCAAAAAACAAGATCGGGTGATTCACCTATCCACATATCAAACCTGTCAATACCGCGTGAATAAACAGGCATAGGACGTTCGTAACGAATATAGTTACCTCTGATTTTCTCGGGAAAAAGAACAAGATTCCTGTTGTCGGGAACAGTTAATGAAATTACATCAATATTTGTAAAATCATCGGTAACTCCTATTCCACCCCGAAGACCGTGCTTTGTATCGGCAGCAAAGCAAACATAACATCTGCCGTCAATTTCGGTGATTCTCGGATCATATATTCGAGTGATTTCATTACTGTTGGTTTTATTGACGGGCGCCGGTCGGACTTCCCATTTTATTCCGTCGTCACTGGTTGCAATTCCTATATTTGTTCCGTCAAGTCTTTCGGCTTCGAAATCGCCGTAATCATTGCGGAACATCATTACATATTTGCCTTCGTGCTTTATGACTCCCGCATTGAAAACAAGGCAGGAATTATACGGAACATCATTTCTCGTGAGAACAGGTTCAGGGTATTTATTTATGATTTTACTGGACTCGAACATAATTATTCACCTGCCAATTCAGTCATAAACTGCCAGGACTGTTCTGTTGCTTCGAAAGCATCACCGTTTACCCAATCGCAGTCCTGCTCATACATTATATATGGAATATCAAGTTTCGCGGCTGCTTCGTAACATGCCTTAAGGTCAACCTTGCCCTGTCCCAGAGAGACGAACTTACGGTTTCCGTCTTTGTCAATTATATAATCTTTGAAATGAAGAACTTTAACTCTGTCTTTCAGTTTTTCGAGTATTTCGACAGGATCAAAACCTGCATAATGAATCCACGCAACATCGGGTATGAATTTAAACAGTTCGGGATCGGTCTCATTTATTAAAATATCCATCATTGTTTTTCGGCTGTCTTCAAGAGGTTTAAACTCAAAATCATGGTTGTGGTAATTAAACGTCATGCCGTTCTTTTTGAGTTCTTTACTGATTTTTTCAGTTTTTTTGATGAAGTCACGGACTTTGTCGGTTGTGCCTCTGCTTTCTGAAGGCGCAGCGCCGAGACCGATGGCATCACAGCCGATAATCTTGTGTTCGGTTATGAGGTTACCGAGGTCGTTTGTCATTTTCTCAATGCTTTTGTGAGTAATACAAACTTTTATACCGGAGTTGTCAAGTGCCTTTTTTTGTTCTTCTGCGGAAATATCACCTATAGCGGAAATCTGAACATCTTTTACTCCCATTTTTGCAAGTCGTTGAAGAGTAGAATCGAAATCCTCCGCAGTCTGACAAAAATCTCTCAAGGTATAGAGCTGAATTCCCATAACAGGTTTAAGCATATAAATCCTCCTTATAATCAGTCATTTCAAATTCAATAGTTCCGCCTTTTACAAGTTCGGATGCTTTTAGTTTAAAATCTGAAAGTAAAATACCGTTGAATTTAACCGATTTAACATAAATATTTTCTTCTTTGTTATTCTTAACCGTTATTTTTAATATGTTTCCGTTAAATAATTCTATTGAAGCTTAATCAATAAACGGTGAACAGATTAGAAACAAATCCTGACATGCAACGGGAAATAAGCAGAGAGCGGCAAAAACATAATAAGATGAAAGAGCACCGGAATCGTTATTGCCCGGCAAGCCTCCTCTGCCTTCAGTGAACATATATTTCATACCGCTTCGTATAATCTCACAGGTTCTGTCGTGTCTGCCTGCGTAAATATATGAGTAAGGAGCTTCAATATCAGATTCATTGTTGAACCCCTCAAATCTTCCGAGCTTGAGGCCTTCACTTACCGGCTCATAGTCAAACGGATTTGTCGGCTGAACAATATCGGGAGCACCGTATCCGAAGAAGTCATCAAGCAATTTGACAAATTTTTCTTTTCCGCCTGCAATTTCAATACGTTTATTCATATCAACCATCTGTCGGAAGGAATAGTTGAATAAAGTGCCTTCGTAATATTCGCCTTCATTTTTGAGAAGACCGGTTTCAGCGGAGAATGCATCAATCCATTTTACGGCAAGAGGCTCCAGCTTTTCCGAAATATCTGTTCTGCCTTTTTCCTTTGCAACCTGAGCTGCGTTTGCGCAGGCATCTGCCATATCAAGAACAAAGGTATAAGAAGTGCATTTACCGTCAAGAATAAAATCATTTTTGTTTTCGTTAAAAGCGTCTTCGCAGATTACACTCAATATTTCACCAACATCAACATCATATCCGTAGCGGCAGGCGGTCAAAAGAACATAGGCGCCGAGCATTCTTGCCTGAGAAGAATGATTGGAATAATTGTCGCAAATACCTATGCTGTTTGGTATTTCGCCAAGCGCTTTCCCCGAGCTGATAAGTGTTTTTACCGTCTTTTCGGCAATATCCTTTTGCGTTAAAAAAATGAGAGGCAAAGCGGTTTTATACATATCCCATAATGTAGCAAAATCTGTGCAGAATGCATCGGATTTATAAATAAAGCTTTCACCTGACCAATCACAAGGTTTAATCAGCGAGTGGTATAGGTTAGAATAAAAAATCCGTTTTATTTGTTCGTTGTCTGTTCTGATATCAATGAGTGATAACGCATTGCTCCATTTTTTATAAGATTGTTCTTTAACCGCCTCAAAACCATCAGAATTGTCAATTCTTGAAATTGCAGTTTCAAAGCTTTTCAATGAAATAGAAAGCTTTATGTCTGCCTGTCTGCCGAAGTCTTTTATTTTTATAATATTATTGTATATTTCAGCTCTTCCGTTATGCCTGACAGCAAAATACAGCTTAATGCCCTCAATAACTGCCGAAGAGATAATAACACTTCCGTTTATACAAATTGACAGATTATCGGCTTCTTTTTTTATGCAACCGGGATTGTTAAGACCGTTGTTGCGAAAATCTATTTCAACTGTTCCGCGTTCATTTTTAAAAGTATATCTGTGAAATGCAGTTTTTTCATCTGCCGTTAATTCACATTTAATATCGTCAAGAAAGCAGGAATAATATCCAGGAACTGCATTTTCATTTTCCGGAATTCTTCTTTCGCGTGATTTTTCGGTTTTAGGTGTCACAACAGCATAGTTGTAGTAGTATCCGATTGCACCGGTTCCGCTTTGTTGGAGGTGAGCAAAACCAAGTAATGCGTTGCCTTCCTCAAATTTTGCAGGTCTTGAATGTGAATTTTCAAGATGATTTCCGTAACCGGTCGGGTATCCTCCCGAGTAAGGGGCAACGCTCATTGCTCCGAAGGGCACGCAGGCGGCAGGGCTTGTGTTTCCACAGCCTGCTTTAATAAAAAACCATTTGGCGGCTATTCCTTGCGCTTTGGGTAAATCGATCTCACCGCAACCGTGAAAAACATTGACATATTTGCAATAATCCGTAGCATTCACCCCCTGATTCAGATTTATTTAAGCTCTACAGTTATGTTGACGGGCTTGGCTTTGCTGTTATATGTTAGTAAAACAGTTTTGCTTGTTTCATCATAGATAAAATTGCATTTCATATTTTCTGATTTGACATCAAGAACTTCAGACGGAACTCTCAATCTGATATTTGCTGTGAGATTTCCCGCTCCGTATGCATTTATTAAAATTTTTTTACCGGAAATATTCATTGAGTATATTCTTGAAGATGTTCCGATTATGCACAGATCTTTGTTTTCAATCTTCTCAAGGTCACAGAGCATTGAGCTTTCGCCCGGCAAAATGACCTTTTCGGTTATTATTTCAAAGTCGGCAGTAAACATATCGGCAAAAAGACCTTTTAAAATAACCGGCGAGTTGTCAATGCTTTCATCCATAACTGCAGTTATTATATATGGATCTCTGGTGATACTCAGGTTATTGGAAAACCCGAACCTGAACCCTTTCTTTCCTGTAACTTCGAGGAAGAATTCTCTGAAAAGGTCGGCGTTTTCTTTTGAAAATCCAAAAATGCAGGGGGAAGTTTTCCAGATACCCGCAATTCCTTCGCCGCATTTATAAATACCTTTATTGTCCGGCTTGATTTCGAGCATTTCAAATAAGTGTTCGGCAGGGGAGTTGTATTTATCTTTCCACCATGCACTGATTGAATTGAACGGGTCAAAATCGTCGCCGACATATATGAGAACTGCACCCTGCCTGACTCGGTTTGCTATGCTTGCATTTGCATCGGGATAATCCGGCTTCATATATTCATAACTCATAATCAGGACATCATAATCGTCAAGATAACCCGGATATCTTCTCGCATTATCAAGCAATACAGGTCTGATACTTACGCCATATTTAAGCAGGGGAAGAGCAATAGAGTAAAACGCAGGAAAAGCGTTTGTGCTCATATATTTCAGCAAAAGCTCTTCATCGGATTTGTTTGATGTGAAGAGAACGGATTTGAAACGTTCAATCAGTTCGTCCGATTCGTGAAGAACAGTCCCGGTTTCTTCAACCTTTGCTTCGGAAAAACAGCTGTCGGGATATTCACGCTGATAAAGCTGGCTGTCAGCTGTCAGAATACCGACTTTGATTTCATTTGTTTCATTTCCTGATTCTATTGTTCCCAGTGTGTTAAACATATTGTTAAGGAGTGTTGCGTAATTGTCGGGAATTTCTTCTGCATCCGGAGCATCCTTAGGGTATTTGTCTTCAAAAACACGGTTAGGCCAGGGACATATCTCATAGGTATTGATTCTGGGATGCAAAAGAGATGCGGCAACCGTGCAAAGATAGTTCTTGCGGTAGTCGTTCCAATCAAATATTGGATTATCCTCAATCGGATCGTGCAGGAACCACATTTTTCTCCCGGTTCCTTTTACAAGCTCCTGCATAACACCGTATTCAAGATATGCAGTTTCAAAGGTTCTTTCTTTAAATTCGCCGTCAAACCAGTTTTTTTCACGAGATGTTCCGGTCCAGACCTGAGCAATACATCCGTCAACGCCCGGAATATCGGCAAGCTTACTCTCAGGGCTGACAATTTTCCACTGAGTATAATTAATCAGACTGTGAGTAGGAACATAAAACCGTATATCTCTGTTGTATTTGACCTTTGAATATTCTTTAAGTGAGGAGGCGACTCTGTCAATCGTTCTGGCATAAAGGTATGCTTTCAGTTTTGAGCATTTGTATTTTGCATCGACACTCTCGTGAGGTGCGCTCCACGGTTCTCTGTAATATAGCCGGTATTCTCTTTTAAACGCATCGGAATATCCGGCTCTGTCCCAGAATTCGGGCTCTTCGACGTGAATTGCCTCAACACCGGCATCAACAGCAACACGCAGTTTCTCAGAAATATAATCAGCAAAGGCAACAGTCGGAACCATATAAGGTGTGTCTTCCGAGTGAAGAATAAGATTGCCGTATCGGTCTTTCTGTGCTTCGTCCCAGTGTTCTCTGCCGTCCCATTTGCCGTAAAGATAATCAGTATAACTGCCCCATGCAATGCCTGTCATTAAGTGAACCACATATCCTGCTTTTTTGTATTGATTCACCCTTTCGGCAGTTGTTTCATTAATGCGGTAAACCATTACAAAATCACATTGATTATTATAAGAATCTCTTAGTTCTCCGCCATGCTGATAACCGGTTCTCTCTTCTGATTTATCTCTGATAAAAGCCATAATATTCCTCACAAAACTATATATTAAATTGTTTAACTTAATTTTACTTTATTATTCTTTATATTGTCAATATTTCTAAATTAAAATATCTGAAAACATTATATTATATAAAATATAGCCAACAAAAGTCTTGATTATATTTTTGCTATTTGATAAAATTAAATATCAAATTAAAAACAGGAGAACAAAATGGCTCAGTTAAAAATGTATCGTCTTGCTGGAACTCCTTATAAAGAATATGAACTTCCCGAAGGTTATTCAATCTCAAATTATAAAGATGAAAAAGATAAAACCGCATGGGTTGAATGCTGCAAGAACGGTCTTGTTGCTGACGATGCAGATGAAAAAGCTTTTGACGATTCAATAACAAGCAATCCGAATATCGACATATTCAACGATGTATTCTTTCTGGATTATAACGGTGAACACATCGGCACGGTAACCGCTTTTGTTGTCAAAGAGAAAAACTACGGCGATATGCATATGGTCGGTATCAGAACAGATTTCAGGGGCAGGGGACTTGCAAAATATCTATCACTCATAACTATTGAGGAGATGGAAAAACGCGGCGTTAAATACACTCTGCTTACGACGGATGAATGGCGCAAAGGAGCTGTCAAAAGTTATCTCTCTGCAGGATTCTTGCCGGTAAAATATGACAGAGGTATGATCCATCGCTGGGAGGCAGTTCTTGAAGAATACGGTATTGACAGTGTTCTTATGCTTAAAAATAACTCCAAGCCTTTTCGTGTTATATACAGAAAAGGACTGAAAAAGAGCAAGAGGTAATATAATGGAAGAATTTGTCCTGAATCAGATTAAATACGGTCTTAAATATGTTCCGTTTAACCTTGCAAAATCATTTTTTATTAAAAAGAGCAGTTATGAAACAAAAGCTCTCAGAGAAAAGGGCTTCATCTGCGGAATATGCCACCATACAGGTGATAAGCAAAAACTTGTTGACGCTAATATTGAGTGGATAAGGACGGATATTCCGTTCCCTTTTGAAAATGAAGGGCATGTCAGAAAGACATTTGTGGATTTCAAAGAAAAATGTGCGGAATATAAAAACGCAGGCATTAAGATTATGGCAATTACGCCATACCCGCAGGATTATATCAATTACGGAATTGAACTGAATACTGCAGAAGGCGAAAGAAAAATCAAAGAAATTGCAGTTTATATTATTAATGAACTCAAAGAATATATCGGAGCAATTCAGGTTACAAATGAAATGGGTATTCCACGCTTTACTATACCGCTTACGATGGATGATGCCGCAAGGTTTATTGCAATTCAGCTGGAAGCGCTCAACGATGTCAAAGGTGATATTCTTCTTGGCTACAACAGTGCCGGACCTCAGGCGGATTTACATTACAAGCTTAAACCATATCATAAATACTGCGACTATATCGGTGTGGATATATATGTCGGCTGTTTTATGAATATGATGGGTTTTATGTGGATGTTTGACGCCGTTCTCCGTTTTCTTTGGGCTTTTACCGGCAAACCGATTATTCTGGAGGAATTCGGTTACATAAGCGGCGGCGCTCCGAAAAGCAGGTCTGAAAAGAAAGCGATTCTGCAGGGCTACGGTGCTTCATCAGCAAGAGATGCAAAAAGGAATATAGGTTCGTTTGTTAAGTCTATGCCTGAATATTTTGCACAGCATGTAAGATTCTTAACCGATAATGATGAGAGCAGATTCTATAATTTGCTGTTTAAAAGCGATCTTACTAACCACCTCTACCGCGAGCTTCCGGCAATGACAAAGATCCCCGGCTGTCCTCACACTCCGGAAGGGCAGGCAAAGTTTTATTCTAAAATTCTTCCCCGTCTTCACAATATGAAGTTTATGGCGGGTGCAATAATCTATTGCTATGCCGACGGGGATGTATGCTACGTGTGCGGTCAGTCTGATTGCCCGACTGAAACAAGATGGGGGCTTGTTGACTGCAATCTGAATCCAAAACCTTCATATTATGCCGTCAGAGATGCATTTGCTGAAATCCGAAATATTAAATAAGGAGAGTATAAAATGGGTAAAAAAGGTCTTATTTCAACATTAGGTGCGGCAGTCGGGCTGATTGGCGCAGTTGATTACACAATTTTTAATGCGGTTATGTCGCGTAACTCTAAACTCGTTGAAAAAGCAGGCGGCTTTCTGAACAAAAAGCCGGAAGATGCCGTTGAACTTCCGCCAGAAGAAGATGACGAACGAATAATCTGGTTCGGTGAACAGAAATTTGAAGATTATACTCTTGTTAATAAAAGGGGTCAGACACTTAAAGGGTATTTTCTTAAAGCGGATAAGCCGTCGGATGTTTATGTTTTTTGCAGTCACGGTTACAGATGTAACGGCAAACGTGAGTTCCGGTTTATAACCAAATATTACCACGACAAGGGCTTTAATGTGTTTCTTGTTGACCACCAGGCCTCAGGAGAGAGCGAAGGAAGTTACATAGGTTTCGGCTATTATGAATACCAGGATTGTCTTGAGTGGCTTGATTTTCTTATCAAAGAATTCGGCAGCGATATTCAGATTATTCTTCACGGTGTCTCGATGGGAAGCGCAACTGTTATGATGATGAGCGGAAGTGAAAATCTTCCTGAAAACGTCAGATTCACCGTTGCAGATTGCGGATATACATCAGCTTGGCACGAATTTGAACACAATATTTCATTTTTGGGTAAAGCAGAATATATTGTTCTTTACGGAGCGGATTTCTTCAACAAAATGATTTCTGGTTATCATTTTAAGGATGCAGATGCAAAATCGGCTGTTGAAAGGGCAAAACTTCCTATGCTATTCGTTCATGGAACGAAAGACGATTTCGTTCCGACAAGAATGGGCAAGGAGCTTTATCTTGCCTGCGGCAGCGAATATAAAGACTTACTTCTTGTTGATGGTGCCGCTCATGCCGAAAGCTACCAGACAAATTCTGAGGCGTATAACCAGAAACTTGATGAGTTTATTGAAAAGTTTATAAAAAAATAATATGAAAGAACAATTATGAAAAAAGCTTTAATTATATTTGCAAGCGTTATTCTTTCGGTAATTTTTTTGTTAATACTTACATCTTGCGGTAGTAATACACTTGAAAAACCCGCTCTTGCAAACAGTGTCGTTATTCATGAACCGGAGTTCGGAGGGGTATATATCACCAAAACAATTGATGAATTCAATGCTCTCGGTTTCAAATACGGCGACAGTGTAAATGTCGAGTTCTCAAACGGTTATAAACTTGAAAACATACCTTATTATAACGGCTATTACACTCAGAACGGAGAACCGCTTTTGATTGCATACCCCGGCTATGATTATATCAAAGCGGCAATTAATAACGGCGATGACTTATGGAATGTTGCAGACCTTCGTGAAGATATGACTGCAACCGTTTCGCTAAATACACCCGGTGCGTTTTTGAATATTCAGAATGCAAGAGATATTCATTATGAAGATGACCGCACTTTGTTCAAAAGTGATGAGGTTTTTGCAAATTTCAGAAGTATTTCGACATCTGCTTTAAAAAAGGATTTCATATATCGTTCGGCATCTCCGTGCGATAATCAGCACAACCGGGCATCATTCGTCGATTTACTTATTTTAAAAGCAGAGATTAAATTTATTTTGAATCTTTCCGACAATGATGAAAAGATAGCAAAATACAGAAGTGCGGATGATTATAACAGCCCTTATTTTGACAAACTTTATGAGTCCGGAAAGGTTATGCCGATTGCTCTTAATATGAATATCGGCTCTCAGGATTTTAAAGAAAAGGTTGCCAAAGGTCTCACGGCTATGGCGGAAAATGAAGGACCGTATCTTATTCACTGCACAGAGGGCAAAGATCGCACAGGTTTTGTATGTATGCTGCTTGAAGCACTCTGCGGAGCAAGCTATGACGATATTGAGACCGATTATATGATAACTTACTTTAATTACTATAATATCAATAAAGAAACAGACAGTGAGCGCTATGATGTTATAGTTGAAAATGTTCTTGTTCCGATGATTCAAAGTATGGCAGATGATAAAACACTGGATGTCAGGACTGAAGATTTAAGTGAATATGCAAAACTGTTTCTTGTTAAGGCAGGAATGAGTGAAGATTCCATTGCAAAATTGAAAGAAAAAATATCTGCCTGAAAAACAGCCATCCGTAATTTGCGGATGGCTGTTACTTGTTGTTGATTATTAATTATTAATTAAAGTTTGCTGTCTGCCCACGCTGCAACATCGGCATAAATGTCTTTTCTGTTTGTTTCGTTGAGAATTTCATGACGGCAGTTTTCATAAATCTTTATTGTAACATCGGGTATTCCGTTTGCAACAAGACTTCTGTAAACCTGATTTACACCTGCGCCGTATGCACCTACGGGATCCATAGCTCCTGAAATAATAAGATAAGGTTTGCTCTTTGTCAAAGCAGACGCCCATTCGGGAGCGGATACTGCGCTGAGAACCTTGAACATATCCTTATAGCCGGCAAGTGTAAAGAGAAAGCCGCAATATTTGTCGGCAATATATTTGTCAACTATTGCTTCATCTCTTGTAAGCCAGTCAAACGGTGTTCTGACACTGTCATATTTTTTGTTGTATGAACCAAAAGCGATTTTATCAATCAGCTTGCTGCGGTAACGGCTGCCTTTGATTTTTGAAATAGCCGTTGTAAGTGCAATACCGGCAGCTGCACCCGGGTTTGGTCCGCTTGTGCCGCAGAAAATAAACCCTTTGATGTCATCGTCTCTGCCAAAGCGTTTTGCGTATTCTCTGCAAACAAAAGAACCCATACTGTGACCGAAGGCAATTATAGGTTTGCCGGGGTATTCTTCTTTTGCAATTTCGGTGAGAGCTCTTGCATCGGCAATAAATGACTGCCAACCGTCATTTTCACCAAAATAACCGAGGTCTTCATCAGATTTAACGGATTTACCGTGACCGATGTGGTCGTTAATGAATACAACATATCCCTGAGAATTGAGGTATGAAGCAAAATCCTCATATCTTTCAAGGTGCTCTGCCATTCCGTGCATAATCTGAAAAACAGCTTTTACATCTTCTGCGTTGTCGGGCGCCCACGAAACTGCATAAATATCTGCAAGACCTGTTTTTGAAGGGTATTTGTATTCTTTGCGAATTGACATATAATCATCCTTTCGACAAAATATATATTAATTATAGCATAATAATTTAATAAAATTAACTGTTAAATATAAATAAAACTGTAACATCAAAACTGTCAAAATGACGGTTTATTATATATTGTTGACTACTCAAAAAAAAAGGTGATATACTTAAATTATATTAGAGTAGAAGGAGAGTATTATGAATTATTTGTCAAGAATTGTTCCTGTTTTAAGTTTACCTCTTGCATTTGTTATGCTGGTTACGGGAATTTCATTTACTTCTCAAAAAAAGCAGATTGAGCTGGAGTCAGCGGTTGAAGAAAGTATCAACTCTGAGTTTACACCTGTTTTCAGGTTTATTATTGCATCTGATATTCATATTAACACCGGTGATTTACCCGGTGCTCAGAGGTTGGCTGAAATGTTCCGTTCAGCATACCGCTACAGTGATTCGCATAAGTCATACAACGAACTGGATGCTGTTTTATTTGCAGGAGATAACGTCGATACAGGTTCCGATGAAGAATATGATATTCTTAACGGAATCGTTGATGAAAATCTTCGTGACGGCACACAGCTTGTTGCAATAATGGGCAATCATGAATTCAATAAAACGGGTCATGAGGGTTTTGTCCGCCATATGAAGCAACCGCTGGATAAACACGTTGTCATTAAAGGCTTTCATATTATTGGTATTTCACCCGACCCTTCCGATATATGGCAGACACCGAAACAGTTGTTCTGGCTTGATCGCGAATTATCCAAGGCGGTCAAGGATGACCCGGAAAAACCGGTGTTTACAATGCAGCACGGTCATATCTGGAATACGGTTTATGTCAGCAGAAGCTGGTATGCTCATCCGTTCCTTCTGCTGCATGCAGTTTATGCAAAGTATCCTCAGGTAGTCAATTTCTCAGGGCATTCGCACGGACCTGTTAATAATCCTCTTGAAATCTGGCAAAACAGTTACACTCAGCTCGGAACCGGAACATTGAAGTATTTTGAGATGGAGAGAGATATCGGCGATAATACCGTTCCCGAGGGCAGCGGGAATGCGGCTCAGTATCTTATTGTTGAAGTAGATGCAGCAAACCGCGTGAAAGTAATGCCTTACAATATTCTTACAGACGATTTTATGAAAACTCCTTCAAATAATGATGACCCCGAAAAACAACTGGTTTATTTTATCGAAAAGCCTTCGGATCCGCAAACTTACGCTTACACTTCTGCCCGCAAAAAAACTGCAACCGTTCCTGAATTTGACAATGACACAAAAATAAATGCCGAGTTATCCGATGACGGTTCAGTTTCTGTTACTTTTGAGCAGGCGAAAGACGATATCTGTGTTTACGGTTACAGAATATCCGTGTTTGATAAGTCCGATTCATCAAAACCTGTTGCTGTTAAAGAGATTTACTCCGGTTATTATTTTGAACCGATGCCTGAAACACTTTCCTGCACAATAACAGGTCTTAATGCCGGCACAAAGTATTCGGCAGAAGTCACCCCTTTAAATGTATGGCTCGATGAAGGAAAACCCTTGAAAATCGATTTTTAATCTGAATAATACAGGGAGATTATGTGTTATGAAAAAATATGATGTTGCTGCATATATCTGGCCGTCTTATACAGGCAAAGAGCCCAGAGCCTATCAGTTCTGGGAGCAGGGTATAGGTGAATGGCAGTCAGTTTTAAGTGCCGAATCACGGGAAGAAGGTCAGATTCTGCCTCGTAAACCTCTTTGGGGCACAGTTGACGAAGCAGATCCGAAGGTTATGGAATTTCAGATTAAAGAAGCACTGCGCCACGGTGTCAATGTTTTTATTTATGACTGGTATTGGTATGACCGCAGACCTTTTCTTGAGCAATGCCTGGATGACGGTTTTCTCGGTGCAACTAATAATGAAGATATGCAGTTCTATCTTATGTGGGCGAATCATGATGCTGGCTATCTTTGGGATAAACGTCAGCCGGATATTGACGAAATAATCTGGTATGGTTCTCAGCCGAGAAGTGAATTTGACAGAATTTGTCACCGAGTTACAGATATGTATTTCAAACGGCCGAATTATTACAAAATCGACGGCTGCCCTGTATTTATGATTTATGAATTGTCAAACCTTGTCCGCGGACTCGGAGGAATTGATAAAACCAGAGAAGCGCTTGATTATTTTCGCAGTGTTGTCAAAGAAGCCGGGTTCCCCGATTTACACATACAGGGTGTTATTTACAGTGAAAATGCTGTCAATATAAGCGGAGTCGATTCCAATCATGAGGGCTCTTCGAAAGATCTCGTTAAATTCCTCGGCCTTGATTCTGTAACACACTACCAATATATTCATTTTGCCGATTTCAGCAAAGGGTATAAAGAATCTTTGCCGAGTGTTGCTGCAGAGTTTGAAAGAATTCACAATGAATATAATGTGCCTTATTATCCTCATGTTACTGTTGGATGGGACAATAACCCGAGATATCCGCATATTAATTATCCGATTATCAAAGACAACACACCCGATTTGTTCAAAAAAGCACTTGAACTTGCAAAAGATTACTCAGACAAATATAATAACGTTCCGCTTATTACAATAAATTCATGGAACGAGTGGACTGAAATGAGTTATCTGGAACCGGATGATGTTTACGGCTACGGATATCTTGAAGCGGTAAAAGAAGTTTTCTGTGATTAATAAATAAACTATATTTGGATAACATTATGAAATTATATATATCATGGGCGCTTTGGTGCGTTCTTGCCTTTGCGGTTTTAACTGTTTTTCAGTTGATTCTCAAAAATAAAATAAAAAAACTATCTGTCAGATTTGTGTTAATTTCCGTAAAGCTTTTAATATCTGTTGCCTTTGCTGTTCTTGTCTTGGCGGGTCCGGTTTTTCTCAGACCTTTTCAACCGTTTATGTTTGCTTTTTATGCAGTGTGCTTTGCCGATGCAGTATCTGATTTGTGTTGCACATTGTTTTGTGCTTTTGCAAAAAAAGAAAGAAAGTTTTTATTTTCAAAGGTATTAAGTCTGATATTCGGAGTATTGTTTATTGCATACGGCACAATAAATATGGAAGTTGTCAGACCGAAATATCATACATACACATCTGAAAAACTGACGTCGGAACACAGCTTTGCATATCTTGCAGATTTACATGTCGGCAGCGCTCAGAATTTTTCAACAACTGAGAAAACGATTTCTGAAATAAAAAAGTTAAACGTTGATTTCATTGTGCTTTGCGGCGATATAACAGATGATTACACTACAAAAGAAGAGATGCAAAAAACATTCGCATTGTTTAAAGATTGTAATAAACCTGTTTACTATGTTTACGGTAATCATGACAGGCAGGGCTATGCCGAATATGCTCACGGCAGACAATATAGCATTGAAGAATTAGAACAGACTATAAACTCCTGCGGAATCAGAATTCTGAAAGATAAATATGAAGAAATATCACCGGATTTAATAATTCTCGGCAGAGAGGATTATTCCGAAAAAGAGGGCAGGGCGGATATTTCAACTCTGCCTGATCCCAAACCCGAATCATATCTTATTGTTGCCGACCATCAACCATCGGGATTTAAAGAACATGTTTCTGCCGGTGCAGATTTGCAGATTTCGGGTCATACTCACGCAGGGCAACTGTTTCCGCTCAGAGTTTTTTATTCAATTGCAGCACCTGTTTACGGCGATTATAAAGAGCAGGGGGCTGTTATGAACATTACTTCAGGCGCCTGCGGTTGGAGAGTGCCTTTCAGAACGGAAGCTCATTGTAATTACGAAATAATAAACCTGAAACCGGTTGAATAAAACTATATACAGAAAGGAAAATGAAATATGTGGAAGATTTTTATGCTTTTCGGTATGCCTCTTTCTTATCCGTTCCTGATCGCATACGGAATAATGATGAATATTCTGGGACCTTTGGGCCTTCCGGATTTTCTGGGATTAATGACTAATATGTAATTTTAGAATTCGTGAGTTAAATAATAATGTTTAACCCGCACTGTGCTTTTGCTCAGTGCGGGTTATTATATGTTTTTCTTTATTAAAATGATTAATAAAACTGGATATCGCCGATATTGAAACCTGTGATTTCATATTTATCATCAAGGTTAATTGAAAGAGAATAAAAGTCATTTACTTCTCTTTTTGCGAAATCCGCAAAGTTTTTGAATTTGTCTGAGAATTTGAGAGTAACGTTTTTGATGGTAATTTCAGGAGTTTCACCGTCAATATCATTGTAATATGGCTTATCGGTGCCGTGTTTTTCCGCAAAAACTTCAGCGGCTTCTATGGTTTCAAACTGAACTATGACGCCGAAGGTCATATACCATTCCCGTTTGCCTGCTTTTTCGGTATAAGAAAGAATATGCCTGCCCATACAGAAAACAAAAGGAACTTCGTCATAAAGTGACGAAACATCGGTGGTTTTTACTGAATTCTTCTTAAGATAACGGTCTTCAAAGAATTCTTCGCGTTTCCCGTCAAGACCGTCCCAGGCGGAATATTCAACATAAGCTTTATCGGTAAAATAGCCGGCATTTTCAATATACCATTTTGAACCTCTGTTAAAGCAGAAAACGTGAATCATTTTATCTTCTTTATCAAACTGATCCACATAATAGCCAATAGAGCCGTCATCCTCTTTGGAGGCACTCACATAACAGGTTGCGCTTTCGGCTCTGTAACCGATATTTTTATTATTATCATCCCTGTAATATGTTACTGTAAAGGCGGTTCCGTCTTTTGTCTTTGTGAAATAATCAAAGGTGTTTTCACTCCGGTCGTCGGAAAACGAGTAAACTTTTTTGCCGTCTTTATCATAATAAACGGTGCAGGTGATATCATCTGATTTTTCCGTTTTCTTGGTAAGACCCTTTAAATCGGGCTTATGGTTAAAATCTACACCGAGATCTTTAACCACATAATCGGGGTATGCGTAATCCGCAAAAACCTTTTTTACATCTTCATTGCCTATTACCTTTGCAAAAGTGTTTTTATTACCTGAGTCTCCGATGAAAAATGAAATAATCATGGCGAAGAATGCAAGAATTGCTGCTGTTATTCTGTTAAAAAACTCCATAAGTCTCACCCCCTATTATTTATTCTAAAATAAAATGCGATAATAATCAAGATGCAACACAATTTATAAAAAGATACGCAAAAACGAGAGTAATGTTTGCTGCCTGATTACTGAAATTAATTATACTCAAATCATTAAAGAGCTTATATAAATTAAAAAGAAGGAACATAACAGTCCCTTCTTTTTGTGGTCGGAGTGACGGGATTCGAACCCATGGCCTCTTGGTCCCGAACCAAGCGCGATACCAAACTTCGCCACACCCCGATGACTGTTGTATTATACATAATGTTTAAAAAAAAATCAAGTGTTTAAGCTTATATTTTTTATTCTCAAAAAATATGTGTTTTTTAATATTTTTATTGACAATTTAAGACGATGTGATATAATAAATACAACAATTAAGCAAACGTTTAATTGTCGTAAATTGAAAGGAGTTTTTTATATGACTAAAACATATAAAATTGAAGTTGATTGTGCCAACTGTGCCAACCTGATGGAAACTGCAGCAAAAAAAATAGAAGGTGTTGAAAATTTGACTGTTAACTTTATGACTCAGAAAATGACGGTTGATTTTAAAGACGGATATGATGAAAAAGCCGTTATGAAAAAAATATTCAAAGCATGCAGAAAAGTTGAGCCGGATTGTGAAATTGATTTCTGATTCTTTTATCAATCTCACAATTTGTGAGATTAATTTTTAAACAACAATTAAATGTTTGTTTAATTGTTGCGGTGAGGTATTTTATGAGTAAAAAACAAAAAAAGATGCTGGTAAGAATTATCGCAAGCATTGTTTTACTTATTGTTTTTGCATTTCTTCCTTTAGGCGGTTATGTCAGATTTGCGGCATATTTAGCAGTATATCTTTTGATTGGTTATGATATTCTCTTAAAAGCGTTCAGGGGTATAATAAACGGCAGGGTGTTTGATGAAAACTTTCTTATGGCGGTTGCTACCATAGGTGCGTTTTCACTTGCTGTTTATGAAAAAAGCGGAGAGTATCTTGAAGCAATTGCAGTAATGCTCTTTTATCAGATAGGTGAGTTTTTTCAAAGCTATGCAGTCGGTAAAAGCAGAAAAAGTATTATTGCGTTAATGGATATAAGACCGGATTACGCAAATGTTGAGGTTAACGGCAAGCTTGTCAGTGTAAGCCCGGATGAAGTAAAAACAGGCACTGTTATTACCGTTAATCCGGGTGAAAAAATACCCATTGACGGCATCGTCGTTGATGGAGAGTCTGTTGTTGACACAAGCGCACTGACAGGCGAGAGTGTGCCACGCAACATATTTCCGGGTGATGAGATATTAAGCGGCTTTGTTAACCTTAACGGTGTTCTGAAAATAAAAACAACAAAAGAATTCGGTGAATCAACTGTTTCAAAAATACTTGAATTAACTGAAAACGCAAGTTCAAGAAAATCAAAATCAGAGAGATTTATCAGTAAGTTTTCAAGGGTTTATACGCCGGTTGTTTGCATAAGTGCTCTTTTGCTTGCTGTTGCAGTTCCGCTTTTCCGCTTGTTTATTCTTAAAGATGTTCCTTTGTGGAATATTTGGATATACCGTGCATTGACTTTTTTGGTAATCAGCTGCCCGTGCGCTTTGGTAATATCTATTCCTCTGACCTTTTTTGCGGGAATAGGCGGTGCAAGCAGAAAAGGAATTCTGATAAAAGGTTCAAATTACATTGAAACTCTTTCAAAAGCAAAAACATTTGTTTTCGACAAAACAGGCACTCTTACCGAAGGCAGATTTGAGATTGACTCCGTTCACCACAGTAAATATGAGGATGAAAGATTAATTGAAATTGCAGCTCTTGCTGAAAACGCATCATCGCACCCGATAAGTATGAGTATTAAAAATGCTTATGCAAAAGAAATAGATTTAAACAGAGTTTCCGGAGTTAAAGAAATCAGCGGAAAGGGTGTTACGGCAATTGTTGACGATGCTGAAGTTGCCGTCGGAAACGAAAAACTGATGGACGACCTTGGGGTTGAATATATCCCATGCCACAGTGATTCCACTGTTATTCATGTTTGCGTAAACGGTAAATATTCCGGTCATATTGTAATTAAAGATGTAATTAAGAAAAATTCAGAAAAGGCACTGGAATCGTTAAAAAGGGCAGGTGCCGGAAAAACTGTAATGTTAACCGGTGACTCAGAAAAAGTTGCCGACAGTGTTGCCGGTAAGCTTGGAATCGACGAAGTTCACTCAAAACTGCTTCCGTCCGATAAAGTCGATATTGTTGAAAGGCTTATTGACAGCACAGGCAAAGAAAAAACGGCTTTTATAGGTGACGGAATAAATGATGCACCATCGCTTATGAGAGCTGATATAGGCATCGCGATGGGTGCTATGGGCAGCGACGCAGCCATTGAGGCAGCGGACGTAGTGCTTATGGATGACGATCCGCTTAAAATCTCCACTGCACTGAATATTTCTAAAAAGTGTATGAGAATTGTTTATCAGAATATAATTTTTTCAATCGAAGTAAAATTGATTTGTCTTCTTCTCGGAGCATTCGGCATAGCAAATATGTGGCTTGCAATTTTTGCCGATGTCGGAGTGATGATTATAGCTGCCCTTAACGCTGTCAGAGCATTGAAGATTAAAGAATAAATGAAAAGCACGGAATCGGTTGATTCCGTGCTTTAATCAATTTTTTATATTACCATCTGTTTTCAACATATTCGCAAAATGCATACATATCCTTAATTTCAAGAACCGTTCCGTCATCGAGCGTTACAGTGCCGTTCCATTTGCCGTGAACCTGATGGCTGTTCATACGCATTGCAAGCACATTCAAATCTGAGTGATGGTCATAGAAGGGTGTCATTGTAAGGTTGAATCTTCCATCCTCTGAAACAAAGCGCCAAGGCTGCATAAATTTGTCAGGTTTCGGGAACACATCAACATCGACAGCTCCGATTTTATGCGCTTTGCCGTCATAGAAAAGGCATGTTTCGGTAGCGTTTGATTCATTACCTATGCCCCAGGTAATTTCAAAACCGAAAATATGTTTATTGCCGTTTTCATCGGTGATATATGCTGAACCGTTGCCCCAATACCAAACAAGTGAATATGGTGTGCATACACGACCCCAGTCCAGGACGCAGAAAGTGTCATCCTTTGAAAAATCATATATATCAGCACCGATTTTGAACTGACCTTCGCAGGGCATTGAATTCTGTTTTGTTGTCATGAAATATCTGTCCGGGAAATTGTCAAACGGAAGAACTGTTGTGATATTCTCAAGACCGGGCATAATATCCATACTGAAGCTGCATTCAACTTCTTTGAATTTAAAATACAGTGTTCTGCCTGTTTCGGTTGTGTTGAAATCAAAATGAGCATCGCCGATTGTCATATTGACGTTGTTGGGAACGTCTCCTTTTGGCGGCAGAACATATTTGTCTTTTCCGCCTAAGAACGGTGACATTTTATTAACGATTACTTTGCCTTCCTGAAGGTCAACAAGCTCTGCGGAAACATAACCGCCGAGTGAAATATTGGCAAAGCTTATCTGAGCCATATATCTGCCGTTGGAAATCTGATAAAAATCCCATTCTTTGCGGCGGTTTTTCTTTTTTACATTGTTTCTGTCATAGTCAAAAACATTATGTTTGGCATAGCCCTTTGCAAGAAGCGTTCCGTTAGAAGCAAGAAGTTTGGTAGGTTCGGTATATTCGGTCTGCTTGCTCTTCTTTGCAGCTTCTCTCCAACCGGTATAAGTTTTTTCCATATTGCTTCACCCTTCATTATTTTTTTATCATTTTAGCACATTAAATCAAAATATTCAATAAATATATTGATTTATTTAATGCATCAAAGTAAAATGTTAAAGACTGAAATGAAAGGGGGGCGCCAAAAATGAAAAGAGCAGTTGTAGGTATTCTTGCTCATGTTGATGCAGGCAAAACTACACTTGCTGAAGCTATGCTCTATAAAACCGGAAAACTGCGCTCTCCGGGAAGAGTTGACAACGGCAACACTGTTATGGATTCTCATCACATCGAACGTGAACGCGGAATAACAGTTTTTATGAGCCAGGCAGAAATTCAGACTGAAAAAATGAGTATAACTCTGCTTGATACTCCCGGTCACGTTGATTTTTCAGCGGAAACTGAGAGGGTCCTGAATGTTCTTGATTATGCAATTCTTGTTATAAGCGCTGCCGACGGAGTTCAGTCGCACACCTCAACAGTGTGGAAACTTTTAAAACATTACAATATTCCGGTATTTGTTTTTGTTACCAAAACCGATTACGGAAGAAGAGATAATAAAGATATTCTTGAAGAACTGCAAACTGAATTAAGTCCGGATTGCGTTGACTTTACAAATACGGACTCAGATGAATTCTCTGAAAGGGCTGCGCTTTGCTCCGATGAACTCCTTGAAAAATTTCTTTCAGGCAGCAAATCAGATGACAATGACATAAGTTTTTTAATAAAAACAAGAAGGATTTTTCCTGTTTATTTCGGTTCGGGTCTTAAATTTGACGGTGTTGGCGAGTTTATTGAAGGTCTGGAGAGATTTATTGATTCTGCAAACTATCCGCAGGAATTCGGCGCCAGAGTTTTTAAGATTACTTTCGATAAAGAAGTCAGGCTTACGCATATTAAACTTACCGGCGGAAGTCTTAAAATTAAAGATACTGTTGTTACAGGTTCATCAGAAGAAAAGATTAACGGAATAAGAATTTATAACGGTAGCAGATATTCGTCTGTTAATGAGGTTGAGGCAGGCGAAGTCTGTGCTCTTGCTGGGCTTGAGAACACTTATAACGGTCAGGGTCTCGGCTTTGAACATAAATCCATAAGACCGGTTCTTGAACCGATTATGAACTTCAGAATTATTCTTCCTGACGAAATTGACCCTGCACAGTTTTTGCCTAAAATCAGATTGCTTGAAGAAGAGGATCCGCTTCTTAAAATCAGGTGGGACAGTAGAAATGAAGAAATACAGGCCTGCCTTATGGGATTCATTCAGGCGGATATTCTCAAGAGTGTTGTTTATGAAAGGTTCGGTATTACTATAGAAATCGGTGAGGGCAACATTCAATACCGGGAGACTGTAGAATCGTCGGCAGAGGGTGTCGGTCATTATGAACCGCTTCGCCATTATGCAGAGGTTCACCTTGTTCTTGAACCGCTCAGCAGAGGTAGCGGAATAAAACTTGCAACTGTCTGCAGTGAAGATTTGCTTGACAGAAACTGGCAGAGACTCATTTTAACTCACCTTGCCGAAAAAAAGCATGTGGGAGTTCTGACCGGCTCTGAGTTGACTGATGTTAAAATAACACTTGTATCGGGCAGAGCACACTTAAAACACACTGAAGGCGGAGATTTCAGGCAGGCAACATACCGCGCTGTCCGTCAGGGCTTGATGAATGCGAAGTCGGTTTTACTTGAACCTTACTATTCATTCAGACTTGAGATTCCGTTTGATAATTTAGGCAGAGCCATTAACGACATTCATCAGAAACACGGAAAATTTGATGCACCGGAAGAAAAGAACGGTTATGCAATAATAAAAGGTGTTGCTCCGGTTACTGAAATGAATGGTTACGTTTCCGAGGTGGCATCTTACACTTCGGGAAAAGGAAGACTCTCACTTGAATACAATGGCTATGATGTCTGTCATAATTCTGAAAAAGTCATTGAAGAAAAAGCATATAATCCGGAGGCGGATATTGAGAACACACCCGATTCTGTTTTTTGTTCGCACGGGGCAGGGTTTGTTGTAAAATGGCAAAATGTTCCCGAATATATGCATCTGGGATTTTCACTGAAAAAGGGTTCTGTTGAACAGCCGGTTATCAATAAAAGGAATTTTCATATTGATGACAAAGAACTTGAAGCAATTATGAAATACGAGTTCGGAGAAATAAAATATGAATTGCACAGGGATTTAGCTGAAAAGAAACCGGATTCAGTAAAAGATGATGTTTTAACAGAAAGAAAAAAGTGGATTATTGTTGACGGTTACAATGTGATTTTTGCATGGGACGAATTAAAAGAAATTGCTGACTCAGATCTTTCATCCGCACGAGACGCTTTAATGCATATTTTAAGCAACTTCGCAGCATTTACAAAAAACAATATTGTTCTTGTCTTTGATGCTTATAAAGTCCCCGGCAATCAAGGTGAAAGATTTGATTATAACAATATTCATGTTGTTTACACTAAAGAGCGTGAGCTTGCAGATGTTTATATTGAAAAACTTGTTTCTCAAATCGGAAAAAATGATCATGTAACAATCGTCACATCGGATTCATTGATTCAACTTTCTGCGGTGCGCTTCGGCGTTCTTCGCAAAAGCGCAGATGAATTCGGTGCTGAAATTGATTTGACTAACCGTAAAATCAGCGATTTGATTGATGAGATTCATTCGCACAACCCTAAATCTACAATATCAGACTCTGTTGACAACAATCAATAATCAGAAAGGTATATTTTCTTCATACAATGAAAAAACGCAGTGCGATTGTTTCGGTTGTTCTCGCCGGAGTTTTGTGGGGATTAATCGGAGTATTTATAAAAAGACTTTCGTCTTTCGATTTTGACTCAATACAAATAGCATTTATCAGAATGCTTATAGCTGCAGTTATCTTTTCTTTGTTTGTGTTGATTAAAAATAAATCATTGTTTATTATTGAGATTAAAGATATCTGGATGTTCATCGGGACGGGAATAATCAGCGTTTCATTGTTTAATATTTGTTATTTTTACACTATAATAAACAGTGAAGCTTCACTTGCTGTTGTTCTGCTTTACACATCACCTGTGTTTGTTGTTCTTATATCAGCCATTCTCTTTAAAGAAAAGATTAATTCAAACAAGATAATTGCGCTTGTTCTTTCGTTTGCCGGATGTGTGCTGACGGCAGGTGTTCTCGGAGGAGTTAAAGTCAGACCTTTTATTATTCTCACAGGTGTTGTTTCAGGTCTGTTTTATGCTCTATACTCAATTTTCGGTAAATATGCATTGAGAAAATACAGCACATATACTGTTACTGTTTATACTTTTATCTTTGGGCTTATCGGTGATTTATTCATCTCAAAGCCAAATGTAGTTGCTGCAACTGTTATAAATAATCCGGAGTCAATAATATGGTGTTTGGGAATAGGAATTGTTTCAACTGTTTTACCGTATTTTTTATACACAAAAGGTCTCGAAAATCTTGAGTCCGGCAAAGCGGCAATTCTTGTTGCTGTTGAGCCTCTTGTAGGTGCGGTAATAGGAATGTGTTTTTTGAGGGAGAGTCACAGCATATTAAAATTAATCGGAATATTATTAATTCTTTTATCAATTATTTTACTCAATATAAGATTTAATGAGGTGAAAAAAGATGAATGTTAAAATATGCCCGTCAATGATGTGTGCTGATATTTTTGATTTGAAAAATGTTATTTCCGTATTTGAGGATAATAATATTGATTATTTACATATCGATATAATGGACGGAGTTTTCGTTCCGAACTACACTCTCGGAACGGACTACTGCAGAATGCTTAAAGCCGAAACAGACATTCCGCTAGATATTCATCTTATGGTTAATGAACCCGAGAATAAAATCGACTGGTTCCCTGTCGGAGAAAATGATTATGTTTCGGTTCATGTTGAAAGCACAAATCATTTACACAGAGCGCTGATGAGAATTAAAGAAAAAGGCGCAAAACCAATGGTTGCCCTTAACCCCGCCACGCCTGTGTGTATGATTGAAAATGTTCTTGATGATATTGAAGCTGTTCTTGTAATGACAGTTAATCCCGGTTATGCCGGTCAGAAATTAATCCCTTCAACAATTATTAAAATATCAGAGATAAGAAAATACCTTAATGTCAGAGGATATTCTGACATTGAAATTGAAGTCGACGGAAACGTCAGTTTTGAAAATGCAACCAAAATGAAAAATGCCGGTGCAAATATGTTTGTTGTCGGCTCATCGGGTATTTTTAAAAAAGACTATACTCTTAAAGAAGGAATTGAAAAATTCCGCTCAGCGACAAAATAAATCAACCGCTCAACTCTTAACTGAAGTTGAGCGGTTGATACCTTATATTGACTTAATGTAACTGAATATCGTCGTGAAAATACTGATGATTCTTGAAAGCACAGAATTAAAGAAGGATGTGAAAAAGTTGAAATTATCTTTGAATGTAATCAATTGTGATGCATCATCCGAATCACTGTCAAAACCGGTAACTGTAAAATATAAAACTCTCTGTCCGATTGGCGTAACAGTTCCTTTCACGGCATAAGTTACGGCAATTTCAATCACTTTTGTTTCTGCCGTTGATAAATCACCGCTGAATTTAACGTTAACAGATTCACCTTGTTTAATCGGTTTATTTAATTCGGATAAATCAAAATCAAGGTCTATTCCATTAGATTCAATGTTAAATATAATCAAGTCATTGTTCTGCTTGGTCAGATTACTTATAACTACCGATTTGTCTTCTGAAGATAAAAAACCTTCGGGACTTTTATCAAACTTTGCAGACACGGAATATGAAGGATTTGTAGAAGTATGGAATTGCGGAAAAGACGGATCGGAATAAACATCCTTAATCTCATCAGTCATCATTAGCTTCAGAATCAGCTCTGTTCCGAAATCTTCCATCACCATCATTCCGTGGAACATTCCCGACATAAACCAGGTGTTGTCAGGCAGATATGATGTTGACGCATCAATTGTCATAGAAGGGGACAACTTGTTTTTTCCGCCACATGGATTTTTCTGTTTATAACTGTCAGGGAATCTTTTGCCGTAATCTGCACAGGTAGCACCAGTTGCGCCTGCAGTGTAGATAATTCCGTCGGAATTAATCGGACAGCCGGTTGTAGTGTTTAAATCAACACCTGCAATAATAGAAACCTGCATTCCGTATTCATCAATGCATGTCTGAAATGATGAAGAAAACCTTGGCATAATTTCATAGTGCATATAGTCGCTGTTCTTTATAATATTCGCACTTTCAACAGGATCAAGCCATTTTTCTTTCATCTCTTCATAAATATCGAGAGGCATAAAATCCCATACACTGCCCCAGTAACCGGCAACATCAAAGAGATAAGGAACAAGTTTGTTGAAAACCTTGTCAAGAAAACCGAGCTGCTGTGCTTCAACAAGCCAGTGCAAATCTGTTTCGTTCATTGTTCCGTTTTCTATGAAATATAAAAGATTCAATTCATCAAATTTTATGTTTTTTGAAAACAGATCATAAAGAGTTGATGATCCGCAAAGTGCCGGGACAGTCATAACAGCTTTACTTACATCACGTTTTTCACCATAAATGGTAAGGTATGTTCCCGTGACCTGTCCGCCATGGCTGATTGAATACAGTCTTACTTTATCACTGCCTGTCAAGGCCTTTACTTCCTGTATATATTCATCCAGACTTTTGGCGGCTTCAACTGCACCCTTTCTGAAATCGTGATTAAAATTAAAGATTTTGTCTGAGCCGATTTTTTCGGCAAAATATTCGTTAAATTCTTTTTCAAACTGATAATCTACATAATTGCCGTGTTCCTTAAACAATGCTTCGCGGCTTGACTCCTTTGCCGTTTTATACATTGTTGTGACATTATATTTACTGCTGCCGTCCGGGTTACATCTGACATCTTCGAGGTATTTAACTGTTTCTTTGCCGACAACATCCGCAAGATAATCTGCGTTGCCTACTGTCAGAGCACCAAACCCAATTCCAATCTGAACAATTTTGGAAAGAACAATTTGAAGAATCTCGTTACCGTCAACGCCCCAGACCTGCTCCTTTGACATATCATCGTTCGTTTTTACAAGCGCTGAACCGGCGTAACCCGGAACAATTATAATCGGAGTATTGTCAACGCTGTTTGCCGAGAATCCGACAGAAGAACAGCAAAAGACAATTATTAAAGCAAGAATGACACAAACAGTTTTTTTCACTAATATCATCTCCCTGTTTTGAATAATATCAAAATATAAAATGTATTTCAAGAAAAAAATGCGAATCAAAAAAGATTCGCATTAATCTTAATTTCAGTTGTAGTTGTGTGCCTGTGCAAGCATCATATCTTTGACTTTCATAAGTCTGGTTGTTGTGCTTCTCTCATTTTCATCAAGCTTCATTGTGATGTAACGGATGGTTTCTTCATATTGAGGAATCATAACGTGTTCGAGAGCGTTAACTCTCCTTCTGGTTTTTTCAATTTCGGAAGCCATCAACTGGCAGGATTTTTCAACCTCTGCAAGTTTCAAAAGCTTGGGCATAACATCTGAAAAAGCTTTTACTGCATCATCAAGTTCACCCGGAGTAAGCGCAAAACCGTAAGAATAAATATCATTTTCGTTAGCGGTGCGTAAATTGACATCAAACACGGGAATAAGCACGCTCATAACATTCTTTTCAGTTACATCGAGACTCATTTCCTGTGTGGGCAGCATAAGCGCAACGTCAAGTGCTTTATCGCTCATTGTGCTTCTTGCGGTTTCCATGGCAATGTTTGCTTTGCGAATATCTTCCTCAACCTCGATGCGAATCTGTTTGTTTTCTTTGACAAGTTCAAGAAAACGCCTCATAAGCTCATCACGTTTATCCTTCAGCAGCTTGTGACCGCGTCTTGCCGTTGAAAGTTTTCTTTTGAGATTGGTCAATTCCATTCGGGTAGGATTAACATTTAGAACAGCCATTTTTCAACACCTTTTATGCGTCGTAATACTTTTCAAGAAGTTCGTCGCTGATACGTTTAAGCTCGCTTCTGGGAAGAATTTTAAGCAGCTGCCAGCCGAGATCAAGAGTTTCTTCAATTGAACGGTTGGTTTCAAAGCCCTGAGAAACATACCTGTTCTCAAATTCATCTGCAAATTTTGCATAGAGCTTGTCAATGTCGGTCAAAGCCGCTTCGCCGAGAATAACCATAAGTTCTTTGGCATCCTTGCCTCTGGCGTAAGCCGAGAAAAGCTGATTCATTGTGTTTGAATGGTCTTTTCTGGTTTTGCCTTCTCCTATTCCCTTATCTTTAAGACGTGAAAGAGAAGGAAGAACATCAATGGGCGGGTTGACACTTTTTCTGTAAAGGTCGCGGCTTAAAATAATCTGACCTTCAGTGATATAACCGGTTAAATCGGGTATGGGATGGGTTTTGTCATCCTCGGGCATGGTAAGAATCGGAATCATTGTTATGCTTCCGTCTTTGCCGCGCTGTCGGCCGGCTCGTTCATAAATAGAAGCAAGGTCGGTATACATATATCCCGGGTATCCGCGTCTGCCGGGAACCTCTTTTCTTGCAGCGGAAACTTCACGCAAAGCGTCTGCATAGTTTGTTATATCTGTAAGTATAACAAGAACGTGCATTCCCTTGTCAAATGCGAGGTATTCTGCTGCTGTCAGAGCCATTTTGGGAGTAGCAATTCTTTCAATGGCGGGGTCATTTGCGAGATTTGAGAACATAACAGTTCTGTCAATAGCACCTGTTTCACGGAAGCTCTCGACAAAATAATTGGATTCTTCAAAGGTGATACCCATAGCACCGAATACAACTGCAAATTGCTCATTTGCTCCGAGAACCTTTGCCTGCTTTGCAATCTGAGCTGCAAGCTGAGCGTGCGGAAGACCCGATGCAGAAAAGATAGGAAGCTTCTGACCTCTGACAAGTGTATTAAGACCGTCAATAGCCGAAACGCCGGTCTGAATAAATTCCTGCGGGTAACTTCTTGCTGCGGGATTCATCGGAACGCCGTTGACATCTGCGCGCTTTTCGGGAATAATTTCAGGTCCGCCGTCTATAGGTCTGCCGAGACCGTCAAAAACTCTGCCGAGCATATCGAGTGAAAGACCAAGCTCCATCTGCCTGCCGGAAAATCTGACCTTACTCTCTTCAAGGTTAATGCCTGTTGACGCTTCAAAAAGCTGAACAAGAGCATTTGTTCCGTTCAGTTCAAGAACACGGCATCTTCTTGTTTCGCCGTTAGCAAGTTCTATTTCGCCGAGTTCGTTGTATGAAACGCCTTCAACCTCACGAACAAGCATAAGAGGACCGGATACTTCCTGAATTGTTCTGTATTCTTTCGGCATCAATATTCCTCCTTGCTGTCAATAACTTCCTTGATTTCATTTTTGATTTCAAGACTGATTTTTGTGTATTCGTTTTCGATGTTGTCTTCATGAATATATTTGAATCTGCCTATTGATTCACGAACGGGAACGGATATGATTTTTTCAATATCTGCGCCGCTTTCAAGTGCCGAGACAGCACAATCATAATATTCAAGAATAAGAGACATCATAATAAACTGTTTGCGAAGAGATGTGTATGTGTCAACCTCGTGGAAAGCAAGCTGATGAAGGAAGTCTTCACGGATTGACCTTGCCGCCTCCATCTTGAGTCTGTCCGGCGCCGAAAGAGCATCCATACCGACAAGCTTGACTATTTCATCAAGGGCTGCCTCTTCACTGAGAAGTTTCATCAATCTGCTGCGAAGATTTGTCCATTGAGGATTGACGTTTGAATTAAACCATTCACCGAGGGTGTCGGCATAAAGAGAATAGCTTGTAAGCCAGTTTATGGCAGGGAAATGACGCTTATACGCAAGTGCGGAATCAAGACCCCAGAAAACCTTGACTATTCTGAGAGTTGCCTGTGAAACGGGCTCGGAAATATCACCGCCGGGAGGCGAAACAGCGCCTATAACCGAGAGAGCACCTTTTCTTTCATCTGAACCGAGAGAAATAACAGATCCGGCACGTTCATAGAACTGAGCAAGACGGCTGCCGAGGTATGCGGGGTATCCTTCTTCACCGGGCATTTCTTCAAGACGTCCGCTCATCTCACGAAGAGCTTCAGCCCAGCGTGAAGTGGAGTCTGCCATAAGAGCAACCGAATAGCCCATATCACGGAAATACTCAGCAATGGTAATTCCCGTATATACAGAAGCTTCACGTGCCGCAACAGGCATATCTGAAGTGTTTGCAATAAGAACGGTTCGTTCCATAAGTGATTTGCCTGTGTGCGGGTCAATAAGCTCAGGAAATTCGTTAAGAACGTCTGTCATTTCATTACCGCGTTCACCGCAGCCGATATAAACAACAATATCCGCCTCAGCCCATTTTGCAAGCTGGTGCTGTGTTACGGTTTTACCGCTGCCGAACGGACCGGGAATTGCCGCTACACCGCCTTTTGCAATCGGGAACAATGTGTCAACAACACGCTGACCGGTTATCAGGGGAGTGTTTGGAGAAAGCTTTTTTGCATAAGGTCTACCTTTTCTGACAGGCCATTTCTGCATAAGCGTAAATTCATAATCTCCTTTATCTGTTTTAATTACACCGACTTTATCAGTTATTTTGTAGTCGCCTTCAGTTATGCTTTCAACAGTGCCGCTGACAGCAGGAGGAACCATAATCTTATGAAGAACAACATCTGTTTCCTGAACCGTGCCGAGAATGTCGCCGCCTGTAACTTTATCACCGGGTTTTGCAACCGGAACAAAATGCCATATTTTATCACGGTTGAGTGCCGGAACTTCAATACCTTTTGTAAGATTGTTGCCTACAAGATCGCGAATAACATTAAGAGGGCGCTGAATGCCGTCATAAATGCCTTCAATAAGACCGGGGCCGAGTTCAACGCTCAGCGGCTCGTTTGTTGATTCTACAGGTTCACCGGTTCCAAGGCCTGATGTTTCTTCATAAACCTGAATCGAAGCTTTGTCGCCGTGCATTTCTATTATTTCACCGATAAGTCTTGAGTTGCTGACACGCACAACGTCAAACATATTTGCATCGCGCATATCGCTTGCAACTACAAGAGGTCCGGCTATTTTTGTGATTATACCTTTACTCATTAAAATTCTTACCTTTCATCTTATTCTGAAAGTATATCCGAGCCAACCGCTTTTTCAACGCTTTTGCTGACATTTGAAAGACCTGCGCCTGTATTTCCTCGAACGCCGGGAATAAGAACGACAGCAGGAAGCGGTTGGTATGAAAGTTTGTCAATCTCATTCTGTATGAGTGAAGCGAGTTTTTCGGTTATATAAACAACACCGTATCCGCTTTCAGAAAGCCTTCTCAATGTATGAGCGGCTTCGATCGGGTCGTCAGTGTCATCAAACGGAAAGATATGAAGACCGAGAGAGGCAAAACCGTAAATGCTGTCTTTGTCTCCCATTGCAGCAATTTTATACATCTGCACCCCTCACTCTCTTTCTGATTTCATCTACTGAAAGGCCGCTCCCATTAGCGGAAAGAATAACTCTCGCATTTCTGATTTCATTTGATTTTATTATCCAATATGAAATAACCGGATCCGGACCGTCGATATCCCATTTTGATTGACCGGTAAGTTTGATTATATAGTCGTAACAAAAGTTTTCAAAATCAGTAAAACTTCCCGTTACACCGTCTTTTAAAAATGAAAACGGGGATTGTGAAATATAATCATATAATTTATCACTGTCAATTGCGGCTTCAGTCAATGCGTTGTTTTCAATTCCGGGACACTCGCATAACGCATTCAATGTGAAGTCTTTTGTTTTACCGCAAAGAATGCATCGTTTTGCTGTTTTGATATTTGCCTGCGCACATCGAATAAGCATAATTGTTTTTAAAAGTTCGCTGTCCGCTTTTTCGGAAAAATCAAGACATATTTTCATACAAGATTTGTCAATTATTATTTCCGAATCCTGACCGCTGTTGTTTTCCGCATAAGAATTGTATGCTTCTTCCGCAGTGCCGCGAATATGCCCGGGCAATTCTCTGAAGTCATTATGAGTAACCGCATAGGTTAATAATGATGTGTCAAAAGTGCAGGGGGATATGTAATAATTCTCAATTTCCAGGTCGGAAAAATTTGCTTTAAGTGCTGCTTTGAGATTATAAAAATCGTTTTCAACAATCAGTGCATCAACAAGAGAAGCGTCAGGAACACTTTCGGTTATGAGCTTCCATGCTTTTGCCGATTCATCTTCAAGTGATTTGAAAATATTATTGGGGTTTATATCCCAGCCCTTATCATTGAGAATTCTGATTACGGAATCCTTGCCTGCTGCATTAATGAGCATATCATAATCTGAATTGTTCAGCCGTTTTGTTTCGTTTGCTCTTATCCGTGCTACGGCATAAGTATATTTTGTTTTATTCAAATTTACTCACGCCCCTTAAAAAAGAATTGCATTGACCTTTTCCTTTAAGTCCTCACGGTTTTCATCAATTACCGAATCAAATGAACAGTTGATTTCAATTAAACCATAGCGAATAATAAAGCCGTTTTTAATATCAGCCGTTTTGTCTGAGATGCTGAGCTCCGCCTCTTTTTCAGCGGCAGCAGAAATTAAGTCTGCTTTGAAACTCTGCGGCATGCGAGCCATATCCTTTTCATTTGTTATAAACTCACATTTACCGCTGACGGCATATCTTTTAACAAGCTTTAACAAAAAGTCAAAATATTCGTTGTCAGGCAATCTGTCAAGCTTTTGGGAAGCTGAATCAATAACTTCATTAATCAGATTGATTTTTGTGTTAAGAATCAGTTGCTTTTTTATCTGAGCATTTCTTGACTCCTGAATAGATGCGTTTTTAAGACATTTTTCTTTTGCTGAGTCAAGAATATTCTGAGCTTTTTTATTTGCATCTTCTTCGGTGCTGAGTTTAATTGACTGTGCCTGTTTTTCGGCAGAAGCAATTATCTGCTCACATCTGACAGCGTTGTCTGAATCTATTTTGTTAATGATTTTTTCAAGACCTGTCATTGTGAAAACCTCTTAACCGGCAATAATTGAAGTGATGCTGAAGATTGAAAGGATAGAGATAAGAAGAGCGAGAACAGCGTAAGTCTCAACCATTGCGGCAAATATAATTGCTTTACCGCTTTCTTCGGGCTTTTTGGCAACGATGCCGACGCCTGCAACTGCGGCTTTGCCCTGATACATAGCTGAAACAAGACCTCCAATAGCCATTGGCATACAAGCGGCAAAATACATAAGTCCCTGTGCTACTGTCAGACCAGATTCTCCGCCGATGATTTCACCGCTCATTACACCTATCTGAACAAGAAGCAAGAAAGCCACAAGGAAACCGTAAAGACCCTGTGTGCCGGGAAGAATCTGAAGAATAAGAACTTTACCGAATTTTGAAGGATCTTCGGAAACAACGCCTGCAGATGCCTGACCTACAGTTCCTACACCGATTGCGGAGCCTACTCCGCCCATTATTGCGGCAATTACACCGCCTAAAATTGCCAATAAAGCACCCATTGTAAGATTCATTTAATTAGTCCTCCTTGATATTGAAATATTTTGTATTTGTTTTGAGCGGTGTGAATGATCTTCCGCCGCCCTCATAAAATTTTGCAAAGAATTCCACATACTGAAGTCTGTTTGTGTGAACGTATGTGCCAATAAGGTTGATGGCCATATTCACAATATGACCGAAAATGAATACGGGAACAAGCAGGCAAGCTTTAGCTATTGTGTTTTGCGGGATTGTTCCCATTGTGTTTACAACCGAAGCAATAACGCCTGTGCAAAGACCGAGTGCAAGCAGCCTTGAATATGAAAGAATATCGCTCATCCACCCGGATGCTGTGTTGTATAATCCGTAAAGCCCGAGTCCGAGCTTGCCGATAATGTTTTTGGAATCCCGTCCTGCGGTCAGAACAATCAGCACAGCACCTGCAGCAGCCATAATAAGACCGACATTCTTAAGCTGAGAAGGAACATTGACGCTCAGAATACCGGCGCCTACCGGACAGATTCCCGTAATTAACAGAAAAACAGGGATTACATCGCAAATTGCACCGATTTTGTTATTTGCCTTCCACATTTTGTAAAATGATGCAAATAAACCTGCAAACAGATGAATGATACCGAACAGGAAGGAGTATCGCATCAGCCGCATCGGATCCTGAACCGGCTGGAACCACAGTGCTATTCCGCTTCTGAAAAGCGTAAATCCGAGTGCTTCATTAATTTTAGCGCCGAGGTCAGCTATTCCGAAAAAGTCCCGGGCTACAACTTCAAAAATGTCTCCGAACCAGCTTCCGAAAAGGGCTCCCCAGAAAACAGTGGCAATTCCGCAGTAAAAATACATGTCAACTGTTTTCTTCATGGCACCTTCAAGCTTCATCTTGGTTTTTGCAATTGAAGTGCCGATTACCATCAACAGACCGTAGCCTGCGTCAGAGAGCATAATTCCGAAAAGAGCATAGTAGAAAAACGCCATAACGGGGTTGGGGTCAATATCGTTTTTGCCTGGAGGGGAATACATATTTGTTATTCCTTCAACAGCTCCCGCAAAAGCATTGTTCTTTAACTCCACAGGAACATCTTCATCATCGGCAGGGTCGCTGATATTTATTGCAACCGTGTATTTGCTCTCAAGCTCTCGCGTGAATTTTTCAACCTCTCTCTCGGATATGAACCCGTTGAGAATAAAAACATTTTCTGTAACAGCAAGCTTGCTGATAGCGGAATATTTTTCTTTATAAAGAGAAAAATAATCGTATGCAAACTCAATTTCACGTCTGTATTTTGCGTTCTCTTTAATCTCTTCAAGTGCTTTTTCGCTTTTCTTTTTTAAATCGGCAATTTCTTTTTTATATCTTTCATACCTGACTTGCGGCGGATGTTTTGTCGGGTCTGACGGATAAGCAAAGCCGAGACTGCGTAACGCATCATAAACGGTTTGTCTGCATTCATTGTGGCAAACAATAAAAACATTTGACTGGTTTCTGGCAGAAGAAACAATTTCACACTCAAATCGTTCCTCATCACCGAGATAAGGCAACAGAGCGGTTTTCAATGAATCGGCGGTATACTGTTCAGGCAGGGTGCCGATAAAAGCCGATGTTGTTTTTGAACCGGTGTATTTCATGGGAACATCGAGTGTAATCCAGGGCTCAAGACTTTCAAGCAGAACTTCGTATCTTGCAATTGCTGTTGATGATTCTTCAATTTGTTTTTGAGCTGAATTAATATCATAACAATAACCGAGATATTCATTTGCTTTGTCGGCATATTCAAGATATTGCGAAATTGAAATATTCTCTTTTTGAGAAATAATCGATTCAAGCAGCCCTTTGGATTGCGGGCAATATTTGTCGAGTGTTTTTAAAGCCGAAGTTGTTTCATTGAGATATTTCTCATAAAACCCGAAACTCTGGGATGTAGAGAGCTTGTCAACAATTTCATCGTCGGGAATATCGGAAAGTTCTATTATTCCCTTTCGCTGAATAAGGTCAACTATGTTTTTAACATCCTTTATGGAGGCCAGTATTTCAATTTTTTTAATGTTTTGCTTTGCCACTATTTCACCTCCTTGATAAATAATTGATTTAAACTATTATGAAATTGTATTAATTACACAATTAATTGCCTCGTTAAACCTGAGTTTTGCCTCATCTGTGATTTTTGCAGCCGTTTCAGAGCATTCTTGCTCTGCGACCGCCTGGCTTTCTGCTGCTTCAAGATTTGATTTTTCAAGCAGTGAATTAGCTTCGGCTTCGGCTTTTTGAATAATCTGAGCCGTAATTGTTTCACATTCCGCTTTGGCACATTCGATTATTTCGTCAGCTTTACCCTGTGCTTTTTCAATTTCAGAATTGCAGTTGCTTTCAGCATCGAGAATTTGTTTAAGCATTTCAGACGCCATAATTCAACCTCCTAACCATACTTTTATATAATATCATAATATAATACTAAAATCAAATATTAATTTCAAAAAAATTTGTATTTATATAGTCCAAATAACTGTTGAAATCAATCCTATAAAATGATAATATTATAAAAACTTTTCTTGGGTGATATTAATGAAAAAAAAAAGCATTGTTCCTGTTGTTTTTGTTACGGGAATCGGTCAGACATGGGCGTCTATTAATAATTCTGACGAATATATCTGGAATCTGATTCCGCAGAACAAGAAGATTGCTTTCAAAAATTTTAATTTAAAACTATATGCCAAGCTTGCGGGAACCCTGGTTCGCAGTTTGCTTACTTTGACAACATCTTCGGATTATATTAAATCAGATTCCGTTCATGACTTGTTTTCTGCTCTACTCTCGTGCTGTGTTGTTGACGAAGATGACAACCTGCCCGAATGTGTTGACCTTAAGATATACGGCGCCAGGTCGTTTGATAAACTCAGGCACATAAATCTTATTACAGGTGAATACTGTGAAGAATATGAGAAGAGTATGCTTAACCGTATTTATCATGATATTCCGTGCAAGGGAATAGCCGAAAGAATTGGTGAAGAAAACCTCTATTGTTTTAATTATTCGCCTTTTTCGGATATATATTCCGATGCAGATGCTTTACACCGGACAATCAAAGATGTAATAGAGGATCAGAATAATAAAACAGGTTGCAAAAAAGTGATTCTTGTTCCGATGAGTATGGGTGCGTCTGTGGTTAATGCGTATATTGACAAGTATTATTCCGATGAAACCGGTGCTCTTGATGGTGATTATGTAAGTAAAATTATAAGCATTGTCGGTGCATGGAACGGCAGCGACGGTCTTTCGGATTTAATCACTTTCAACATCGGTGAGAATTTCACCGAGCAAGTTAAAAGTTTGTTAAATGAGAAGTATTCATCTCTGATTTCAAAATTTGAAGAAAAGCAGGTTGAAAAAGTATTCGGCAAGCTGATTAAAGGCGTTGTTCATTCGGTTATATTACGAAACACCTCTTTTATGGCGCTCGTTCCCAAAGAACGATACAAAAAAGTAATTGAAAAACTTTTCAGCAAAACCGGCGATAAAAAGCTTCTTGATGTTAAAGAAAAATCATCTGTTTACTACAATGCACAGTGCAATCTGATGAACAGACTTCTTACTTTAAGAGACAAGTGCTCAGTTGGGTTGTATTTTATCTGCGGCTACAACAGAACTTTCGGCCAGGAGAGCAGAGATTTTGATTTTCTTTCATTATTTAAAAATGCAGAAAAGACAAATTCAGACTCTGTAATTCAGGTTACATCAACAGCGCCCGGTGTTAAATCTGTAAATATTGGTGAAAAATTCAGTAAAGACGGCAAATATATTTCACCCGACAAATCGATAGATGTTTCAGATAGTCCTTTTCGTGACACAATTTGGTTTTTTGACGGACAGTATCATGAAATAGGTCCGAACAATACTGCAATTAAACTTGCAGAAGATATCGTTACCGGTGAGGTAGAAAGCATTGATGATAAATATCCGCAGTTTAATTATGCAAGAGATGTAAGCGGCATTGATGATTTATTAAAAAAGGCAAAGAGGATATTTGAAAATAATAAATTGCCTGACGAGAAAAAAGAATCTGTCAGAACGGCTGCAGAGCAGGTTGAACTGATGCTCGACAACATCATCAATAATCCTGAATATGACAAAAGTGTTGTCGATAATCTGAAAAATGAAATGTCTGTAATACTTATATAAAACAAGGGCTTGCAATCGCAAGCCCTTGTTTTTTATCTCATTGAAAGAACTTCATTTTCATATTTTTCAATTTCATCAAAATATGAATTGTTGAGTCCCTGTCGTTCAAGATATTCATTCCATATATCACCGAAAGGCGCTGTTTTGATTTCTTCGGAAAGCACCATAAGTTCAGTGAATTTCGCATTTTTCTGGAGTTCTTTCATTTTGTTGTCGGGCTGAAGAAGTGCATATAGAAGAGCTTTATGTATGCTTCTGACTCCGGTAACCCAGGCGGATATTCTGTTAATTGAAGCATCAAAATAGTCCGTTGCAATAAATACATGGTCAAGAGCGTTGTTCCTGACAATTTCTTTTGCAATTTCTTTAGTTTCATCATCAAGAATTACAACGTGGTCTGAATCCCAGCGAACGCCTCTTGTGACGTGAAGAGCAATTTTATCATTGAAAAGAAGAAGGGATGAAATCTTATCGGAAACAAGTTCGGTCGGGTGATAATGGCCGTTATCCATAAGGGGTGTGATGCCTGCTTTTGTTGCGTATGAAAGGCAGAATTCTGCACTGCCGACCGTATAGCTTTCAAGACCGATACCGAAAACTTTTGACTCAAGCGTTACATATACTTTTGATTTGTCGTAGGGCTCTGAGAGTATTTCGTCCATTGATTCTTTGAATCTTTTGCGGGGGGAGAGTCTGTCAGCGGGAATGTCTTTATAACCGTCTGGAATCCAGAAATTGATTACGCAGGGAACACCTGTTTCGTCAGCAAAATACTCAGCTATTTTAATGCATGCTTTACCGTGCTTAATCCAGTAATTGCGAACAGTTTCATCAGGTGATGAAAGTGTAAGATTGTCTTTTACCATCGGATGAGAGAAAAAAGTAGGGTTAAAGTCAATCCCGATATTGCGCGCTTTTGCAAATTCTGCCCATTTCGCAAAATGCTCCGGTCTGATTTCATCTCTGCCGACGGGGTCGCCGTCAAATATTGCATAACTGGCATGAAGGTTGAGTTTCTTTTTGCCGGGAATCAGTGAAAAAGCTTTGTCAATGTCTGCCATAAGTTCTTCGGGAGTTGTTGCTTTGCCTGGATAATTACCGGTAGTCTGAATACCTCCGGAAAGCGTCTCTTTGTTATCAAAACCGATAACATCATCGCCCTGCCAGCAGTGAATGCTGATTGTAACATCCTGAAGTGTGCTTATTGCTTTTTCGGTATCGATGCCGTATGAAGCATAGATTTCTTTTGCTGAAGAGTATCTTGACATATTTTCCTCCGATATTTTTATTATTTAATCTGATTCTGCAGATGAATTTCTGAATTCTTTCCATTTCTTAAGTGCGATAATACAACAAAGGAATCCAAGTATGCTGATTAACGACCAGATAATAAAATTGATTTTCCAATCATTGAATTTTTCAGCTATCGCCGCTATTGCATAAATTGAAATTGCACTGCCTATGTATGTAAATGAGTTCAGAACACCTGAAACTGTTGATACTTTGTTGAATCTTGAAAAATAATTCGGAACTTCGCAAACAAGCATTAAATTGATTCCGTGCATACAGGCTGTAATTATTGCCATAAGCCCGATTGATAAAACTACATTTGTTTTACTGAATACAGAAAGAACAACGGCGCTGAAAAAAGAAATAATAAACAGAAGAGCCGCACTTGAAACTTCGTTTTTAAGCTTACGCTGAATTGCTGAAGCGGCTGTGGAACTGAATATTGCAAGCAAGGGGAGGGCTACTGTTGACAGAATAGAGACAGATGTTTCCAGTTTGTATGTTTCTGAAATTATTGAGGGCATCCACGTGGTTACACCGTCGCGTAATGTTCCCTGAAGAATTATACCAAGAGCAATCGGAATAAGTCCAGTGATAAATATATACTTTTTATCAAGTTTTTTGCTTTTTAAACTGTCTGAAATTTTCCCTGTTCGTTTTTCAGTTGCATCTGTTTGCTTTTCAAAAAATCTTATTCCCGAAATCCATATTAAGCAAATTAAAACCGCTGCTGCGCTGCTTATGAAAAAAGCAGTCTGCCATTTTGAAAATTTTATGCAAACGGGCACAAGAATATAAACTGTTATTGTTGAAAGGGCGCTTGCAATGGTAACATACAAAACAGCTTTTTTATAATTGTCATTATCAAGAAGGTCACTCATTATTCTGACAATCGGCGGCCACATCATTGCCTGTGCAAGACCGTTTACACACCAGACAGCAATCATTAAATAAATGTTGCTGCTTACAACCGGTATTGCAAAGTTACAAACTGCAGTGGTGACAAGACCTGCGACAATAATGTATTTAGCTTTGAATTTATCACCGAGAACACCGCTGAGAAGCTGACCGGTTCCGTATGTAATAACAGCACCGGTGCTTGCAAGACCTGCAAGCGTTTTTGAAATATTAAGTGATGTATAAATCTCAACAAGTGCGGCATCATAGTTTTTACGTGTTAAATAACTGATAAAATACACGGCGCTGCACAAAGAGATGAACAAAAAAATATATTTTTTATTTGTGATTTTATCCGACATAATACTACTTCCGGTTTAACAGGGCGGCAGACATTCGACAAGAGTAAAACCGTTTTCGGTTCTGAATTCCGATTTGTCAACGCAGGCGGGCATAAACACACTCTCGCCCTTATTGATTTTAATATCGTCTATGAAGCCTTCGCCTTCAATGCATACAAATGCTGAAGGACGATGATTGCTGTTCATATAAACGAAATCTTCAAATACATCTGTTTTTTTCAAAGAAAAACAAGGTGTTTTGTCATAGCCGATTAACTCTGTAACGATATGTTTTTTGTCTTTTTCAAGTATTAAAGGCTTGATTTTATACTCATATAATATTTCATCATAAGAATATTTGAAATAATTAAAACAATCAAACATTTTGTCAAAGCCAAGCCCCATATGACAAAGAAAATCGGGCATCTTCTCTCCGAGCGTGTTGCATTTTTCAAGACTGATTGTATAGTCGGTCGGTTCCTGAATTTCAATTAAAAAGCATCCGGGACCGATTGCGTGCGGAGTTCCGCCTTCAATAAGAAAAACGTCACCGGGATATACGGGTATTTTATGCATTAAATCTGACATTGCAGGAATGTCCTGCCTGTCAAAAAGATCTTTCAAACGTTCTTTAGTTACGTCTTCTTTAAAACCGAGAAGAATGTATGGCTTTTCGCCTTTTATTTCTCTTCCTCCGAGAATAAACCACGCTTCAGTTTTACCGTAATCTGAATGAAAAAGATTTTTGGCTGCTTTTTTATCGGGATGAACCTGAGTCGGCAAACGCTCGGCGGAGTCAAGGAATTTTGTAAGAACGCCGAAATTACAGCCGTATTTTTTAATGTGATCTTTACCGAGATACAGTTCAGGCGCAGAATCAATAATGTCTTTGAGAAATTCTCCGCTTTCGGTTTTACATAAGCCTTCTTTTTCGGGTTTGCCTTTTCTGTCAGGGTTGTTAGCTGAAACGACAGATGCAAGCCAATCTTCGGGAAAGTTTCCGTCGGTGCCTGCTTTGCCTCTGAATTCATCAAGAAGCTTGCCGCCGAAATACAGCCGCCATACTCTGTTGTCGGCAAGCTTAACGGGTTTGATGTTGCTCATCACTAACCTCCTTAATGAAACTAATCATATAATACTATCAGAAATAAAAAAAATCAACATTTAAACATATAACAATAAATATGTAATAAAAACTTGAAAACAACAATATATTGTAGTATTATAAAGTTTATAAAACTGCAAAGGATGTTCTGATGCGCTTTATTATTATGGATTTGGAATGGAATAACACTTATTCCAGAAAAAAGAAGGGCTTTTTTAACGAGATAATTGAAATCGGTGCAGTTATGCTCGATGAAGAATTCAACGAGATTGATACATATTCTCAGGTTATTAAATCTCAGGTAGGCAAAAAACTGAGAAGCAGTGTTAAAAGACTGACAAATATTACAAACGAAGACGTGCGCTCAGGCGAGCTTTTTACAAAAACATTTTCTGATTTCCGCAAATGGCTCGGTAAAGAAGAAAATACATTTTTTACATGGGGCGACAGTGATATCAGAGTTCTTACAGACAATTTCAAGTATTTAAACGGAATTGACACGATTCCGTTTATTAACAATTATTGCGACCTTCAGAAGTGCTATCAGAAAATATCCGGCTCCGGCCAGCAGAATCAGACCGGCTTGCATATTGCCGCTGACTCATTGGGAATAAATGCAGAAGACTATAATTTTCACAGAGCGCTTGACGACAGTCTTTTAACTGCTGAAATTTTACGGCGGATTTATAATAAATCGGTTTTTAATAATTACACTTCGCCATGCACGGATGAGTTTTATAAAAAGCTTTTTTTTAAAGCGAAAATCATCAGTAATATTGACAACCCTATTGTTGATAAAACTCTTTTTAATTACAACTGTGAAAAATGCGGTAAAAAATGCAGTGTTATTCAGGATTGGAAATTCTACAATCAGTTTTTCAGAGCGGTATATTTTTGCAAATACTGTTATACATATTATAAAGTCGGTGTCAGATTCAAAAAGCTGTATGACAGAGTTGACATCCGCAAAATAGCTACACCGTTTGACCCTGAAGAAGAAAAAAAGAAGAAGGAATCAAAAGAAGCGGAGGAATAGGCAAGTGAAAATACTTGTTACAGGCGGAGCCGGATTTATCGGCAGTAATTTTATTTATTTTCTTCTTGAAAACCGACCCGAATATGAAATAATCTGTCTTGACAAACTCACCTATGCAGGTAATCTAAAAACACTTGAAAAAGCTTTTGAAAGTAATAAATTTACATTTATTAAAGGCGATATTTCAGACAGAGAATTTGTTGACGGATTATTTAAAAATCAGTGTTTTGATATTGTAGTTAATTTCGCTGCTGAAAGTCATGTTGACCGCTCAATAGAACACCCCGATGTTTTTTTGCAGACAAATATTATGGGCACCGCCTGTCTTCTGGATGCCTCAAAAAAATACGGAGTAAAAAGATATCATCAGGTGTCAACTGATGAAGTTTACGGGGACCTTCCGCTTGAAGCCAAAGATTTGTTTTTTACCGAAGAAACACCTATCCACACATCCAGTCCGTATTCCGCATCAAAAGCTTCTGCCGACTTGCTGACTCTTGCCTATTACAGAACATACGGTTTGCCTGTAACGGTTTCTCGTTGCTCAAATAATTACGGACCATACCATTTCCCTGAAAAGTTGATTCCTCTCATTATCACAAGAGCGCTCAATGATGAGAGCATTCCGGTTTACGGCGAGGGTCTGAATATCCGCGACTGGCTGTATGTTGAGGATCATTGCAAAGCTATTGCGCTTATTATTGAAAACGGCAGAGTCGGCGAGGTCTATAACATCGGCGGTCATAACGAAAAAACCAACATTGATGTTGTAAAAACAGTATTAAGAATTCTCGGTAAACCGGAAACATTGATAACTTATGTCAAAGACAGAGCAGGTCACGATTTGAGATATGCTATTGACCCGACAAAAATTAACCGTGAACTCGGCTGGAGCCCTGAAACAAAATTTGATGAAGGTATCAAGAAAACGGTTGAATGGTATCTTGATAACCGGAAGTGGTGGGAAGACATTATTAACGGCGAATATAAAGATTATTACAACAAAATGTATTCAAACAGGTAAAGAATACCGGCTGAGCCAAATCGGTTCAGCCGGTTGCTTATTGATTAAACGGGAATAACAGTAAATGAAAACTCAAGACCATTGCTCGCATCAATGTCATAAGCTGGCAACGTGTCGGGTCCGCAGCTCGAAGTTCCTGTTCCGCGAAGGAATCCGTCTATATTCACAACAGTTGTTTTTTCGTCTTTCAGGTCTTCAATGTGTTTTGCATTTACAAGCGTGTTCATACAATAATTGCGCACATTGAAAGAAAATTCATTTTCATTAAAACAGAATTTAAGTCCGATGCCTTTTTTGTTTGTAACGGTAAGTTCCCTGACTTTTGTTCTGTTGCCTGAATCCTGAGGTTTTATGTAGTTCTCCTGCATTGAGGAAACATCTGTTCTATATCTGCCGATTGTGCATTGAGCGTTGAAATCGCACATGTTTTCTTTTTCTCCGAGACCATAATACTCAATGTATTTAAACTCTTTGGGCATTTCAAGACTGAGACCGAATCTCGGGAAGTGTTTTGCGGCGGTTTTTGATGTAAGCGGCATAAATGATGAAGTGACTTTTACAACGCCGTTGCCTGAAATGATATAATTAATGCAAACGGCGGCAATCTTTTTCTTGCCGGAGATAAGAATATACTCTTCATCAACAGCAACTTTGTTGCCTGTCTGTTTTGCGTTAATTGTTTTTAATTCAGCGCTGTAATCGGAATATCCCGCATTTCTCCAACTGTCTCTCTGCGCGGCATCGTTGTCGAGCAAAGCTCTGAAAATGTTGGGGTAAAAGCCCTTGCAGAACGACGGTTTTTTATTGATTAATTCCTTGCCGGAGTATTTGAAGCTTTCAATAAAACCTGTTTTACCGTCAAAGATTATTTCGCCGTCATCAAATAGAACATTGAGTTTTGACTCGTCTGCACAGAATTTTGCTTTTGTTTTTGAAGAAGGAATATTGCATATATATTCGTTCTTGAGTATTATTTGTTCTTTGGCAATAATGGTTTTGCCGTCTTTATATGTTATATTTAGAAACAGATCGCATTTTGACTTTGGAATTTTAACCGGGAATTCTGTTTCAATTTTAGAGCAGGGGTCAATGTCAAGACGGATTGAGCCATTGCTCAACACTTCGTTACCATTAAGAACAACAGAATAATCTGCGGTGATATAATCTGAATTTCTGAAACGGTTTGTGTTTTCAAAAGTAAGTTTTCCGTCTGCCCAGTAAACTCTGACAGGGCGGTAAACCGCCTGCATTTCATAGGCACCGGTATGCGGAGTTCTGTCAGGATAAATCAAACCGTCAACGCAGAAATTGCCGTCATGTCTCTTTTCGCCGTGGTCTCCGCCGTATGTGTATTTCAACTTGCCGTGTGAATGATAAACGGCGTGGTCGGCCCATTCCCAGATGCAACCACCCATAAGGTTGTCATATTTGTAAAGATGTTTCCAGTAGTCCTCAAGACCTCCGGGGCCTACACCCATAGCGTGCGCATATTCGCAAAGGAAAAACGGTTTTTTGTTGTATTTTGCTCCTCTTGTTTTTTTACCGGTTTTTTCAACATCATTCTGATGAGTATACATTTCGGAAATAACGTCGTATGCAAATCTTTCTCCTCGAACAACTCCCTCATAGTGCACGGGAATCTTCGGACAGTTTTCGTGGAGAAATTTGTAACAGGCGTCCTGATTGTTGTATCCGCCTGCCTCGTTGCCGAGAGACCACATAGTAACACAGGTGCGGTTTCTGTCACGGTAATACATTCTGCTGACTCTGTCGAGGTAGCGTGGCTCCCAGGCGGGGTCGTGACTGATTAAATTTATATTGCCGTAATATTCAGAGCCGCAACCGTGAGTTTCAATATCGGCTTCATCCACAACATATAAACCGTATAAATCACAGAGCACAAGGAACTGATGGTCGGGAGGGTAGTGTGATGTTCTGACTGCATTGACATTAAGAGATTTCATAAGTTTAATGTCTTTTTCAATGTCTTTGTAAGTCATAACATAGCCGTATTTCGGGTTTGTGTCGTGGTGGTTTACGCCTTTGAATTTGATTTTTTGGTTATTAAAAGTAAAAATGTTTTTCTTTATTTCAACTTTTTTGAATCCGGTAAAGTTTCTAAGTGACATAACTTCGCCGTCTTTGTTTAAAAGTGTTATGAACAGATTATATATTTTCGGTATTTCGGCGTTCCAGGTTTTAACATCAAGATCATTAAGCGAAAGAACTGACTTTGCATCTGCTTTGCATTCAGCGGTGTTTATGAGTTTTTTGCCGTCATAAAGCTCGGCACATATTCTGTAACCCGCAACTCTGCCTTTTATTTCTATATTGATATCTAAATTCCACTTACCCTTTTTTTCAGACGTATCTATACAGAAATCATTTATATATGTGTCCGGCAATTCATAAAGAAGAACATCGCGGAAAATGCCGTTTTCTCTGAACATATCCTGACACTCAAGATATGTTCCGTTAGACCATTTATGCACGACGGCAAGAATTTCATTTTCACCGTCAACGGCGTATTTTTTCAGATCAAATTCAGCGGTGTTATGGGCGCCTTCGCTGTAACCGACAAATTTGCCGTTCATATATAAATCAAGACCGCCTGCAACTCCGAGAAAAGCAATTATGTATTTTCTGCCTTTTCTGAGGTCAAACTTTTTCCTGTAAATGCCTACTGAACAATCTTCGGGAACGAAAGGAGCAGGGTTGTCAAACTCGTATTGCCAGTTGATATAAACCGGTTTTTCATATCCCGTTCTCTGCCAGGTAGAAGGAACTTTTACTGTATCAAAATCAATTTTATCTGTGTCAATTGTTTTTGGAACGTCTGAACTACTTTTGAAATATTTAAAGTCCCATTTACCGGACATAACAGTTACCATATCGGATGAAACACGTTCTTTGGCAAAGCCGGTTTTTTGCAACACGTTTTTATTTGAATAGGGAATGAAATAAGCTCTTGCGGGTAATTTGTTGATTTCATAAACAGAGAAATCATTGAAATTTTTGTTGTTAAAGGAGTATTTCATATAATCATTTCCTTTCGATTTTTTCATGAAGCATATTAATCATTATTTTTGCTGCTTTATAAATATCACCGCAACCGAGGGTAATAACAAAATCACCTTTTTGAGCGTGGTCAACAATATATTGGGAAACTTCCTCAAATGTATTGAACCATACGCTGCCTGGTATTTTCTCGGCAAGATCAGCGGTGTATATACCGTAAGTGTTTATTTCTCTTGATCCCATAATTTCGGTCATTACTACTTTATCCGGTATTTTCAGAACATTAACGAAATCGTCAAACAGTATTTTTGTTCTGGAATATGTGAACGGCTGAAACACTGCCCAAACATTGTTATAGCCCATTCCCATAGCGGCGTTCAAAGTAACTTCAAGTTCTTTCGGATGATGCGCATAATCGTCGGCGATGGTTATTCCGTCAATAACGTCAAGTATTTCAAATCTTCTTCCCGCACCGGGGAAATGAGATATGGCGGCTATGATTTCATCAGGTTTTGCGCCTGTATGTTCGGCGCAGGCAAAAGCGGCAAGAGCATTGTAAATGTTATGTTTACCGGGGATTGATAATTGAACTCTGCCGAGATTTTCAGAATTGTGAATAACATTGAAAGCTGCATATTCATTTTTAATAACAATATCATCAGCATAATAATCGTTCGAAGTATCAAGACCAAAGGAGATTACGGGTTTATCGGTTATTTCTCTGACTTTTTCAATTACGCTGCGGGTGTTTTCATCATCGCCGTTGTAAATAATCTTTTTGGTTGCAAAACCGGCAAATTCAGTGAATGATTTTTTAATATTGTCTAGGTTTTTGAAATATTCAAGGTGGTCTTCGTCAACATTGAGAATTACGGCAACATCAGGTGTCAATTTGAGAAAATGGTCACAGTATTCACAACATTCGCAAACCATGTGTTCACTTGTGCCTACAATTCCGCTGGTGCCCGTAAGAGGAAGTTTGCCACCAATTACGGCAGAAGGGTTTTTCTGACATTCAATGAGTATCTGAGTAAGAAGTGCACTGGTCGTTGTCTTGCCGTGTGTTCCGCTTATTCCGATGCAATCTGTAAATATTCTTGTAATTGCGCCGAGTATGTCGTTCCTCTCAAATAAGGGAATACCGGATTTCTTTGCGGCTTCAAGCTCGGGGTTGCCGGGTAAAATTGCTGAGGTGTATATGATAAGTTCAGCGCCTTCTATGTTTTCGGCTTTTTGCCCTAAAGTCACTTTTGCACCCATAGCACGGACTCTTGCAAGTGTGTCAGTTTCATTGTTGTCTGAACCGGAAATGATATATCCCTTTTCAAAAAGAATTTCGGCAATCGGACACATACCGGAACCGCCTATACCGATAAAATGAACTTTTTTAACCTTTTTAAGTAATTCATCTATTTCAAACATTATTTATCTCCCGGAAAATTTTATATTCCTAAATATTATAATTCAATTAATAAAAAAAATAAATAGCAAAATAAATAAAATTTATTAATTATAATTTATTTTTATTACAATAAATTATACTTGAAGTATTGATTAAATTTTGATATAATTCTAACATCTATAAATATGCAATTCGGAGGCATAATGAAAGGTAAACTGATTGTTGTTGAGGGACTTGACGGAAGCGGAAAATCCACTCAACTGAATATTTTAAAAAATCGACTTTCAGATGAAGGAAAACCGGTCACTCAGATAAAACTGCCGAATTACGAAGACAAATCCAGCGAGCTTGTCAAAATGTATCTCGGCGGCAGATTCGGCAATAATCCTGATTCCGTCAATGCCTTTGCTGCATCTTCTTTTTATGCCGTTGACCGTTTTGTCAGTTACAACTGCTTCTGGAAAGAGGATTATCTTTCGGGTAAGATTATTCTTGCCGACAGATATACTACATCAAATGCCTACCATCAGCTTACCAAGATTGACAAAGAAGACTATGATTCTTTTCTTTCCTGGCTTGAAGATTATGAATATAATAAATTAGGTATTCCCTCACCGGATTGTGTTATTTATCTTGATATGCCGGTTGAAGTTTCTCAGAAACTGATGACAGGAAGATATAACGGCAACGAAAGCAAAAAAGATATTCACGAAATAAACACCGATTATCTTTCTCAGTGCAGAATTACGGCTGATTATTCGTGCAGAAAACTCGGCTGGAAAAGAATATGTTGTGCTGAAAACAACAAAGTTAAAAGCATTGAAGCAATATCAAATGAGATATTTGAATATATCAAAACAGTTTTATGATTGAAAACGCATGTAATTCTGATATAAATGAACTGAAAAAGCTTTGGCAGCTGTGTTTCGGCGATGAAGATGAATACGTCAATTTCTTTTTTTCAAAAAGATTTATTCCCGAAAACACTTTTGTCTACAGAATCGGCGGCAGAATTGTATCACAACTTTTTTTACTTGAAGGTGCATTCAAAGTCAATAATGCAGTTTATCCGTCATATTATCTATACGCCGCCTGCACACATCCCGAATTCAGGTGTAAAGGTATTATGAAAGAACTGCTTCTGTTTGTTGAATCCGAAGCAAAAAACAGAGGAATAGATTTTATTTGTCTGGTTCCTGCGGAGAACTCCTTATTCGGCTATTATGCACGTTTCTCATACAAACCGGTTTTTTCAAAAAAAGTTTTCAATGTAAAAAGCTCAGATTTTTCATCTGAATATAATTATATACTAAAAGATAATGTAAATTATAACACGGCTTTGTTCAGAAACAGTTATCTGACAAATAAAGATTGCTTCTTGTGGGATGATAAATCATTAAAATATGCGTTTAAAGAAAATGAGTTTTCCGACGGAATACTGTTTGTAAACGATTACGGTTACGCTTTGTTGCGTGATGTTGATGATAACACGTGCAGAATAATTGAAATTTGCACGATTAATAACTGTTATGAACGTATGATAGATGATATTTTTAAAAAATATCATTTTGAAAAAATGATTATTGACTCACCGGTTGATCGTCACATATATAACTGTGATGGTGAAATCATCAATAATGCAATGGCTCTGGCGGTTACAGATACGGCAAAAGAATTGATTGACAAAATTGACGGAGCTTATTTCGGATTGGCGCTCGAATAGGAGGAGTTTATGTTTTATTTATTCATGGCTGACGGAACTGAAGAGGTTGAGGCAATTGCCACACTTGATGTTTTACGCAGGGCAGAGATACAAGTTTTAACTGTTGGCGTCGGCGCAACTAAGATAACAGGTTCTCATAATGTTGTTATCAACTGTGACATTGAAGCAAAAGATATTGTTCTTGATTCCGAAATTCAAGGCATAATTCTTCCGGGAGGAATGCCCGGAACTCTGAATCTTGAAAATGACTCTAAAGTCCGCGAAGCTATAAAGTATTGTAATGACAATTCTCTTCTTATGTGCGCAATCTGTGCTGCTCCTTCAATTCTCGGTCATGCCGGAGTTCTAAACGGAAAAAGTGCTGTTTGCTTCCCCGGTTTTGAAGAGGAATTGACCGGCGCAAGAATTGCCGATTCTTATGTTTGCACTGACGGGAATGTCATAACCGGAAAAGGAATGGGGTGCGCTGTTCTTTTCGGTCTTGAAATTGTCAAAAAAGTCAAAGGGCAGGAAATTGCCGATAAATTAAAAGCATCACTTCAATGCTCAATTTGAAATGAATTCAATTATTGAACAAAAGAAATCACTGAGGTCTGATATTCTTAAAAAGCGTAATTCTGCTTCAAAAGAACTAAAAAATGTCAAAGATTCTTTAATATACAATTATTTAATCACTTCTTCTGTTTTTAATTCTTATAATACAGTTTTATTATATTATTCTGTTAATGACGAAGTTGATACTTTGAGAATCATTGAATATTGTTTATCTATCAACAAAAAAATTGCATTACCTGTTTGCAAAAAAGACGGATTGTTGGATTTTTATTTTATCGAATCACTTAACGATTTAACAGAAGGAAAATACAAAATACCGGCCCCTGACATTACATTTTGCAAGACGGTTACAGATTATTCGGATTCTGTTTGTATTGTTCCTGCATTGTGTTTTGATAAAACAGGTTCAAGACTAGGCTACGGTGGCGGCTATTACGACAGATTTTTAAAATGTCACAATGTCTTTTCAATCGGTTTGTGCTATGATTCGTTTTTATATGACACAATACCTTCTGAAAATCACGATATTAAAGTGGATTCAATAGTAACTGAGTCCGGATTCTATTGCTTAAAAAAGGAATAATAATGAGAATAGAATACAAAGATATACACGATTTTTCACAGGAAGAATTAAAAGAATTGTTTCTTTCTGTTAACTGGTCGTCGGGGCACTTTCCTGAAAAACTTGAAGTTGCAATGCAAAATTTCAAAACCGTTTACTCTGCTTGGAGCAACGGTAAGCTTGCAGGAATGATTTGCGTCATGGATGACGGAGTTATGAATGCTTATGTTCATTATCTGCTTGTAAAACCTGAGTTTCAAGGTCTTAAAATCGGCAGAACTCTTGTTAATATGGTTAAAGAAAAATATAAAGATTATCTGCGAATAGCCGTAATCGCATACAACGAAGAACAAAGTTTTTACGAAAACTGCGGTTTTATAAAAAGTAAAGATGCATCTCCTATGTTTATAACAACATTGTGGACTTGATTATAAAATTCCAAAGGACGAACGCTTTATGGATGATAACAAAAATAATAATAACAATAACCCCTTCGGGGAAATAGATTTTTTCGGACTCGGTGATATTGACGGTATTGATTTCAGAAATGATGAAACTGTCGATTTTAAAGGTGATTCACATTTCACTGAAACGGAAATAACTTTCGGTGAGCCCAAAACTAGTGCGCCTAAATCATTTTCATTAGGTCCTATAAATGTTAATGAAGAGCAGCCGAAAAAGAAAAAATTCGTTGTAACTTTCGATGACAGCGAAGATATTGTTCCTCCTGTTGAAACAGAAAGCAAGAACCCCAGAAGCAGGGGTGGCGTTTATTTTTCCAATGGAGTTCCGGCTAATGATTCTGCTGAGAAGCAAACACCGAAAAAGAGAACACCTGCTCCAAAACAAGCAAAATCAAAAGCTTCCGTAAATCAAAAGCCGGTAAATAAAGTCAAATCCGCCAAAAAGAAAAAAACTGTTTCTCAGGGCAGTTTTGCACTCAGATTTATAAGTTCCGTGCTTGCTGTTTCTTTGTTTTTATCATTTCTGGGTATTTCATGTGTTAATGACGTTCTTGCAATTACAAGGTCTGACGATTCTGTTGTAGTTACTGTTCCGAATGACTGCACTGCCGATGATATTATCGACATTTTGTCTGAAAACAAACTTATTCATCAGAAATGGTTTTGCAAGCTTTTCTTCAATTTAAAGAATAAACTCTTTAATGATGACCCCAATGAGATGGTCTTCCTCAGCGGTGTTTATTATGTAAAGAAAAATCTCGGGTTTGAAGCATATCTTATGGAATTTCAGGAGGTTCAGGAAACCGAGAAAACTGTCAACGTCTTTTTCCAGGAGGGCTGGACTACCTATCAGATGTTCGAAAAACTTGAAAACTTCGAAATCTGTAAAAAGGAAGAACTTATTGCTGCCCTCAAAGGCGCTGATTATGATTTTGATTTTATTAAAAATATTCCCGACAGCTCCAACAGAGTGTTCAAGCTTGAAGGCTATCTTTTCCCTGATACATATGAATTCTATGAAAAGTGCGATGCAAATACAATTATTCGTAAAATGCTTGCCAACTTTGAGTCCAAATGGAAAAATGAATATGCAAAACGTGCGGAAGAGCTGGGTCTTTCAATGGATGAGGTTATTACAATCGCTTCAATTATTCAGCGTGAAGCAGGCACTAAAGACCAGATGCCGCTTGTTTCTTCCGTTATCCATAATCGTTTAAAGAATTCAATTTCTTATCCTACACTCGGTTGCGATGCAACATCAAATTATATTGACAAATATGTCAAACCTAATGTTACAAGCGTTCAGGCGCAGGCGTATATGGCTTATTATGATACTTCGTCAATCAAAGGACTTCCCGCAGGACCTATCTGTAACCCTGGAATTGATGCGATTGAAGCTGCCCTATATCCTGAAGAAACCGATTATTACTATTTCTGTCACGATAATTCCGGTCATATTTATCTTGCTACCACAAATGCTCAGCATGATAAAAACCTTCTTGAAGTTTTAAGAAAAAACAGCGGTTGATTATTATGTTAAATAAACCTGAAATTCTTTCTCCCGCAGGTGATTATGAAAGATTGCTCGGAGCAGTCAGATTCGGCGCGGATGCAGTTTATCTCGGAGCAACTTCTTTCGGAATGAGAAGCGGTCCTGCAAATTTTAATTATGATGAATTAAAAAAAGCGTGCGACTTTGCTCATAACGAAAATGTAAAAATATATCTTACCTGCAATACTGTTCCGAGAAACAGTGAGATTGATGTTTTGCCTGCATTTATTGAAGAAACTGCCGCTGCCGGTGTTGATGCTTATATTGTTACGGATATCGGTGTTCTCAATTGCATAAAAAAATACGCGCCTGAAAAAGAAATTCATATTTCAACTCAGGCAGGCATAACCAATTACGCAAGTGCAAATGTCTTTTATGAAATGGGCGCAAAACGCGTTGTTCTTGCAAGAGAAGTTTCACTTTCTGAAATTGCTGAAATTCGTGCAAAAACCCCGAAAGAACTTGACATTGAATGCTTTGTTCACGGCGCTATGTGTGTTTCTTTTTCAGGCAGATGCCTGCTTTCAAATTATATGACAGGCAGAGATTCAAACCGCGGTGACTGTGCTCAGCCATGCAGATGGAAATACGCTCTTTGTGAAGAAACCCGTCCCGGTCAGTATTTCCCGATTGAAGACGATTCTTCGGGCACATATATAATAAATTCAAAAGATATGTGTATGATTGAGCATATTCCCGAACTTTATGAATCCGGTGTTACGAGTTTTAAAATAGAGGGCAGGGCAAAATCCGCTTATTACACATCTGCTGTTACAAATGCTTACAGGAGCGCTGTTGATGAGTTTGCGGTTTCCGGTTTTTCAAAAGAATACCGACCGTCAGAATGGATAGTCGAAGAACTTAAAAAAATCAGTTACAGAGATTATTGCACCGGGTTTTATTTTGACAATCCGAGTGAAGAAGCAAATATTTCATTTAAAGGCGGATACAACCGGGAATGGACTGTTGCAGGTATTACAGAAGTTTGTGAAAACGGAAGACTTTACGGCACTCAGAGGAACCGCTTTTTTGAAGGCAACATAATTGAGGTTATGGAAAAAGGCGTTGAACCTTATGAAATAGAAGTCCGTGATCTGAGAAACGGTGAAGGGGAGCATATTGATAATGCTCCGCACCCAACGATGAATTTCAGTTTTCAATGCGATAAAACCGTATCTCCAGGAGCATATCTCAGAATTAAATCAGTTGATTGAAAGGATTATTGAATTATGCCTGTTTCGGTAAATGACAACGGAAAAAGGATAACTTCATTTGACGATAAAACTGTTGCTTTCTATTCATATTCATTGAATTCAACAGCATCGGCACAGTCACTTGCATCTCTTATGAACGGCTTGTCTGAAAAAGGATATAAAGTTCATCTTATTACCTACGGAATTCCTGCGGGTGATGATTTTATTACCGCCGATAATGTTGAAAGACATGTTCTTGCAAATCTTGAAAACGACGGTATGCCTTCGTCTGTTTCTCTTTTACGTGTTTTAGGGTCAATTCCTGCCAAAACCGTAGTTCTCTGGGGCTCTTTTACTAAAAGAATGTATCAGTGCTATCTTGCCGCAAAATCTCTTGGCAGGGCAGTTATCCTCTATCAGACCGCTACACCTTACCAGGCAATATCTTCAGGCGCTCAGAACCTTTCAATTATGTTTGCAAATACCGTTAAAGGCAGCGATGCTGTTGTCACCCCCTGCGAAAACGATTATGAAATATTCCGGGGCATAGGTTCGGATAACTGCAGAAATATTCCGTTTTTCTTTCCTTATGACACAAGCGAAGTTTCGCCTTCAACTGTTGAAAACAGAGAAATCGCCTTTTTCTCAAATTATTCCGGTCATAATGTCCGTAATATTATTACTGCTTTTGCGCTTATTCATAAAAAATATCCCGATGCAGTTATGCGTATGATTCTGATGAATTCCGTCAAACCTTCGGAATCGTCTGAAAAGCTTATTGAATACGTTCAGAGCAGCGGACTTGGTGATTCCTTTACTATAGAACAAAAAGTTTTAAAACCTCTTCGTGCATTAAGAACCGCAGGTGTCAGTATAACTTACGCTCATTGCGAGCATATGCCGCAGACCGTAATGGAGTCGGTTACTGCCGGTATTCCCGCAATACTTGCTCTTGACGCTGAATACGGCGGTTGCTCTATGCCTGCCGAATATGTAAATGCTTTTGATTTTAAAGCAGTTTACAATCTTCTTGATAAATATATGGAAAAAACTGAAAGAGAGCGTTATCGCGAAGAAGCAAGACAAAACCTCTCTCAGTCTTTCCGTTCTTCTGTTGTTGATTCCTGGATTAATCTTTTTCTCGAAACTGAAAAACGCTTCGAAGAAAAAGTTACTGCAACAAGCAAAAATATTTCTCAGTTAAGCAAAGCACTTCCGTCAAACTGCAAAAAAACTCAACGGTTCTTTGCTGAAAAACTCTCCGAAGGAGTATTATACGGCGATATTTTCGGCGCAATGCTTTTGAAGGGATATTCAGTTGAAAATATTATAGACGGCTTTAAAAACTCCGGTATTTTTGCAGGCAACAACTCTCTGGCGAGCAGATTTCAGTTTATTAATGTAATTGAAAAGATGCTTAAAAAAGGTATGTCACCCGAAGAAGCTGTCAAATCTGTCAAAAAAGGCATTTTCACAGGTTTTGAAATTACCGCTATGCTTTTGTTCTGTAAAGTGAATCCTGAAGAAATCGAACGTTCACTCGGAATTCCGGAAAGAAAATACCTTCTTTATGCAATCAGTGAGTCATATTTTCTTTTAAACTGTCTTTATAATAATGAAATTCGACTTGACCCGAGAGTGAATTTTTCAAATACCAGCACAACCGTTTTCAACCTCACCGGTGCAATGAAGCGTTTTGAGGGCTACAATCATAATGTTTTAAAATTCCGTAACCATGCTCTTGTCCGCAGAGCTGTCAGATTCCATAAATGGATAACATCTCCATGGGATTTCAAAAATATTATTGAAAAAATAATATGTTCACCCATTTATGCAAAGGCATTGCTTAAAAGAAAGCTTCTGCTTATGGGCAAAAAGAGGCAGAATAAGCGCAAGGTTGCCGAAGTTGCTTCGTCTGACACGAGAAAGATTCAACTGCTTGTTTTAATGCTTTTACTGGAACTTGACAGAATCTGTAAAAAATATAATCTTACTTATTATATTGCAGGCGGTTCTATTCTCGGTGCAGTTCGCCATAAAGGATTTATTCCTTGGGATGACGATATTGACATCACAATGCCGAGACCTGATTACGATAAGTTCATTAAAGTTGCTCAGAAAGAACTGCCGGATGAATACTACCTTGATAAAGACTGCGTTCCGTTTTGTCATAACAGAATTGAGATAAGAGGAACGGATTTCACAACATTCTGGCGCAAAGGCGCTGTTTTCCTTGATATTCTTGCGCTTGAAGGCAGTCCCGACGATGAGAAAAAGCGCCTTGAACACGAACGTAAATGTAAATTCTGGCGTTCATGTATGCTTGAAAAAGCAAGACCGTTCCCTGTTTTTGATTTCTCTACCGGTAAAAAAGTAAAAAGATATATCTGCTGTTCAATTCTCAGATTTGTTCCCAGGTGGTTTATTAAAAAGAATTGGGAACGCTGGGCTAAAAAATACTCAACAGAGGAAACATCAAGCTGGGTTTGTCTGCCTGCAAGTATATACACCTATGAGCAGGAGAGATTCCCGAAAGAATATTGGGGAGATCCGGTTTACCTTGAGTTTGAAGGTATGATGCTGCCGACCATGTCGCATTGGGAAGATTACCTGATTTGTCATTTCGGCGATTATATGAAAATGCCTCCCGTTACTACCAGAAAATCACATCATTTTATTTACAGCTACAGTCTTGGCAAATACAATGATATGACTACGGAAGAAATAGAAAAGATGTTTCTCGATAAGAAAGAAATGTATATGCCCGGAAACAAGGAGTAATATATTGTATGGCAAAAGAAGCTGTATTTATCCCGTCGGACAAAAAAAGTAAATATGCCGATGAAAAAGGCAGACTGTATTTTTATGATAACGCAAAGTTTATTCTTATTTTTCTTGTAGTTTTAGCTCATGCAATTTCACCGTTTCAGAGCCTTTACGGCGGAATAGGCATTTTATGGAAGACTATTAACACATTCCATATGCCGCTTATGATTTTCATTTCCGGTTTTTTTGCAAAAAGGTATCTTGGCAATAACGGCGACATAAAAGTTCAGCGTGCTTTTTCATACTTTATGCTTTATCTCTTTTCACAACTGTTTGTTTCGCTTTTTGAAAAATTTGTTCTTTCAAACAACAGTGTCGGGTTCAGCATAATTTCTGCACGTTCTTCACTCTGGTTTCTTATGTGTCTCGGAATCTGGTATCTTGTTTTGCCTTTCTTTTCAAGATTCAAGGCAGGCGTTGTAATTATTGCCGGAATAATCATCGGTCTTGTTATAGGTTATGACACAAAAGTAGGGCATGAGCTCTCGCTTTCAAGAGTATTTGTTCATTTTCCGTTTTTTATGGCGGGTTATTTCTGCACACCTAAACTTATTGAAAAACTTAATAATGTTTATATCAGGTTTATTTCAATTCCTGTTTTTGCAATTTGCGTTTCTGTAATTGTTCTTCTTGATGAATATTACCCGGGCAGAATAATAACCTGCTCGAATTCTTATGAGAATGTTATGCCTGTTGTTGAAATGCAATACGGTCTTGTATGGTTAAGCAGACTTCTTTTCTATGCGCTTGCATTTGTTACCGGAGCATCTTTTTTTGCAATAGTTCCCAGGATAAAAGTTTTTTTCACTAAATGGGGTTCAAGAACACTTGCAGTATATATTCTTCATCGTTTTCTCTATCTTTGCTGGATAGATAAGAATCTGGCCTGGTGGAAGGTTTTCAATGAAATGGAATACGGACTTCCCATTGTTTTCGGAATAGCAATTGCAGTTACTGTTATTCTTTCGTTAAAACCGTTTTCATTACCGTTTACTGCAATTCAGAAAATATCTGTTAAATACTTACTAAAACGCAAGGAGGAAAAGGCGTAATATTGTTTTCGCCTTATTGACTGATGAAAAAAATCGGTAAAGTTTATTGTGCCATACTTGCAGGCGGAACAGGAACAAGATTAAATTCTCCTGTTCCAAAGCAATTCCTTGAAGTCGGCGGAGTTCCCATTCTCATCAGAAGTATTAAAGCTATGTTTGCCGACAGCAGAATTGAAGAACTTTGGATAGGTGCAAACGGCGACTGGTATGATCTGGCACTTAATCAGATAAAAGAGTTTATCGGTAATGATGAGCGTCTGCATATATGCCGCGGAGGCGAAGACAGAGAAGGCACCCTTCTCAATATTCTTGATTCAATCAAAAGCAATAATGTTATCGGTGATGATGATATTGTTCTTATTCACGATGCTGTCAGACCTTTTGCCACAAAAAGGATAATCAATGATGTCATTAATGAATTGCAGTTTTGCGATGTTTGTAACACTGTTATTCCCGTCAATGACACAATTATCCGTTCAGATGATAAAAAAAGTGTTTCGGGAATGCCCGACAGAAGTGTTTTATTTGCCGGTCAAAGCCCACAGGGTTTCAGAATAAAAACTCTGATTCACGCTTTTGATTCGCTTGATTCCGAGACAAGAAAAAAGCTTACTGAAACAACAAAAGTCTGCTTTGTTCAGGATATACCGATTCATATAGTTGCAGGGGAGTTTTTCAATTTTAAAATAACAACTCCTTATGATATGACACTTGCCGAAGGTTTGCTCAGATACAAAGAATCAGCCGGAATTGAATAAAAAGATAACCTCTGTTTAAGCAAAAAACTTAACAGAGGTTAATTATTTTTATTCAGTTTTTGTAATACTGAGGCAAATACTGTTTATGTGCTTCTTTCATCTCTTCAAAACACTTGTGAGCAGCCTCCCAGTCACCGACAAGAGGGTGAAGCATAAGAGCGTTGAGCGCAGCTTCTTCATCCCCGTCTTTTCCGGCTTTAACAGTCAGATTCTCATACTCTTTAACTATTCTCATTAATCCGATAATATGTTTGTTTTTAACTTCGCCGACAGGAACGGCTTTTGCACCGTCTTTGCCGACTTTTGCGGCAACTTCTATAACATCATCGGGTTTCAGAAACGGCAACGTGATGCCGTTTTTAATGTTGACGACCTGAATGTCATTTATGTCATTTGCTATTGCATTTATAAGATTTACGGCAACCAAAGAATACTTGTGGCCGCCTCTTTGATCGAGAAGAGCCGGCTTTATATAAAGTCCTTCATCGGAATACATCTCGAGCAGCTGTTCTTCAATTTCCATACACACCTGAGCACGGCTTTTTTCGCCTTTCAGAAGATGCTCGAGCTTGGCGTTTCTGCAATAATAATACTGAAGATAAGACGATGGAATGGCGTGGATTGCGCGAAGTGTTTCAAGCGAAAAACCGTCGTCTTTTATGTTTGCCATAACCTTGGGGGTAAATCCTTCGGAGAGTAATTGTTCAATCTTCTCTTCACCGTTTACGCGGACGCTTGTCATCCAGCTCAGATGGTTAAGACCTACATAAGTGTATTCAATCTCTTCTCCAAGGTCCTCTTTTGTGTCATCAATCATATCAATGGGGACATTGCAAAGACCAATGCATTTGACGTTTGTGTTGTTTAACACAAATTCGGTAATGATACCTGACGGATTTGTAAAATTAATCAGCCAGGCATCGGGGCAGATTGCTTCAATTCTGTCGCAAATATTTTTAATTACCGGAATAGTTCTCTGCGCCTTGAAAAACCCGCCTATACCTGTTGTTTCCTGACCGATCAGATTATATTTTAGAGGAATTGTTTCATCGAGATGTCTGGCGGGCAGTTTGCCGACTCTGATTTGAGTAACAACAAAATCAGCACCCTGTAAAGCTGTGTCAAGGTCGTCTGTAAGCACAGTTTCGCAATCAATACCTGCATGTTTGAGCATACGGATGCAGAGATTTCCTACAACGGTTCTTTTTCGCTCGTCAATATCCATAAAAGCTATTCTTTTAAGTTTAAGACTGTCTTGAGCTTTTAAAAAACCGTCAATTAACTCGGGGCAGTAAGTGCTTCCGGAGCCGATAATAGCAACATTAATCTCTTTCATTTTTGTAATCTCTTTTCGTATTTTAATTAGTATAATCCTGTAAAATCCAATTTATACAACCTGTAACCGGTGCGGCTTTAAGGTCGATAAACTTTAGCTTTTTGGGACTTAATCTCATTGATTTCTCTTTAAGCAGTTTTATGTATAAAGGATTTGCAAGTTTTACATTTATTGAGCCGGAAAGAACGACTTCTATTTCATCGCCTTCAAAATACATCTGTTTTGCAAGAGCGGAAATAAATAACGCACCTCTGTCTGACATAAGATCAACAAGCTTTACGGCAGGTTTATCACCTTCATCAACCGCTTCAAAAAAAATATCAAGAAAAGGTCTTATGTAGTCATCACAGTCTTCATCTTCAAGTTTGGCAACAAGGTCGAGAAATTCCTCACGGGTTTTGAGTTTAAAAACCTTAAAAGCTTTATCTGATAAAACGGTTTTTTCACCCATAGCATAAATGTCATCATAGATAAGTCGGAATGTCTGTTCCGCGATCCATACTCCGCCGCAAAAATCTCCTGTGAAATTACCGAGACCGGCAAGCTGAAGCATTTTACCGTTGGAATCAATTGCATTGCAACATACTCCGGTTCCGCAGTTGTATCCTATTGCAGCGCCAGTTACCGAGCCGGCTTTGACAACAATAAAACCGTCATTGAATATCGAAAAATTGTTTAATCCTTTCTCGGTAAGTTGTTTTGCCATTTCATCGTGCTGATATTGATGGTCAATACCTGCAAGACCCATAAGTGTATAGTCAACCGATTGAAGTGATATGCCCGTCTGTTTACACAATGCATTTATACCTTCAATAATTATATCCGAAGCGCCGTCAAATGAGGATTCAAGATTTTCATGGTTGCTGCCCGGACCTTTAAATTCAGAGAGAATTTCTTTTTTTTCATTAAAAAGGGCAAAAGCGGTTTTTGTTCCGCCGCCGTCAATACCTATATAATAACTCATTATTACTTTCCTTCCGTTTCAAAGAAATCGTTACAGACTTCTTCCAGGCAATACATTCCTCTGCGGTATGGTTCGCGATCAATCCACATTCCGTTTGTGAAATCGGGAACGGGAACAGGGTGGCTCCCCATGGCGATTGACTGTTCCGAAAGGCAGGTAACTGCCATCCATGCAGCAGTGTCATAAACATCTATAGGCGGTTTCCCGTCTTCTTTGACTGCTTCGGCAAAAGCATTGAGAACAAGAAAATCCATTCCGCCGTGTCCGCCATGAACGCCTTCTGTAGTGTATTTCTGCCATAAGGGATGTTCAAATTTCTCGCGGTATTTTTCAAAATCTTCCCAGGAATGCATCCAACCGTCTTCAGCGGTGTTTTCAGTATATCCTTCAAGGTGAATTCTGTTGCCGTCTTCCATATAAATACCTTTTGTGCCTTGAATTCTGTAAGCACGTGAATACGCTCTGGGGAGTGAGCAATCGTGAGTAAGAACAATAGTTTCCCCGCCGGCACATTTAATCATTGTTGTAATAATGTCACCTTGATTAAATGAATAATCTGCAAGGTCATAGTCTTCGCCCTTGTTCTCTTTAATCCATTCATTCAGTCCGCGTGATTTTGAAGCCATTGAAACAAGAGTCAGAAATCTGTTGCCGCGGTTAATTGAAAGAGCTTTTGAAATCGGACCTAATTGATGAGTGGGATACAGTTCTCCGTTTCTGTGCTGAAAATTGAAAAGCCGTCCGTGTCTGTTTTCTCTGCCGAGACTTATCTCCTCACGGAGGTCATGTTGATAACCGCCTTCCATATGAACAATCTCACCGAAAAGATTCTGCTTAATCATATTGAATAGAGCCATTTCATTTCGGTCATAACAGCAATTTTCAAGCAGCATACAGAACTTACCTGTATCTTCAGAAGTCCTGACCATCTGCCAGCATTCTTCAATTGAAGCGGCTCCGCCGACTTCAACAGCCGCATGTTTACCTGCACGCATTGCGTCAATTGCTATACGGGCATGTGTTATCCATGTTGTTGATATCATAACAGCGTCTATATCATTTCTTGCAAGAAGCTCTTTATAATTCGTATATGAATCTGCGTCATATCCGGCTTTATCTTTAATAATTTTTTTACCGTTTTGGGCTCTGTCTTCATATTTATCGCAAACCGCAGGAACGGTAACTCCCTGAACATCGAGCAGTTCACCGAGCATACCGCTGCCTCTTCCGCTAAGTCCGATAACGCCTATTCTTATGTTTTCTTTTTTCAAAACAAGCACCTCATAATAAAAAAGAATTATAGTAATTATAAAACTGATATAATAAAAATACAATGATTATTTAAAATATCTTTTGAAGTATTTTCTCCACCTTTTTTCATAAATAAAAATAAATCTGGTTAAAACAAAATCATAAAGAATAAATGCCACAAGTCCCGTTCCGATCAAAATGGGAACTGCAAATATTCCGAATTCTTCCATCTCGTTCAATTCAAGCCCCATGAATTTAATCATCAGATAATATGAAGAAAGCATAGCGGCAACAAAGCATACTGCTTTTAATAAGTAACTGATTACGGCAGGCAGATTTTTTTCAAAAACAGCTTTGATTATAGGATAATAACCGAAAAATGCGGTATACATAACTGAAACTTCTTTGTCCGGAACAAGAAGAAGAGAGAGTATTGAAACCGTAACATAAACTCCGAACGCCCATTTTTTGTTAATTTCAATAACAACAAGAACAATCAGCAAACCTGCTGCGGCAGGAAGAGCGTATGTCAGAAAAGGGATTATAGCGACCGAAATCATCATAACGAGAGATAAAGCCGCAACAATTCCTCCGATTGCACATTTGGAACTCTGTTTCAAAATATTTCCTCCGAATCAAGTGCAGTTGCAGTCGCACGGTTCACAATCGCAGCAGGCATCCATACACATAAGTCCTGTGCAGATGCTGCAACAGTCACAGTCTCCGCATCCGCCGCAACCGTCATAACCGTCCCTGTTGCAACACATAACATTATAGCCACCCATATCATTGTCCGGATTATATGAGTTACTATTGTTTCGACTGTCACCGTAATTGTTTTTTCTTGCTTTTGAAGCATTTTGATATGCTTTTTTGTATTCTTCGTTTTGCGGATCTTTTTCGTGTGCAGTTTTAAAGTTTTTGTATGTCTCTTCAAGCCATCCGCGCGAATGCTGGATTCTTCCTTTGAGATAATACCATTGTGCATCTCTTTCTTTTTTCGGAATACCGTCAAGTAAAGTCTCAGCATCATCAAATCTGCACGAATTAATATTGTTGATTATATCGGAATAGTCTCTGCTGTAATAAGCGTTATTATTGAAGCTTCTGTCTGATGAACTGTTTGCTTTTGAAAGAATTATTGAATCGTATGCTTCGTCAATCTGTTGAATAATGCGGTTTCTTACCTCCTCGTTTTCAACTGTGCTGTATTGAGCGAGAAGCCGTTTATATGCCGCCTTAACCTGTTCTATAGACGCATTTTCGGGCAGATCAAGCATTGCATAAGGACTGTTCATTGTTTTTCCTCCCCGATATCTTTTTTGTCTTTTAATTCATATTTTGAAAATATCTTATTTACTGAAGTTTTTAATCCATAAGTCAGAATGTTTTCAAAAATCGAAGCATATCTGTAGGCTTTGATCTGACAGAATGAATCATACATTTCCGCTAATGTGGAATTAATAATCTGTTTTAATGATTCTTTAAACGTTGAGTTATTACCGTTTTCAAAATATTCTTTAAACGGATTGAAATTATCGAGTTTAATATCATCTTCAATATCGTCGGCGGCATCAAGCAAGTATATAAGTCTTCCTGTCATATACCCGAAACGTTCAACGCAATCACGTGATTCTTCTCCGGCAAAAAGTGAGAACAGTGCCGAAAGAGCATTCGCCGTAGGATGAGCTGCTTTATCAATGTTAATCTCGCTGTTATCTTCAGCGTTGAATTGTTCTTTCATTGCGTTTGAAATAACCGTTTCAGCTTCCGGAAAAGACCGGGCTGCTTTTTTATGTGCGAAATATATCAGCGGGAAGCAAATAAGAGAAATTAGTTTATTCTTAAGTCCTTTATCGTGAAAATTATCCTTTAATTTGTAATAGAGTGTTATTATCAATGAATCTGAGCATTTGTCAAAAATGTCTTTATTCGTGCATCTGAAACATTTTTTGGCAATGTTGTATGGACAGCGGCATTTTTCAAATCGACAGGAATCTTTTTTTAAAGATAAAGCAAGCAGAGCGAGTAAAGTGAAATCATAGTTTAAAAATAACTGCGCAAAAGGGGAGTATCTTCTTCCGAGATTGCGGCATAAAGTGCAATATATTCCTCTGTAAACTTCAAACTCTTTTACCTTCAATTCAGGCTTGAATACTTTAATATATCCGAGCATATTATCACCAAATAGATATTATAATACTATTTTAATATAAAACTTTAAATAAATGTAAATTTTTAGATAAAATAAGATTAAATTTTGTTCTTGACATAAGAATAACCATTTGCTATAATACCAAATGCTGATTGCGGGTGTAGTTCAATGGCAGAATCCCAGCCTTCCAAGCTGGTTGTGTGGGTTCGATTCCCATCACCCGCTCCAATTTATGCGCTTGTAGCTCAGCTGGATAGAGCAACTGCCTTCTAAGCAGTGGGTCGGGGGTTCGAGTCCCTCCAAGCGCGCCATTATGGTGGTTATAGCTCAGTTGGTTAGAGTGCCAGGTTGTGGCCCTGGAGGTCGTGGGTTCGAATCCCACTAACCACCCCATTAATAATGATGCGCAGTTATCTGCGCTTTTTTTATAACAATTCTTTGAATTCATTTAATATTGGGGTGTCGCCAAGCGGTAAGGCAAAGGACTTTGACTCCTTCATTCGTGCGTTCGAATCGCGCCACCCCAGCCAGAAAAAGCACGCTTCGGCGTGCTTTTATCTTTTACATCACAAGCATAATTAAAGCCCCGCAAAAACGGGGCAAAATGGTTTGTTTAAAGCAGATAAATACCGGATTTAAGAACAGCGTATTCAGACTCGCCTGAACGGAAATAAGATTTAACCTCTTCGTTAAATACCATATAATCTTCAACTTTATAATTGCCGAGTGAGATTGACCTGATTTTATATGAATATTCATTGCATATATATAGCTTATTATTATATATTTTCAGGTCAACAGGGTGTGTAAATGATTTATATGTCGGACCGCCTATACGCAGCTCAATTCTGTTATGCTCAACGGAATAATTAATAACGGCATTTGCATCGGGAACAACAAGCCAGACTTCTCTGCCGCAGGCAACCGGTGAGCAGGCGGGGGCATCCTGATAAAACAACTCGTCAACATCAGTCAGCTTTCCGTCGCGAACAATTTTATAACTTCCGTCGGGATAAACTGCAAATAAAGCTCCGTCAAATATAGTAGTTACTTTACATGTGGCAAAATCACCGAGCTGTGATGCAATGTTCCTGCCGTCGGGACCGAATTTTTCATCTATATATTCAAAAACATCTGACTGATAAATCTTTTCTTCTTCGCGGTCAAACCTGTGAAAAACTCCGGTCATTTCGCCATTTGAAAGAGTTTCTCTTGCAAGATAAATAAAACCGTTTTCGGTCGGGAAAATATCTATCAGATCAGCTTCAATAAGCTTTCTCAAAACTGAATCCTCCGAAAATATCGCCCCGCCAAGCCGATGCGGTGACTGTAACCTGCTCTAAGCAGGTGGGTGCCTCCCGGTGATTTCGCGCTCCCTTCGTCCGTTAAACGGGAGGTCTGCAGTCCGGCACCGGAGTCCGGCTCCCTATAATTACGTGTTGGGTTACATATTAACCGCATTTCTCGCACAAGGCAGGGTTTATTATTATGTTATATTATTGTTTTTCTTCGTCGTCGAAATCGAATAAATCTGAAAGTCTTTCTTCAAAAATCTTACCGATTTCATTGAATTCACTATCATCTTCAATAGGCTCCAGATAGGTTTCACCATTTTCTTCATTAACCCTTAAAATGATTAATTCACCATCATCTTCTAGAATCTGTTTTTTATCATCATAAAGGGGCAGAAGTGCAACATATCTGGCTTCATCTGTCTCAATTCTGTCTAGTTCTTCAAATATATGTTCTTTGCCGTCTTCATCGACAACACTGACTATATCGGGATTGTATTCTTCGCCCATCCTGTGAAAATCCTTTCAATTTTTTCAATTATATTTTAACTTTTTTTGTGTTAATAGTCAATAACTATTGTAAATTTTTAATATGTGCTTTGTTGACATATTAAAACAAGGATTTATAATATATTTAACTTTATTATTTGGTGATTGCTATGAATGATTACTCAGTAAAAAACTTGATTTCAAAAGGGAGTTTTAAATGCTCATGCGGAAAAATACATTCCGCACATCTTAAAGATGCGTGTATATGTGAGAATGCTCTTGATTATCTTCCGGAATACATTGAAAAACTCGGCGGTAATAAAGCTTATATTCTCGCAGATGCAAATACCGTAAAAGCAGGTAAATCGGCTCTTGATATTCTTGATAAGAACGAAGTTTTTTACAAGATTTATATTTATGAAGAAGACAGAATTGAACCCGATGACAGAACGGTTGGCAGAGCTTTTCTTAATTTTGATTATTCTTGTGATATTGTTATCGGCATCGGCTCAGGAGTAATTAATGACATCGGTAAAATTGTTTCCAGAACTGTCAATCTTCCATATATTATTGTTGCAACAGCACCTTCAATGGACGGTTTTGCCTCTTCTACCTCCTCTGTTATACGTGACGGGTTAAAAGTATCTGTTGACAGCAAATGTCCCGATGTTGTAATCGGTGACCTTGATATTCTCTGTAAAGCACCACCGTTTATGGCTGCCTCCGGCTTAGGTGATATGCTTGCAAAATACATCAGCATTTGTGAGTGGAGAATCGGCAACGTTGTTACAGGTGAGTATTACTGCGAAGAGGTTGCTTCAATTATCAGATATGCACTTTCAAAATGTATTGAAAATGCGGATAAAATACTTGAAGGTAATAAAGAAGCTGTTAAAAGTGTTATGGAAGGTCTTGTGATATCCGGAATCGCTGCCGATTACGCCGGTGTAAGCAGGCCCGTGTCAGGCGTTGAGCATTATTTTTCTCATATTTGGGATATGCGTTCTGTTGAATTCGGAACTCCGATAAGTCTTCACGGCATTCAGTGCGGAATCGGAACTTTGCTGGCCGTTAAAGGCTATGAATTACTTAAGAATTATAAACCGGACAGAAAATACGCTGAAAAACAATTTGCTGAATTCAATAAAGAAATGTGGCTGACTGAGATTGAAAAATATCTTGGTTCGGCAGGGGACATTATGATTAAAAACTCTCGTAAATGTGAACTATATAACCCCGGTATTCATAAAAACAGACTTGAAAAAATCATTAATAACTGGAGTGAAATATTAAGTATTATTGATGAAGAATTACCTTCCTATGAAAATATTCTGAGAATATTAAAAATTATTAATGCTCCTGTTTCATCGGATGAAATAGGCATTGACTCTGCTGACAATGCACTGACATTTAAAATGACAAAAGATATCAGAGATAAATATATTCTCTCATCTCTTATGTTTGATATGGGAGTTCTTGATTATTTTGCGGAAAAAGCTTATAATCAATAATCAGAGCGGAGGTGCAGTATGAGCGTTCTAAATCTTAAAATGTTCAGAGCTACTGAAATCAAATTTGCAAATAAAGTTAAGAATGGCACAAAAATCGAATTTGAAAACAAGTTTTCTTATAATGTGCGCTATCAAAGTAATAATATTTGTGTCGGTGAAATGAATTACAGCGCAGTTTCAAAGCAGATGCCGGACAAATTCTTTATTAAAATTGTAATTGAAGGTATATTTGATTTTGACCCGACAGTTCCCAAAGAGAATATTCACAAAGAGTCTTTTAAACAACTTTTTCCTTATACTAAAGCTTTAATTACAACTGTAACCGCCAATGCCGGAATTCCTCCTCTGTTAATACCTTCAGTTGATATCGATAAATCAAGCATATATAAATTCGACGGAATGATTCCTCCGAATAAAAAAACAGACGACGGTGGTGAATAATTTGGCAGTTCTCGATTATGCTTCTAAACTAATAAACACTATAAGCACAAAAAAAGCTCTTTCTCTGTCCGAAAAACTTCATGAATTCACACCTGAACAGAATGTGTATCAGATAAAGGGTGAAAAATTCGTTTGCGGTTTTGCGAGTATGAATGTAATGCCGGATGATATTGATTCGGGTTCATACTGGCTTGCCGGTTTTAAAACAGGCAATAAAGTGTCAGGTGTTATAGACCCTTTGACAGTTAATGCCATGTGGCTCGGTTGCGGCAATGACGGTATTGTTTTTATCAGCGCCGATTTAATCGGGCTTACCGGTTTTGACGTCAATCAGATAAGGGGTCAGTTAAAGAGCTTTTGCGCTGAAACCGGATGTAAAGAAATAGTTGTTTCATGCACTCATACTCATGCCGGAGTTGATACTGTCGGCTATTGGGGTAAACTGCCTGCAAGCGGAAAAAACAAAAAGTTTATGCTGCTTTTAACTGCTGCAATTCAAATAGTATGCCGGCGCGCATATAATTCAAGGAAAAAGGGCAAACTGTTTTCAGGATTCATAAATGTGCCTGATATTTCCGAAGACGGCAGAGAACCAATCTTTTATGATGACAGACTGACAAGACTTCGTTTTGTTCCCGATGACGGCAGCACTGAGACCTGGTATCTCAACTATTGTGCTCATCCGAATACTCTAGGCAGAGATAATTCAAAAATAAGCGCTGATTACCCTTGTTACATCAGAAAAAAGATAAACACAATTAAAAAAACAAACATTCTCTTCAGCATTGGCGCAACTGCTTCAATCAGCATTAAAGGCAGTGTTTCCGATCCTCTTCAGAATACAATAAATGCAGGCAATACTTTAGGCGAAAAAGCATTTGAAATCGGTAACGATAAAGAGCTTTCACCTGAAATTCTGTTTTCACAGTATTATTACTCTGCTCCGGTTGATAATACTGTTCTTTATCTGATGAAAATTTTAAAAGTAGTTGATTCAAGAGTAATCAGGTCTGAATCTTCACTCGGAGTCGGAATTAAAACGGAAATTGATTATATTAGAATAGGTGATTTTTCAATACTCACAATACCCGGTGAAATTTTTCCTGAATTAGTTTATCCCGGTCATTACAGCAACAAAGCAGATTCTGCAACTGATGATCCGGAGAGCGTGAATCCGAAAACTCTCGCTGAAATAGCCGAGGATGAGAGTATTGTTATTTTCGGAGTGACAAATGATATGACAGGTTATATAATTCCTCCGAATGATTTTATTCTCAACATCAGTCAACCTTATCTTAATTCGGTTCACGACCGTTTTGACCGTAATCACTATAACGAGACTAACTCTCTCGGTCCTAATGCAGCATATGCTCTTGCTGACGCTTTTTCACATCAGATTCAATATTTAAAACAAATGGTTAAGAAAGGATAGTTTGCTATGGGAAATATTTGGCATGACATAAGTCCCAAAAGAATTACACCTGAAGATTTTATTGCTGTAATTGAAATTTCTCAGGGAAGCAAAAAGAAATATGAATTGGATAAAGAAACAGGTCATATTATTCTTGACAGAATTCTTTATACGGCCACACATTACCCTGCTAATTACGGCTTGATTCCGCGCACTCTGGGCGATGACGGTGACCCGCTTGACGTTATGGTAGTGTGCAGCGAATCGCTTGAAACGATGACACTTGTGCGTTGTTATCCGATCGGAGTAATAACTATGATTGACCAGGGAAAAAACGACGAGAAAATAATTGCTATTCCTTATAATGACCCGACATATAATTCTTACAAAGATATTTCCGAACTGCCACACCATATATTTGATGAAATGCAGCACTTCTTTACAGTTTATAAAAATCTTGAAGGTAAGGAAACTGCTGTTGATGATGTTAAAAACAGAGAGACCGCACTTAAAATTATTGAGAAAGGCATTGACCAGTATATAGAGAATTATTGCAGATAAAAAATTTCCGGCAACAATATCTTGTATTAAAGAGTTGTTGTCGGTTTGTTTATTATCGACAAAATAAACAATGAAATATATTATTTATTTTATTTTTATATTTTATATTTTAATTGACTATCAATATTAAGTTGTGATAAAATAAAAACATAAATTTTTGCAGTTCAAGAGGTTTTTTTGATGAAAAAAATTGCTGTTATTATGGGCAGCGACAGTGACCTGCCCGTTGTTCAGAAAGCCATTGATGTTTTGGATGAATATGGTGTTCCCTACGAAGTTCATGTTTATTCGGCACACAGAACTCCGGAGCAGTCACGCGAATTTGCTTTAAATGCCCGTGAAAACGGTTTCGGTGCCATAATTGCTGCAGCAGGTAAAGCGGCTCATCTGGCCGGTGCAATAGCAGCCAACACCACATTGCCTGTCATCGGTATTCCTGTCAAATCATCAACTCTCGATGGTCTTGATGCTTTACTTTCAACAGTTCAGATGCCTTCGGGAATCCCGGTTGCAACAGTTGCAATTGACGGTGCCGCCAATGCTGCTCTTCTTGCTATTCAGATTTTATCCGTAAGCGATGCAGAGATTGCTTCCAGACTTGATTATTCAAGGAACCAGGCGTCTCTTACAGTTCTTGAAAAAGATAAGCTTATATCTGAAAAGTTTTCATAATTTATTTCATCGAGGTGGCAGCTATGAACGGATTTGTTTTCAAAACTTCATTTCTTTGCAGAAGTGCGTTCATTTGCCCCACTATGCTTAAATTATGTTTTAATAAAATAACGGCTGATTATTCTGCGTAAAAACAGGCATAATCAGCCATTTTTACTTTTTATATTCGGAGGATTTAATTATGGGCGGATTTTTCGGAGCCGTGTCGAAAAGAGATGTTATTCTTGATGTTTTTTTCGGCACGGATTACCATTCTCATCTCGGCACGCTTCGCGGAGGAATTGCAGCTTTGACTGAGAACGGATTTGACAGGCATATCCACAATATTGAAAACACACCGTTCAGAACCAAGTTTGAAAATGATATCAACGGCGTCAGCGGCAATGCGTGCATCGGCTGTATCTGTGACACGGACCCTCAACCGATTCTTATCTATTCTCACCTCGGAACCTATGCTATCAGCATTATCGGAATAATCAATAATTTGCACGAACTCACAAAAGAGATTATTAATAATTCCGCTAGTCATTTCGGTGGAATGAGCGGTGGCAGAATCAACACTTCCGAATTAACGGCAGCACTTATTAATTCCAAACAGAGTTTTGTTGAAGGCATTAAATATGCTCACGAAAAAATTGACGGATCGGTTTCAATTCTTATTCTCACTGATAAGCATGAGATAATTGCCGCCAGAGATAAATTCGGAAGACTTCCTGTTCTTGTCGGTAAAGACAGTGACGGTTACTGCGTTTCGTTTGAGTCTTTTGCCTATGAAAAATTAGGTTATAAAGACGAATATGAGCTCAGTTGCGGTGAGATTGTAAAAATCACTGCCGATAAATACGAAACTCTCTTCAAACCAGAGAAAGCGAAAAAACGGATTTGTGCTTTCCTCTGGACTTACTACGGCTACCCCAACTCACATTATGAAGGCGTAAACGTAGAGGTTATGCGTTACCGTAACGGTGAAATAATTGCCAAGAATGACAGAGAGAATAATATTGCTCAGAATATTGACTACGTCTGCGGTGTGCCGGATTCCGGCCTTCCTCATGCAATCGGATATGCAAATGAAAGTCACATTCCGTTTGCAAGACCGTTTGTTAAATATACACCAACCTGGCCGAGAAGCTTTATGCCGACTAATCAGAATGTCCGCAATCAGGTTGCAAAAATGAAACTCATTCCAGTTACAGAGCTCATCAATGGAAAAAAGCTTCTGTTTGTGGATGACAGTATTGTCAGAGGCACTCAGCTCAGAGAAACAGTTGAATTCCTTTATGACAACGGTGCAAAAGAAGTTCATATGCGCTCTGCCTGTCCGCCGATTATGTTCGGTTGCAAATATTTAAATTTCTCCGCATCAACATCCGCGCTGGAACTTATTGCAAGGAGAACTATTATTGAGCTTGAAGGGCAGGAGGGCGAAAAGTATATTGATGAATACATTGACCCTGAGACTGAACGCGGTAAAAAACTGCGCGACACAATAGCCGAAAAGCTTAAACTCGATTCACTTGAATATCAGACTCTTGACGGTCTGATTGAAGCCATAGGCCTTGATGAAGATGAAATCTGCACTTATTGCTGGAACGGAAGGGAGTAAGAATATGAATACAAATTCAAAATCAGACAGTTATGCTGCTGCAGGCGTTGACATTACAGCCGGCTACAAAGCTGTTGAATTGATGAAGAAGCATATAGCACGAACAATTTCCGGCGGAGCTCTTTCGGATATAGGCGGTTTCGGCGGTCTTTATGAACTCGACATTGAAAAAATTAAAAAGCCTGTTCTTGTCAGCGGAACCGACGGTGTCGGCACAAAGCTTAAACTTGCATTTCTTATGGATAAGCACAACACGGTTGGTATTGACTGTGTTGCCATGTGCGTAAATGACATAATCTGCTGCGGAGCAAAACCGTTGTTCTTTCTCGATTACATAGCGTGCGGTAAAAACTACCCTGAAAAAATTGCTTCAATTGTTGAAGGTGTCAGCGAAGGTTGCGTTCAATCCGGTTGTTCACTTATCGGCGGAGAAACTGCGGAAATGCCCGGCTTTTATCCCGTTGATGAATATGATCTTGCAGGTTTCTCTGTAGGCGTTGTTGATAAAGAAAAAGTAATCAACAATAAAACAATGGTTCCCGGTGATATAATAATCGCTCTTCCTTCAAGCGGTGTTCATTCAAACGGTTTTTCACTTGTCAGAAAAGTTTTTGACGTTGAAAACAGCGATATTAAATCTCCCGTTGATTTTCTCGACGGTAAATCAATCGGTGAAACGCTGCTTACCCCCACAAAGATATATGTTAAACCTGTTCTCAATCTTATTGAAAAAGTCAAAGTCAAAGGTATTTCACATATTACCGGCGGCGGCTTTTATGAGAATATTCCGAGAAGTATTCCGGACGGTCTCGGTGCTGTGATTGAAAAGAATAAAATCAGAATTCTTCCAATATTCGATCTTATTTCAAAAACCGGAAATATCAATGAACGCGATATGTTCAACACATTTAATATGGGTGTCGGTATGAGCATAGTTGTTGCTAAGGAAGATGCGGAGACAGCTCTCCGGATTTTGAAAGATAGTAATGAAGAAGCATATATCATCGGTGAAATTGTTTCATCTGATGAAACAATCAAGCTCGTCTGATTAAGGTGATAACGATGGAAAAAGCAAGAATTGCCGTAATGGTTTCAGGCGGCGGAACTAATCTTCAGGCGCTGATTGATGCGCAGATTTCCGGTATTATCAAAAGCGGCGAAATCTGCCTGGTTCTCTCTAATAGTCACAGTGCTTTTGCACTTGAAAGAGCTAAAAATGCAGGCATAAAAACATTCAGCGTTACAAAGAAAGAATGCGGATCTCAGGATGCATTTGAAAAGGCATTGATTGAAGAACTGGAAAAAGAAAAAATCGATTTAATTGTTCTTGCCGGTTTTTTAAGCATTCTCAGTAAAAACTTTACTGACAGATTCTCAAAAAGAATTATCAATATTCATCCCTCTTTAATTCCTTCATTTTGCGGCGAAGGTTTTTACGGGCTCAAAGTTCACGAAGCCGCACTTGAAAAAGGTGTTAAAGTCACAGGAGCTACCGTTCACTATGTAAATGAAATACCCGACGGCGGCGAAATCATATTGCAAAAAGCTGTTTATATCCGCAAAAACGACACTCCCGAAACTTTACAGAGAAGAGTTATGGAGCAGGCGGAATGGAAGATCCTTCCAGCAGCAGCTGAAATCTGTTCAAAAAAGATAATTGAAAATAAGGAGAGTATAAAATGAGTATTTATGACATCGGCAATATTTCCGACATTCTCAGTAATAACATATATCCAGGCAGAGGGATAATAATCGGTAAAACTCCGGATTCAAAAAAAGCGGTTTTTGCTTATTTTATTATGGGCAGAAGCGAAAACAGCCGAAACAGAATCTTCACCGAAAAAGACGGTGCTGTATTCACAGAGCCGTTCGATGCATCAAAGGTTGAAGATCCGAGTCTTATTATTTATGCTGCTGTTCGTTCAATAGGTAAAAAGATAATTGTTACAAACGGTGACCAAACAGATACAATTTATAACTACATTAAAGACGGTAAATCTTTTGAAGAAGCACTTGAAACAAGATGTTTTGAGCCGGACGGCCCTAACTGGACTCCCAGAATAAGCGGACTTCTTTGTTTTGAAAATGTTTTTTCATATAAAATGAGTATTCTTAAGAGTGCCGATCCTGAGGGCTCCGCCTGCAACAGATTCACTTATAATTATGCTCCGATCAACGGTTTAGGTCATTTTATTCACACTTACAACTGCGATGGCAATCCTATTCCCACTTTCTCAAAAGAGCCCGAAAGAGTTGCCGTTGTTGATGACATTGACGAATACACAGACGCAATCTGGAATTCACTTAACGAATCAAACAAAATCTCGCTTTATGTAAGCTATATTGACATTGCTACGGGCGATGCTGAAAGCAGACTGATTAACAAAAATAAATAAAGTATAAATAGGAGAGAGACAATGAAAGAATTTGAACTTAAATACGGCTGCAACCCCAATCAGAAGCCCTCAAAAATATATATGAAAAACGGCGGAGACCTTCCTATTGAGATTCTCAGCGGAAGACCAGGTTACATTAATTTTCTGGATGCTTTTAACTCCTGGCAGCTTGTCAAAGAGTTAAAAGAGGCTCTGGGACTTCCTGCGGTTACCTCTTTCAAACATGTCAGCCCCACGTCGGCGGCTGTCGGCATAAAACTTTCGGACACTCTTAAAAAAGCGTGTTTTGTTGATGACATTGAAGGTCTTGACGATTCTCCCCTTGCCTGCGCTTATGCAAGAGCAAGAGGAACTGACAGAATGTGCTCATTCGGCGACTGGGTTGCTCTTTCGGATGTTTGCGATGTTACAACCGCTCTTCTCGTTAAACGTGAGGTGTCAGACGGAATTATCGCTCCCGGTTATGAACCCGAAGCACTTGAAATACTCAAATCCAAACGCAACGGTAATTACAATATTGTAAAAATCGATCCCGATTATGTTCCCGAAGTGCAGGAAACTAAACAGGTTTTCGGTATAACATTTGAACAGGGGAGGAACAATTTTAAAATCAACAAAGAGCTTCTTTCAAATGTTGTTACCGCAAACAAGGAATTGCCCGACAGTGCTGTCAGGGATCTTATTATCTCGCTTATAACTCTCAAATATACACAATCAAATTCTGTCTGCTATGCAGTTGACGGTCAGGCAATCGGCGTCGGCGCTGGTCAGCAGTCAAGAATTCATTGCACCAGACTTGCAGGCACAAAAGCAGACACATGGTTCCTCCGTCAGCATGAAAAGGTCCTGAATCTTCCTTTCCGCGATGACATCAAGCGTCCTGACAGAGACAATGTTATTGACGGCTATATCAATAAAAATGAAGAAGATGTTTGCGCCGACGGTATCTGGCAGAAATATTTTAAAGTTCAGCCGGCTCCTCTTACCGACGAAGAAGCAAAAGCTTTTATTGCAACTCGCGACGGTGTTGCTCTCGGCAGTGATGCTTTCTTTCCGTTCAGCGACAATATTGAACGTGCTCATAAGAGCGGCGTAAAATACATTGCCGAACCCGGCGGCTCAATCAGAGACGATGCTGTTATTGAATGCTGCGACAAATACGGTATGGCTATGGCATTCACCGGAATGAGACTTTTCCACCACTGATAATAGGGGAGTATTGATATGAAAATAATTGTTGTCGGCAGCGGCGGCAGAGAACACGCTATAATTAAATCATTAAAAAAGAATAAATCCATTGATATAATCTATGCTTTGCCCGGTAACGGCGGAATGGTCGGCGATGCAGAGTGCGTTGAAATTGGCGCAAAAGACATTGATGCAATAGTTCAGTTTGCAGTTTCAAATAGTATTGATTTTGCTGTTGTTGCACCGGACGACCCGCTTGTTTTAGGTGCAGTTGATGCCTTGAACGCAAATGGAATTCCTTGCTTCGGTCCTGATAAAAAGGCGGCTGTTATTGAAGGCAGCAAGGTTTTTTCAAAAAATCTTATGAAAAAATATTCAATACCTACTGCTGCTTATGAAGTCTTTTCAGATGTTGACAAAGCATTGGAATATGTAAAAACAGCGCCGGTTCCAACAGTTATAAAAGCAGACGGGCTTGCACTCGGCAAAGGTGTTCTTATCTGCAATACACGTGAAGAAGCTGAAAAAGCCGTCAGAACTATTATGACTGATAAAGTATTCGGTGACAGCGGAAACAGTATTGTTATTGAAGAGTTCCTGACAGGTCCCGAAGTTTCAGTTCTTTCATTTACCGACGGCAAAACTATTGTGCCGATGGTTTCTTCTATGGACCATAAACGTGCACGTGATAATGATGAAGGTCTTAACACCGGCGGTATGGGAACAATTGCTCCCAATCCTCATTACACAGCTGAAATTGCCGACAGATGCATGAAAGAAATATTCATACCTACTATAAACGCTATGAACAGTGAAGGCAGAACTTTCAAGGGCTGTCTGTATTTCGGGCTTATGCTTACACCGAACGGTCCCAAAGTAATTGAATACAATTGCCGTTTCGGTGACCCGGAGACACAGGTTGTGCTTCCTTTACTCAAAACAGATTTGTTCGAAATAATGAAAGCTGTTTCAGAAGAAAGACTTTCCGAAATCAGTGTTGAGTTCTCGGATAAATCGGCCTGTTGTGTCATAATGGCATCCGACGGTTATCCAGAAAAATACAACAAAGGTTTTGAAATTACAGTAAATGACGACATCGACGGTGCTTTATTCATAGCCGGCGCAAAAATCAGTGACGGAAAATTACTTACAAACGGCGGCAGAGTTCTTGGTGTAACAGCTGTTGCCGATGACCTTAAATCAGCCATTGATAAAGCTTATACTGAAATCGGCAAGGTCAGCTTTGATAATGCTTATTACCGTAAAGATATCGGCAAGAGGGCTCTCGAAGCCGTAAAGGAGGCATAATATGGTTTACAGAATTTATGTCGAAAAGAAAAACGGTCTGGACAATGAAGCCAAGGCGTTGAAAAATGATATAAACGCTTTTCTCCGGATTGATTCTCTTGAAAAGGTTCGTGTTCTTAACCGTTATGATGTTGAGAACATTACCGAGGAGCTCTTTGAATATTCGATTAAAACTGTATTTTCCGAGCCGCAGCTTGACAATACGTTCAAATCTCTTGAAGTTGAAGACGGAGCCGTTGTATTTGCCGTTGAATATCTTCCCGGTCAGTTCGATCAGAGAGCGGATTCTGCATCTCAATGTATTCAGATTATATCTCAGGGTGAAAGACCGCTTGTTAAAACTGCCAGGGTTTACATCCTTTACGGCTCAATTACTGATGAACAGCTTGCTTCAATAAAGAAATATGTCATAAACCCTGTTGAGAGCAGAGAAGCAAGTCTTGACGAGTTTAAAACACTTAAAATTGATTATGACATTCCGGTAAGCGTAGAAACTCTTGATGGTTTTTGCAACCTGGATGAAGACGGTCTTGACGGCTTTATTAAAAAATACGGTCTTGCAATGGACCTTGGTGATATAACTTTCTGCCGTGATTATTTCAGGCAGGAGCAAAGAGACCCGACTATTACTGAAATCCGTATGATTGACACATATTGGTCAGATCATTGCCGTCATACTACATTCCTGACAATCATTGACAATGTAGAATTTGAAGATGTAACATTGCAGAAGACATACTACGAGTATCTTGAAGCAAGAAAAGAAATCGGCAGAACAAAACCGATAAATCTTATGGATATCGGAACATTGGCCGCAAAGGTTCTTAAAAAACGCGGTATGCTTGACAAGCTTGATGAGTCCGATGAAATTAACGCGTGCACAGTTAAAATTAAAGTTGACATTGATGGTAAAACTGAAGACTGGCTTCTGTTATTTAAAAATGAAACTCACAACCATCCTACAGAGATTGAACCGTTCGGCGGTGCAGCAACATGCATAGGCGGTGCAATCAGAGACCCGCTTTCAGGGCGTTCCTATGTCTATGCAGCTATGAGAGTTACGGGTGCGGCAGACCCTCTTAAACCGGTTAATGAAACAATTCCGGGCAAACTTCCGCAGAGAAAGCTTGTTACAACGGCGGCTGCCGGTTACAGCTCATACGGTAATCAGATTGGTCTTGCAACCGGTCAGGTTGACGAATTATATCACGACGGATATGTTGCAAAACGTATGGAAATCGGTGCGGTAATTGCTGCTGCACCCGAAGAAAACGTCCGGCGTGAATGCCCTGTTGACGGCGATATTGTTATTCTTCTCGGCGGCAGAACCGGCAGAGACGGCTGCGGCGGTGCAACAGGTTCTTCCAAATCTCACACTCTTCAGTCACTTGAGACCTGCGGTGCCGAGGTTCAGAAGGGTAATGCTCCCGAGGAAAGAAAACTGCAAAGACTTTTCAGGAATAAGGAAGCATCTTTACTTATAAAACGCTGTAATGATTTCGGCGCTGGCGGTGTATCCGTTGCCATAGGTGAACTGGCAGACGGTCTTGAAATTGACCTCAATGCAGTTCCCCGCAAATATGACGGTCTTGACGGCACTGAGCTTGCAATCAGCGAATCGCAGGAAAGAATGGCTGTTGTTGTAGCTCCCGAAGATGCCGAAAGATTCAAAGAATTAGCTTTCAAAGAGAATCTTGAAGCAACTCAGGTAGCTATAGTTAAGAACGACCCCAGACTTAAAATGAAATGGAACGGTAAATATATTGTTGATATTTCAAGAGATTTCCTCAACACTAACGGAGCCGACAAGCATATTTCAATTAAACCCGCCAAGCCGGAAGAATATTCAAAACAGATTAACGGCAGTTTTGAAGATGAATATTTAAAACTTGCAGCAGATCTTAACGTTTGTTCAAAACGCGGTCTTTCCGAGCGATTTGACTCAACAATCGGTGCCGGAACTGTCATAATGCCTTTCGGAGGAAAGAATCAGATTACCCCTTCTCAGGCTATGGTAAATAAAATCTCGGTAGAAAACAGCAACGCTCAGACAGTTTCATTTATGAGCTGGGGTTTCAATCCTTATATTTCCGAGAAAAGTCCTTATCATTCCGCTTATCTCGCCGTAGTTGAATCAATTTGCAAACTTGTCGCTGCCGGTGCGGAGTTTAAAGATGTTTATCTGACTTTCCAGGAATATTTCGAAAAACCCATGCAATCACCGGAACGCTGGGGCAAACCTCTCTCGGCTCTTCTCGGTGCTTTCAAAGCACAAATGCAGTTCGGTGTTGCGGCAATCGGCGGCAAGGACTCAATGAGCGGCACATTTGAAAACATTGATGTTCCTCCTACTCTTGTTTCTTTTGCAGTAACAACCGGAGAAAATAAGGATGTTATTTCTCCTGAATTCAAAGGCACGTCAAATAAAGTAGTTTGGCTTAAACCCAAATATGACGAAGACGGTCTGCCGGATGCAGATAGTGTTAAATCGTTATTTACCGAGGTAACGTCACTTATGAGGCAGGGCAAAGTCCTCAGTGCTTACACACCCGGTTTTGGAGGTGTAGCAGAAGCAGTAATGAAAGCTTGCTTCGGCAATTCTGTCGGTTTTGAATATGACGATAATATTTCGGTTAAAGATATTTTCGGTTATTCCTACGGTTCGTTTATTCTTGAGCTAAACTGTGATGAAGAACCAGGTGTTCTGCTCGGTCGGACAAAAACCGAAAAAACCATTTCTCATAACGGAGTTTCAATTTCACTTGATAAACTCCTTGATATTTATGAGAATAAGCTGGAATCCGTATATGCCTGCAATATAAAACAAGGCAGTAATGAAATACCTGCTTTTGATTACAGTGTATCTGAAAGAAAATCACCTGCAATCAAGACGGCAAAGCCGAAGGTTCTTATTCCCGTATTTCCCGGCACTAACTGTGAATATGACACAGCCAAAGCATTTTCCTCAGCAGGTGCTGAGCCGGAGATAATTGTTATTAATAACCTTACTTCTGCCGGAATAACTGAGTCTGTTAATTACTTTGCAGAAAAAATCAAAAATGCAAATATTGTCTTTATTCCGGGAGGATTCTCAGGAGGAGATGAACCGGATGGCTCTGGCAAATTTATAACTGCATTCTTCCGGAATTCTTCCATCAAAGACGGCGTTCATGAATTGTTGAATAACAGAGACGGTCTTATGGGCGGCATCTGTAACGGCTTCCAGGCCCTTATCAAGCTTGGCCTTGTTCCTTTCGGTGAAATAATCGACACTGATGAAAACTGCCCGACGCTTACCTTCAATACAATCGGCAGGCATCAGTCAAGAATTGTTCGAACAAGAATTGCATCAAATAAGTCGCCTTGGTTAATGAATACAAATGTCGGAGATATATTCAGTGTCCCGATTTCTCACGGTGAAGGTAAATTTCTTGCTTCGGATGAGCTTATTCTTAAACTTGCCGAAAACGGTCAGATAGCAACGCAGTATGTTGACCTTGAAGGTAAACCTACGTCAGATGTTCGCTTCAACCCGAATGATTCCTGCTTTGCTATTGAAGGAATTACATCTCCGGACGGCAGAGTTTTCGGCAAAATGGGGCATTCCGAACGTTACACAGACGGTCTTTATATGAATGTCGAAGGCAATTATAATATCGGAATATTTGATTCCGCTGTTAAATATTTCAAATAAGGAGAGGATGAAAAATGGCTATTTATTTTGAAGAACCCTCAAGAACTTTCAGCGAATATCTTCTTATACCCGGTTACACATCGGAAGAAAATATTCCCGCAAATGTCTGTCTCAAAACACCTCTTGTAAAATACCGCAAAGGCAAAGAAGAACCGGCTATTAGTCTTAATATCCCCATGGTTTCTTCAATTATGCAATCAGTTTCAAATGACACAATGGCTATTGCTCTCGCACGTGAAGGCGGAATGTCTTTTATCTACGGCTCTCAGTCAGTTGAAGATGAAGCTGAAATGGTGGCAAGAGTCAAGGCATACAAATCCGGCTTTGTTGTCAGTGACAGTAATTTAAATGCCGAATCTACTCTTGCTGACGTTCTTAATCTTTTTGAAGAAAAAGGTCACAATACAATGGCTGTTACAGAAGACGGAACAGCAAACGGCAAACTCATCGGTATTGTAACCAGCCGTGATTACAGAGTCAGCCGTATGCCTCTTGACCTTAAAGTTACAGAGTTTATGACTCCGCTTGAAAAGCTAATCTGTGCTCCCGAGACAACCACTCTCAAAGAAGCAAATGATATTATCTGGGAGCACAAGCTGAATTCTCTTCCTATTGTTGATAAAAACGGCAACCTGCTTTATCTTGTATTTCGCAAGGATTATTCGCAGCATAAAGAAAATCCGCAGGAGTTGCTTGATGCCAATAAGAGTTATATGGTAGGTGCCGGCATTAATTCTATTGACTATGAAAAAAGAGTTCCCGCTCTTGTTGAGGCCGGTGCGGATGTTCTTTGCATAGACTCTTCTGAGGGCTATTCCTGCTGGCAGAAAAAAACAATCGACTTTATCAGAATTAAATACGGTGATTCTGTAAAAGTCGGTGCAGGTAATGTTGTTGACCGTGAAGGATTTATGTTCCTTGCAGAAGCAGGTGCTGATTTTGTCAAAGTCGGTATCGGCGGCGGCTCAATTTGCATAACTCGTGAAACAAAAGGTATAGGTCGCGGTCAGGCAACTGCTGTTATTGAAGTTGCAGCCGCCAGAGACGAATATTTTGAAAAAACCGGCATTTATGTTCCCATCTGCTCCGACGGCGGTATTGTTCATGACTATCACATGACCCTTGCTCTTGCGATGGGCGCCGATTTCCTTATGCTCGGCAGATATTTTGCCAGGTTTGATGAGAGCCCGACTCCAAAAATCAATATTAACGGAACATATGTTAAGGAATATTGGGGTGAAGGTTCAAACAGAGCACGCAACTGGCAGAGATATGACCTCGGCGGAAAGTCAAAACTTTCATTTGAAGAGGGCGTTGATTCATACGTTACATATGCCGGTCCTCTTCATGACAATGTTCTTAAGAGTCTTTACAAAGTCAAATCCACAATGTGCAACTGCGGTGTTCTCAATATTCCCGAATTGCAGAAAAAAGCAAAGCTTACTCTTGTATCATCAACCAGCATCATAGAAGGCGGTTATCACGATGTTACCCTTAAAACAACCGCCAATCAGGGCTAATCAGATTTAAGGAGGAATTGGTTATGCTTTCAAGAACACCGCCGATGGGCTTTAATACATGGAACACATTTGGCGAAAACATCAGCGATAAAGTCATTCGCGAAACTGCTGATGTAATGGTTGAAACCGGACTTCTTGAAGTCGGCTACAACTACCTTGTTATAGACGATTGCTGGTCACTGCGTGAACGAGATCCCGAAACAGGAAAAATTGTTCCCGACCCCGTAAAATTCCCCGAAGGAATGAAGGCAGTCAGTGATTACGTTCATTCTAAAGGACTTAAATTCGGTATGTATTCCTGCGCCGGCACAAGAACATGCGCTGATTACCCAGGCAGTTTTGACCACGAATTTCTTGATGCACGCACATTTGCAGAATACGGCGCCGATTTTTTGAAATATGATTTTTGCTACAAACCGCAGAGCGCAAACGGACCTCTTCTTTACAGAAAGATGGGTATGGCACTCAAAGCATGTGGTCGTGAAATCCTTTTCTCGGCATGCAACTGGGGCTGTGATGAAGTCAGCACCTGGATTCGTTCAGCAGGTGCACACATGTTCCGTTCAACAGGCGACATTAATGACAACTTCCGTTCATTCAAAGATATAGCAATGAGTCAGATTGACAACTTAGCATATTCCGGTGTCGGCTGTTATAATGATATTGATATGCTTATTTGCGGTATGTATGGTGACGGTAACGTTGCTAACGGCGGCTGCACAGATGAGGAATACAAAACTCATTTTGCGCTCTGGTGTTTGTTCTCATCTCCTCTTATGCTCGGCAGTGACCTCAGAAAACTCAAAGATCAGCCTTTTATTCTCAATCTTATCAAAAACAAAAATCTTATCAGAATCAATCAGGATGAAGAATCAAGACCTGCATTTGCAGTTAACGGAGTAAAAGACAGAATTACACTTGCAAAGCTCCTTTCAAATGATGAAATCGCAATTATGTTCGCCAACCTTTCAGACAGCGACGGTTGCTGTGAACTGTTCTTTGATGAACTCGGTATTCCCGCATCAAGCGGATACGGTCTTGAAATGAAAGATTGTTTTACAGATGAGATTATCGGTGTCAAAAAAGAATTTGTTCGCCACAGTCTTAAGGCACACAGCTGCGAAGTTTACATCTGCAAGCTTGTTAAATAATATGGATTTGTGTCTTACCTGCGGTAAAGAGCTTGATAACGATGATATCGGTTTTTATAAAAAAATGGTCAACAGAGGAGCAAAAGAATTCTGCTGTGTTGATTGTCTGAGCGAGTATTACGGTATCACAACTGAAAAAGCCCGCGAGATGATTGAACGATTCCGCGAGCAGGGCTGCACGTTATTCACATAATTTTTATGGCTGAACCATAAAAATGGTTCAGCCATTTCAATTCATATCTCTCTGAAAGGTGTGCTTATATTCCTGACTCTGAAATTGACAGGATTTCTGTCGCTGCATCGCCGGTAAACGCTCATTGCGACGCCTATGCCGAAATAAATACACATATTTGATGTTCCGCCGCTGCTGATAAACGGGAGAGTAATACCGATGCAGGGAAGAAGACTGAGACACATTCCGATATTGATAATTGCCTGAGCAGCAACCATAAGAGCTGTTCCGCTGCAAAGCAGATATCCTGAAATATTACTTGATTTTTTACCGTCTTTAGCAAGGCGGAAAACAATAAATGTCAGCATCGCCAATACAGCCAGACAACCGATAAACCCGAGTTCTTCGCCTATAACGGTTATTATCATGTCGCTTTCTGTTACGGGAACGTAGCCGCTCTGCGTAAGAGAACCTTTTAAATAACCTTGACCGGTAAGCATACCGGAGCCAATTGCTTTTAGACCTCTTGCCTGTTGATATATTACTGTTTCATAAGTTTCCTGTGTAAGAGCGGAAGGATAATAAACAGCAAGCAGTCTGTTCTTTTGAAAAGCCGAAAAGAATTTTATCCATAAAATCGGTGCAGCAACTACCACCGCAACAATTCCTGCAAGAAAGTATCTGATCTGAACGCCTGCAAGAAACATCATACCTATAAATATAATAACAAAAACAAGCGCAGACCCAAGGTCACCGGTAACTATAACAAGACCTATGGGAATAATACCGTGAAGACCTAAAAGAGCAATGTTTTTTAAACTGTTAATGTTTTCACGGACTGCATCAATATGTGTTGTGAAACTGATTATAAACCCGATTTTCAACAGTTCCGACGGCTGAAAACTGATTTTGAAACCGCCTATTTTAAAATAGAGCCAGCATATTGCGTCACTTCTGTTTGAAGGTGATTGACCGAATTTGAAAAGCGAAACCATAAACAAAAGACAAATAACCGCAATAATCGGAGTAAGCCGCATTATAACTTCATAATCAAACAATGAAATTATATAACAAATAATAATACCGAGTATTGATCCTACAATCGTTGAAAGACATTCTCTTGCTATTAAGCTGCCCTCAGAAATTGTATTGTAAGTAGCACTGTAAACCATAAATGCGCCGAAAACGGATGTTATAATACAGGCGAGGTAAAGAATCCAGTCTGTCTCTTTGAATAAATATTTTATTTCTCCGGTTGGCTTCAATATCTCACCACCTTTAAATATTTTATACTATTATATATTCATTTGAGTATTAATTCAAGTAAAATCGTTGATATTCATTTATATTATGATATAATATTAAAAAATATAAATTGGAGATAATATGGAAACAATTAGGTCAACGAGCAGCAAACAAACAGAAGAGGCAGGGGAGTGCCTCGGCAAAACTCTCAAAGAAAACACTGTTGTTGCATTGTTCGGAGATTTAGGCGCAGGCAAAACCGCTTTTACCAGAGGTGTTGTTAAAGGTTACGGTATAGATTGCAGAGTTTCAAGCCCGACATTTGCTATAGTTAATGAATATCAGAATGCTGATAAAACAGTTTATCATTTTGATATGTATAGAATAAACGACATTGAAGATTTATACTCGACAGGATATTTTGACTATCTGGATACTTCTTCGCTTATTGTTATTGAATGGAGCGAAAACATCGTTTCTGTTCTTCCGGATGACTGTGTAAGAATATATATTGAAAAAACTGAAGATGAAAATGAAAGAATAATCAAAATCGAAAGGGGAGACGCTCGTGAAATTTCTGGCTGTTGATTCTTCTGCCAAATCTGCAAGTGTAGCCGTTATTGATAATGAACGTCTTATCTCGGAATCTTTTGTCAATATCGGTCTTACTCACAGTGAAACCCTTATGCCGATGATTGACGGAACATTAAAAAGCGCAGGATTAACCATTAGTGATATTGATTCATTTTGCATAACTGTCGGTCCGGGTTCGTTTACCGGAATCAGAATCGGACTTTCCGCAATCAAAGGGCTTGCTCAACCGTCAGATAAACCTTGTTACGGAGTTTCCACTCTTGACGCAATGGTATATAATGCCGATGATTTTAACGGCATTATATGCTGCGTTATGGATGCAAGATGCTCTCAGGTATATAATGCGTTATTTGAATGCAAGAACAAAGAAATAAAAAGATTAACACCTGATGTTGCAATTTCGCTTGAAGAGTTATACAATAAATTAAATGAATATGACAGCAATATCTTGCTTACCGGTGACGGCGCTGAAATAAGTTTCAATTATCTTAAAGATAAACTTTCTACTGTTTGTATTGCATCTGCTCTGACCAGATTTCAACGTGCATACGGAGCTTTTGCAGCTGTTGATAAACTCGGTATTTCACCGTGCAGTGCCAACGAACTTAATCCTGTTTATTTGCGACCGTCACAGGCTGAAAGAGAGTTGAAAAAGAAAAAGGAGAATTAATTATGATTGCAATCGGATGCGACCATGGCGGATTTGATTTGAAAAATGCAGTTCTTAAACATCTTGATGAAAAGAACATCGCTTACGAAGATTTCGGCACATTCAGCAATGAATCAGTTGATTATCCCGTTTATGCAGAGAAGGTTGCCAATGCGGTTGTCAGCGGCGGCTATGAGCTCGGTTTACTGTTTTGCGGCACTGGAATAGGTATTTCTATAGCAGCAAATAAAATCAAAGGTGTTCGAGCTGCCTGTTGTTCGGATAATTTCTCAGTTGAAATGACCCGACTTCACAATAATGCCAATATTCTTTGCCTCGGCGGAAGAGTTGTTACACCGGAAAAGGGAATTGAGCTTGTTGACTTATTCCTATCAACTCCTTTCAGTGGAGATGAAAGACACCAGAGAAGAATTGATCTTATTACTGCGCTTGAAGAAAAATATTAATAACGGAGGGTTATATTTTGAATAATAATGTTATCATAATGAAGCATCCGCTCATTAAACACAAAATTTCACTTTTGAGAGATAAGAGAACGGGGACAAACGAGTTTCGCCAGATTGTTGAAGAAATTGCAATGCTTGAAGGTTATGAAGCGCTTTCAGATCTTCCTCTTGAAGATGTTGAAATCGACACTCCCATTGAAACCTGCATTTCTCCGATGATTGCCGGCAGAAAAATTGCCATTGTTCCCATTTTAAGAGCTGGACTCGGTATGGTGCCGGGTATTCTTTCACTTTGTCCTACTGCAAAAGTCGGCCATATTGGTATGTATCGCGATGAAACAACACATGAACCTGTTCCTTATTACTGCAAACTGCCCAGACCGATTGAAGAAAGAACAATTATTCTTCTTGATCCCATGCTTGCCACAGGCGGCTCAGCAGTTGACGCAGTCAACCAGATTAAAAAACTCGGTGGCAAAAACATTAAATTTATGTGTATAATTGCTGCTCCAGAAGGACTTGAAAAGCTCTCAACTGAGCATCCCGATGTTCAGATATATATAGGTAATCTTGACAGAGAACTTAATGCAGATGCATATATTTGCCCCGGTCTCGGCGATGCCGGTGACAGAATATTCGGAACTAAATAAAGATAAACCGGGAGGCAACTGCTTCCCGGTTATTTATATAAAAAATTAACTCCCGCTATTGGCGGGAGTTTTAATGTAATATATTTTAATTATACACCCCAGTTGGTAAGGACAACTGAATATTTAATAGGCTCAGCGCCTTCCTTAGTGTATTTGTAAACGCTGCCTGCGCTGCCGACTTTGCTGATTGTGAAGTCAAGTTTTTTAGCGCCCCAAAGAAGCATTTCGACAAATGTGATGTGCGGGAAACCAAGGTGGAGAATCTTTCTGGGTGAGCAAATATTCCACATTGTAGTTGCAAACATGCTGCAGTTGCAGAAAACATAATCCCAGTGGTTAAGGAATCTCATTGCGTTGCCGCATCTTCTTAATTCGGAAGCGCTGACATTTGTTTTGAGGTAGTAAGATCTTTCATAAGTTGCAGGTTTAACCCAATATCTTTCAAGGTTGTAATGAATACCTTCGCCGCTGCCTCTGTCGTGGAAGTTACCGACTGAAACGCATCCGCCTGCAGGAACAGTGTAATGACCGAACTCAAGTGGACCGTCGGTCTGGTTAACCATATAAATCCATACATGTGGTTCGCGTTTGTTGGCAGGAGAATAAATGATGTAGAGAGTTGCAACATTGCTGCTTGTAACAACAGGAGTCTCAACTTCTTCAGCGGGTTCTTCATCAGCTGCAAAAGCGAATACGGGAATTGATAATACCATTATCATGGCAAGAATAAATGCTGTAATCTTTTTAAGTTTTTCCACTCTGATTACCTCCAAAATATAAATTATTTTGTCTACTTGAATAATTTAACACTAATTATATAAAAAATCAATAGATATTGTAAAAAAATTTTTAAATATACTATATCTTTTAAAAAATATTGATTTTAAAACAATTATCGATATAATTAAGGGTGAAAAATGTTTTAATAAAAGACGGTGATTATAAATGATATGTAAATGTAAACAATGCGGTAGAGAGTTTATTCTTACTGAAGGTGAAATTGAGTTTTATAAAAGTAAAAACTTAAACTTGCCAAAAAGATGTAAAGATTGCAGAAAAAATAATCAGGCAAAGGGCGTTTCATCACCAAAAAAGAATGACATTAAGAACAAAAAGAATGATAACTATGATTATTTTAATAAAAAATCATCAAAACCGGCTGTTTATATTCCATCCGCTTCAGCCGGTAAGATAAATGTTAAAACGGTTTGTGTTATTGCCGGCTTGATTGTTATTGCTGTTGTTTCTTTGCTTATAGCAAAGAAAATTAATTTGTTTAATTCTGACTCTTATGAACCTAATTCTTTCACTCAGGAAGAATATGTATATCAGACTACTGAAACCAATTCTTATACTGATTATGTTCAAACTGAAACGACTGAAGAAACAGTTCTGACTTCTGTTACGGAAATAACAACTGTTTATGATTATACACAGCAATATTATTCCAATTCTTATCGCTTCAGAAATAACAAGTTGCTGACATCTCATTATGAAAAGCACGGAATTGAAATGGGCTTTTCATCAAAAGAAGCATACGAAGCGGCAGCTTCCGCTGTTATCACGAATCCGGATGCACTGACTAAACCGGAAACAGACGACAATGACGGAGACACAGTATATTTCATCAGATCTACCGGTGAAATTGTTTTTCTTTCAGCTGACGGATATATTAGGTCTTACTTTATTGCAACTGAAAAATATTACAACAAACAATAATTATAATAATGAAAAAAGAGTTTACAGTAAAATCTGCAAACTCTTTTTTGCTTTATAAATCAGCAGAACCGGTTGTTCTTGGGAAGGGGAGAACATCTCTGATATTTGAAATACCGGTAAGATACATCACCAGTCTTTCAAAACCAAGACCGTAACCGCTGTGTTTGACACCGCCGTATCTGCGTAAATCGAGATACCATTCATAGCTTTCTTTTTCGAGACCGAGTTCTTCAATTCTTTTCTCAAGAAGTTCAAGTCGCTCTTCTCTCTGGCTGCCGCCTATAATTTCTCCTATTCCCATGACAAGGCAGTCCATTGCGGCAACTGTTTTTCCGTCATCGTTTAAACGCATATAAAATGCCTTGATTTCTTTTGGATAATCGGTAACAAAAACGGGACGCTTGAAAACCTGTTCGGTCAGGTATCTTTCATGTTCGGTCTGAAGGTCGCAGCCCCAGCTGACTTTATAATCAAAATTGTCGTTGTTTTCTTCCAAAATTTTAACAGCTTCTGTATATGTGATTCTGCCAAATTCAGAATTAACAACAGCGTTCAGTCTTTCAATAAGCCCTTTATCAACAAATTGATTAAAGAATGCGAGTTCCTGCGGGCACGTGTCCATAACATATTGGATAACGTATTTAATCATTGCCTCGGCGTTTTCCATATCCCCCTTAAGATCTGTAAACGCCATTTCAGGTTCAACCATCCAGAATTCAGCCGCATGACGTTGCGTGTATGATTTTTCCGCACGGAATGTAGGACCGAATGTGTAAACATTACCGAATGCAAGTGCCATAGCTTCTGCCTGAAGCTGACCCGAAACGGTCAGAAATGCCTGCTTCTGGAAGAAATCCTGTGTGTAATCTATTTCGCCTTGTTCATTTTTCGGAACATTCTCAAGGTCAAGAGTTGTTACGCGGAACATTTCTCCGGCACCTTCACAGTCACTGCAGGAAATCAGCGGAGTGTGAGCATAGACAAACCCTTTTGAATTAAAAAACTGATGAATTGCAAACGCTGCCTGTGAGCGGACACGGAACGCTGCGCTGTAAATGTTGGCACGCGGCCTTATGTGTGAAATTGTTCTGAGATATTCGAGTGAATGCCTTTTCTTCTGAAGAGGGTATTCGGGTGAAGAAGATGCTGCAACCGTAATTATATCGGCGTTAATTTCAAACGGCTGACCTGCATCGGGCGTGAGAATAAATTTACCGGTAACATTAAGAGCCGCACCGACGTTCTGTTTTGCAATTTCTTTGTAGTTATCAACTTTTTCAACTTCAAAAACTATCTGAACATTGTTGAAGCAGGAGCCGTCGTTTAATGCAATAAATCCAATGTTTTTTGAGTCGCGTATGGTTTTAACCCAACCGCAGACAGAGACTGTTTTTCCTTCAAATTCTTCCGGAGTTTTATACAGTTGCGAAAACTTAGTGATTTCCATTTATATCAAATCCTTTCTTATGCTTATTCAACAGTAACATTATCTTTGATGTCTTCAACAGTTGATTCACCGATTCCGTATATGTTTGTTAATTCTTCAATACTGTCAAATCCGTTAAATTCTTCCCGGTATTCAATTATCGCCTGAGCACGTTCAGAACCGATTCCGCTTATACCGGTGAGTTCCTCAAATGAAGCAGTATTGATATTAACTTTTCCTGTTTCGATATATGAATCCTGATTATATTCATAATCATAATTGTTATCGGTTATGTCATTATTGACATCTTCACTTGCTTCTATGGATCTTTCGGAAATTTCGGTAATTTCAACTCTTTTGGTAATTATAATAACGTCTTCATCGGTGTTTTTATCGGCGAATAATCCAGGCATATCAAATGCTGCACAGATTATTAAAATGCCCACAAGAATCAATCCCAAAGAAGCAACAATCAGTTCTTGTTTTTTCTCGCTCATTTATCAAAAATTTGAACCGTTCCAGCCCCAGTATGAGCTTTCTTCGTATTTGACATAAATATTATCTGATTCTATTTCGAGCTCTTCAACGAGAATTTTTGTGATTTCCGATGTCATTGCCTGATAATTCTGCGGTGACGCTTTGCCGAAAATGCTGACTTCGACAAATGCCATTTTATCATCATCACCGTGAAAATACATTTTAACATCGGGGTTAATAGAAAGCATAAGCCATCTTTCGCTTTTCCCTGGGATTAATTCAATTGCTTTACCAAGCTTCTGTTTGATAATCTGCTCTTTGTCAGCTAAAACGCTGACGTTGGTTGTGGTTTTGATATAAGGCATTATTATTCCTCCTGAATTAATTAATTCTTTCAAAATCATTGGCACCGACAACAAAGCCGGAAACCGTGAAATCTTTATCTGTGTAATTTACATAAATCATTGCGCCGTTTTCGTATTGAGTCAAAAATACGCCGTCGCTTACCATCGAATGTTCGGTAATTCTGATTCCTCTTAAATCATTTAAAACTGTATTTGACTTTTCATAGTATTCTGATGCTGAATTAATCCATTCATCATAATAGTAATCTTTATCGTATTTGTTTAATTGGTTATAACCCCATTCATAATATGGGCAGGCACCATATTCAATATATTTAAGCATTGTCTCTTCAAAATCGTTGCTTAAATTAATCGGCTTGCCGGAATAGTCAACACTTCCGTGAATAAGCATCTGCAAAAACGGAACGGATTCATAAGCACCGGTACAGGTAACTGATGTTGTCATTGGGATATTGACGGCAATATCAGCGTTTTTAAGCATGTATATATTACCGTAATTAATCATTGTTTTTCGGTTTGTAGTCAATGGTATTACGGCATTTGTTATTGTCTGCTTAGAATATTCACGGTTGAACTTTTCGTTTGAGTAATCGGAATATAATAAAGACCCTATGTCATTGAAGCAAAAGCCGGAAAAACTGTAGTTCCTGGTGTTTACAAGTATTTTTTCAGCTAAATCTTCAAAAGTGGAAGGGGAGCGGTATTCCTTTTTGAATAACTTGACTGAGCTGTATTTTTTATATGGGTTTTCGACAGAATTTGTCAATTTATTACCATCTATTGAATAAGCCTTTTTGGAACTCGGAATATCTTCAGATGCCTGCAGAAGGTTGATATCCAGGAACAGGTTCATATTCTGAGTGTCAATATAGGTGAATAAACCGGAAAAATCCTTCATTGTCCCTATTCGCCAAAGCAGAGATGATTTAGAAATATCCTTTTGATTAATACCGCCTTCAAAAACTCCGGTATAACGCAGGTTGACATTGTTTATGCCTTTGTTTTTCATTCTTGTAACCATATCGGATGCCTGCTCTGTGTCGGTTACAATATCCATTTTTGTTACTATATTTTTAAATGAATCAAATGTTGTTCCTATAACTGAGAGATTAAAAGGCAAAACATTGTTTTCTTTTATATTTCTTGTTGAAAGAACGGCGTTTCTTATAAGCTGTTCGCGGCAGGCGGAAGCAAGTCCGGAATAAGTCGCATTGCTGTCTGACATAAACCTGTAACATAATTCAATTCCTTCTCCGGAATAGCTGTTATCTGAAACTGTTAGTGTTTTTCCGTCATAAATATATGGTGTTATGTCAAATCCGGCACTGACAGTATTATATTCGTTATTGCTTTTTGCTTTGTCGGCAAAAATTGTTGATATTGCATCTCCTTTTGTAATCAAAGAAACAAAAGCAAATGAAGAGTGCTTGATTCCAAACGCAGGAACAACAGCTGTTCCGTCTGTTTTCATATCTGAAACAGATATGTCATTTCCATATACGGAAAAACTCAGTTTTTCAAAGGAGTCATCTTTGACGGATGTTTTAATTACTGCACCGCAACCGTCGGGAACAAATATAAAGTCATCTTTTTCTGAAGCATTGTATGCGCCGAACCAGTTTAAAACATTTAATTTTGTTATTTTAGCATTTTTATTACCCGAGAGGTTTTTATGCTCACAATTAACATACATACTTCCATCAATCAAGGTTACGGTAAGTTTAACGGAGAAAGCAATGTCAGTCTGACTCAGAGTCGTTTTTTCGGCAGTTTCTTTGTTTGCATAAATATTATATGTAAAAACCGCTCCGTTGTCGATTAAATCGTAAAAAGCTTTTTTATATTCGACCGAATTATCCTGTGAATTAAGCGAGTATTTATCAGTTCCGCCTAAAACTTCTATGCTTACTACACTGGCATCTTTTGTATCTTTTCCGGCATACTTTCCTGCGGGCAGAACGGGTAAAGCACTCCAGAAAAAATCCTTTTCGGTTGCGGAGTCACTTTTTTGTTGTATTGAAAACGAACAGTTTTCAGTATCAACAAGCAATTCAATAAAACCGGAGGATAAAACTGGGTGAGATTTAAGATTGTCTTCTCTTGAACAGTGAATCTCATAATTCTCAGAAATGTTTGAAATTGTATTCAAAGTTACAACCGATTTTCTGTCTGTTAATTTGCATCCGCTTAAAAGAACAGAAATAACTGTTGCAATTAAAACAATTACAGCAATTATATTGAAAACTTCTTTTTTAGCGGGTTTTATAAAATGCATATCAGTCTCCGGAAAAATTAACAGGTTTTGAAACCTCAAAATCGAATGTTACACCGTCTGTTTCGTTGTGAACAGAACAGTTCATACCATGGTTATCTGCAATCGCTTTTACTATTGAAAGCCCCAGACCAAACCGGTTCTCATTTCTTGAATGCGCTTTATCGGCCCGGTAAAAGCTCTCCCATATTCTGTTTAAATCAGATTCATCAATACAATCGCCGGAATTGAAAACTTTAATCAGCCAACGATCACCTGAATCGACAAGATTTAAAACAATTCTCATTTTATTTTTGCAATGCGATATAGCATTTGAAATATAATTTTTAAGTATTATTTCAATTTTATCTTTTTGTGCATAACAATAAATGTTTTCGGGAACGTTGTTGGTGACAGTTATACCTTTGTCGGAAATCAAAAGAGAAAAATGTGAAATAACGTCATTTATCTGCTCGCTGAGATTATAATTTGACGGATTGAATGTTTCAGCAATGCTTTCAAATCTTGAGAGTTCAAGCAGTTCAACAACAAGGCCGTTCATTTTTTTGCTCTCTTCGTTGATTATTTCGCAATATTCTTTGATTATTTCAGGGTCATCGCTTATTCCGGATGACAGACCTTCAGCGTAACCGGAAATAATTGCTATCGGAGTTTTTAACTCGTGAGAAACGTTGCTGATGAATTCGCGTCTGTGATCTATATCTGCTTCAAGCTGCAGGTTTTTCTGCCTTAAATCATGGAGAGTTGAATCAAGAGTTGTTGATAAAACGTTAATGTTGTTGCCGAGTTCACCGATTTCATCTTTACTGTATGGCTTGCATTTTCTTGCAAAATTCAGGTTTGCCATATCTTTTGTTACATCATTCATTTCCTCAAGGGGTTTGGTGAACCTTGATATGTATTTATAAACAAAAAGAAGCATTATCAATGCAATAAAAATGCAGATAAGAATAAAAACGTTTGTTGCTACTTCAACATTGCTGTCAATTATGGCAACTGAAGAAAAAATGTGAATTTTTTCGTTTGAAGAAAGCTCATCTGTATAAACAAGATATTCGGCTTTGGTTGCTATTTTTTTTCTTCTTTCATACAAACCGGAATTATTGTTATAATTGTAAGTTGTAACATTTTCAGTCTGTAAATACTCAGAGTCGGTTGCGCTTGAAGAATAGATGTGAGCGCTGCTTTGTGCAGAATACCCGTCGGTGGATTGGTAAGCTATTGTATTGTCCGGATTAATCAGTTCAAAATTTATATTATTATTGACCGCTATTGAATACAGATCAAAATAATATGTTGAACTGCCTGGGGGTATAGAATCTATTTCTTTAGTAATATCAATCAGATTATTGTAAGTCCTGTAGATTAGAACAGCAGAAAGTGCGGGACCTGCAACAAAACAGATGACACCGAAAAACACCGTCAGTATAGCAAACAGTGAAATAAACATCTTGGTTCTTATTCTGTTGAAAACAGGCCGTCTTTCGGAGTGATTTTTCAATTCTTATTTACCTCTATTTTGTAACCGATACCATAGATTGTTTTTAAATGATTTTCTCCCCATTCACCGAGTTTTGTTCTTATTCTTGCAACATGGGAGTCAACCGTTCTTGCATCACCGACAAAATCAATTCCCCAGATATCGTCAAGCAACTGCTCTCTTGAATATGTTCTGCCTGGGTTTTCAGCAAGCTTGAGCAAAATACTATATTCTTTATTTGTCATATCAAGAGGTGTATTTTCTATCATTACTTCATGAGCGGGTTTATTTATTTTCAGAGAATCAATTGTAATGACTTCATCGTTTGAAGAGGTGTGTGAACTGTCATAACGTTTAAGCAGCGCTTCAATTCTTTTGACAAGAACGCTCGGGCTGAACGGTTTAGTAACATATTCGTCACAGCCGGCTTCAAATCCGTTTAATTGGTCAAATTCCTGACTTCTTGCGGTAAGCAGTATAATGGGAATATCCGATTTTCTGCGTATTGTTCTGCAGACTTCCCAACCGTCAACTTCAGGCATCATTATGTCAAGAACGGCAAGACTGATATCCGGATTTTTTTCAAATTCTTCAACAGCTTTGGCACCGTTTTCCGCCTCAACAGTAGTATATCCGTTTTTATGCAGAAAGTCACAGATAAGTCTTCTTATTAACGATTCATCATCAGCAATCAATATTTTTCGCATTTAAAGCACTTCCGAAAAAAATATTTAATATATATTATCATATTAATAGTATAAAAATCAATGTTTTTAAACAATACATAAAAGACAGGTTGCACAAATTTCAGTAAATTCATTTTCGTTTTATGTTGAAATTCAAGAAATTTGCAAGATTTCTATAAATAACTTGCAAAAATCACATATATAAACTAAAATACTATCGAAAAAGCGATTTTTTTTGGAGGAAAACCGAAATGGATATGCATAACCTTTCTGTTGAAGAACTCAAAGAGCACTTGGATGCGTTGTATGAGGAGTATGAAACATTTAAATCGATGAACAGACATCTTGATATGTCAAGAGGTAAGCCCGGCGCAATGCAACTTAAACTATCGGGTGAGATTCTTGAACAAAAATATATGGGTAACTTTCTCAGTAAGAGCGGTATAGACTGCCGCAGTTACGGTTTGCTTGACGGTATTGATGAGTGCAAATCCATTTTTTCAGAACTGCTTGATGTTCCCAAAAAGAATATTATTATTTTCGGCAACTCCAGTTTGAATGTTATGTTTGATTACATTTCACAGTGTATGCTGTTCGGTGCATCCGGTAAAACCCCATGGTGCAAACTTGACAAAGTAAAATTCCTTTGCCCTGTTCCGGGTTATGACAGACATTTTTCAATTTGCGAACTTTTCGGAATCGAAATGATAAATATTCCGATGAACGACGAAGGCCCTGACATGGATCTTATTGAGGAGTATGTTAAAGACGAAAATGTAAAAGGCGTTTTCTGTGTTCCCAAATACTCCAACCCTAACGGAATAACTTACAGTGATGCTGTTGTCAGGCGCTTTGCCGCATTAAAACCTGCTGCAGATGATTTCAGAGTTATATGGGATAATGCTTATTTTGTTCATCCGCTTTATGATGAAGATGATAATCTTCTGAATATTTTTGATGTTTGCAAAGAATACGGGACCGAAGATCACTTCATTGAAGTTGTTTCAACGTCAAAAATTACATTTCCCGGCTCCGGCGTTGCCGTTCTTGCCGCATCTGATGAAAACATAGCGGAAATTAAAACCAGAATGACTATCCAGACAATCGGTCACGATAAAATGAATATGTTACGTCACGCTCACTTTTTCAAAGATGCACAAGGCGTTCATGAACATATGAAAAAACATGCAAATATTATAAGACCTAAGTTTGAGTTGATTCTTGACGCTTTCGAAAAGTATCTCGGCGGAAAAGGGATAAGCGATTGGACTTCCCCCAGAGGCGGATATTTCATCAGTCTTAATGTTCTCAACGGATGTGCCAAAAAAGTGGTCCGTTTGTGCTCCGAAGCCGGAGTTAAGCTAACTGATGCAGGCGCAACATTTCCTTATGGGAATGACCCTGATGACCGAAATATTCGTATTGCACCGACTTATCCGTCGGTCGATGACTTGTCACTTGCGGTTGAAATATTGTGTGTATGCATTAAAATTGCTTGCTATGAAAAGATTTTGAGTGAAAAAAAATAAAAAAATTAAAAAAAAGCCGCACAAAGCGGCTTTTTTTATTTGACAAATCAGAAAAAAACAACTAAAATGTTATAAATTTTAAATTCAGGGGATTTTTTATGTCAAAACAGGAATATAAAAGCGCAATCCGTTCAAAGTCATATATTAAACATGCACTGATTAAATTGCTGACTGAAAAAGACTTTGGCAGAATAACAGTTACCGAAGTAATTGAAACATCCGGCATAAGCAGAGGAACTTTTTATTCTCATTACAAATCACTTGACGATGTTATAAATCAGATTATTGATGATGAATTCAATCGTCTTGTTAATTTGATCGGTGAAAACTGCGATGTGTATTTCAATGCCGATAACCTTTTGGTTTTAATATCAAAAGTATTTGCATACATTCAGGAAGACAGTGCTTATTATACGGGGATCATTCTTTATAATCCCGTTTATGATGCCGTAATGAAAAAAATATCTGTTAAATATAAAAATGAATTATTTCGCGTTTTAAATAACAGATGTAATGTTAATAGCGAAGAAGAAGCAAATCATATCATAATCTATGCCGTGGGCGGTATTGAAAATGAAATATTGAAGTGGGCTCATTCTAAAACTAAACTCAATGCTGAGATTGTTGTTAAATTGCTTGTTTCTACTTTTATGAATTTTATTGTTGTCAAATGATATTTAAAAAGGAAGGCAAATCTGCCTTCCTTTTTTATACTACAGAACCTAGAATACCGTAAATCAAACCGCCCATTAATAAATCGGCAATAAAAACACCTAATGCGATTACGGGGAATGATACTCTTAATCTCATTTCCAGCAATGCGGCAATCAAAGAACCGGTCCAGCCTCCTGTTCCCGGAACGGGAATTGCAACAAACAGCAACAACCCCAATCCTTTCCAACGCAGGGCTTTTTCACTCCTGACAAATGTCTTTTCTTCCAGTTTTTTAATAATACCTGAAAAACCTTTTTTGTTTCTCAAAAAAGCAAATATTTTACGAATAAATAACAGAATAAACGGAACGGGTAACATATTCCCGGCATAACAGATTAAAAATGCTTTAAAAAAATCAATTTCAAAGAGCTTTGCCGCAAACATTCCGCCCCTTAATTCAACAATCGGAAGCATTGAGATGAAAAAAACTATTAAATCATCAGGTATTTTGCCTCCGAAAGCTGAAATAACAGCATCGGCAATATGTTCTGCCAATCACATTCCCACCTTTCCGAATGCGAAACGCAGCCATTCAGATATTCACAAGATTGTGGTGCGCAATAAATTCATCTGCGTTGCGAAGAATGTTCCGGTCATTGATAAAGCGAAGAGTTTCCATTGCTTTATCATAATTAAGCCAGATATAATCTTCAATTTCTTCTTTTTGAATCACTGTTTGTGTGTCAGTGGTAGATGCAAGAAAAATAATAACTGATTTTTCAATTCTGCCCTGAATTGAATACTCGGATTTGAGTGCGAATTTAGGGATTATACGGATATGGATTCCCGTTTCTTCAAGGACTTCGCGAACAGCAGTCTGTTCGGAAGTTTCTCCTTTTTCATTATGACCTTTAGGAAATCCCCAATGCGTGCTTCTTCTGTTTTTAATCAGAAGGTAGCGCAATTCACCATTGATAATTCTGTAAACAACCGCTCCGCAAGAGCGTTCATAAAGGCATTCAAGTTTGTAATCGCATTCGTTCTCTGCAAATGAGACTGCATCTGCAATCTGATGAAAAACAAATTTCATATTCTTTGGAGAAACGATATAAACGGATGTGCCGTCTTTGCGCTTGAGAAGAGCAACTACTCTGCCGTCAAATGTTCTTACCGGTTGTGTAACACCCATAATGTAAGCGCAGGCAGGGGAGGAGCCGAAAGCTTTTTTGCCTTCAATGGTGCCGTAGTTAAGCTTATAATCAAATCCGAACTGAGTATTCAGGGAATGAATCGGGTTGGTAACTTTAACTCTGACATAAGAGCCGAGCATAATTCACTCCGCCTTCTTTCGGAAGAATACCATGGGTAATCAATCCATAATATTCCAGATTAAATATGAATTAATTATAATTGTTTATTTTAATAATTACAAGAGAAAAATATAAAAATATTTAAAAATTCTTGCAAAACATAATAAATATGGTATAATAAATTTTGTCTAACGCAATAAGTTGCGTATTTATATTGAAAGGGTGATCCGGTTTGAAGTGTCCGTTTTGCGGTTTTGAAGAAAGTAAAGTTATTGATTCACGTCCCACAGATGAAGGCGAGCGCATCCGCCGCCGCAGAGAATGTATTAGCTGCGGCAAAAGGTTTACAACTTATGAAATAATCGAAAGTGTTCCTGTTATTGTTGTCAAAAAAGACAAATCAAGAGAAGTGTTTGACAGGAATAAACTCTTTAACGGTATGCTCAAATCCTGCGAAAAACGTCCTGTATCGCTTGAAACTCTTGAAAACGCAGTAAACGATATTGAAGCAGTTCTTCAGAATTCTCTTGACCGTGAAGTTACATCAGACCGTATCGGCGAACTTGCGATGGAAAAACTTAAAAATATTGATGAAGTCGCTTATGTTCGTTTTGCATCTGTTTACAGACAATTTAAAGATATAAACACTTTTATGGAAGAGCTTGCAAAACTGCTCAGCGATAAATAATTAAAATTAAAAATAAGCAGGCGTGCCGCTTCCGGCATTCCTGCTTGTTTGACGTTTAAACTATATTTACAGAGGTAACTGTTATGGGAAAATTCAATTCTTATTCAGGTGTTTATTCATTACTCCTGACCCCGTTCAATGATGATAAAAGTATTGACTACAATGTTTATGAACAATATGTTCAATGGCAGGCGTCAAAAAAACCTCAGCATCTTTTTGCAGTTTGCGGTTCATCTGAAATGTCACAGCTGACATTGAATGAGAGAGAAAAACTTGCAAAACTTGCCGTAAAAAATGCAAACGGCATATCTGTATTTGCTACCGCTAATCTTGAACCGTCGTGGGACGGTCAGGTTGAAGAAATCAAAAGAATAGAACAAACAGGTGTTGACGGTCTTGTTTTTGTTACCAAGGGATACGGAAACGACAATGAAAGATTGTTTAAATATCTTTATGATTTATGCATGCTTACAAAGTTGCCGGTAATGCTCTATGAATTTCCCGGAACTCAACCGCATCTTATGGCTGGCGAAGTTTACGGCAGACTTGTTGAGACAGGCAGAGTTGTCAGCATTAAAGATACAACCTGCACCATAGAAGGCATTAAAGATAAAATCGCTTATCAGGGTGATTCCAATGTTCTTCAGGCAAATATGCCTTATCTTTATGACGCTTTTGTTGCCGGCGCAAGAGGTGTTGTTGCAACTCCCACAACTTGCGGAGCGCATTTATTTGTTAAAATATGGGATGAAGTTTGCAGAGGCGATTTTGAAGCCGCAAAACGGACACATGAACATATTATTCTACTTGACAACGCAATTGACAGCGGATTCAATGCAACAGCCAAATACCTTGTAAATCTTCAGGGAGTTCCGATGAACTGGGTTACAAGAGGCAACAATGTTCTTGCACCGCAAAAACTCAATATGCTCAGAGTCTGGTATGGTTGGGCAAAATCACAGGAAATTATGCCTTAAATAATTTAGAGGAACAATACAATGATAATTGAAGAGCTTGAAAAGTTTTCTAATTTTTACGGTAAAAACAATGATCTTGTTCTTGCGGGCGGCGGCAACACATCGGCTAAGTCTGGAAATATTATGTATGTAAAAAGTTCAGGAACTCAGCTTGCTACAATTAAGTCGGAACAGTTTGTCAAAATTGATCTGACAAAAATTTCTGAGATTTTAAAAAAAACATATCCGGAAGACGATAAAACAAGAGAAGCACTTGTTCTTGAAGATCTTATGAATTCCAGATGTCAGGGTGAAGAAAGCAAACGTCCCAGCGTTGAAACAATGCTTCACGCCATTTTCAGACAGAAATATGTTCTTCACCTGCATCCTGCTCTTGTTAACGGTTTAACCTGTTCAAAAGGCGGAGAAAAACTTGCTGTCGAAATTCTTGGCGATAAAATAATTTGGGTTGACGCATGCAAGCCGGGATATATTCTTTCCAAAATCTGTTATGATAAAATCACAGAATTTGAAAAAAAGTATTCCGAAGCCCCTGATCTGATTATTCTTCAGAATCACGGAATATTTATTGCCGACAACAGTGTTAAAGGTCTTGATGATAAATTATATTCGGTTATTTCAAAATTAAAAAACCGACTTTCAAGAACTCCCTGCGGTTTTATTGAAAAATCAGAAACTGATTTCTGTAAAAAAATCGATTCTGTTTTCGGCGGTTATTCAGTTCAGATTAACAGCGACGATATTGATGCGTTCTGCAAAGACTTTGAGTCTGCTGAATCATTGATAAATCCTTTTACTCCTGACCATATAGTTTATTGCAACGCATATCCTCTCTGGTTGGAAAATGAGAATGAGATAAAACTGAAAGCAGAAGAATACATATCACAATTCAGTAAAAATCCCAAAGTAATTATTTGCAAAAATAAAGGGATTTTTTGCACTGCTCCCGAAATAAATAAACTTGAAATAATAAAAAAAGTATTTGAAGATGCTGTAAAAATTGCCGTTTATTCAGAAAGTTTCGGCGGTGCATTGAATATGAGTAAAGATTTAACCGATTTTATTGTTAACTGGGAGGTTGAGTCTTACCGCAGCAAACAGAGTTGACGGAGGAAACTATGAATATTGAAGAAGCAAAAAAATATGCCGCAGAAAATACCGGTAAAAGAATTTCAGCCCCCGGCAGACTTTCAGGCAAAATAACTGTTGTTACCGGCGGAGCACAGGGATTCGGAGCCGGTATAGCTGAGCATCTGTATAATGAAGGCGCAAGTGTTCTTATTGCCGATTTACCGTTTCAAAAAGAAACCGCGCAGAAACTGATAAATGAAAAACTCGGCGACAGAGCATCTTTTTGCTCATGTGATGTATCGGATGAAGAATCTGTCAAATCAATGGTTTGCTATTGTGTTGAGCATTTCGGAGGACTTGATTTAATTGTATCAAATGCCGGAATTGCAAAAGCGGGAGATTTATCTACTCTTGACACTGAAGTGTTTGAACGGATTGCAAAAATAAATTACGAAGGTTTTTATTTCTGCGCAAAGTATGCATCAACCATTATGAAAGCGCAAAATGAAGCGGATTCTGCAAAATGGGGCGACATTGTTCAGATTAATTCAAAATCCGGAATTGTCGGTTCAAAAGCCAATTTTGCTTATTCTTCCAGTAAATTTGCAGGTATCGGTCTTACACAGAGTCTTGCGCTTGAACTTGCATCTTTCAGAATAAAAGTTAATTCTGTATGTCCCGGTAATTATTATGACGGTCCGCTCTGGTCCGACCCGGAAAAAGGTCTGTTTGTTCAGTATCTTAATGCAGGCAAAGTTCCCGGTGCTAAAACGGTTGAGGATGTAAAGTCATTTTATCTTTCAAAACAGCCGATTAATAACAGAGGGTGTTTACCGTCCGATGTTGCAAAAGCCGTTATATATTGTGTTGAACAGCAATTCGAAACAGGTCAGGCTATTCCTGTTACAGGCGGTCAGGTAATGCTTGCATAAATGAGGTTGATTATGAATAATGACATTCTTTTCAGATTGAATTCCGGCTCTGCTGAACAGAGGATTGAAGAGTTAAAATATATTCTCTCTCAAGAAAAAGATAAGCCTCCCGTTTTTAATGAATACGCTAATAATCATATTCATACAAAGTATTCGTTTTCTCCTTATTCTCCTACTGCTGCAGTATATTATGCAAGACAGGCCGGTCTTCCGACAGCCGGAATTATGGATCACGATTCCATTGCCGGAGCTCGTGAGTTTATTGAAGCCGGCAAAATAGCAGGGGTTGCTACAACAATCGGTCTTGAATGCAGAGTAAGTCTTGCCGGAACACCCCTTGAAAACAGAAGAGTCAATAATCCGGATCAGATTGGTGTTGCCTATATGGCACTTCACGGTGTTCCTCATCAGAATATTGAATACCTTAATTATTTTTTTGCTCCTCTGAGAGAAAAAAGAAACATCCGCAACAAAAAAATGGTATCTAATATTAATAAACTTGTTTCAAAAAGCGGAATTGTTCTTGATTTTGAAAATGATGTTCTGCCTATTTCAGATTTTGCTGCAGGCGGCAGCGTAACAGAAAGACATGTTCTTTATGCTCTTGCATTAAAGATAGCAAATAAATACAGTGATAATACCTCGGTATTTCTTGAAAATGATCTCGAAATCTCACTTTCAGAAAAACAAATAAAACAGATGAATGATTTAAACAGCGGTTATTTTACTTATGATTTGCTTGGAATTCTAAAAGGCGCATTTATTAAAAAAATATATGTTGACGCCGATGAAGAACTTCTTCACATTTCCGAACTTTCCGCACTTGCAAAAAAGATTGATGCCCTGCTTTGTTATGCTTATTTAGGCGATGTTACTGACAGCGTCACAGGTGATAAAATTGCACAGAAATTCGAGGATGATTACCTTGAAGAGCTTTTTGAAATATTAAAAGATCAAAAGGTGGATGCTGTGACATATATGCCTTCCAGAAACACCCAGGAACAACTCGACAAGGTAATGCAAATGTGCAAAAAATTCGGATTTTTCGAAATATCAGGTGAAGATATAAACTCTCCCAGGCAGAGCTTCATCTGCAAACAGCTTGCAAAACCGGAATTCTCACATTTAATTAAAGCAACCTGGTCTTTGATTGAAAGAGAGAACAATCTTTCAACTGATTATTAAGATTGACAAATAATAAATATATATAGTATAATATTTAGTAATATTTGATTATCCAAAGGGGGACAATTAAATGATTAAATTAAAAGCCGCCGTCTGTGCAGTTACTCATGCCGGAAATATTCTGACAGAGAATGATGACAATTTTGTTCTTAACGGCAGAACTACCGCTACCGGCGAATTAAAAAAGGGTTCTGCTTATATGCACAACGTTTATGAACCTTTTTATCTTGCCGTATGTGACGGTATGGGCGGTGAAGCCGCTTCGGACATTGCCTGCCGCTCAATTATTGAACATGCCAAAGATGTTACTGATGCCGGTGATGATTTCAGCGGTCCTCTTGCAACCTGCCTTCGTGATGCCAATCAAAAAATATGTGATGAAATATCTGCAACAGGCAACAGAATCGGAACAACAGTTGCCGCTCTTTATGCTATAAAAGGTAAGATTATCTGTGTCAATGTCGGCAACAGCCGCATTTACAGATTCTCCGACGGTAACCTCGAACAGCTTACCGATGATTCTAATTCCCGCAATCTGGGTATATTCCCCGATGAAGCACCTCTTTCTCCGGGCGTCAGTGTTATTGACGATTCACAGGACGGGGATGTCCTTCTTATCTGCTCAGACGGTCTTACCGACCTTGTCGGCGATGATGATATTTCAGCAATACTCGGTGCTTGTGAAAATCCGCAGGAAGCGGCAAGCAGACTTGTAAAAACTGCGCTTCGCAACGGTGGAAACGACAATGTTTCTGTAATTGCCGTTTACCTTAAAACAGAACAGCCGGCAGGCACATTCGCCCCGCTTGCACAGTCGGTGATCGGTTCAACTGATGCCGATTATTCAGAAGAGTATCAATCCAATTACGGAAGAACTGCAGACCGCAACGCTGCTCTTGCTGCTCTTAGCGAAGACGGCGATGATGACGATGATGATAACGGCGGAGCCAAAAAAGTTCTGTTCATGGCAGGCATTATTCTTCTTGCAGCTGCGCTTATGGTTCTTATTGCTTTCGGTGTAAAATCCATTATTCAGTCGCGTAATGCTGCTAAGGAAGCTGCAACATCAACAACAATGACGCAGTCTGTTTATGAATTCACCGTAACTGAACTTACCGAAACAGAAACTGAGACGGAATCTGAAACAGAAACCGAGACAGAAACTGAAGAATCAACAACAGTTCCCACAACAAAGCGTTATTATAATATCACCAAGAGGTCAAATAACGGCGGCACAAAGAAAACAACTGCCAAAACAACTTCAAAATCCACAACAGAGAAAAAAGAAGATCAGATAAATATTGATGACAACAAGGATGATCCCGGTCCGACAGATCCGACACAAAACAATCAGACTCCTACCGATAATCAGACACCGACAAACAACCAGACTCCGACCGATAACCAAACGCCTACTAACAATCAGACGCCCACAAATAACACTTCAAGCGGCACAACAGTTTTAAACGGTAATACTTACATTGTTGGTGATGATGGAGTTTTGATTCCCGCATAAAACTTAGTATTTTTCAGCCTTATCCGTCAGGGTAGGGCTGATTTATTAAATAAAGAAGGGGTATTTCAATGACAATTTTTCAGGCAATCAACGCTCTTTGTGATTATGCAATAAAATGCGGATTAATAGAAAATGAAGACAGAATCTATTGCATAAACAGAGTTATTGATGTTTTAGCTTTAGACAGTTTTGAGAATGAAAAATATGAAAGTGAATCTTCACTCGAAGATATTTTGAAAGTAATTCTTGATTATGCTTGTGATAACGGTCTTTGTGAGAACTCCGTTGTTTACCGCGATTTGTTTGACACACGCATTATGGGAGTTTTTACACCCAAACCATCACATGTTATTCGTGAATTTAATAAGAAGTATTCAATATCTCCAAAAGAAGCAACGGATTATTACTACAATCTGAGTAAGAACAGTGATTATATTCGTCAATACAGAATAAATAATGATGTCAAATGGGTTACCAAAACAGAATACGGCGATATTGATATCACCATTAACCTCTCAAAACCGGAAAAAGATCCGAAAGCTATTGCGGCAGCGAGAAATGCAAAACAGAGCGGATACCCGAAGTGTCAGCTTTGTATTGAAAATGAAGGGTATGCAGGCAGGGTAAACCACCCTGCGCGCGAAAACCACAGAATTATTCCGATTACAATTAATAATGAATCCTGGTATTTTCAATATTCTCCGTATGTTTATTACAATGAACATTGCATTGCCCTTAATAGCAAGCATACGCCTATGGTGATTAACAGAGCCGCTTTTAATAAACTCTTTGATTTTGTCAAATTATTTCCGCATTATTTCATCGGCTCAAATGCAGATTTACCTATTGTTGGCGGCTCAATTTTAACACATGAGCATTTCCAGGGCGGCAATTATACATTTGCAATGGCAAAAGCTCCTGTTGAAACAAAAGTTGGATTTAAAGGTTATGACGATGTAGAAGCGGGCATTGTCAGATGGCCGATGTCGGTTATCAGATTAATCTCGACCGATACAGTCAGAATAATTGAACTTGCTGAAAAAATACTCAATAAATGGCGCAGTTATGATGATGTAGAGGCATTTATCTTCAGCAATACAGACGGCGTTCCTCATAACGCAATTACACCGATTGCCAGATTCAGAGATGGAAAATATGAACTTGATTTAGTTTTAAGAAACAATATTACAACTGAAGATTATCCCGACGGTTTCTATCATCCGCATCCGGAGTATCATCATATAAAAAAGGAAAATATCGGTCTTATTGAAGTTATGGGACTTGCTGTCCTTCCTTCGAGACTTAAAAATGAAATGACACTTCTTAAAGAGGCAATTCTTAATAATGATGATATTTCGGAAAATGAAGTTATATCCAAACACGCTGAATGGGCAGAGATGCTGAAAACAAAATATGATATCAATGAAAACAATATTGATGAAATTATCAGAGATGAAATCGGCATGGTTTTCTCCGCAATTCTTGAGCAATGCGGCGTATTTGAGCGCAATGAAAAAGGAAAAGAACAATTCCTGAAATTTATTGAAAGTGTTTGAATAATATGAGTGATATTTATGTTTTCGGCAGTATGAATATGGATATGACTGTTGTTTCAACAAGATTTCCTCAACTTGGCGAAACAATCAACGGCGATTCATTTTCAACAGCTCACGGCGGTAAAGGCGCTAACCAGGCAGTTGCAGCTGCCAGATTGGGCGCTAATGTAAGAATGTGCGCCTGCATCGGAAAAGATATTTACGGCAAAGAACTTAAAGAAGCATTGAATGATGAAGGAATAAATACCGATTATATTTTTGAAAGCGATTCCTCTACAGGTGTTGCCTTAATCACTTTGGTCCAAGGTGATAACACTATTATTGTGGCAAAGGGCGCAAACGGTAATGTGACCATTAATCAAGCTGATGTATTTCTGAAAAATGTTAAAAAGAATGATATTTTGCTTGTTCAGCTTGAAACGGACTTTGAAGTTGTCCGATATGCTTTGAAACTCGCAAAAACAAAAGAAATGGTAACGGTATTAAATCCGGCACCGGCAGATTCACGTTCCGAAGAATTATGCGGATTATGTGATTATGTAATTCCAAATGAAACTGAGCTGAAAACTATAAGCGGGTCTGATAACATTGAATATTCACTTAGAATTATCAATGAGAAATACGGCTGTAAGCCGATTGCTACTCTCGGCTCACAAGGCTGTGCTTATCTAACCGAAGGCAATGTTGTTTATATCCCGTGCGAAAAAGTCAAAGCAGTAGACACTACAGGGGCCGGGGACACATTCTGCGGTGCCTTTTGTGTTGCACTGTCGCAAGGCAAAAGCATTGATGAATGTTTGAGATTTGCTCTTAAATGTGCAACTCTTTCCGTTACAAAAAAAGGTGCTCAACCTTCAATTCCTTACTTGAAAGACTTAATTTAAAATCCATATTTATTACAGCCGTTTGATTTGATTAAATCATTCGGCTGTCTTTTTCATCATATACATTTGATTGTGGCATTCCTTGACATTGCAACAATATGTGGTATAATGCTATTGGTAAAAATTGCACTTTTTTCGGAGGTTAATTATAAATGCCCAAAAAACCCGAATATAATAACGACAGTATTAAAACTTTAAAAGATGAACAACGCGTCCGTCAGAAACCTGCAGTCATTTTCGGTTCAGACGGGATAGACGGCTGTCAGCATGCGATTTTTGAGATTGTTTCCAACTCTGTTGACGAAGCAAGAGAGGGCTACGGCAGCAAGATTATTGTTACAAGATATGCTGATAAATCCATTGAAGTTCAGGACTTTGGCAGAGGCATCCCCGTTGATTATAACAATACAGAGAAAAGGTATAACTGGGAGCTTGTTTTTTGTGAGTTATATGCAAGCGGTAAATATGAAAACGGCGAAAACGGCAACTATGAATTCTCACTCGGAACAAACGGTTTGGGTCTTTGTGCAACTCAATATGCTTCTGAATATATGGAAGCAGAGGTGCACACCAGAGGCTTTAAATATCTTCTTAATTTCAAAAAAGGAAAGCCGGTCGGCAAAATGGTTAAAGAGGAATATAATCATCGTGACACCGGAACGAGAATCAAGTGGAGACCTGACCTCGATGTTTTCACCGATATTGATGTTTCACTGGAATACTTTCAAAATATGCTGCTTCATCAGTCTGTTGTTAATGCAGGTATAAGATTTATTCTTAAAAATCAGAACGGCAAATCATTTGACACTTATGAATATTATTATGAAAAAGGCATAGAGGATTACATTACGGAGAAAGTCGGAGAAGATTCCTTGACATCCGTTCAGGTGTGGAGGAATGAAACGGACTGTCGTGACAGGGATGATCTCGATTCGTATAAACTCAAAACAAATATTGTTTTCACTTTTTCAAATAAAGTTCAGTTTAAAGAGTATTACCACAATTCAAGTTTTCTTGAAAACGGCGGTTCACCCGAAAAAGCTGTTCGCAACGCTTTTGTTTCTCAGATAGATTCATTTCTCAAAACAAGCGGCAAATATCTGAAAACAGATTCAAAAATTACATTTCAGGATATCGAAGATTGCCTTGCTATAGTTATTTCTTCTTTCTCGACTTTTACATCTTATGAGAATCAGACCAAAAAATCCATCAGCAACAAAGGCATACAGGATGCCATGACCGCATTTATCAAACATCAGCTTGAAATATATTTCATTGAGAACCCGCTTGATGCAGACAAGATTACCACACAGGTTCTTATTAATATGCGTTCTCGTGTAAAGGCGGAAAAAACAAGACTCGGCACAAAAGAATCACTTATACAGAATGTCAACAACCTTACAAACAGAATTCAGAAGTTTGTTGACTGCCGTAGTAAAGATGCAACAGTAAGAGAGCTTTTTATTGTTGAGGGTGATTCTGCGAAAGGTGCCTGCGTTCAGTCCAGAAACGCCGAGTTTCAGGCAGTAATGCCTATTAGAGGCAAAATATTAAACTGCCTTAAGGTCGATTATGACCGCATATTCAAAAGTGATATTATCACCGATTTAATCAAAGTAATCGGGTGTGGTGTTGAGGTTCAGACCAAACCGAAATCCGGTAAAGATCTGGTTTCGTTTAATCTTGATTTACTTCGATGGAATAAAATTATAATCTGCACCGATGCCGATGTTGACGGTTTTCATATTAGAACACTTGTGCTTACTATGATATACCGTCTTATGCCTACGCTCATATATGAAGGTAAAGTTTATATTGCCGAATCACCGCTTTATGAAATTACAAGCGGAGATGAAACCTGGTTTGCATACACCGAAAAAGAAAAGGCAGATGTTCTTTCAAAAATTGGAAATGCTAAGTATAACATTCAGCGTTCAAAAGGACTTGGTGAAAACGATCCGGAAATGATGAGTCTGACAACAATGAATCCTGCTACCAGAAGACTCATAAAAGTCAGTCCGTCAGACGCTGAGACTACAAGTTACAAATTTGACCTTCTGCTCGGCGATAACCTTACAGACCGTAAAGATTATATAGCCCAAAACGGATATAAATATATTGAATTAACCGATGTTTCATAACGGAGAATAATTATGGCAAAGAAAAGCGGTAAAAAAAATAATATTACAGTATCTAAACCCCTTGACGATAAAACTCATATTTTAGGTGCCGGCGAAGTTGTTGAGCAAGAGATTGTCAATACAATAGAGTATAATTTTATGCCCTATGCTATGAGTGTCATTATGTCACGCGCAATACCTGAAATTGACGGTTTTAAACCATCACACCGTAAAATACTATATATGATGTATAAAATGGATCTGCTCAACGCTCCGAGGGCTAAATCCGCCAAAATCGTCGGTCAGGTAATGCAGCTTAATCCTCACGGTGATGCTGCGATTTATGACACAATGGTGCGTCTTTCAAAGGGATATGAAGCACTCCTCTACCCGTTTGTAGATTCAAAGGGTAACTTCGGTAAAGCCTATTCACGCGATATGATGTGGGCAGCTTCCAGATATACTGAAGCAAAACTCGAAAAAATATGCAAAGAATTGTTTAAAGATATTGCCAAAGACACAGTCGATATGGTTGACAACTTTGACAATTCAATGAAGGAACCGTCTCTTTTGCCTGTCACTTTCCCGACTGTGCTTATTAATGCAAACACCGGTATTGCTGCAGGTATGGCAAGTTCAATATGCTCATTTAATCTTGAAGAGGTTTGCAAAACAACAATTGAGCTTTTAAAAAGTAAAAATCATGATGTTTCCGAAACTCTGCTTGCTCCCGATTTCGCAGGTGGCGGTCTGCTCGTCTATGACCGCGGCGCTATGGAAGAGATTTACAGAACGGGTAGGGGAGGATTCAAAGTCCGCTCGAGATATACTTTTGATAAATCAAACAGCTGCATTGAAATAACAGAAATTCCCCCTACAACATCCATTGAAGCTATTATCGATAAAGTTATAGATAAAGTCAAATCAGGTTCATTTAAAGAAATTAATGATATCCGTGATGAAACCGACCTCGGCGGTCTCAAAATCACAATTGATGTCAAGCGCGGAACCGATCCCGATAAGCTTATGCGTAAACTCTATGCATCCACTCCGCTTCAGGATACATTCTCCTGCAACTTCAACATTCTTGTAAACGGCGTTACAAAAGTAATGGGCGTAAAAGAAATCCTTCTTGAATGGATTGATTTCAGAACAGAGTGTGTCAGAAGAAGAACTCAGTTTGATTTAAACAGAGCCAAAGAGCGCCTTCATCTGCTTCGCGGACTTGAAAAAATACTTGTTGACATTGACAAGGCAATTAAGATTATCAGAAATACCGAAGAAGAAAGTGAAGTTATTCCCAATCTTATGATTGGCTTCAGAATTGATAAAATTCAGGCGGAATATGTTGCTGAAATCAAACTTCGTCATCTCAATAAAGAGTATATTCTTAAAAGACTTCAGGATATAAGCAACCTTGAAACTGCAATTAAAGATTTGCAGGAAACTCTTGATAATCCTAAAAAAATCAAACAGATTATTGCATTTGAATTAAAAGAAGTTATCAAGAAATATGCTAAGGAACGAAAAACCGAAATCATTTACACGACCGATATAGAAGAAGACGAAGTTGAGGAAGAAGATATTCCGGATTATCCGGTTACTCTGTTCTTTACCAAAGAAGGCTATTTTAAAAAAATTACTCCTCAGTCGTTGAGAATGAGCAATACGCAAAAGCTTAAAGACGGTGATGAAATCTTTCTGACGGTTGAATCTTCAAATAACAAGGAGCTTCTGTTCTTTACAAACAAGTGTCAGGTTTATAAATCAAGAGTGTCTGATTTTGCTGACACAAAAGCAAGCGTTTTCGGAGATTATGTTGCAGCTAAGCTTGAAATGGAACCTGATGAAACAGCTGTTTATATGACTGTTACAGACAATTACAAGGGCTGTATGATGTTTTTCTTTGAAAACGGAAAAGCCGCAAAGGTTGAGATGTCTGCATACGAAACTAAAACAAAACGTAAAAAGCTTATTAAAGCGTTTTCAGACAAATCATCGGTTGTCTCGTTTTTACATCTTGAAGAAGATAAAGAAATTGTTCTTACATCTACCGCAGGCAGAATACTGCTCGTCAACACTGCAGTTATTCTTCCCAAAACCACAAAAGATACAATCGGCGTTTCTGTTATGACTCTCAAAAAAGGTCAGAAGCTTTTCAGCGTAAGAGAATATAATGATGGTGAATTTGCCAAACCTTACCGCTATAAATCAAAGAATCTTCCTGCTGCAGGTGCTCTTCTCAGCGCTGAAGACAGCGGCGAACAGCTTACTCTTTGATTTTTTTTAAAAAATACTTGCAATTATTTATGTTATATGCTAAAATCCCATAGTAAAATATTAACGGAGGATTTATTAAATGAGTTGGTATAATATAATTATCGGCGTAGTTATTATTCTTGTTTCAATCAGCGCAGTTATTATTGTTCTTATGCAAGAGAGCAGAACCGCAGGTCTTTCAGGCGCTATCGCCGGCGGTGCAGATACATTTCTCGGCAAAAACAAGGGCAGATCAGTTGAAGACAAACTTGTTAAAATTACAAAGTATTTAACAATTGCATTCTTTGCTCTTGCTCTTATTTCAACATTGATTGTTTTATTCTTCTGAGAAAAGTTATTCGGCAGGTGATAAATCACCTGCCTTTTTTTATTAAACACTTGAATTAAAGTTAATAATAATATATAATATTATAGTTAAAAAATCTTTATATTTTGTCGGAGGCATCTTCGGATGGGCAAAAAGAAAAAAGATAAAAAGAATATAAAACACAACAAGTTTTTTACGGCATTTTGGGGCATTGTCTGCGTTTGCTTTTTTACAGCCGTTGCCATTGCTGTTTTTGTGCTTGTTAATGTTGTTATGAAGGTTAACGGTGATGTAATCGTTGACCTTGATGATTATACCAAAAACCAGAATCAGACTTCATTTATTTATACTTACGAAAATGACGATCCCAATCAGGTCAAAGAGCTTCTGAGACTTCACGCTGAAGAAAACAGAATCTGGGTTGACCTTGACAAAATCTCCGTTTATTTACAGGATTGCTTTGTAGGTCTTGAAGATAAACGTTTTTATCTTCACCACGGTGTTGACTGGATAAGAACAATCGGCTCTGCTAAATATAAGTTTAGCCAGGGCGGTTCTACAATTACACAGCAGCTTATCAAAAACATCACTAACGAAAAAGATGTAACCTTAGTCCGGAAATTCAATGAAATTGTTACTGCATTGAATCTTGAAAAAAATTACGACAAAAAGCCTATTCTCGAAGCTTATCTTAATACGGTTTATCTCGGCAGCGGTTGTTACGGTGTCAAGACCGCGGCAGAGAAGTATTTCGGCAAGGATGTAAGTGAACTTAATCTTGCAGAAGCTGCATGTATCTCGGTTATTACAAAAGCCCCTTACGGCTATAATCCTTTATACAACAGAGAAGCTAACCGCGAAAGGCAGCTTTACTGTCTTCGCAGTATGCTTGAACAGGGTTTGATTTCACAACAGGAATATGATGATGCCGTTAATTATCATCTCGTTTTCACAACAGATGATGACTACGTGCCCTCGGCAGAGTTCCTTGCTCAGCAGAAAAAAGAAGAAAAAGAAGAAAAAGACGAATACTGGAGTTATTATATCGATTTTGTTATTCAGAGCGTTATTGATGACCTTATGGAACAATACGGTTATTCTGAACTTCAGGCAAGCAACAAGATTTATTACGGCGGTTTAAAGATATATGCCGCTGTTGACCTTGATATTCAGGCAGACCTTGAATACATATTTGAAAACAGAATAGGTTTTGACAATTACGAGATTCAGGGTGCAATGACAGTTATGAATTACACCGGGAGAGTAATGGGAATTGTTGGCGGCGCAGGCAAAAAGACCACAAACAGAGGTCTTAATATTGCTTCATCCGCTTACAGGCAGCCCGGTTCAACAATTAAGCCGATTTCAACCTATGCTCCTCTTTTCGATCTTAATCAGATTACATGGTCAACACATGTTAAGGACTATGCATTCGCCTACAATGGCTCTATGTGGCCTCATAACGTTGATAAAACGCTCGGCTCAGGCGCTAATGTTACTGTTCAGTATGCTGTTCAGGAGTCAAAGAACACTGTTCCCGCAAGACTTATTAAAGATACTCTTACCATAGATAAATCATACGATTATCTTGAAAATCACTTTATGCTTTCTCACCTTGACAGCACGCACGATAAAGATCTGGGCCCACTTGCAACCGGCTCGCTGACATACGGTGCAAGCACACTTGAAATGTGTGCGGCTTATGCAACATTCGGTAACGGCGGCAAATACTATAAGCCGTATTCATATTATAAAGTCACAAACAGCAGCGGAACAGAAACTATACTCGACAACACTGACCCGCAGTATTCTCAGGCAATCAGCGAAGAAGCATCTGACATTATGTGCAGAATTCTTCAGACGGTTAATACAAGTTGGTATGGCAGTGCTCCGAGCGTCAGACAATTCCCGATTTTTGCAAAAACCGGAACTACATCCGACGAAAAAGACAGATGGTTCTGCGCAGGCACTCCTTATTATGTCGGTGCAGTCTGGTATGGTTACAGCCAGAATCCCAGACCGATTAATGCTTCAATTAACCCTGCGGGAACAATTTTCTTCAATGTATTTGACAGAATTCACCGCGGTCTTGATACAAACGTTCAATTCCCGACCAGCCCTAATGTTACGAGTGCTTATTACTGCACATATTCCGGTAATCTCGCCTCATCAAATTGCACATCAACTGCAGTCGGCTGGTATAGCAACGACAATATGCCGCCTTACTGCACGTCTTCACACTACAGAAAACCGACCAACAACTCAGGCAATTCAGGAGGCGGTAACGGCAATTTCATCATAAGTGATTTATTACCATTTTAAATATAATTAAAGCTGCGGCTTTACCGCAGCTTTTTTTAAAAGGGCAGGGGACTTTATGATTATTTTATCAGTTGATTACGGCGATGTCAGAACAGGTGTAGCCGTATGTGATAAATTTGAAATTCTTGCTTCTCCCGTTTGCGTTATTGAAGAAAAGGATGCAAACAGGTTGGCAGAAAAAATATGTAAAATTACAACTGAACAAAAAGCGGAAATAATTGTTCTCGGTTTGCCAAAAAATATGGATTCAAGTGAAGGCTTCCGTGCTCAGCAATGCAAGGAATTTGCCGAGTTATTAAAAGAAAAATCCGGCTTAACTGTTGAGTTGCAGGATGAACGTCTTACAACCGTAAGCGCTCATAACGCATTAAATGCCGTAAATGTAAGAGGGAAAAAAAGAAAAGCTGTTGTTGATGCCGTTGCTGCAGTAATGATATTGCAGGATTATATTGACAAACGCAGAAACAATTCTTCGGAGGTTAAATGAATGGCTGCAAAAACCAAAACTGTTTATATTTGCAACCAATGCGGATATGAAACTGCCAAATGGTTCGGACAGTGTCCCGGCTGCGGCGAATGGAACACAATGACCGAAGAAATTAAATCAACAGCTAAACAATCTTCCGTTAGCCGAGCAACTGTTGCCGAAGCTTTCAGAATAGATGAAATTACTGCTGATGACAGCATTCGTTACAATACAGGCTTTAAAGAGCTTGACAGAGTTCTCGGCGGCGGTCTTGTTAACGGTTCGCTTGTTTTATTGAGCGGAGACCCCGGAATCGGCAAGTCAACAATTCTTCTTCAGATTTGTCAGAGCTTAGGCAAAAACCATAAAGTATTATATGTTACCGGTGAAGAATCCGCTCAGCAGATTAAACTGCGCGCAAAAAGACTGGGTGTGACTACCCAAAATCTCTTTGTAATGTGCGAAAACAATGTTCAGAGTATAATTGAATATGTCAGCGTTAACAAGCCGGGCGTTATGATTATTGACTCAATTCAGACCATGACAATAGATGAAATCAGTTCTTCAGCCGGCAGTGTTACTCAGATAAGAGAATCTACATCGGCTTTTATGCGATGCTCCAAGTCGCTGAATATTCCCACAATTATTGTCGGTCATGTCAATAAAGACGGCAATATCGCAGGCCCCAAAGTTCTTGAGCATATTGTTGACTGTGTTTTATATTTTGAGGGTGAAAGGCATCTTTCATACAGAATACTAAGAGCAGTAAAAAACAGATACGGTTCAACTAATGAAATCGGTGTTTTTGAGATGACAGATTCCGGCTTGTCCGAGGTTGAAAATCCGTCTCTTATGCTTATATCCGGCAAACCAAAAAACACATCGGGCAGTTGTATTACATGCGTTATGGAAGGTAGCAGACCGATTTTAGCCGAGGTTCAGGGTCTTGTTTCATCTTCCGGTTACGGTAATCCGAGAAGAATGAGTAACGGCTTTGATTACAACAGAATGGCAATGATTCTTGCAGTTCTTGAAAAACGCTCCGGATATTTCTTC